>OLOL01000112.1_pt1 | contig 81831 bp, 89 predicted proteins | sample 1673081 | NCBI WGS metagenome assembly OLOL01 (sample SAMEA3136753, study PRJEB25190) | human gut metagenome
TTGCGCCGATCAGCGTTCCGAGCAGCACCACCAGCAGTGTGGCGAACACGCCGACGCTCAGCGAGGTGCGGGTGCCGTAGACCACACGGGAGTATACGTCGCAACCTTGCAGGTCGAAGCCGAACGGATGGCCTGAGGAAGCCGGCTCAAGGGAATTGTCGAGCGTGCAGTAGTTCGGGTTCTGCTTGGTCAACACGCTCGGGAACAGCGCCACGAACACGATGAAGATGATCAGCAGTCCGGAGATGATGAACAGCGGGTTCTTACGCAGGGTTCGCCATGCGTCGGCCCACATGTTCGAAGCCGGTGCGGATTCGTCCATCGAGTCGACGGCCTTCAGGGGCGTCTCATCGAGCGGTGCCACATAGCGTTCCTGTCCCGGAAGCACGGTGGAAGGATTGGTCTCATTCATTTCGGTCATTTCTTGTTCCCTCCCTCGACTCACGCGTAACGGATTCGCGGATCAAGCGCGGCGTACAGCATGTCGACCAGCAGATTGCAAACCACGAAGATCAGCATGAGCAGCGTCACGATGGACACCACCAGGTTGCCTTCTCCCTTGAGGATGCTCTGATAGGTCAGGTAGCCGATGCCATGCACGTTGAAGATGGTTTCGGAGATCATCGCGCCGCCCATCAGTGCGCCAAGATCCTGGCCCAGATAGGTGACGACGGGGATCATGGAGTTGCGCAGCACGTGGCGCAGCATGACGGATTTGTTGTCCATGCCCTTGGCGCGCGCGGTGCGCACATAGTCGAGGGCGATGTTGGACGAAATCTCCGTACGGCTCAGACGGATGATGTACGCCATCGATACAGAGCCAAGCACCATGGCCGGCATCAGCAGATCAAGGAATCCTGGATTCGTTCCGGCGGTGACCGGCAGCAGATGCCACTTCACACCGAGGAAGTACTGGCAGAGGAAGCCGGTGACGAAGGTCGGCACGGAGATGAGCAGCAGGGAGAAGATCAGGATGACGGTATCGCACCACTTGCCCTTCTTCAGGCCGGAGATCACACCGAAGATCACGCCGAAAACCGCTTCGAACACGAAGGCCATCAGGGCGAGCTTGATGGTCACGGGGAAGGCGCGGCCGATCACGTCGATGACAAGCTGTCCGGAGAAGGTCTTGCCGAAGTCGAGGGTCAGCGCGTTCTTCAGGAACAGCAGATACTGGACGATGAACGGCTTGTCCAGATTGTATTCGGCACGGATCTGGGCCGCGACCGCTTCGTTGACCGGCTTGTCGCCGAACATCGCCTTGACCGGGTCGCCCGGCAACGCGAACACCAGGGCATACACCAGAAGCGTCGTGCCGAGAACCACAGGGATCATCTGCAGAATGCGTCGCAGAAGATACTTGCCCATTGGTTTCTCCTTTTGATTACTCACTCGTTCGCCAGCCGTTTGCGGCTTCGTCCCCTACGCTCACGCGTATAGGACATGAGGCCCGGGGCGGCCGGCGCTTGCCCCGTTACGTATCAGTGATACTGCACCACAATGCTTTATATTGCAGTTTCATGAAAGACAGCTGAAAATATACCCCACGCGCGGACATCTTCTGTTGATGTCGCATGTCCAGCCGTCATGGACCTCCGATGGAAGCCCCGTTTATTACGCGGAAAGGAAGGAACGGATATTCGAATCCGTTCCTTCCTTCATGTCGATCCTACGAAATCAAAATCAGAGAACGGCTCACTTGCCGGACTTGGTCATGTTCTCGTAGACCGGCAGGTTCTGCCAGTTCATCTCGAAGCCGGAGACACCGGTCGAGGCCACACCATAGGCATTGGCGTAGAACAGCGGAACGGCCGGCAGGTCGTTGAGCAGCACTTCCTGTGCCTGCTGGTACAGCTTGTTGGCGTCTGCGACGGACTTGGAGGCAGCGGCCTTGTCGCACAGCGCATCGAACTCCGGGTTCTTGTAGTCGCCATCGTTGGAGCCGTTGCCATCGGCAGCGGCGGAGGCGAAGTTCTGCACCAGGTAGTTTTCGGCGGACGGGTAATCCGGCTGCCAGCCGCTACGGAACGCGCCGTTCACCTTGCGGTCGGACACGGCGGTGCGGAAATCGTTGAAGGTCGGGTACGGGTTGGTGGCGGCCACGCCGGCGCCCAGCACGTTGTTGATGGAGTTGACCACGGCGGTGTAGATGACTTCGTGGCCACCATCGGCGTTGTAGGCGAAGGTGAGCTTGTCATCGGAGGTCCACGGGCTGATGGCGTTGGCCTTCGCCCACAGTTCCTTGGCTTTCTTCTCGTTGTACTTCAGGTTGCCGGAACCCTTGAGGGAATCGGAGTAGCCCGGGGTCAGCGGGGAGGTGAAGTCGGCGGCCGGGGTGCCGGTGCCGTTGAGCACCTTCTTGCAGATGTTCTCGCGGTTGATGGCCATGGAGACGGCCTGGCGACGCAGGGTGCCTTCCTCGGTGTCGGCTTCGAAGTGCTTCAGCTTGGCCGGGATGGTGAACTGCTGGATGACGGAGCCGGCCTTGTTGTAGGCCTGTACGGTGGAGTCCTTCTGGAAGGTCTTGGTGGCGGAGGCCGGGACGGACTCCATCACGTCGAGGGAACCGGACTGGATATCGGCGTAGGCGGCCTCATCCTTGGTGTAGACCTTGAAGGTCACGCCGTCGTTCTTGGCGACGCGGTTGCCCTTGTAGTCGGGGTTCTTCACCAGCACGATCTGGTTGTCGTGGTCCCAGGACTGGAACTTGTACGGGCCGTTGCCGACCGGCTTCTCGCCGAAGGCCTTCGGATCCTTGAAGAAGGATTCCGGCAGCGGAGCGAATGCGGTGTAGCCGACCTTGATGGCGAACACGGAGTCGGAACGGTTCAGGTCGACGGTGAATTCATGGTCGTTGACGACCTTCAGGCCCTCGAGCTGTTCGTCGCCCTTGAGCTTGTCTCCATCCTGGAGCTTGTCGTAGCCCTTGATGGTGGAGAAGAAGGAGGAGCCGAGCTGTGCGTTCTTGGCGTTGGCCGTATAGCTCCATGCCTTGGTGAAGGATTCGGCGGTCACCGGGGTGCCGTCGGTGAACTTCCAACCATCCTTGAGCTTGATGGTGTACTGGGTGGCGTCATCGTTGGACTTGATGGACTCCGCCACTTCGTTGGAGGCGTTGCCCTTGGCGTCGAAGGAAATCAGACGTGCGAACAGCAGGTCGAGCGGCTTGCCGCCGCCGGTCTCGTTGCAGTCGCCCGGGATGAGCGGGTTCTGCGGTTCGGAATTGTATGCGGTGATGACGTTGGAACCCTTGTCAGCGGTGGAGTCACCGTTGGAAGAGCCGCAACCGCTGAGCAGCATGCCGAATGCGCATGCGGCCGCAGCGAAAGCCAGAGCTTTCTTCTTCATGGAATTCATATTCTCCTTATCCATTATTTCCAGAGCCGTAAGACCCTGCTCAAAAAGAAGGCGGGCGTCAATACCGTGGCATCAACGTCCGTCGTCGTTCTGATGGTGGGTTCATTATCACTCGATTGAGGGACAACCGCTCCATATCCGAGGGAGGCCCATGCAAAATAGCCAAATCAAAACTCATCATCTGATAAAACAATCCGTTTTCCCTCTTATCGCCGGAACAACTTATCCGCATCGTGTGTATGGACGGACGCGGACATATCCGTTCGCTGTCAGCGTACTTTGCCAATCCGCGTCACGCCCGTGGAAACGCCTGCCCGTATCGTGCCTTCAACTGTTCGATGGACACGTGTGTGTAACGCTGCGTGGTCTTCAGCGAGGAATGCCCCAGCATCTCCTGCACCTCACGCAGGTCCGCTCCCCCGTCGAGCATATGGGTCGCCGCACTGTGGCGCAACGCATGCGGACTGATGTCTGGCACGCCGGCCTCCCGTGCCCGGTCGTGCACCACCTTGCGCACCATACGTTGACCGATCCGCCCGCCCTGCGATCCCAAAAAGAACGCGTCGTCCGACATGTCACCGCATAGTACGGGACGGCCATGTTCCAGCCAATCGCGCAAGGCCTTGTCGGCTGGTGCGCCGAATGGCATGACACGCTGCTTGTCGCCTTTGCCGGTCACTTTCACCGTGCGGTTGCCGAATGTCACGTCGGCCACGTCGAGTCCGACCAGTTCCGCCACACGCATGCCGGTGGCATAGAGCAGTTCCAGCATGGCCGCGTCACGCAGCGCGATCGCCTGTTTTTTCATATTCGGTTCCTGCGATCGCGCCTCCATGCCGTCCTCATCAGCGCGGTCCATCAGCTGCTGCGCCTGCGTTTCGTTCAATACCGCCGGCAGCGTATCGGGGATTTTCGGCGTCTGCAACGAAGCCGCCGGGTTGGCGGACGCCATGTCATGGTCGTACGCCCATGCGAAGAATCCACGCACGGCGACGGTTTTGCGCGCCATGCTGCTGCGTGCGTGATTTTTGGACGATTCGGCCATCCACAGGCGCAAATCCTCGATGGTCACCTCATTCAGATCCACGCAACCCTGTTTCCGCAACGCCACCAAGCATTCCTCGACATCGCTGCGGTACGCCCTGCGGGTGTTTGCGCTCAACCCTCGGTTGGCTTTCAGATAGGCGTCGAATCCGTCCAACGCATCATCGAAACACATGCAAACCACCTTCCGCTTCGTCTGAAATGAACAGACACCACGCAGACACCGTATAAATGCCATTCCGCAGCGCGATCGAATGTCATCTCACGCGATGGCACGATTCCATTATGTCCCCATACCGATAGACTGATGACGATTAGGCATCCTACGAACAGGCGGTATTATGACTCGTCATTCCATTCATGACGTACAGCATCCGACAGCCGAAAACCCCGATGATGGGATTGTGGCCCGCGCCATCGACCTGACCAAGGTCTACGGCTCAAAAGACAACGAAGTGATGGCGTTGGATCATGTGAATGTGGAATTCAAGCGCGGTGAAATGACCGCCATCATGGGCCCTTCCGGTTCCGGCAAGTCCACGCTCATGCATTGCATGGCCGGGCTCGACACCCCTTCGTCCGGCAAGGTGATCGTGGAGGGACTCGAGGTCTCCTCCATGAACCAGAAGCAGTTGACGGACCTGCGCCGCGAGCAGATTGGCTTCATCTTCCAATCGTTCAATCTGGTGCCGACGCTGTCCGCCGAGGAGAACATCCTGCTGCCGTTACAGATCGCGAAACGTCCGATCGACCGCGAATGGTTCAACCAGGTGGTCAAGGTGGTCGGTCTCGAAAAGCGTCTTACCCACCGTCCAAGCCAGCTGTCCGGCGGCCAGCAGCAGCGCGTGGCCTGCGCCCGCGCCATCATGGCACGACCGTCCGTGATCTTCGCCGACGAGCCGACCGGCAACCTCGACTCGCGTTCCAGCCGTGAAGTGCTTGGCTTCCTGCGCGATTCGGTACGCGACTACGGCCAGTCGATCGTCATGGTCACCCACGATCCGCGTGCGGCCTCCTTCGCGGACCGTGTGCTGGTGCTCGCCGACGGCAACATCACCCGCGACATGCAGCATCCGACGTACAACGAGATTCTTGAGGTGTTCGCCGGCGACGACGACATCGACGATGTTTCCAAGTACGCCGCCTCCACCGCCGTTCCGACCGTGACGGAGGACTCGCAGGCATGATTCGCATAGGATTGCGCGACGCGCGCAGCCATTTCGGCCGTTTCATCATGTCGATCGTGGCCATCGCGCTCGGCGTGAGTTTCGTGGTCGGCTCGTTCTGTTTCCGCGAAATGCTCAACAACCAGGTTTCACAGATGATGTCCACCAATGCGGACCATGACGTGTACGTGCGCGGTTCGCAGGAGAAGAAAAAAGATTCGTCGGCGATGTCGATGGGATCGACGAAAAGCTACAACGATGTCGACGTCGATCTGGCGGGTACGATAGCCAAGGTCGACGGTGTTTCCTCGGCACGCGTCGTGCACATGCTGTCCGGCGTAGTGCTGCTCGACAAGCATGGCGATGCGGTGACCACCATGGGGTCTCCGACGCTCGCCATAGGCATGGGCAAGTCGTCGCCGTGGCGGTCCGCCAAGTTCACGACCGGCACGTGGCCGAAGAACGGCGATGAGATCGCCCTTCATTCCTTCGCCGCCGAACAGTCGGGTCTGAAGGTCGGCGATAAGACGAAAATCGTCTATCCGGACGACGCTCATAAGGTGACCGTCAGCGGCATCTTCACCACCGATGCCAGCCAGGCAGGCGCCATCATCATCGCCATCGATCCCGCGACGGCCAAGGAACAGGCGAACAAGCAATCGGACGATCCGGACAAGACTGCGTTGATCAGCGTCTACGGCAATAAGACCACGCCGCTTGACGACAACGCGCAGCAGCAGCTGGCGGACCGTATCAACAAGGCGCTGCCGAAATCGGCGAAGGCGCATGCCATCACCGGTGACGAATACCGTGACGAATCAACCAAATCCACGCAGGACGCGCTCGGCTTCATCCAACCGCTTATTCTGATTTTCGCGGTGATCGCATTGTTTGTCGGCTCGTTCATCATCGCCAACACGTTCTCCATGATCGTGCGCGAGTCGATGCGCGGCTATGCGCTGCTGCGTTCCATCGGCGCTTCTCCCCTGCAAGTGTTCTCCACGGTGATCGTGCAAGCTCTGTTGCTGGGCCTGGTAGGTTCGCTCGCAGGCATCGGGCTCGGCTGGGGCATGGTCAAACTCATCGCATCCGGTTTGGCGAATATGGGTATGCCATTGACCGGCGCCACCAATCCGACCGTTTCCGACATGCTCGTCGGCCTTGTGGTCGGCATTGTGGTGACGTTGATCGGTGCGGCCCTGCCGGCGCGAAATGCGGCGCTTGCCCCGCCGATTCAGGCGATGAACGAAACCGTCAATCCGGAAAAGTCTGTCCTCGCACGTGGCATCCTCGGCACCGTCATGGTGCTGTTGGGCTTCCTGAGCTGGGGTTTCACCTACGCTTTGGCCGCCGCGGATGGTGACGGCGGCCCGACGCCGTGGAAGGCGCTCAACAGTATCGCTGTCGGCTGGCCGCTCGGTATTGGCGCGGCGCTGGCCGTGATCGGCGTGATTGTGACGGGACCGGCATACGTGTCCACCGCGGGCGCGGTGCTCGGCTGGCTGCCATCGAAGGTCTTCACCGTGACCGGGCGTCTCGCGCAACGTAACATTTCTCGTTCGAAACGTCGCACGTCCAACACCGCAGCCGCCCTGTTCGTGGGAGTGGCGATTGTCAGCTGTCTGGGCGTGGTGGCCACGTCGGCGAAGGCTTCGGTCAATTCGCTGGTGGATACCGGGCTCAAAGCCGATTTCGCCGTATCTTCGGCTTCGGCCGGGCAGATTCCCGACCAGGCCATCAAAGACATCAAAAAGGTCGATGGCGTGAATCATGTGGTGTCGAACCGTGTGGTGCTTGGTGTGAAATATGACGGCAAAGCCATCAACGGGTTCACGTTCGCCACACAGCCGGAGCTGTTCACCAAGATCTTCGCCGCCGAAACCACCGAAGGTGATGCCGCTGCCGCGTTGAAGGATGGCAAGCTGCTCGTCGGCAAGACCATTGCCGACGATCGTGGATGGCATGTGGGTCAGAAGGTCAAGGCCACGGCCGAGAACATCGTGGTAGACAAGGAGGCCACAGCCAAGGCGCAGGCCGATTACCAGGCCAAGGTGCAGGCACATGTGCAGGAATTGCAGTCGCAGGCCCAGCAATTGGCCGCATCCGGCGACTTGACAGGAGCGCAGGCCAAGGCTTCGGAAATCGAACAGTACACGAACGACGCCAAGAACGTCGATCCGAAAACGCTGGTCAAGACGAAGAAGGTCACCACCGGAAAGACGCTGACCATCGGCGCGATCGTGTCGAATTCCGTATACCGCGATTTCGCGATCGTCAACGACGATTTGGCCGAGCAGATCGGCAACAAGCAGACCATGTTCGTCATGCAGGCGTTCGTCACGGACAAGCGGGGCGCCGACACGGCCCAAGTCAAGAAGGCCCTGAAGAAAACAATCAAGAAATACTACACAATCGTCGTGTTCGATCGTGACGAGTACAAGTCCACGATGAGTTCGATGATCGATCAGATGCTCATGGTCCTGTACGCGTTGCTGGCTTTGTCCATCATCATCGCCATTTTCGGCATCGTGAACACTCTGGCGTTGAGCGTGTCGGAACGCACCAAGGAGATTGGTCTGCTCCGTGCCATCGGCACGTCACGTGGCCAGGTACGTGGCATGCTTGGCATCGAAGCGGCGATCATCTCCGTGTTCGGCACGGTGTTGGGTTTGGTCGTCGGCATCGCCGCGGGAGTGGTGATTCGTGCGGTCTACGCGTCCGAAGGTTTGGAGACGCTGGCGATTCCGTGGTTGCAGCTGCTCGTGTTCCTGCTGCTGTCGATTGTGGTCGGTCTGGTGTCCAGCATCTCCCCCGCCTCCCGCGCGTTGAAGCAGCCGGTCCTTGACGCCGTGGCGAGCGAGTGAGACAGTTGGAGCGGAACATCGAAAGGAGGCAGCAATGCCTATTCCCAATGAGATTCCAGTAGGAGCGCGCATCGTGGTGCGCACCTTGGAAGGCGTCGATCCTACCGATCATCGTATGAAGTTCCGCGATTACGTAGGCCACGTGCGTTCGTGGGACGGTCAGAAACTGGAGATGACGCGCGATGCGGCGGCGAACGGCTCACGTCCCGAGCAGCGTGTCACGATTCCCGCCGACGAAATCGTGACGATCAAGCCGGTGCCGGAACGTTCCATGACTCGGCCACGTCCGTAGTCGCATACCTCCCCCTACCGCGCGCAAAGACAAGAGCGCCGCAATCGCACTGATTTTCTGCGATTGCGGCGCTTTTGCATAGCGATGGCGTCAGTCGTCAGACCACGGAACGCGCCTGCGCGATCGCGGTACGCTCGCCGTCGAATCGCACGATATGCTCGCCTCTGCGGGCGGATTCCAGCAGCGTGCGCTGCCAATCGTTTTCGGGAATTGACAGTTCGACCGTCGCGCAATGTTCGGCGTACTCCGGCTGCCTGCTGGCGGCCTTGTAGTCGCGGAACGGTTGGCCTTGGGTGAAGAAACGGTCCATTTGCTTCACGTCGCCTTCCGTGGGGCGCACGCCGGTATCGGCCATGTCATGCAGCACGTTGGCCACCAACGTCAATCGGTTGGCCATGTTGCGTAGCAAGGTCTCCACGTTGGCCGCGTCCTCCTCCACCATGGCACGTGTGCGGTTCGGATCGGTCAGCGCCACGCGCGTCATGTCACGCCAGGACCCGGCTGCGAGCGCGGCCGCGATGTTGCGGTTCGGGTTGGCCACCAGCTCGTTGATCATGGCGGTGGCGATGACGTGAGGCATATGTGAGATGAGCGCGGCGCAACGGTCATGGGTGGCGTCGTCAAGTACGATGAGCCGGTTGCCGCAACGGTTCACTATCATGTCGGCCACGGCGCGGAACCGGCGGTATTCGGTGTGTTCGTCGACGGTGATGGCCCAGAGCGCGTCGTCATAGAGTGTCGGGTCGGATGCCTCCCAGCCGGACAGTTCGTTTCCGGCCATCGGGTGTGCTCCGACGTAGCAGCCGTCAAGACCAATGGCTTTGACTTGGTCGCGGACCATGCCTTTGACGCTGCCCACGTCGGTGAGCGTGGTTGTTTCCGTGTCGATCAATGGTTTCAATGCGCCGAGGATTTCGGGCATGGCCTTGAGCGGGTTGCACAGTACGAGCACGTTCGGTTTGGTTTCGGCGAGTGCCGCCAAGGTGGGTTTGCAGATGATGCCGTCGGCTTCGGCGGTGGCGTAGGGGCGGTCGTTGTGGTTCCATGCGGTCACTTCGCAGCCGGCGTTGACGAGTCGGCGTGCCAGTGATCCTCCGATGAGGCCGAGTCCTACGATTGCGATGCGTGGCTTCACCACATCAGCTCCCTTCTGACGGTTTCGTCGTTCTGCCAATCGTCCGGCAGGTGGCTGTCGTCGAGTCGTACGCCGCCTTGCGGCAGCATCCATGAGGTGACGGGCGGGTTGGGGCGTTCCCTGCGAGGGTAGACGGCGAGTGTTTTGGCCCAGTCGCCATGTTCTGCGATTTCCACAAGCGCGTCGCGGAAACGTTCCTCCCAAGGGGCGGCGTCGAGGGTGACGATGAAGCTGTATGTGCCGGTGCGTCCTTTGATGGGCCGTGAGATGAAGCTGGTCATGTTCAGTCCCGCGTCACGGAACACGTCGAGCAGGTTGGCGAGCACGCCTGGGCCGGTGACGAGCGGGATGAGCGTCAATACCGATTCGTATTCGACGTTAGCTTCGGCGCGTGGTTTGGCGAGCAGCCGTGCGACTTCGGCGCGTGGCGCGAGCACGAGGAAGTCGGTGGCGGCTCCTTGGTAGTCCTGGATGGCGGTGCCGATGCGGGTGATGTCGTACAGTTCGCCGCAGATGGCGGGACCGAAGGCGATTTCACCTGGGATAAGGTCCCGGCAGGCCGCCGCGTTGGATGTGGCCGGCTGTGTGGAGAGCCGATGTTCGGCGATGAATCGTTTGCATTGCGCGAGACCGTGCGGATGGGCTGTGGCGATGCGCGCTTCGGCTGGATCGGCTCCTTGCGCCACGTATGCGTCGAATTCGACGTTCACACCGACGCGTGCGAATCCGACAAGGTCCTTCGCGTCGATCAGCGCGTCGAGGTTGGGCACCACGTACCCTTCGACGTTGTTCTCCCAGGCCACGATTCCCCAGCCGTCGCCGTGCTGTGCGGCGTCGAGAATCTGCGGCACATCGTCCATGGGCATCAGGTCGAAGCCTTGCGGTTCAAGCCGTGCCAACTCTTGGGCGGCATTGACGGCCGCCTGATGGGTGAAGGTGCCTTGTGGCCCCAGATAGAACAGCTTGCGTGCGCTCATTGCCGCCTGTGCCTCCTTGTTGCGGGTCATCCTAAGCACCTTAGCGCATTCGCGAGGCTGTGGAGGGGTCTAGTCCACCGGTTGGGCGGTGTCATGGTCCGGTTCAGACGATTCGTTCTGGTCATATTCCGTGGAGTCATCCTCAGTGCGCGTCGGCATCGTGAACCAGCTCTTGGGCAGCGCCAGCATGATCAATGGAATCAGCACCACGCCGTATAGCCAGAAATAGCCGGCGTTGTTGCTGAAATACGGCAACGTCGCCGTCTCGCCGAATCCGACGGGAATCATGGCGTCCCCGCCCGGACCGTAACCGGCCATGACGGTCCAGACCACCAGTGATGAACTGATCAGATGCAATGCGAGGCCCGACACGCCATCACGTGAACGCGCCGACCATGTCGAGATGATGACCAGAGCATATGCGATCACAAGACCGTAGGGAATATTCGCCGACGCGCCCATGCGGTGCGCCATCGTGCCGATCACGCCGACGACGGCACCGGCGAGCAGGTCAACCAAAAACCGCGCCCATACCGGTAGACGATGCGACCACGGCAGCAGCCTGCGGTCGATGCCGTCCTGTGATTGCGATTGCGGTTCCGGCTGTGTTTCCTGCGTGCGTTGCGTCATGTCCTCCACTATGCCCTACGTTCCTTACAAAACAGCAAGAAAGGCAAGAGATACGCGGAAAACCGCCGACATCTCTTGCCTTTCTTAAGCGTTTAGCGCACTAGCGGAACACACTACCGTTCCCGCGAAGCGCCAAAACAATGCGAAGAATCACTTGTTATTCTGAGCGTTGTTCTGGCGACGCTGCTTGGCGCGCCACTTGTACCAATCCTCACGGCTCAGAATGATCTTGCGCACGCGGATGGACTCCGGAGTGACTTCCACGCACTCGTCCTCGTTGGCGAAGTCCAGGGACTCTTCGAGGCTCATCTTGATCGGCGGGGTCAGGGTTTCCAGCACGTCCGCGGTGGCGGAACGCATGTTGGTCATGTGCTTGGCCAGCGTGATGTTCACATCCAGCTCGTCCGGCTTGTTGTTGATGCCGACGACCTGGCCCTCGTACACCGGGGACTGCGGCTCGACGAAGAAGTTGCCGCGTGCCTGCAGACGCTGCATGGCGTATGGGGTGGCGACGCCCTGACGGTCGCAGACCATGGAGCCGTTCTGGCGGGTCACGATCTGGCCGGCCCACGGAGCGTAGCCAGCGGAGATGGAGGAGGCGATGCCGGTGCCGCGGGTGGCGGACAGCAGCGCGGTGCGGAAGCCGATCAGGCCACGGGACGGCACGGTGAACTGCAGACGGACCCAGCCGGTGCCGTGGTTGGTCATGTTGTCCATGCGGCCCTTGCGGTCGGCGAGCAGCTGAGTGACGGCGCCCATGTACTCTTCCGGCACGTCGATGGTGGTGTTTTCCATCGGCTCGTTGACCACGCCGTCGATGGTCTTGGTGACCACCTGCGGACGGCCGACGGTCAGTTCGAAGCCTTCACGGCGCATCTGCTCGGCAAGCACGGCCAGTGCGAGTTCGCCACGGCCCTGCACTTCCCAGGCGTCCGGACGGTCGGTCGGCAGCACCTTGATGGACACGTTGCCGATGAGCTCGCGGTCGAGGCGGTCCTTGATCATGCGGGCGGTGAGCTTGTGGTCCTTGCCTTCGGTGCCGGCAAGCGGGGAATCGTTGATGCCGAAGGTCATGGAGATGGCCGGGTCGTCAACGTGGATGAGCGGCAGCGGACGCGGATCGTCCGGGTCGACGATGGTCTCGCCGATCATGATGTCGTTCACGCCGGCGACGGCGACGATGTCGCCAGGACCTGCGGATTCGACCGGGGTGCGCTCCAGGCCCTGCGTACGCAGCAGCTCGGACACGCGGAAGTTCTCGATGGAACCGTCCACACGGGACAGGCCGTAGGTCTTGCCCTTCTCAAGGGTGCCGTTGTAGATGCGGACCAGACCGAGTCGGCCGAGGAAGTCGGAGGAGTCGATGTTGGCGACGTGGGCCTGCAGCGGCGCGCCTTCCTCGTATTCCGGAGCCGGAATGTTCTTGATGATGGCCTCGAACAGCGGCTCGAGGTTGTCGTTGTCCGGCAGACCGCCGTTTTCCGGCTGGTTTTCGGAAGCGTAACCGGCCTTGGCGGCGCAGTAGATGACCGGAAGGTCGAAGAGGGAATCCTCATCGAGGTCGATGCCTTCCTCGATGACGTCCTGGGCCAGGCCGAGCAGCAGGTCGGAGGATTCACCGACGACTTCGGAGATTCGGGCGTCCGGACGATCGGTCTTGTTCACGCACAGGATGACCGGAAGCTTGGCTTCGAGAGCCTTGCGCAGCACGAAACGGGTCTGCGGCAGCGGGCCTTCGGAAGCGTCGACGAGCAGCACGACGCCATCGACCATGGAGATGCCGCGCTCCACCTCGCCACCGAAATCGGCGTGGCCAGGGGTATCGATGATGTTGAGGGTGATGCCTTCCGGATGGCCGTACTTGGCGGCCAGCGGGCCGGTGTACTGCACCGCGGTGTTCTTGGCGAGGATGGTGATGCCCTTCTCGCGTTCCAGATCGTTGGAATCCATCACACGGTCCGGGACTTCCTCACGCTCGTTGAACACGTGGGACTGGGCCAGCATCGCGTTGACCAGGGTGGTCTTACCGTGATCGACGTGTGCCACAATCGCTACATTTCGGATATCGCCGCGAACCGCCATCGAAACCTCTCTTAGTGTTGCTGTTTTCTTACGTAAACGTTCGGTACGTACATGCTATCGGTACTTAAAAATCCGTACTTACACACAAACCGAGCCAATTCTAGCGAAGCATTACGACACATGGAAAACGGCGGACCTGTCAGATCATGCCGACAGGCCCGCCGTCAATCACGCGAAGAGGCGCGCGGACCTTAATCCTCAAGCTCCTTGCCAGTGCGTTCAGGCAGGCACAGGGCCGCCACGCAGGCAAGGATGAACGCCACGGCGAAAACGATGAACGCCACGGCCTTGTTGCCACCGGACAAGGTCAGGAACCATGGCATCAGCAGCGGCGCGATGATCGCGGCCACACGACCGCAAGCCGCGGCGGCACCGGAGGCGGCGCCACGCAGACGTGTCGGATAGATTTCCGGAGTCACCGCGTACAACACGCCCCAAGCGCCAAGGTTGGACGCGGACAGCAGCATGCCGAAGCCCAGCACAGCGGCCACGGAACCGGCTTGAGAGAAGGCGAACGCTGCCACGGCGGACACGGCGAGGAACACGCTCAGGGTCTTCCTGCGGCCCCAGATCTCCACCAGCCATGCCGCGAGGAAGTAGCCGGGCAGCTGTGCGATGGCGATGGCGAGCGTGTAGCCGAACGACTTGGTCAGCGAACCGAACTGGTCGGCCAGTAGAGACGGCATCCACGTGAACGCGCCGTAGTAGGAGAAGTTCACGAAGAACCATGTGGCCCAGATGGCTGCGGTGCGCGCAAGATACTTCTTGCCGAACAGCTCGCGGGTTTTGATCTTCGGCAGCGGCTCGCCCTTCGGGGATGCGACCGGTTCGACGCCTCCGGCCTGTTCGAAGTAGCGCACGGCCTGCTCGGCCTCATCCTCACGCCCCTTGGATTCGAGGAATCGCACGGACTCAGGGATATGAATGCGCGTCACGATGGCGTACAGCAGCGGCAATGCTCCGATGAGCAGCGCCCAGCGCCATCCCCAATCGCCGGTGTTCGGAATGACGAAATAGCCGATGCAGGCGGCGATGATCCAGCCGATTGCCCAGAAGGATTCCAGCAGCACCGTCATACGGCCGCGTTGTTTGGTCGGAGAGAATTCCGAGACCAATGTGGAGGCGACCGGCAGCTCGGCGCCCAGGCCGAGGCCGATGACCAGTCGAGCGATCAGCAGAGCCGCCAGCGACCATGACAACGCCATACCGCCATTGGCCAGACCGAAAATCACCAGCGTCGCGGAGAAGACCGTCTTGCGGCCAACGCGGTCGGCCACGAAGCCGCCAAGCGCGGCGCCGATCGCCATTCCGACGAAACCGATGGACAGCACCCAGCTTTTCTCGGTCGGCGTCAGATTGAAATGCGGGTCGGCCGCGATGGCGGCCACGACGAACGACACCAGACCAACGTCCATCGCGTCGAACGCCCATCCAATACCCGAAGCCACCAACAGCTTCCTGTGCGCCTTGTTGAACGGCAGTCGGTCAAGACGCTCGTTGCGAGTCAGCGAGACCTCTCCCCCAACAGTTTGTTGCGATGCGGACATCAACACCCCTTTATCATTGTTTTCCTATTGTGTCGTGAGCTCGTTCAAGCCCGACGATGGCAGGCGATCACGCCGTCATCAATGCGGATAACGCGTCGTCATCCTGGAAAGCAATTCGAGTGTCGTCCGATTCGGATGCCGTTCCGGCTTCGGTCCACAAATCCGTTCCCGGCTTCCGGCTGTACCGGTAGACCGCCGCCGGCCTGTTACGGCCGATCCGCAGTTTCTCACCGGTGTCTTCCAACAGTCCGGAAGCAAGCATTTTACGGCGGAAATTCGCCAAATCGATACGCTGTCCGGCAATCGCCTCGTACACGTCATGCAGTTGGCTCAACGTGAATCGCTCGCCCACCAATCGAGTGGCGATGTCAGGCGATTCGATTTTGCCGCGAAGCCGGTTCATGGCGTATTCGACGATGGTGCGATGGTCGAACGCAAGTTCCGGAAGATGGTTGACGGGGAACCACTTGACGTTGTCCCCTCCGGCGAAGTCGATTCGTCCATCGGCCTCGCCCACCAGGGCCCAGTACACGATGGACACCATCGGCAGACCGCCATGCGAACGTGCCGGATCGCCGAACGTGTAAAGCTGCTCAAGATATTTCGGATGCAGCGACGTCGTCGATTCCAGTGCGGCATACGCCGACTGTTCCAATGAATGGTCGGCCCTCAGACCGCCTCCCGGCAACGCCCATTGCCCCAAAAAAGGCTGACGGACGCGTTTGACCAGCGGCATCCACAGGGTGGAGCCCATGCCGGACGAAGCGGCACCAGCGCCCACATCTGACTGCGGAACCGGTCCCAAAGCCAGAATCACCACGGATACGCCGACCTGCGGAGGCTGCTTGCGCCGTTCCGAGACATTGCCCATGATCAATTGATGGCCTCTTCCAATACTTCGAATTGCTTACAGGAAAGGAGTCTAACACTTATAGTCAACATGACTATAAGTGTGTCGAGTCGCTCATAAACACCAAGAGCCCCCAACGGGGCTCTTGCAAAGTTCAGGCCACGATGTCGTTGGCGATCAGCTCGCGGGCCACTTCACGGTATTCCTTCGCCGTCTTGTGGTTCGGCGCGTAGATGGTGATCGGCGCGGCCGCCACCGTGGAATCCGGCAGCTTGATGGAACGCGAAATCACGGAATGGAACACCTTGCCTTGGAACGCCTCGTAGATACGCTGCAACACCTCCTCGCAATGCAGGGTACGGGTGTACATGGTGACCAGCACGCCATACACTTCAAGGCTCGGATTGATGCGCGACTGCACCTTCTCGATGGATTGCATGAGCAGCGCCACGCCACGCAGCGCGAAGAATTCGGCAGCGACCGGAATGATCACACCGTCGGCCGCGGTCAACGCGTTCACCGTCAGCAGGCCCAACGATGGCTGGCAGTCGATGATGATCACGTCGTACTCGTCCTTGACCTGGCGCAGCACACCGGCAAGCACCTGCTCACGTCCCACTTCGGTGACCAGTTGCACTTCGGCGGCGGACAGATCGATGTTGGCCGGCATAATGTCGAGATTCTCGAAATCGGTGTGGTGAATCACGCTGTGCACGTCCATGCGCGGATTGAACAACGCCGTGTACACGGTATCCTCCACCGCGTTGGCGTTGATGCCGAGACCCACCGTGGCGGCGCCTTGCGGATCGAAGTCGACGATCAGCACGCGCCTGCCGTATTGGCTTAGCGCGCCGCCGATATTGATGGAACTGGTGGTCTTGCCGACGCCACCCTTCTGGTTGCACATGGCGATGACCCTTGCCGGACCGTGCGTCTGCAGCGGCTCCGGTGCGGGAAACGTCTCATAATCACGTCCAAGCAAATCCGTAGGCATACCGTTTACCTTACCAACATCCTCGTGTCAAAAACTCCACTGTTTCCATGCTAGCCCATCATCGCCGTCAGAAACGGCAGCAACACATGCATCTCATGCTATCTTGCCCTTGGATGCGAGGTCAGATATGTCTCGATGAGGTTCTCCGGGCTTACATGCGTGTAGATCTGCGTGGTGGTGACGCTCGCGTGCCCCAGCAGTTCCTGCACGGTGCGCACGTCGGCCCCACCTTGGATCAGATGCGTGGCGAAGGAATGGCGCAATGTGTGCGGATGCAGGGGCTTGTCGATATGCGCGCGTTCCCCGGCCGCACGGATGATCTCCCACACCGATTGCCTTGACAGTCGTTTGCCGCGCTTGTTGAGGAACAACGCGCGTCGTTCGGTGGGCCCTTTCGCCTTCGACTCGAGCTGCGGCCGTCCGTTTTTGAGGTATCTTGCGATCGCCTCACATGCGTAACTGCCGACCGGCACCAGACGTTGTTTGGAGCCTTTGCCCATCAATCTCGCAACGTTCGATTCCAAGTCGACATCGTCAAGATTCGCGCCGCACGCTTCCGACACGCGGGCTCCGGTGGCGTACATGAATTCCAGCAACGCCTTGTCGCGCAGCATCGCTGGATCATCGGGCATGTCCGCCATGCCTTCGGATTGAGGCCGATTCTGCGAGACGGGGATCGCGTCCAGCAAACTGGCCACCTCGTCCACAGTGAGCACGTCAGGCAGCGTCGTCGCGCCTTTGGGAGCCTTGACCTGTGCCGCAACGTCATTGGACACCACATGTTCGTTCAGTGCGAAGCGATGGAATGCATGGATGCTGGCCAGTCTTCGTGCCTTGCTGCGCGCGGATTCTCCGGAATCGTCAAGAAAGGCGATGTATCGTTCCACGTCCTGCGTGGTCACTGCATTAAGATCTTGAATGCCTTGCGTCGCAAGCCAGCCGTTGTATTTGCGCAGGTCCGAGTCATATGCGCGCACCGTGGCTTTCGCAAGTCCTCGTTCCACGTCGATGTACGCGAGGAACTGATCAATCAAGCGTTCGATATCCGTCATCGTGGTCCTCCGTTTGCATCGTCATCATTTGTCGTGTCCGTTCCGTCACGCTCCCGTACGGAACGCGTTGCCCGCATGGAGGATTCCAAGGACGTTCGTTCCAAGTGGAAGCCGTCATTGGATGGAAATCAACATTCCGGAAAGTCTATTCAAAGTATCCGGTATGGGGAACGCGATACGCAAGAACCCCCGTCCGTTTGCCGGATCGGGGGTTCTGAAGTTCACAGGTGAACCGTCGGGGAAACTCAGGCTTCCTTCGGAGCGTTCACGTCAGCCGGAAGAGCGGCCTTGGCCTGCTCGACGATGGCCTTGAAAGCCTCCGGATCGGAGACAGCCAGCTCGGCGAGAGCGCGACGATCCAGCTCGATGCCGGCAAGGTGCAGGCCCTGGATGAAGCGGTTGTAGGTGATGCCTTCGGCGCGGACGGCAGCGTTGATGCGCTGGATCCACAGCTTGCGGAAGTCGCCCTTGCGAGCCTTGCGGTCGCGGAAGTTGTAGGTAAAGGAGTGCAGCAGCTGCTCCTTGGCCTTACGGTACAGGCGGGAGCGCTGGCCGCGGTAGCCGGAAGCCCTCTCGAGAACGACGCGACGCTTCTTGTGGGCGTTTACTGCGCGCTTGACACGTGCCATATTTGATTCCTCAGCTTTCTATTAAGTCTTTGTTTCTAAGCTCTCGCTATGCTCAGCGACCGAGCAGCTTCTTCATGTTCTTGCTCTGGGAAGTGGCCAGAACACCGTCGGCCTTCAGCTCACGGCGCTTACGAGCGGACTTGTGCTCGAGGTTGTGGCGCATTGCGGAGCCGGCGTGCATCAGCTTGCCGGAACCGGTCACGCGGACGCGCTTGGAAGCGGCGGAATTAGTTTTCATCTTCGGCATTGCTGCCCTCCTTGTTTGTTACTTCGTTTCGGAAGTCTTCGGTTTGTCGGATGCCACGGCTGCCTTGGCTGCGGCTGCGGCCGCTGCCTGGGCCTCCTGCTTGGCCGCCAGACGAGCCGCCTGACGAGCCTGGCGCTCGGCACGGGACTGATCGCCACGACGACGCTGCTCGGACTGGGTATGGACCTTCTTGCCCTTCGGCGCAAGCGTCATGATGATGTTGCGGCCTTCCTGCTTCGGAGCGAATTCGACAGTGCCGTATTCCTCCACTTCGCTGGCGAGACGCTGCAACAGCTCGACGCCGCCGATCGGTCGGGACTGTTCACGACCGCGCAGCATAATGGTGACCTTGACCTTGTCTCCGCCGTTCAGGAAGCGCACAACATGGCCCTTCTTGACCTCGAAGTCATGGTCGTCGATCTTCAGACGGAAGCGAATTTCCTTGATTTCCGCGGTGCTCTGGTTGCGGCGTGCCTCACGAGCCTTGATCTTCTCGTTGTACTTGTACTTGCCGTAATCGATGAGCTTGGCGACCGGAGGCTTCGCGTTGGGCGCCACCTCGACGAGATCGAGGTTCGCTTCCTTTGCCAGGTTCAGTGCGACGGAAGTCGCGATGACTCCCACCTGCTCGCCGTTCGGGCCGATCAGACGCACCTGGGAGACGCGAATCTCGTCGTTAATGCGTGGTTCGTCGCTGATGATGACTCCAATCCTCATATTCCATGCAACGGAACATCCTTTGATTGGCAGTTTTCCAAAGTCTCGATTGTTCAAGGCATGCCAAAACGCATCACAACGCGCCGTAAACCCGTAAGAGCGGCTTACATATCTCACCGAGACGACCGGTGGAAGGCATCTGCCTGAACCCGAGGCCCTGAAAGGCTTCCAGGTGGGGATATCCCGCTTTCTTGATTTCTCAAGCCTTGTAGATAATACCACACCCCGGGACCAGCGCGTGTCGCACCGGTCCCGGGGTGTTCGTCACCATTCGGACGGCATCCGCTGTCAGGCGATGGCGATGACGTCCGGCTTCTCGCCGTCGTGCACGAAGTAGACGTCGTACCACGTCAGGAACGAGTACACGGTCCAGATCTTGCGGCGATCGTCGGTTTTGCCGGCATAGTTGTCATCGATCATCTTCAGCAGCGCATCCTGGTCGAAGAACTGGCTGACGTAATCGCGTTCGAACACGGAACGGACGTACTTGTAGAACTTCTCCTCACGCAGCCACTTCTTGATCGGCACCGGGAAGCCAAGCTTCTCACGGTCGTACCATTCCTTGGGCAGATGACGTCCCGCCGCCTGGCGGAACGCGTATTTCGTGTTCTCGTCGGTGATGAGGTACTTGGTCGGCACCTGCTCGGCCACGCCCATGAGCTCCTTGTCGAGCAGCGGCACACGCAATTCCAGCGAATGCGCCATGGTCATCTTGTCGGCCTTGAGCAGAATGTCACCCGGCATCCACTGATGCATGTCAAGGTACTGCTTCTTCTTCAGTTCGCTCAGACCCTTGCCTTCCACACGCGCATACGTCTTGTCGACGATGCTTTGCACGCTCGGCGCCTTGCGGTATTCAGGCTTGAGCAGCTGTTCGGACTGCGATTCCTCAAACACACGTGCCTGTCCGATGAAGCTTTCCTCGGCCGGCGCAAGATTGGCGTACAGATGCCATGCGCCCGGGAAGGTCTTGCCCTTGCAGAACCGGGCGATCGCCTTGCGCGCGCCGGCTGGCAGATGCGTGAGCCAGCGAGTCACCACCTTGATGGGCTTGAATTTGGTGTGCACGCCGTAGTCGATGTATCCGGCGAACAACTCGTCGGCGCCTTCGCCGCTCAGCACCACCTTCACGTCTTTGGCGGCCAATGCGGACAGGAAGTACAGCGGCACGCAGCTCGGATTGGAGTCCGGCTCGTCGAGATGCCATTGGATGCGCGGGAACGCGGCGAACGCCTCCTCGTCGGTCAACGACTCGGCGGTGTTGTTCAGTTTGAGCAGTTCCGCCAGTTCGCCGGCCTGCTGCGATTCGTTGTACGTGCCTTTGCCGAAACCGATCGAATACGTGTGCTGCGGACGCGCCACGGCGGCGACGTAGCTGGAGTCGACACCGCTCGACAGGAAGGAGCCGACCTCCACATCGGCGATCTGGTGCGCCTTGACGGAATCGCACACCGTCTGGTCGATCGAGTTCACCAGCTCGCCCAGCTTCTGCTTGCCTTCGCGGAAATCCTCGTCATAATACCGGTGGATGTCCATCTTGCCATCCCGGTACTTGAAATAGTGCCCTTCCGGCAGCTTGTAGACGCCTTTGAAGAAGGTCTCACCGATCGCCGGATACTGGAAGGTCATATACGGCTTCAACGCCTCGGCGTTGAGCTCCTTGACGAAATCGGGGTGGCGCAACAGGCTCTTGATCTCCGACGCGTACATGAACGTGCCGTTCATCTTCGCATAGTAGAAGGGCTTGATGCCGAAATGGTCGCGCGCGCCGAACAGCTCCTGCTTGTTCTTGTCCCAGATCACGAAAGTGAACATGCCACGTACGCGCTGCAGCAAATCCACACCCCACTGCTCATAGCCGTGCAGCAGCACCTCGGTGTCGCTTTTGGTGGTGAAGGTGTGTCCGGCCGCGATCAATTCCTCACGCAGCGTCTGATAGTTGTAGATCTCGCCGTTGAAGGTGATGACCTTCGAACCATCCTCGTTGTAGATGGGCTGCTGGCCGCCGCCGAGGTCGATGATGCTGAGCCTTCGATGGCCGAGCGCCGCATGCTCGTCGATGTAATGGCCTTCGCTGTCCGGCCCGCGATGCGCGATCATGTCGGTCATACGTTGGAGGACCGGGCATTTCACGTCAATGGGCATATCGTTGACGAAACCAGCAATTCCGCACATTATCTGCAATCCCTTCAAAACAAACTCGGTGTCAGTGTACCAGCATCCGCATGTCGAAAAACCGCCGCCGCGCCTCCGAACCGATTCATGCGTGACAATCTCCATAGGTTTCAGACATTTTAGGTATGCCGCATAGCCATGAAAATGACGATTCTTTCCTTTCGTCCGTCACGGCTACACTACCGGGTATGGATTTCCACGATGCCCGCACCTGCGTGATCTTCGGCGCAGGCGATTATTACGATGAGACCCCTGCGATTCCGGATGACGCCTTCGTCGTCGCCGCGGACGGCGGCCTCGACCACGCCCGTGCCTTCGGCATCGACGCCGATTTCGTGGTCGGCGACTTCGATTCGATTACCGGCGACCGCCCCACGCAAAACGACCGCACCATCGCATTGCCTTCGGAAAAGGACGATCCCGACCTGCTGTCGGCTTTGAAGATCGGCTGGCTGCGCGGCGCGCGCACGTTCCACATATACGGCGCGCTCGGCGGACGAATCGACCATACGATTTCCAATATCCAGCTTATGGCGCTACTGGCCGACCGTGGCGCGACCGGCTACCTGCACGGCGACGGATCGATCGTCACCGCGATCTGCGACGGCGCGCTCGATTTCCCGGCGGACGACGCCGTTGCGGGACGCATGGTCTCCGTGTTCTCCCACAGCGATATCTCGACCGGCGTAAGCGAAACGGGATTGAAATACGAGCTGCACCACGCCGACATGAGCAGCACGCGCGTCAACGGACTGAGCAACGAGTTCCTTGCCGGCAGGCCGTCCCGCATCACGGTGGAGCATGGCACGCTCATCGTCACGTTCCCCATCGAGGCTCCCCTGCCGCACGTGGCGCGATGGCATGGCTTCTCCGGAGATCTCGGTGCATTGGACACGGACGTATCCTCCGCGCTGGTCGAGCCAAGCGGCCGTTGAACGCATGCGGGACATGCATGTGAGCGTTCACTGAAAATCGCACTGCATTTTGGAACACGCGCCTCGGAACGTTGCCCTAAGTACAGGTGACGCACTACAGTGGACGGTGTTGGTAAACAATGGCTTCAGTGTGCCTGGCACACGCGTGGCCTACCCTAAAGGGAGAATTACATGACAGTTAAGATTGGTATTAACGGCTTTGGTCGTATCGGTCGTCTGGCTTTCCGCCGTATCTTCGAGCTGCAGGCTCGTGGCGGCCAGGCCGGTGACATTGAGGTCGCTGCAATCAACGATCTGACCACCCCGTCCATGCTGGCCTACCTGCTGAAGTACGACAGCACCCACGGCACCTTCCGTCATGACGATGGCACCCCGGTCGAGGTCACCTCCACCGACGACTCCATCGTGGTCGACGGCAAGGAATACAAGGTCTACGCCGAGAAGGATGCCAACAACATCCCGTGGGTCAAGAACGACGGCGTTGAGTTCGTGCTCGAGTGCACCGGCTTCTACACCTCCGCTGAGAAGTCCCAGGCCCACATCAACGCTGGCGCCAAGAAGGTCCTGATCTCCGCTCCGGCCAAGGACGAGACCACCCCGACCATCGTGTTCGGCGTGAACCACGAGACCCTCAAGGCTTCCGACGTGATCGTGTCCGCCGGCTCCTGCACCACCAACTCCATGGCCGCCATGGTCAAGCTGCTGGACGAGAACTGGGGCATCAAGGCTGGCTTCATGACCACCATCCACGCCTACACCGGCACCCAGATGATCCTCGACGGCCCGCGCTTCCCGAAGGCTCGCAACAACCGCGCCGCCGCCATCAACACCATTCCTCATTCCACTGGCGCCGCCAAGGCCATCGGCAAGGTCGTTCCGTCCGTGAACGGCAAGCTGCAGGGCCACGCCCAGCGCATCCAGGTTCCGGATGGCTCCGTCACCGAGCTGACCACCGTCCTGAACAAGGAAGTCACCGCCGATGAGATCAACGCCGCCTTCAAGGCCGCCTTCTCCGACACCGACTTCTACGGCTACAACGAGGATGGCATCGTGTCCTCCGACATCATCGGCGACACCCACGGTGGCGTGTTCGATCCGACCCAGACCGATGTCAACACCGTTGACGGCCTGACCATGGCTCGCACCGTCTCCTGGTACGACAACGAGTACGGCTTCACCTGCAACATGGTGCGTACCCTGCTGTACTTCGCCGAGATCTCCGAGTGAATCGGCGCGGAGTAATCCGCACGGTTCGTCTCTGAACCTCAGACAAAGGGGCTTTCGCTTCGGCGGAAGCCCCTTTTCGTATCCGAAACGCCGCAACGGACACGTGGAAGGCTTATTATGGGCGGCATGGCAAAGAAAAAGCATGAGAAGGGCGCCGGTTCCACACCGGCCACCGTGCAGTTGGAAAAAGCCGGAGTTCCGTTCAAAACCTACGAATACGCGCATTCGAACGATCACATGGATGACGGTTATGGGGTTGAGGCCGCCACCAAGCTCGGTTTCGACGAGCATCAGGTGTTCAAGACGCTGATGGCGGACACCGGCTCCGAACGCGTGGTCGGCGTGGTGCCGGTCAGCGGACATATGGATCTGAAGGCGCTGGCCGCGGCAGTCGGCGCGAAGAAGGCGGCGATGGCCGATCCGAAGGTCGCCATGCGCGAATCCGGCTACGTGGTCGGCGGCATCTCCCCGCTTGGCCAGCGCACACACCACAAGACGGTGCTTGACGAAAGCGCGCTGCAATACGACGAAATCCTGCTGTCGGGCGGCAAACGCGGTTTCTCAGTCGGCGTCAATCCCAACGATCTGCTCAAGGTGCTCGACGCGGTAGCGGCGCCGATCGGCACTTGGTAAAAAACACGCCGATACATCACACCAATACATAAGTGGGCGGTCGGAACAACACGATGTTCCGACCGCCCACTTGCGTAAGCGAAAGGTTCGCGCTATTTGCGCAGTTCCGCAGGAAGCACGAAATGCATGTTCTCCTTGATGGTTTCGATGGTGCTCACATCCTGGTAGCCAAGTTCTTGCAACGCTGCGACCACGCCGGAAACCAGCTCGTCCGGCACGGAGGCACCCGAGGAAATACCCACGGATTCGACACCTTCAAACCATGCGGGGTCAAGTTCCGAAGCATCATCAACACGATGGGCGCGACCAGCGGCGCCAACAGCCGTTTTTGAGGCGTACCGCGCGTTAAGTCCCTCCTGAGCGACTTCCATCAACCGCACGGAATTCGAGGAATTCGCGGAGCCGACAATCACCACGCAATCGGCTTGCTCGGCAACGAGCTTGACCGCCGCCTGACGATTCGACGTGGCATAGCAGATATCGGAGTTCGGCGGCATTTCAAGCCATGGGAAACGAGCTTTGAGCGCGGTGATCGTGCCAGCGGTCTCATCGACGCTCAACGTAGTCTGCGTAAGCAGCACCAGTTTCGTGTCAGGTTGGAAATCCAACGAGTCGACGTCGGACGCATGCTCGATCAAATGCACATGCTCCGGCGATTCCTCCACCACGCCAACGGCCTCATCGTGGCCTTTGTGCCCGATGTAGATGATCTCGTAACCTTCCTTGACAAAACGCAGCACCTCGCGATGCACTTTGCTTACCAGCGGGCAGGTGGCATCGACCACATGCATGCCGCGCGCCGCGGCCTCGGCTTTGACCGCCGGAGACACGCCGTGGGCGGAAAATACGATTGGGATGCCGGCTTCGGCGGCGGCATCGGGAATCTCAGCCAATTCCTGCACGAACACCGCGCCCTGCGCGGCCAAATCCTCGACGACATGCTTGTTGTGCACGATCTGGCGGCGCACATACACCGGCGGCAATCCGTCGGCACGTGGCGTATCGGCGGATTTGAGAATCGTCCGCACTGTCAGAATCGCCCTATCCACGCCGGCGCAGAATCCGCGCGGATCCGCCAGCACGATGCGTTTGCCCATGTCAAGCCGCCTTCCAATCGTATCCATCCATCACAACAGCAATCACCAATATTAAGGCACGGGCGCCGTCAATCGACATCGGCCGTCTTCATCCGCAGAATTTCCACACGACAAGCGCATCCACCACCACATCGTGAGCGGTAACATAGTAGCGGAAACACAGTCGACAACACTATGGAGTGATTTATGACCTGCACCAATCTGCCGCCACGCACCGGACAGCAATTTTCCATTTCGCATGGCGATTACCATGCCGTCGTCACCGAGTTGGGCGCGACGCTGCGCAAACTGACCTACCAGGGCGAGGACATCATCGTCTCCCCCGGTCCGGATGACATGGTGACCTGCTGCCACGGCCAGCTGCTCATCCCGTTCCCGAACCGCATCGAGAATGGCGAATACACCTTCGAAGGCAAGACCTACACGCTGCCGATCGACGAGCATGAGCGCCACAACGCCATCCACGGCTACGGCAAGCGCGCGTTCTGGAAGCTTGTCTCCCTTAAAGAGGATGCCGTGACCCTCAGCTGGCGCGCCCCCAACATGGAGGGATATCCGTTCGACATCGTGGTGACCGCGACGTACAGCCTCGCCGACGATGGCCTGCATCTGAACATCAGCGCCTACAACAACGGCGATGCGGACGCACCGTGGGCCTTGGCCATCCACCCGTGGCTCGCCAACGGCTTCAACGGATACGGCGATGAGATCGACGCCCACAACGCCAAGTGCAGCCTGACCGTGCCGGGGCGCACTCATGTCACCGTCAACGAGAACCTCATTCCGACCGGCACCGAGCCGGTGGACGGCACCAAGTACGACCTGCGTAAGGACACGCTGCTCACCGAGCAGCCGTTCGACGACGCTTGGACGGATCTGGAGCATGCCGAAGACGGCACCGTCACCGCGGTGTTCACCCGTCCGGACGGCAAGAAGGTGCGTGTGGGCGGCGACGAGACCGTCACCTCGTTCCAGGTGTGCACCGGCACCGGTTTCCCGGCCATCAAGCATCCGGCCGGCGTGGCGGTGGAGCCGCAGACGGCATACGCAAACGCGTTCAACACCGGCAAGGACCTCATCGTCATCAAGCCGGGCGAGACGTCAAGCACGGCGCTGTTCATCGGGATGCTCGACTGATATAATCACCATCGGAATAAGTCCCGGCCACACAGCGGACGCCGAATTTGGCAAACGTCTCGCTCGTGTGCGATAATCCCGAAGGCTTATTAATCGCAAGTAAAGGAGTCCAATCATGGGCATGCGCGGACGTAAGCGCAAGGATCGTCGTAAGAAGGCCGCCAATCACGGCAAGCGCCCGAACGCCTGATCCCTGCCGGCGCGAATAGCGTCACAGAGCATGGAAAACCCCGCGGAATCATTACGGTTCGCGGGGTTTTCCCATATTCAGACGCTGATGCGGCGGGCGCGCCTCGCGTCACATCAGCGTGGCACTTGGCGCATGAAACGCCGCACGTCCTTCCAATTACTCGTCACAACAGTGGTCGAGTGTCGCCTCAAGCCTGTCGATCAGGCTTTGCGGCGCGTGTTTCGGCCGCAGGTACGCGCGCATCGCTGCGATCAGCGCACGTTCGCGTTCATCGCAACAGGTCTCCGGGTCGAAGCAGTCCCCGGAGGCCACGACATGCACGCTGGCATGCGTCACCTGCGTCACCACACCGTTCGTGTTGGTGGTGGTCGAAGTAATGGAGATGTGCCGTTCCATTGGTTCGCTCATGGTCGATCCTTCCCGGCAGTGGCATAGCCACGTTCCTTGGCGTAATTGGCAAGCTCACGTTTCAGCTGTGTGCGGGCGCGGTTGAGCCGGCTCATCACGGTGCCGATTTTCACGCCTTGTTCCTCAGCTACCTGGCTGTATGATTTGCCGTCGATCGCGGCGTCGATGAAAACCTGCCTGCGTTCCGGGGAAAGCCGGTTCAAAGCGGCCATGATCTCCTCCGGCGCGTAGGCGTCCAAGTATTCCTGTTCGGCGGATTTGAGCTGTTCGGAGGAATGCTCGGACGCGGAATACAGGTCCCAGTCATCGTATTCGCCGGTGGAATCGTTGGCGCGTTGCGGCCGTCGCTTGGCTTTGGCGTACTGGTTGAAATAGGCGTTGCGTTCGATGGTGGTCATCCAAGCCGCGAAATTCGTTCCTTCCTTGAAGGAGTCGAACGCCTTGAATCCACGTTCGAAGGTGTCCTGCACCAGATCCTGCGCGTCGTCGGGATTGTTGGTCAGTTTCATCGCCTGCCGGTACAGCGAGTCCACGACGGGCATGGCAAGCTTCTCAAACCGCGCGCGCCGGCCTGCCATGGATTCCGTTTCTTGTTCAGTCACACCCTCATTGTAACTTCCCCGACGTCACACGTCGTGCACATGGTTGCCGCTAAAATGGCTCTTCGGTATCCGCTCGGCGTCTCATACACAGGGAGAACACGAAAACATGGCTTTGACTCTGGAATCGGCGGCCCGACTGCTCGATAGGCACGGACTGCTGCGCGAAATCATCCGCGGCGATGTCTGGACGCTTGATCCGCACGACATCAAGGGATTCGACGAGCCGTTCTCCGCAATCACCTACGACACCCGCAAGGTGGAGCCGGGCACGTTCCTGTGCTGCAAGGGCCGTTTCAAGGCCGAATATCTGCAGGGCATCGACGAACGCGGCCTTGCCGCCTATGTGTCGGAGAACGACTTCTCCGACGCCACGCAAGCTCCGGGCCTTATTGTGGATGACGTGCGCAAGGCCATGGCTTTGCTATCGGCTGAATTCTATGGTCGTCCGCAGGACCAGTTGAAGGTGGTCGGCATCACCGGCACCAAAGGCAAGACCACCACCGCCTATCTCACGCAGGCGATGCTCAATGGCTGTTCCGGCGGCAAGTGCGCGCTGTTTTCCTCCGTGGACAATTGTCTTGACGGCCACACCTACGTGGAATCCGATCTGACCACGCCGGAATCCATGGATGCGTTCCGCATGATGCGCGAGGCCGTTGATAACGGCATGGAATATCTCGTCATGGAGGTCTCCTCGCAGGCCTACAAGGTGGACCGCGTGTTCGGTCTCACATTCGACGTGGCCGCGTTCCTCAACATCAGCCCGGACCATATCAGCCCGATCGAGCATCCGACGTTCGAGGATTATCTCCACTGCAAGCGTCAGATCGTCAAGAACTGCCGTGCCCTCGTATTGGGTGCCGATTGCGCGCGCGCCGACCTCATCCGGCAGGACGCACGTCATGCCAGCGTTCCCGTCACCACGTTCGCGCTTGGCGGCGATTCCACGGCAGACGTCATGGCCGCGCCGGCGAATGACGATCACAGCCGCTTCTCCATCGTCATCGACGGCACCTCGATCGGCGAGTTGAGCCTGACATTGGACGGCGATTTCAACTATGCGAACGCGGCGGCGGCCGTCGCGATCGCCCGTGCGGCCGGTTTCGATTTCGGTTCCGCACAGGCCAAGGACGCGTTGCGTGAGATGGAGCCGGTACGCATCGCCGGACGTATGGAGCATTTCAAGGACACGCGGTCGAACACCATCGCCATTGTTGATTACGCGCATAACTACGCGTCCGTCACCGCGTTGCTTGACTACGTCGATCAGCGTTACGGCAGCGAAAAGCCGGAAATCACGCTCATCACCGGCTCCGCTGGAAACAAGGCATACGATCGCCGCGCCGAAATCGTCCACGCCGCGCAGGACCGCATCGACCATCTCGTGCTCACTTTCGAAGACACCGACGACGAGCCTGTGGAACAGGTCTGCGCGGACATGAACGACAGCGTCACCAACCCGCAGCTTGACGTGAAGACCATTCTCGACCGTGCCGAAGCCGTGGAGACCACGGTAAGCCACGATCGCAAGGATCCCGAGCATCTGCACATCATCCTCATCATCGGCAAGGGCAACGAACGTTGGTTCAAAGACCACGGCAAGCACATCCCTTACGAGGGCGACGACCGCATCGTGGAACGTGTGTTCCGTCTCAAATAACAACTAAGGTGAAGGCATTATGACACGATTCCAACCGATTCTGCTGGGCAGCGACATCAACGTCTACGGCATGGCCAGGGCGTTCCATGAGGAGTACGGCATCGTTTCCGAGGCGTATGCGTATTTCCAGCTGAGCCCCACGAAATTCAGCCGTATCGTCAACGTGCACATCGTCGACGATTTCAACAACTTCGTCACGTTCCGTAATTTCATGCTCAAGCTCGGCAAGCGTATGAAGGCCGAGGATCCGGAACGCGTGCTGCTGCTCATCCCCTGCGGCGACGTGTACGCCAATCTGCTGAGCCAGTGCGGCGACGATCTTCGTGAATATTTCGTATACAACACGCTTGACGTGAACCTTTCGCGCCGGCTCGCCTACAAGTCCACGTTCTACCAGATCTGCGAGCAGTATGATCTGCCCCATCCGAAGACGCGCACCGTCACCGCCGATGAGGTGAAGGCGGGAGCCTACCGTGATTTGCCGTTCAGCTATCCGGTGGCCATGAAGCCCGCGAATTCGGTGGAATGGCTCAACATCGATTTCGAGGGCCGTCGCAAGGCCTACATCTTCAACGATCCGGCCGAATTGGAGACCATCATCAAGCGTGCGTACGATGCCGGATACACGTCCGAAATGGTGATTCAGGACTTCATCCCCGGCGACGATTCCCGTATGCGTGTGCTGAACGCCTATGTGGACCAGCATCATCGCGTGCGTATGATGTTCCTCGGCCACCCGCTGCTGGAGGATCCCTCCCCTGTCGCCGCGGGCAACTATGCGGCCATTCTGCCCGACTACAACGAGGGTGTGTTCCGTCGTATCAAGGCTTTCCTCGAGGACATCAAGTACGAGGGCGTGGCCAATTTCGACATGAAGTACGACGAACGCGACGGCGAGTACAAGCTGTTCGAAATCAACCTTCGCCAAGGACGTTCCAGCTATTTCGTCACGCTGAACGGATTCAATCTGGCGAAGTATTTCGTCGACGACCTCGTCGAGGACACGCCGTTCGACGGCAACACCCTGTTCGGCCGCGGTTCGAAGCTGTGGCTTGAGATTCCGAAGTCGATTTTCCTTGATTACGTCGCAGAAGGCGCTGACAAGGAAACCGGCAAGCGCATGCTCAAGTCGGGCGATTGGGGTACCACCTTGGAGTATTCCAAGGATATGAATCCGCTGCGTTGGCTGATGATTCGGCACATGTTCTCGATTTACAAGAAGAGCTATGCCAAGTACTTCACCAAGAAGGGCGAGCTTAAGTGAAACGACCGTTTTTCGCCGTACTGGGCGGCATGGGCACGCTGGCCACCGAAAGCTACATCCGCTTGGTCAACCGCGCCACGCATGCCCATTGCGATCAGGATTATCTGGACTACATCGTCTTCAACGATTCCTCCGTGCCGGACCGCACCGCGTACATTCTCGGCGAATCCGACGAGAATCCCTTCCCCGTACTCGCCGACGATATCGAGAAGGCAACGGCAATGGGCGCGAGTTTCATTGTGCTCACCTGCAATACCGCGCACTATTTCTATGACGATTTCCAGGCGTTGACGACGGTGCCGATTCTGCATATGCCACGCGGCGCGGTGGCACGCATGGCTCAGCGTTATCCGAAGAATCGTTTTCCGCGGGTCGGTTTCCTCGGCACCGTGGGTTCGCGCAAATCCGGCGTGTACAAGCGTGCCGTCGAAGAGGCCGGGTACACGTTCGTCGAACCGACCGACGAGTTGCAGGCCCGTATCACTTCGCTGATTTATGACGATGTGAAAGGTAGTGGCGAGCTCAATCTGGAACGCTACGAATCGGTGTTGCGCGATATGCTCGATCCGGCAGGCCCCTGCGCGTGCGACACGCTGATATTGGGCTGCACCGAGCTGAGCGTGCTCAACGAGGCGTTTCCGCTGCCCCAGCTGCCGGTCATCGACGCGCAGGCCGTGCTGGTGGAAGATACCGTGGCGCGGGCCGAAGCGTTGCGCGCGTAGCTATTATTTGTCACGCCTATCTTCGACTGCTTAGGCGTCGGACGATAAAACAGATTGTGGGTGGCTTCCCATTGCCTGGGGAGCCACCCACAATCTGTTTTACATGGACGGTGTACGCCGCACGTATGGCGTCATCGTCCGATGTTGTTTCGCTTCGTCACTTCGTTTCGTTTTCCGAAGCCGTTTCCGCATCCGCCGGTTCGTTGGCATCCGCCGCCTCATCCATTTCATCCGCATCGGCGTCTGCTAAAACGGAATCGTCCGGACCGACGCTGCCGAAATCGTTGATGTTGAAATCAGGGTTGGCGTCGGATTCGAAATCCATGTCAGCCTCGTCCTGCTTTTTGCGCGGTTCCGGATCGACGGCTTCCTGGAACACACGTTCGGCCTTTGGCTTCTTCAGGTCGGGGTTGATCTTCTCCTCCAGCATGAGTCGCGCATCACCGGCGGTGGTGAAGCTGCCACAGACGAGCACGCCATGACCGTAGCCGACGCCCAGTTCGTCATCGGCATCAACCATGTTGACGGCTTCCTGGATGGCGTCCGGCAATTCGGGAATGCAGGTGACGCGTTCCGGCCCGAAAACACGGTCCGCGATCTTCTTCAGATCCTCAGCCGGCATCACTCGGTCACGCCACGAGTTCTCGGTGACGATCACATGGCTCAGCAACGGTTCGAGCACGCCCAGATACTCCTCGACCTGCTTGTCCCCCATCATGGCTACCACGCCGACGAGCTGCTGGAAATCATAGTTCTCTTCAATGGCGGCACGCAGCGATTCGGCCGCGTTCACGTTGTGCCCGCCATCAAGGATGATGGTAGGCGAGGTACGAATTTGTTCGATACGTCCCGGAATGCGTACGCTGCTCAACGCTTCGGCCACCAAATCGCCGTCCAACGCGCCGTTGACGGGAATCACCACTTCCGCCGCGCACAGTGCGGCGAGCGCGTTGTGTGCCTGATGCTCGCCGAATTTGGCGATCGGCACTTCCGTGTAAGTGCCGTTCGGAGTGCGCAGGGTGGCCACCTGGCCGCCGACGGCCGGCACTCGGGTAACGACTTCTGATTCGACGCCGTCGCGCACCAAGCTGGCGTGGTTCTCCTTGGCCGCGGCCTCGATAATCGGCATGACCTCGTCCTCGTGTGGCTGGCGGCCGATGATGGCGGTGCAGTTCGGCTTGATGATGCCGACCTTTTCCGTGGCGATTTCCTCCACGGTGTCGCCGAGCCATGCCATGTGGTCCATGTCGACCGGGCCGATGATGGCCGCGTCCGCGTCGAGCACGTTGGTGGCGTCCCATCGGCCGCCCATGCCGACTTCCACGATGGCGACGTCGACCGGCGCGTCGGCGAATTTCCAGATGGCCATGGCGGTGAGCACTTCGAAGAAGCTCATCTTCGGCTTGCCCAGCTCGTCCATTTTCATGTCCACGATGGCGACGAGGTCCTTGACCTGGTCCCAGGTGTCGACGAAATCGTCGTCGGACAGCTGCTGGCCGTCGATGGCGATGCGCTCGTTGACGTGTTCCAGATGGGGCGAGGTGTATAGGCCCGTACGCATGCCGTAGGCGCGGCAGATGGCTTCGGCCATGCGCGCGGTGGAGCCCTTGCCGTTGGTGCCGGTGATGTGGATGACGCGGAACGACTGCTCCGGATGGCCCATGATGTCGAGGATCATCTTCATGCGTTGCAGGTCGAGATTGGTGGTGTTGCGTTCCGATGGACGGCTCATGATGTCGCGTTCGACGTCGATCATGCTTTCGTTGTTGCGATTGGGATGTTCGAATGACATATTTCCCGTTTTCCTCCCGTACCTTGCGGACAGCACACTAAACTTTTCCCATTCTAGATGTCCGCATGAACGTTGCGCGCCGGGAAAAGTTATAGGATGGGTTGCGGTAATTTCCGTACGTTACGAATGCATGTTCAGGAGATGTGATGGGCGAAGTCATTACTGACAAGGACAAGGAATACGAGAAGATGGAGCGGGAGTCCGCTCCGGGACCGGATCAGGCCATGAGCGATCGTGTGAACAATCGTTCGCTGCGTCCGCGTTCCGAGGCGTTCAAGGAGTTCATGACCACCGGTTGGGATGACAACGAGCCGCAGATCGAGCCGTTGGAGTCCTCCAAGTACACGCCGGCGCGTCTGGAGGCGTTGGGCAAGGCGTTCCCGGGCGAGCGTATCGTGATTCCGGCCGGACAGCCGAAGGTGCGCAACAACGATTGCGATTACGCGTTCCGTCCGGATACGACGTTCTCCTACTACACCGGTTTGGGTGAGGATTTCGAGGCCGGCGCGGTGCTGGTGCTGAATCCCGTCGATCCGGATTCTCCGGAGGCGAAGGCCGGCAAGACGCATGTTCCGGAACTGTTCGTGGCTCCGCGTGCCAACCATTACACGCAGGACTTTTTCATGAACGCCCATTATGGCGAGTATTGGGTGGGTCCGCGTGCCGGTGTGAAGGAAATGACCGCGATGACCGGCATCGAAACCAACGACATCGCGCAGCTGCCCGACGCGTTGAGCAAGGATGTCGGCACTGAGGCCGGCGCGGTGCGCGTGCGCGTGATTCGTGAAGCCGATCCGACGATTACCAGCATGGTCGAGGAGATCCGTGAAGCCAACGGTTTCGCTGATCCGGACAATAACACCGCTGCCGATGACAAGCTGCACGAATTCGCCGCCGAGGCACGCATGTGCAAGGATGAGTATGAGGTTCGCGAGATGCGCAAGGCCGTGGCCGCCACCAAGCACGGCTTCGACAACATTCTGCGCAAGATTCCGTCTTCCCTTGGCAAGCCGCGTTCGGAGCGCATGCTGGAGGGCGCGTTCAACGCCATCTCCCGTGAAGAAGGCAACGAGGTCGGCTACGACACCATCATCGCTTCCGGCGCCCACGCTCCGATTCTGCATTGGATGCGCAATACCGGTACCGTGGAGTCGGGCGAGCTGCTGCTCATCGACGCCGGTGTGGAGGTCAACAGCCTGTATACCGCCGACATCACCCGCACGTTCCCGACCAACGGCAAGTTCACCGATTTCCAGAAGAAGCTGTACCAGGCCGTGTTGGATTCCCAGCAGGCCGGTTTCGAGGTGGCCAAGCCGGGCGCCACGTATTCGGACATCCATCATGCGTGCATGCGCGTGATCGCCGAACGTCTGCATGACTGGGGTATTCTGCCGGTCGATGTCGAGGAGTCGCTCTCCCCTGAAGGCCAGCAGCATCGCCGTTGGCTCGCCTGCGGCGTGGCCCACCATCTGGGTCTCGACGTGCATGATTGCGCGCAGGCGCGTTATGAGTCGTATCAGAACGCCAAGATTCGTCCGGGCATGATCTTCACCATCGAACCGGGCCTGTACTTCCGTGAGGATGATCTGCTGATTCCGCCGGAATACCGTGGCATCGGCATTCGTATCGAGGATGATGTGCTCATGACGGAGGATGGTCCGGAATGGATTTCCGCGGGCATTCCGAAGCAGATCGACGATGTCGAGGCGTGGATGGCCGATATGGCCGCCGAAGGTGCGAAGGCCTGAGGATGCATCATGCCCACGCCTGAATTCGTACTCGAACTTCGTAAGAAGATAGGCCACGATCTGTTATGGCTCATGGGCGTCTCCGGCTATGTCGAGGACGAGCAGGGCCGTGTGCTGTTGGGGCGTCGTTCCGACACCGGCGAATGGGCCATGGTGTATGGCATCAACGAGCCCGGAGAGGAACCGGCCGATACCGTTGCCCGCGAGGTCAAGGAGGAGACCGGCGTGGATGTGGTCGTCACCGATCTGGTGTCGGTCAAATCGTCCAGAAAGGTCCTCACCTATGCGAATGGGGACAACACCATGTACATGGATCACCTGTTCATCTGCAGGCCCGATCCGAATGGCAACACGGAGCCGTTCGTCGGCGATGAGGAAAGCCTCAGCGTAGGCTGGTTCTCTCCTGATGCTCTGCCCGAACCGTTGGCAGCCACCACGGTGGAACGCATGGCTTACGTACGCGAATATCTGAAGGCCAAGGCGAATGGCGATTCCCATGCCCAGTTTGCCTTCAACGGCACCATCCGCTGAAATCGCCTTCCATACATCATAAAATGGAATCCCCGCAACGTTTCAAGCGTTGCGGGGATTCCTTTTTATTAGATTCCGTGGATCAGCTCACTGCTGGGCGGCAAGCAGCTCATGCAGATGCTCGCGATGCTTGCGCTGTTCGCGCGGATCGGGCACCGGCAGGGAGGCCAGCAGCTTCTGCGTGTACGGGTTCTGCGGATTCTGCATGATCTGGTCCGCATCGCCATGTTCCACGATCTGGCCCTTGTGCATCACCATGATGCGGTCGGCGAGCATGTCGACCACGGCGAGGTCGTGCGTGATGAACAGGCATGCGAAGCCGATTTCGGCCTGCAGCTTCTTGAACAGTTCCAGCACCTTCGCCTGCACCGACACATCCAACGCGGAGGTCGGTTCGTCGGCGATGAGCAGGCTTGGCTTCAACGCCAACGCGCGTGCCAAGGAGGCGCGCTGGCGCTGGCCGCCGGACAGCTCGTGCGGGAAACGGTTCATGTAGGCGCGCGGAAGCTGCACCATCTCAAGCAGATCGCCCACATACTTGCGGGCGTCTGATACCGACGAAAACTTCTTGTGCACGATCAACGGTTCGGCCACGTTTTCCGCGATGGTCATCAGCGGATTGAACGAGCTGCCCGGATCCTGGAACACGAAGCCGATGTCGGCGCGTTTGGGTTTGAAGTCGCGTTCCTTCACACCGTTCATTTCTATGCCTAGAACGTTCAGGGAACCGCCGGAAACCTTCTGCAGGCCTGCGATGGCACGGCCAGTGGTGGATTTGCCGGAACCGGACTCGCCTACCAGACCGAGCACTTCGGAACGGTGGATGGTGAAGTCGATGCCGTCCACGGCCTTGAAATCAGGCTGCATGAGATGACCCGGATACGTGATGGTCAGTCCCTTGGCCTCGACCGCGATGGGCTGATCGCGCCAATCCTTCTCACGTTCGATGACCTTGCCATCGGCATCCTTGACGACCAGTTTCTGGCCAATACGCGGCACGGCGGCAAGCAGACGCTTGGTGTAGTCGTCCTTCGGCGAGTAGAAGATCTGCTCGACGCTGCCCTGTTCGACGACGTGGCCGCGGTACATGACCACGACCTCATCGGCGATGTCGGCGATCACGCCCATGTTGTGGGTGATGATGAGCACGGATGCGTCGAACTCGTCGCGCGCCAGACGCAGCAGGTCGAGGATTTCGGCCTGCACGGTCACGTCGAGGGCGGTGGTCGGCTCGTCGGCCAGAATCAGGCCGGGGTTGAGCACCAGGGCCATGGCGATGACGATGCGCTGCTTCTGGCCGCCGGAGAACTGGTGTGGGTAGTAGTCGATGCGGGTTTCCGCGTCCGGAATGCCGACCTTCTTGAGAATGTCGATGGACTTGGCACGGAGTTCCTTCTTGTCCTTCATGCCATGGGCGCGAAGGCCTTCCTCGATCTGCCATCCGATGGTGTACACCGGGTTGAGCACCGAATTGGGCTCCTGGAACACCATGGCCGCTTCGGCGCCGCGCATTTCGCGCAGCTGTTCGCCGGACAGCGACAGCACTTCCAGCTCTTCGGTGCCCGCGCGGTTCGACAGGTACACCGCGCCGGAGGTCGTAGCGGTCTCCGGCAGCAGCTTGATGAGGGAGCGTGCGGTCACGGACTTGCCGGAGCCGGACTCGCCCACCACGCCGATGACCTTCTTACGGGGAATTTCGAAGCTGATCTTGTCGATGGCTTTGATGGAACCGGCGTCGGTCATGAACGAGACGCTGAGGTCCTTGATCTCGGCGAGATTGCCTTCCTTGATTTCACTCATCGGTTCACTCCCCTTCCTCGGAAGCCCATTCGGAAGCCACGAATGACGGATCACGGTCGGTGACGGTCATCGGTTTGTCGCTGGCTCCCATCGGATTCTTCGCCGCCTCAAGTTCGGCGACGACCTCGTTGCGCTTGCCTGGCTCCTGGCTGGGGTCCACGGACGTGTCCTCGATGGAACCCACCACTTCGCCTGCGGACTTGCGGGCGCGCAGACGCGGATCGGCCAGATCGTTCAGCGATTCGCCCACCAGGGTGATGCCCAGCACGATGAGCACGATGGCCAGACCTGGGAACACGGCGGTCCACCAGATGCCGGCGGTCACATCGGAGACGGCGCGGTTGAGGTCGTATCCCCATTCGGCGGCCGCGGTCGGTTCGATGCCGAAGCCCAGGAAGCCCAGGCCCGCAAGGGTCAGGATGGCTTCGGAGGAGTTCAGCGTCAGGATGACCGGCAGGGTTCGTGTGGAGTTCTTGAACAGGTGCTTGGTCATGATGCGCCACGTGGAGGCGCCGACCACGCGGGCGGATTCCACGTACGCGGATTCCTTGATGCGGATCACTTCGGCACGGATGGTACGGAAGTATTGCGGAATATAGACCACGGTGATGGAGATGCCGGAGGCGAAGATGCCGCTCCACAGGCCGGACTGGCCGTGGGAGATCATGATCGCCATCAGAATCGCCAGCAGCAGCGACGGGAAGGAGTACACGGCGTCGGCGATCATGACGAGCACACGATCGACCCATCCGCCGAAATAGCCGGAGACCAGGCCGAGCAGCACGCCTGCGAAAATCGACAGCAATACCGCGACGACGATGGCGATGACGGCGGTGCGGGCACCCCAGACCACACGGCTGAACACATCGTAGCCACCTGCAGTGGTGCCCCAGATGTGTTCGGAGGACGGTGCCGCCTGGGCCGGGAAGGAAACGCCGTCGGCGCCCTTGAGCTGCGCGTAGCTGTATGGCGCGATGAGCGGCGCGAAAATGGCGACCAGCAGGAAGAACGCCGTGAGCACGAGGCCCGTGATCAGCATGCCTTTCTGCCAGCCGACTGCGACGCGCAGTTCCTTGATGATCGGAATCTTATGCCAGAATGGCGTCTTGTTGCCGAGCTTGAGCTCGTCCAGACGATTGTCGCCTGGAACGGTGACCTTGTTGGCAGATGCTGCGGTCATGTCAGTACCTCACTCTCGGGTCGACCAACGCGGCGATGACGTCGACGATGAAGTTGACGACGGCCACGATGATGGCGATTAGGATAACGATGCCCTGTACGGCCACGAAGTCGCGTGCCTTCAGGTACTGCGACAGCATGAAGCCGAGACCCTTCCATTCGAAGGTGGTTTCGGTGAGCACCGCGCCTGCGAGCATCAGGGCGATCTGCATGCCCATGACGGTGATGATTGGAATCAACGCCGGCTTCCATGCGTGCTTGTTGAGTAGACGCTTCTCGGAGACGCCGCGGGAACGTGCCGCTTCGACGTAGCCGGAATTGTAGGTGGCGATCACGTTGGTACGCACCAAACGGATGAACACGCCGGCGGTCAGCAGGCCCAACGCAAGGGCCGGCAGCACAGCGTGACGGAGCACATCAAGCAACACGGACATGTCGCCCAACTGGATCGCGTCGATGATATAGAAGCCGGTCGGCGAGACCAGTCGGGAGAACTGCATCTCGCTGCCAAGCGATGAGCGCCCGGATGCCGGCAGCACGTTCAGCCAGATGGCGAAGATGAGCTTCAGAATCAGGCCGAGGAAGAACACCGGGGTGGCATAGCACAGGATGGCGAAGGTGCGGATGCCCGCATCGGCCGCGTGGTCACGCTTGCGTGCGGCGATGCGTCCCAAGCCGATGCCGACGATGAGCGCGACGATGAGCGCGAGGAATGCCAGTTCGAATGTGGCGGAGCCGTAGTGGACGAGGATGCTGCTGACCTTCTGGTTGTCGGTCAGCGTGGTGCCGAGATCGCCGTGCAGCAGGCCGCCAAGATAATCGATGTACTGCACGATGAGCGGACGGTCGTAGCCGGCCGCATGGATGCGCTTCTGCAGTTCTTCCGGGGTCAGGCGGCCGCCGAGTGCGGCGGAGATCGGGTCGCCGGTGGCGCGCATCACGAAGAAAACGATGGTTACAAGAATGAATACTGTAGGAATGATCAGCAGAAAGCGTGTGAGCACGAAACGGAAGAATCCGCTTGAAAGCTTGTTTTTCCTGGCTTTCGGCTGAGCCTCGGTTGCGCTTTGCGTCACGTCGGGCTCCTTTTTCCTTATTGGTGTTTCAGATACAAATTGAGCCCCTGCCCATCTTAAGGGTGGGCAGGGGCGATCAAAACCTTTATCAGGCCTTGGTCACGGAAGCGTAGCGGAAGCGGAAGGAGGCATCGAGCACGACACCCTTCACGCCGGATCCGGTGACCGCGACCTGGGCACCCTGCAGCAGCGGGATGGTGGAGAGGTCTTCGGTCTCGAGCTTCTGGATTTCCTTCAGGGTGTCTTCGCGGGCCTTGGCGTCGGTCTGGCCGGCCTGCTTGACGATCAGGTCGTTGACGTCCTTGTTGGCATAGCCGTTGTTCACGAAGTTGCCGTCACGGAAGAACGGGGACAGGTAGTTGTCCGGATCGGAGTAGTCCGGGAACCAGCCGAGCTGGTAGACCGGGTAGGAACCGTCCGAATCCTTGGTGACGTTACGGTCCTTGTTGTACTGGGTCCATTCGGTGGACTGCAGGTCGACCTTGAACAGGCCGCCTTCCTCGAGCTGGGCCTTGATGGCCGCATACTCGTCGGCGGAGGACTGGCCGTAGTGGTCCGGGTTGTACTGGAGCTTCAGGTCTACCGGGGTCTTCACACCGGCGGCTTCGAGGGTCTTCTTGGCCTTGGCCGCATCCGGCTTGCCGGAACCGTCGCCATAGGCTGCCTTCAGGGTGTCGTCGTGGCCGGACAGGCCATCCGGAATGAAGGAGTACAGCGGGGTGTAGGTGCTCTTGTAGACCTTGGTGGCCAGCTCGTTGCGGTCGATCAGGCTTGCGACGGCCTGACGCACGGCCTTGGCCTTGTCGGCGTTCGGCTCGCTGGACTTCTCGCCGTACGGCATGATCTTGAAGTTGAAGGCAAGGAAGCGCTCTTCGCCGCCCGGTCCCTTGACGACCTTGACCTTGTTGTCCTTGGACAGGTCCTCGACGTCGGTCGGGGTCATGGAGCGGTAGGCCACGTCGACCTGGCCCTGCTGCACGGCCATCTTCAGGTTGGAGGAATCGGCGAAGTACTTGACCTGCACAACGTCGTTCTTAGCTGGGGTCAAACCCTTGTAGGAATCGTTCTTGGCATATGCCAGGGCCTCGTTCACCTTGTAGGAGGTGAGCTTGTACGGGCCTGCGAAGGCGTTGTCCTTGACGACGGTGTTGGCATCGGTCAGTTTGTCGGCGGAGAAGGACTCTTCGTCGACGATCGGGCCGGCCGGGCTGGAGAGCACCTGCTTCAGGGTCACGTCGTCCTTGACCGCGGAGTGGAACACGACGGTGGTGTCATCCTTGGCCTCGACGGACTCGATGTTGGCCAGCAGGGAGGACGGACCGTTCTCGTCGTTGATCTTCTTGATACGGTCGAAGGAGAACTTGACGTCGGAGGCGGTCAGATCGTGGCCGTTCGCGAACTTCAAGCCCTTCTTGAGCTTGACGGTGAACTCGGTGCCGTCGGCGCTCCAGGTGCCGTCATCGGCGGCGATGTCCGGAGACAGCTCGGAAGTGTTGTAGTTCTGCGCGTACAGGAACGGGAACACCTGAATCTGCACGGCGTAGGAACCGTTGTCGTAGGAGCCAGCCGGATCAAGGCTGGTGATCTTATCGGTCGTGCCGACGGTGATGGTGTTGCCAGTTGCGGCGCCACCGTCCTTCACGCCGCCGCAGGCGGCCAGGGAAGCCAGAGCCGCGACAGAAGCCAGAGCGGCGATAACTTTCTTGCGATTCACTATGGAATCCTCTCTTTTCTATCCGAATCGCCCCTGTGCAAGGCGATATAGTGACAAGAATCGGCGCGCAATGTTAACCGTACGTTTCATTGGAGGCCGTTTTACCCACCTACCTTATATTCGCCGTTTTCTGCTATGCATTAAAACGGCGAAATTCCAACGTTTTAACGACTACTGAAAGAAAATAAGAAAAACCAGCCATTTTATGAGACGGACCCGGCCAAAGTCGCATTCAAGGTCTACGTCCTTCTTTTTTACTCATTGCTTTCGCACAGAGAGACCCAGATAAGCGCGCGACACGCGGCACAACACGAATTGCATTAATCAATTAACGGCGTTAATATATTAAGAAGTTCAACGAGGGTCCATGCACTGTCGCAAGGAGGTGAGCATGAGTAGGTACAGCGCCCAACAGTCATCGATCTCGGAAAACAACCGTTCCCGCATCCTGCAATACCTGTACCACAATGGCATCTGCTCACGCGCGCAGATCGCCAAAGCCATCAAGCTCACTCCGGCGGCAATCACCAAAATCACCGCGAAACTGCTGGCGCAGGGCATCATCGAAGAAACCGGCGACATGGACGGAGACAAGAACCGCCGTTCCATCGGTCTGAATCTCAATAGCGCCAAATACCACATCATCGGCGTGAAGTTCGCCCGCAGTCTGGTGCAAATCGCGGTCTTCGACCTCAAGTGCAACCGTATCTTCCTGTCCGACTTGCCTACCGTCAGCGAGGAGCACATCCCCGAAACGGTGGAGCGCATTCGAGATACCGTACGCCAGCTCATCAAGGACGACCCCAGCATCGTGGCCGTCGGCATGGCGGTTCCGGGGCCCTATTTAAAGGACGAAGGACGCACCGCTTTGGTCTCCTCCATGCAGGGCTGGAGGCAAATCAACTTCATCGACGAATTCAGCAACGCATTCAGCGTCCCCGTGTTCGTCGAACAGGACGCCCGCGCCGGCGCGCTGGCGCAGTTCCTGCTCAATCCGGAACTGTCGGAAGGTTCCCTCGCCTACTATCTGCTTGGCGAAGGCATCGGCCTCGGAGTCATCGACAACGGCACCATCTACTACGGCGAGCACGGCACCGCCACGGAAATCGGACACGTCTCCATCGACGTGAACGGCAAGCCATGCGACTGTGGCAATGTCGGCTGCCTGGAACGCTACTGCTCCGCCAATGCCATCCACGAACGGCTCAACGCCAATCCGAGCATCGTTCCCGGATGCGAGACGATGACGCATGCGCAGGCTTGCGCAGCACTGTTCGCCAAGGCGAACGCGGGAGACGAGACCGCAACGCTTCTGATGCGCGATGTTGCCCGATACGTTGGGTACGGCGCGGTCACCATCATCAACGCTTTCAATCCGACACACATCGTTCTTGGAGACATCATCGCGCAAGCCGGCCAGCCGTTGCTCGACGAAGTCACACAAGTCGTGCGCGAACGCACGATCCCCGAAATCGGGCGCAACACCCGAATCACCCTGTCCGCCCTACCCACCGACGCCACCGTTACCGGTGCCGCCGCCGTGGCCATCACCAATTTTTTGGAACATCCATCGATGTTCTTCGACGTCGCATAGCACGCCGCCCACCAAAGAAAGGAACCACCCATGTCCAAGCCAATCGTCATCGCCCTCGGTGAAATCCTGTGGGATATGCTCCCCACCGGCAAGCGCGCCGGCGGCGCTCCCGTCAACTTCGCCTACCACGCGTCCCAGAACGGCGCAGAAAGCTACGCCATCAGCGCCGTCGGTAACGACGAGCTGGGCGCCGAGCTGCTCAACGATGCGCACAAGGCCGGCATCAACACGCTGGTGCAGACCAACGAATACCCGACCGGCACCGTCGCCGTGGCACTGACCAACGGCATTCCGGAATACACCATCGTGCAGAATGTGGCTTGGGACCACATCGGCTACACCGACGAACTCGCCGAGGCCGTGTCCAAGGCCGACGCCATCTGCTTCGGCACGCTGGGCCTGCGTTCCCAGGAATCGCATGACACCATCATCAAACTGCTCCAGCATGCCAAGGAAGGCGCGCTGAAGTTCTTCGACATCAACCTGCGCGCCAACTTCTACTCCAAGGAGCTGATCGAGGAGCTGCTGGGATACGCCAACATCTTCAAGATCAACGACGACGAGCTCATCATGATGCGTGAGATGTTCTCCATTCCGGAGGGCAACGACGAAGAGGCCTGCAAGTGGTTCATGGATCGCTTCGATCTGGAGTACACCATCCTGACCGGCGGCGCGACCTTCAGCACCATCATCGCCAAGGACGGCGAGACCTCCACTCTGCTGACCCCGCATGTCGAGGTGGCCGACACCGTCGGAGCCGGCGATTCCTTCTCCGGCTCCTTCACCGGCAAGATCCTGTCCGGTGCCTCCCTCAAGGAAGCGCATCGCGCGGCCGTGAACACCGCCGCCTACGTGTGCACCAAGGAAGGCGGCTGGCCGGCCTACCCGACCGAAGGCGTTCCGGATTACCTCGCCGCAGCAGCCAAGTAAGCGTATCTTTTCCTTTCATCATCATCACCGATTCCGTATGCCGTCGAACAACGGCATACGGAATCTTTTTTCACCAGTTTTGGGAACTTCCGACAGCATGATGAATCGCCGATAGCATAATTTGGTTTGTCGGATAAACCGTGGTATCTTGAAATGTCTGGCTATAAAGCCGGAAGGTTTGATAATTCAATATTTGGGGATGATCGGTTTCGACGGTGACCTGTTCGTCGCAGGGAAGCGTGCCGAGAACGTAGGGTCCGCTCGTGGATGCCCCCTACAAAAGAATAAGTGCTAAATCTAACCGCACTGAGTTCGCTCTCGCTGCCTGAGCTTCGCGCCAGGATTAACCAGTGGGCAGCCGCTCCGTTCACTCCCCCTCGTCTTTGGGGGGATGTTGAGCGTCGTTTAGAAGACTTGCCTTACCGGCTGAGCCACAGGGCCGGCAAGGGACTTTTACTGTAGATATGCTCGCCATCAGTTGTCTGCGACATCGATGGGGGCAGAAAAACCGCCGCACGGCCAGCAGACTACGCACGTAGAAGACTGAGGGTTCGGTCATCGGACCGGGGTTCGATTCCCCGCATCTCCACGGATTGAAAGCCGCCAGAAATGGCGGCTTTTCCTTTATTCCCAACGGTTTGCAACTGTTGCCAATGTTTATCGAGATTACGAAAATCACGTCGTTTTCTAAAAAATGTTGCCAAAATGTTGCCACGGAACAAGCCCCCGAACAACAAAAAGCCCCTCCTCCAAACGGAGAAGGGGCAGATTTAAAAACAGGGTGCAAGAATTTCCACAAGCACCCGAGTGCGTGAATTTTCTTCCACGCGAGGTTGAGTCTCACGCTAGAAAATCAATCACGGCGCAGCGGATTGTAGGCAACGCCAAGACCGCTGGCGATGAAGCCGGCCACGGTCGAGATGTATCCGCCGATGGCCGCGTCACCAAAGGTCATGAAGCCGAGGCCGACGCACGAGGCGACCAAGCCAAGCACGTAGACCACGGTCCTAACCTGCTTGCTGAAGACCGGCGTATATGCGTCCGGCGGCTGGTTGTCCTGACCGTCCTCACACTCGTTGGTCAGATTATTGACGGTGGTCTCCAAAGTGGACGGTGCTGCATGCTGAGCCATTTAAACCTCCTTAGAATCGTCCCTGGTTGAGCGCCGACTGCAGGGCGCGTGCGGTCGCGGGGCCGAAGCTCGCATCCTGCGCCAACCCGTAATGCGCCTGGATGGCGCGAATGGTGGCCGGGCCGAGCAGACCATCAACACCACAGCCCAGGCGACGTTGCACGGCACGGATCAGATCACTGCCGCCAGCGCCGTAGCGGACCACGCTCGAATCGATGGCCGGACGCCAGTAGGTGCGTTCGTCCGGCACCTGCTGGCCGCTGATGATGCCATCCACCGCGGTGCCCATCACCTGCTGCCACTTGCGCACCGTCGCCGGCCCCACATTGCCATCCACTGCGATAGCACCGGAATTGGCGGCTGGAGCGGAAGACTGGGCGCCCTGGTATCTCAGATAACAATTCCACGGGTAGCTGTAGTAGCCCCTGATATTGGTCTCGCGGCCGGTCTGATCGCCCGACCTGCCATACGCAGTGCCACGCTCGCTGATGGACGCCTGCGCGAGCTTGCCGCCACCCAGATAGACCGCGACGTGGTGCACGTCGTTAAGCAGGATGTCGCCCGGCTGCGGGTTGCCGTTCGCGGGCAGGCGAATCCAGCCGCGCTTGGTCAGCTCGGAGGAGAGGTTGCCGGTGTAGGTGGCGCTGCCGGTGTCGAATCCAGCCTCCTTGAGAGAGTGGATGACCAGGCTGGAACAATCGCAATTACCCCCCGAGGGGTTGAAGTTCCAGCGGTCCGCCTGCGAGTAGCCCATGTTGGCCACGGCGCACCAGTAGTGCATACGATTGATAAGAGTGCTTACGCTTGCCATATCAGTCCTCCAATCCCTCTACTGCCTTGGCCGCATCCTCCTCGGACACGACCTGAATGTTCTCGGGCGGCAGACTGTCGCCCTGCGGTGTCATTTCCGGCGTCATGGTCACTTCGTCCATGACGGCCTCCTTCCCGCCCCAAACGGGGCATTGAAAAAGGCCACCTCCGAAGAGATGGCCTTGTTTTTGGAAAAATCGATGTCAGCGCCTGTGCGCCGAATTGTTGAAGATCAGGATGAGCGCGAGCAGGATGAGATACGCGCCCAACGCGACTGGCCCGCTCATTGCCTGTCCTCCAAGTATTTTTCGGCGGCCGAGATGATCCAGCATTGCGCGTCCAATTTCTCAAGCTTCGTCAATTCGTATCTGACGGCCTCTGAATGGTCGTGCGACTGGTCGCCGTAGATCAGGCTGATGATCGTGTTCTTTATCGTGTCCCGGCAGAGTTCGTCCAACCGTCCATCGAATTTCTCAGTACGCTCGCCTAGCTGCCGGGTCTTGGCGAAATGCTGCGAAAGCGGCGAATCGTAGGGCAACCGTTCCGGTTGCACGTGAGCGTACAATCCGGTCGCCAGCGCGTCCAGTGCGCCAGGCCAGACTTTCAATCCGAGCGTGATGAGCGCGCACGCGCCACCCACTCCCCCGAACCCGGCTAGAAAATTTTGCAGCACATTACATCTCCTTTATGGAAAAGCCCCGCGCATGGCGGGGCTTTGATATTGGTTAATACGTGGGGTCAGAGGCGGCGAACGCGAGTGACAATCCGGCATGCCATGAAAATCATTCGCTCCATGCCGGAATCTCGCCGTCAATCCTCAGTCCCGAAAGCGTGTTGACCCATTCACGGATTTTGTGTGCGGCGACATTCATGCCTTTGGCATTAGGATGGGTGTTATCGTGCATATATCCATTCGCCTTGCCATCCGGCAGCCAGTCGAACCAGTCGCGCGCGACATTGAAGCCCTTGCTCTCGAACAGTTGGTACACCTTATCAAAGAAGCTGCTGAATGCTTTAACTATACCCTTAGAATATTCGGTCTGCGGCGTAACCTCGACGATGTAGATCAGCTGCGCTCCGGGCCACGCGGATTTAATCATGTCTGCGGTCTTCGTCATGGCATTTATCACGGCATCCATATCTGATTTGCTGTCTTCAGCATTCCACAGTCCGACGAGGAAAACTCGACGGACGGTCTTTCCCTGCGTCTTGCGGATTGCGGTCGTGACCTGATCGGGGTATGCCTGCTTTATGCCCGCATCGTTCAGGAACCCAGCGCCGGAGACCGCGACATTGACGGGGCTGATCCCGTCAGCGTTTGCGATCAGAGTCGTCCAGTTTTTATCCACCGGTGCTGTATCCCAAATCGCCGTGGTTGAATCGCCGATGAAGACATCTACTGTTTCGGTATATGCGGGATATGCCTTGGCGAACAGGACGAGCCGACGTTGTCCTGAACCGGTATCATTCAGCGTCGGATTGCCGCTGCTATCATAGGCTGGCCGGTTTATTCCGATGGTGAAATTCCCAGATTCGATCCATTCATCGCTGTTCTGCAGTAACTTATACGTTGGACTGGCATTGTATGCTAAGACGATCGCTCCCTGCGGAATACCGTCGGAGGTCTCGCCCACGTCACCTTTGGGTCCTTTCAAATTCCCGACATTGGACCATGCCATAACTTCTCACCTCCTAGGCGTTGAAGGCGTACACGTTGCCAGTATCGAGGTCAAGATACAAGCTGCCAACCGGCACTCCCGTCGATACTGGGACGCCATGCCCGTAGGTCCAGCCGAGACCATCCTTGCCCGGCGTACCATTCGTACCATCCGCGCCTGGTTCGCCCTTATCGCCCTTCGGCCCCTGAATGGTGCCGACATCCTTCCAGTCCGCGCCGACCGTATCCCACACGTACAGGTGGCCGCCGATAAGATAGGCGTCGCCTGCATTACCAGTTGGATGTTCGGCTTTCAACGTTTCGAGTGAATCATACGAGCCGAGAATGGTAACACCAGTACCGTCCTTGCCAGGCGCTCCATCCGTACCTTTCTCACCCTGCGGTCCCTTAAAGCTCACGCCACTGATGACGTTGGAGACGTGGACGGTCGTGTCGTTGATGATGGAAGTGATCGTGTACAGGTTTCCGTTGTTGTCGGAGATCAGGTCACCGACCGTCATCGGCGCGGATGGCGAGAGCACGCTCGTCGCCACGTCGCTGTTGCTTGAGACGCTGATGTTGGCGACGTGCAGACTCGTGCCAGCGTCACCCTTCGCACCATCAGCGCCATTATCACCCTTCGGGCCTTTGAGATTTCCGCCCGTAGCCTGCCATGCCATACTATTATTCCTCCTTAATGAGATAATTTGATATTTTTACGAAAAATCAGGCTTGACACCGGTACACGGCACCAGTCGTCAAGTCAACGTAAGTGTCACCCACAATTCCCTGAGTGGTCGCATCCAGCACTCCCAAGCCACTGCGGAAACTCAAACCCCGCTCCCCCTTCGGCCCACGCAAGCTCACACCACCATCGATGCCGAAAATCACCTTCCCACCATCGAAACGGCTGACAATCCACAAATGCCCTTCGGCATCCACGACCGAATCTCCAGCGGACACATGGTCAGGTGGGCGCAAACCGTCCACATCCACCACATCGCCAAGCCGGATGACATGCGGATAGGTCCGGATGCTATGCGCCAAGCCACCGTGATTGTCAGACGCGCCATGCCATGCCGCCTCGGAAAGAGTCGCATAATCCAAAATCTGCGTGCTATCCGGCACGATCACGCGACGCACATGCGTCAAACCCTTGATCCGCTCTTCGATGCGCCAGCACCAGTCCACGCCTGTCGGTTTGAGGTCAAGAGTCAGATCACTGCCATCGGACGGCAATCGCACCGCGAAAGGCACCGGCAGGAGCAGACTCTCATCCTCCTGCACGACCCGCATCGTCGGATTGCAGGATATGACGCCATCCACCGGCACGCCGGACACGTGCGATGCGTCCGGCCTGCGGAAACGGAATCGTATCCTCGTCATCGATTGTCCTTATCGTTCACCAGCTCACGCAACGGACCGATGATGGAAGCGGCCAGCACGCCGAAATTGAAATTAATCTGAGTCAACATAACCTCCTAGTCAATATTCAAAAAAACAGGCGGAAAAACCCACACGCGAACCATCGGCGACACGACGCCAATGCGTGCGGGTTTTCCATGAAAGGAAAGGAAACACACCAATGCTGTTCGGCATGTTCTCGGAAAACGTTTGGAAGCCGACCATCAGCCGGTTGCGTGAATGCACGCGCGTCGGCTACGAGAGCGCTTACCGCACCCATATCCGAGACCGTTGGTCGAACGTGGACATGGACGCAATCAACGTGGCGGGCATCGAATCATGGTTGGACTCCTTCGACAAGCCGGGAGCGGCACGCAAAGCATACGCGGTGTTCCGCGCGATACTACGACTCGCGTTCAAACGCGGTTTGACCGACAATGACGTGACCAGACGCGATATCCACCTGCCGCACCTACGGCACTATGAGCCGCAAGTGCTGTCAGCGCCGGAAGTACGCAGACTGTTGAAAGGCTTCTACGGGCATCCATTGGAGGCATGGTTGCTTGTCTCCGTATGTGCCGGATTACGGCGTTGCGAGTCGGTCGGCATCGAATGGACTGATCTTGACTTACGGCGCGGCACCGTCACGGTGAAAAGGTCGGTGCAGTGGGTGGCGGGCCATGAGACCGTCACCGAACCGAAGACCGATCTGAGCCGACGTACCGTCGCATTGCCACGGTTCGCGGTCAAACGATTGGCGGAACTACGCCACGGCACGAAGACCGGCCGACTGGTCGGCAGTCTGAACGCGAACCAGGTGGCAAACCACTACCGCAGTTGGTGCAGGCGCATGAAACTGCCCTGCGTGCCTCCACGCAACCTGCGCCACACGTTCGGCACGTTGGCTATCAAGGCCGGAACCGACATCAGCGTGGTCGCGCGACAGCTCGGGCATTCCGACATCCAAACCACCGCACGGTATTACCTCAAGCCCGATTTGAGCGTGCTCAAGGACATGCAGAAAGCTTGGCAGAAACTCATATTGACCTGCTGATAGCATTCCGTAACCCTGTACCAGGATTCCAATTGGATCATCATGCGTAACGGCATGATGATTTTGATCAAGTTCAGTGGGAAAATCGGTTCGGGCAGTTGGGATGCTGTTGAATGTCCGGTAAAGCTCGCGTCCTGGTATCGTCCCATCGTTGACTTGTCGACTGTCTGCCTTGTATCAAATGGGCAAACGTCGCGAAGCCTCACGGCCAGAGCTGATGGAACTATCCGAGTGGCGAACATGGGAGCCGCTGGCAGCAATCAGCTTTGCGTCGGCTCGCTCTGTTATCCGCTCCCATGAGGATAGTTTTCCGTAACCCAGTCGGGTGAATGGGTCGTAGTCGCGCGGCCCAGAGGCTATGACGCCTACTGCGTCGCGTCCATGATCTTCAAGCCGAACACGAACACGTCAATAGACATCAAGCTGCCGATCGAAGCGGCAAACTGGAATTCATACTCCGTCGAATTGCAGTTGATGAACAACGCTAAAAACAAAGTGCCGTCGTTCAACAACATCTCGATGATCACGAACAGTCATTCGGCAAAAGGATTCCAGATCGTCGCATGGAACGCCAGCGGCACGTCGCTGAGCTATCGCATCGCCGTGACTGTCCACGTCTTCGACGCGAAGCAGTAGTTTTCCGTACCCACAGACGCTTATCGCCTTACGGCGGTAGCCAGAACGGCGGCTTTTTCGCCACAACGATGACCTATATCGTTGCCTAGACGGTCGCGACCGGAAACGATACGCTGCCGGCATGCCATGTGTTTGCGGGAATGGTCGCCTCATACGCGGGACGGAAATACACGCTGCTGCCGACCACATAAAGCAGCCGATTCTGCATTTGACTGCCCTGCTGACTGTCCACGAACACGCCGAAACCTTCCATTACGGCCCGCACATCCATGCTCGCCAAAATCGTTGAATCCCACGCCTTCAGCCGGAACTGGCCTTTGTTGACCCACCGGCAGTAGACGGTCGCCAAGCCATTGACGACGCATCCACTGATCGTGAATTCCGGGTCGGAGGTCAATTTCGTGAAATGAATCGGGGTTACGGAATCCCACAAAGCCCCCCTCGGTGTGAACAGGCGTACCGGCGTGCCGACCGTGATCCCGTCAAGCGGGATACGCCACAACGGCATGTATGCGTCAACCGCGCCGGACAATATCTTCCCAGACGGAATGGTCGGGTCAGCGGCGGCGGTCGCATTCGGCGAACCCTTCAACACGGTCAATTTCACATTCTCATTACCGGTCTTGGAATCTCGATGGTAGTGTGCGCAGATGATGTCATTGCGTTTCATGCCCTGCGACCCGTTGGAGATCGTCACCGATTCCGCCGACGTGATATGCCAGTCCAAACCCTGGATGCTCGCGCAGCCCGTGCCGATGGTCGCCTTGTTCGCACTGCCCATCGTGCATTTCAGCACGTCACCCCAATCGAACACCATATCGGACTTGCCGAATTTGGCCTGGTGAATGATCGCCTTGTCCTCGCTTGAGATGTGTGCGACTCCGGCCTTGCCGTCAACCAGTTCGATGGTCACTGTCCAACCTCCTTCAACCATGCTTCAAACGAAGCGTCATCCTGCTGCATGAACGTCATGAAAGACGAGTTGCATTTGGAACAAAGTTCGTAGATGTCGGGCGTCACATCATCCGCGATGCGGGTCGCCTTGCCAGCCGAATACCGGCGCACGGTGAACCATTCACGCGCTTCCGTATCGCCAGCTGCGGCATACGCGGTCTTACCGCACTTGTCGCACACGTACTTCGCGTAACCGTCAGACTTCACTAGCCAATCCTTTCAAACGTAAAACAACCAAGCGAAGGCAACTGCCTCCAAGTCCCGCCGAAATCCACGGAGGGGTCAACGCCCGTCGTGTTCTGAACCACGTATCCGATCGGAAACACGACCCTCCCGGAAACGCCGTCGCCGACATGCGCGCTGATAACACCATCCACACTCACGATCGAGGAACCGTCCACCCTCACGCCACCCAACACGTCCGTGGACGCCTTCGGCAGCGCGTAGGCGTTCGCGCCCCGTTCGACCGAAGCGAGCTTCGACCGCTCGTCATCGGTCATCATGCCCGACTTGGCACTGTCGGCCACGCTCTTGGCCGCATCGGCGACGTTCTTCGCATCCTCGGCGGTCTGATTCGCCTTGCCGATCTGCGCCGCGAAACCGGAAGCCGTCCTGTCCGCCGACTCGGCGACCTGCCTGACGGAATCCAAATCCTCGGAAGCGACCTCCGCGTTGATCGTGCCGCCTGAAATCGACAGGCCACGGCCAGCCGTCAAAGACACGCCACCGCCAGCCGAACCACCGGAAGACGAAGAGGAAGAACCGGAATAGTTAGCGTTCGCCGACTGCACCGGCAGTCCGACCTCGAACGTCGAAGTCAAAATCCCGGAATCGATTTTCACGATCCGCTTCGTCACCACGGCGGTGACGTTGACACCGGAAGCCTGATCCGTCGCAACAATCTTGTCATCCACACGCAGACCGTCGCCGACCTCATCGGACAACGTCACCTCGACCGAACCACCGGTCTGCAATTCCTGCAGATGCTTCTTCGTCTCGGATTGCAGCGTAGGCAAATCCGCGTTGGAATAGTCGTATGTGGCGCATACCTCATCGGCGCCAACGAGTGTCTGCGTCTGACTCACCGCACCGGTCGCATCGGCGAAATAATTGACCACTAGACGATTCTTAAGCTCCTGCGAGCCAAGGCCGATGAGATGATTCACCGCGCGACGGTTGGTTTCGGCCTTGAAATCCACCAAGTCGGAATCGATCGTGTTGTCGATGATGCCGACCGGCGTGATGCCAAGCAGGACGCGATTATCCTTGGCTTGGAAGTCGAGGCGTCTACCGCAGGATGCGAGCAGATTGCGGAATCCTGTGTAGGCGTCCACGTAGCGTGGATTTTGGAACATCCAATTCGACAAAGTGGAAGCATCGGACGAGTCGACGGTAAACACCGAATCCAAACCGATGCGCTTCAAAAGGTTTTTGAGGATGTCAGGCAGCTTACCGGAGACGGTCAGGTAATCCTGATTCGCGTCCGGCTGCAATATCTTCGCCGCTAACATACCAGTCCACGATTGGCCGATCCACGTGGCAGTGGACATGCCACCGGAAACAGTTACGCGACGGTCGACGATCCGACCTCCCACGTCACTGCCGTCAAGCCAGAAATACCAGCCACGTTCGATTTCCGGCGCATCCGGATCATCGATGGTCAATTCGAAATCGTTTTCATCCGTGCCGCAAGCCCAATCCAACGTCACCTGCGAAACGCTCGCACGTGGCGTCAGCTTGCCATCGGCGAGGATAACGTCCGCCATGGCACACCTCCAGAAACGTCAAACATGGTCAAATCGATGCCATAATTGCCGGAAACCGTCAATAGTGATTCTCCGGCAGGTATCGGCTCGAAAACATACGAGCCGCTTCCACTGCCGTTGCCGCGAACACCCTTGTCGAAAACATCCGAAACGTCGCCGTTTTCGGCTGTCAACGTTATCGTCTTCCGCAATCCAGTGGCCGACAGCGACATATGACCGCCTTCCGGCACTGTCACGTCAACCGCGTAGGTGTTGCCGCCAATCTGAAAAGACGGATTGACGCAAGGACCGAAAATGACCGCAGCGAACTCAGCGGCCTTGCCGGTCGGATTATTGACCGTCAAAGCGATTTTCGACGGAGCCAAATCGGTCGGCAGATCCAGTGGAAGGTCAATCTGCGCACCGGTGCCTGCCGTCATCGGGAAGAAATGCTGCACCGGCAGCGCGCGACGCCAGACGCCATCGCAAAGGACAATCGTGTAATCGACTTGCGCGTATTCCGGCCATGGCACCAGACCGAGAGAAGAACCGACGACATACGCCCGCTGGGACCATTCGCCGTCGACTGTCAACATGCCTGGCGTAACAGCCTGCACGTCCGAATCGAAAGCCGTCTGCACCACGTCCAATCTTGACGGATCCGTGGTGCGGACGGTCATTTTCGCCGTCGAAGCGTTTCTGCTCACCGATTTGATGCCGCGCGTGGCCAGCGTGTACGTCCATGCGTACCCTCGCATTTCCTGCAGGTCAGCCACCCACAAATCATCGGTGTTGAGATCGATGACCGTGCCGTCATGAGCAGTGTATTTAAGTTCTCGCATACCTGCGAATCAACCTCCCCAAGTCGCGGTCGCTTATTGTCGAATCTCCTGCAGCAGTGGAGATGATCGCGCCAAGATCGTTGTGCAGACTTGTGATCGCAGCAACGACGGCACGCGTATCCACCTGCACGGAAACATCCGGCATGCTGTGACTTGTCATGAACGCCTCGCGAGGCACGCGCATCTCGTTGATGGCGCGCATGGTCTCAAGCCCGTAATAGTCGACAGCGGCAGCCCTGTGCGTGTACTCGCCTGCGGCGAGACGAGCGTTGAGCAGATACACGCTGTCGCTCAAACCATTGCCTGGTGCCCATGCCGGATCCACGTAGCCGGAGAACATGCCACCTCCGGCGAACTGCTGGAAGGCGCCGTCAGTGAACATTCCACCGGTGTAGCCACCCTCCTTCTTCGTCTTCTCCGTGACGGTGAAGCTCTTGTCCGCGATCTTGAAGTTGTTGATGGAGCGGAGCACCGGAGTCGCCTGGTCGTTGACCGAGGCGGTGCTCTTCTTGTCGTTCAGCTTCTTGCGGTTGACGGCATCTACCTTCGGTCCGGCCTTGTCGGTCGAATCGAGGGTGTTCTTCTTGTTGTTGAGCCTCTTCGCGTTCGCGGCGTTCGCCTTCGGCGTTGCCCTGTCGGTGGAATCCAAGGTGTTGCGCTTGTTTGACAGTTTCTTCGCGTTGGCCTTGTCTACCTTCGGCGAGGCGTTGTCCTTCGCGTCGAGTCTGGCTGTGGCTTTCTTGCCGTTGAGCTTTCCGATGTTCTTGGAGGCGGTGTTCGCCTTCTTGGATGCCTTGTCGGTCGCATCCAGTGTGGCCTTGACGTGGGTCTTGTCGAAGGCCTGCATCATCTTCTGCGCCTTCTTGGCGCTGGCGGTGGCCTTCTTGTCTTCGGCTTCGAGCTTGGCCTTGGCGATCTTCTTATTGAATTTGTCGACGTTGGTCTCGGCGGTCTTGGTCTTCTTCTTGGCCTTGGAATCGTCAACATCAAGCTTCGCCTTGCTGTTGTCGGCGGTCTTCTTGATGTTGTCGATGGAAGCCTTGATGCTGTCCGAACTCAGTCCCCAACGGTCCGCCAAGGCGTTAGCGGCCTGTTCGCTCATGCCCGAAGCTTCGGCCTGCCGGATGATCGCGTCACGAGCATCCTGCAGCACGCCGTTCGCACGCTCGATCTCACCGCTGCTGAAACCGGTGCTCTCGCCCTGCTTGAGAATCTTCTCCGCAGCGTTCTGTGCGCTGCTGGCAATGTCCTCCAAAGCCTGCTTGGTCTTGGTGCCCTTCTCGGAGAACTTGTCGAGCAGGTTGCCGTTCTGGTCGAACACCACGCCGTTGTCCTTGCAGGTGTCTGACAGTTCGCCGATCTTCTGGTTCAGCTGGTCGACAGCCTCGTCGGCGGTCAGATTGCCGGACTCCAAACCAAACAGAGACTTCACGAGGTCGTCGATTTCCTCGGACGCGTCCGAAGCGGAAGAGCCAAGCTCCTTGTTCGCATTGGCGGCATCCTTTGCAGCCGATGCGGACTTGCCATCCGCATCCACGGCGTTCTTGGTTGCGGCGGTCTTCTGCTTGGTCTGCTCCTTGGCTTCCTGATATGCCTTGGCCTCGTCCTTGATGCTGTCGCGCATCTTCTGGGCCACGGCCATCTGCGAATGGCCCTGTTTGCCGTATTCCTTCAGCGCGGCGTTGACCTTATCGGTCGCGGCCTTGTTGCCCATGGCGGCGCTGGTCATGTCGGTCAGGCTGATTTTCGCCTCGCCCATCCAGTGCGTCATGTCCGCGCCGGCGAAATTCATCTTCTGATAGGCGGAGGCGATTGTTTCGCTGATGCTGCTGCCGGATTCCAGAGCCGACTGCAATTGCTCCGTGGCTTCCTTGGCCTTCTGCTGGCGGCTAATGAAGGCGCTCAGTGCGGCCCCGGCCACGGTCAGGGCGATGCCCCACGGCCCGCCGAGCAGGCTCATGACGCTGCTGCCGACGGCTTTGAATCCGGCGGTCTTCAGCTGCGCCTTGCTGGCTGTGGTGCCGAAGGCGGCCATCTGCTCGGATGCGCTCATGGACGATGCGCGGAACATCTGGAAGGCGGTCTGCGCGGATGCGAGCGCCGTCTTGACTCTTTGGATCGGGTCGATGGCCAGACCGATGTTGTTGGCCATGGTGCTGGTGCTGCCGTTGAGATTGCCTGCGGCCTTGTGCACCGCGCCGAACACGCCGGCCAGAGACGCCATGACCACGAGCGTCTGCTGCACGCCTGACGGCAAACCAGAGAACGCGTCAACCAGCGTATCCAACCCCTGCACCATCTTGCGCAAAGGCCCCTGAGCGCCCTCGCCAACGGAAATCATCAAGGATTCCATGGAGCCACTCAGATTCTCCAGATCACCCTTGAGATTGTTGTTCTTCGCAGCAGCCTGCTCGGCGGCGTAACCGCTTTCGGAGACGGCCTTCGTCCACTTGTTGACGCCGGATTCGCCGGCCTCGTACAGGTAGTTCGCGGCCTTGATGGCGTAACTGCCGAAGATGGTCGCGTTCGCCTGGTTGCGCTGCTCGTCGGTCAAGCCCTTCTCGGCCTTCTGCAATTGGCCGGCGAATTTCGCCATGCCGACGAAATGGCCTTGAGCGTCGTAGGCGCTGATGCCGAGTTCCTTCATCGTATTGGACGCTTCGGTGGACGGTGCGGCCAGTTTCATCAGCATGCTGTTCAATTGGGTGCCGGCTTCGGCGCCGATGGTGCCGTTCTGGGCGAACAGGGCGAGAACGCCGGTGGTCTCCTGAATGTTCATGCCGAAAGAGTTGGCCTGCGCGCCGCAGTTGTTCAGGGCTTCGCCGAAATCGGACACGTTGCCGACAGCCTTGCCCGCGCCGGCCGCGAGCGTGTCGGCGACCTGCGACGCCTGCGAGCCCTTCAGATGGAACATGGAGAGCGCGTTGGCCATGTATTCGGCGGCATCGCCTACCGCCATGCCGTCCGAGGCGGCCAGATTCAACGCTCCGGTCAATCCGCCTGTGAGGATGTCCGTGACGCTCATGCCGGCCTTGCCGAGGTCGTTGATCGCGTCGGCTGAATCGCTGGCGCTGTACACGGTGCTCGCACCGGCTTCGATGGCGGCGGCACGCAACTGGTCCATTTGGGCACTGGTCGCGCCGGTGTTCGCCTGCACGGTGCTCATCTGCTGGTCGAAGTCCGCGGCCATCTTCACCGCAGCCACACCGAAAGCGGCCACGGCCAAACCTGCTGCGGTCATGCCGCTGGCGATGAGCGCGGACTTGCGTCCGGTGTGTTCCATGCCAGAAGCGACCGTTCTCGCGGTGCTTCCGGCGCGGGTCATCGCCGCCTCATAGGAAGCTGTGTCCGCCATCAACCGGATGACGATGTTCTTGTTCTCCGCCAAAGCATCCTCCAAAATGTCAGGTCAAATGCGCCACCAAGGCGTTCGCAGCCGGATTGTCCCTGCCATTCGCATCAGTCCACTGTTTCATGGCCTGCTGCATGTGCGCAGTGGCCCAGCAAACGCTGGTTTCGGCATGCAATGTAAGTTCGCTCTTCGGGTCTTGGCAGATCGTGCGAGGCAAACCGCACATGGGGCATAATGACCGTTCGTATTCCGCCAACGAGCGCATCCAATTGCGTTCCGTCTCATCCCATTCGACATCATCGCCCTCACTCGGACGCCAGCCCATGAAACGCTTATAGCTGATGCCGAGCTGGCGGCATATCTTAAGATCCTCGACTAGTTGCGGAGAACCTGCGAGGCGAGGTCGAATGCCGCTTTTGGGTCCGCTGCGGTGCCGTTCAGTTCGGCGATGGCCTGCCAGATCGGCGTGAACTGGCCATCGGTGAGTTCGTCGAACAGATTGCGCCACGCCTGTTCGGTCTTGTCCTCGTCGGACACCGGCTTGCCGCCGATGGTCGCGGAATCAAGCATGAGAGGCAATGCCGCGGCGGCGGTGCCGAACATGTCGTTCGTGCCGTTCTCGTTGCGGTGCGCGGCCAATGCCTGCGCCCACTTGCTTACCGGCAATGCCCGCAACGTGAGCTTCAATGTCTCCGCATCCGCCTGTTCGCGCAGCTCTTCGATGCGCCGCGCGGTGGCCTTCGCCTGCCGGTTCGTCCCAGCCTCCGTGATTTGTTCGCGCGTGGTCTCCTCGGCCAGCGCATCACCCAATCTGGCGATGTCCTCGGCGATCTGCTGGTTGAGGATGACATCGACCTCACGAGTGCGCCTGGTGACTTTAAGCATATGTGTTCCTTCGCTCTAATATTCATGTCCCTTTGCCGGAAAAGAGAGAAAGAGGGTCCCGCACCGGCGAAAGGGACGAAAGTCCGGTGCGGGAAGAATCAATCAGGCGACCTTCACGTTCTCCGCCCAGCCAGGAGCGCGAACGGAGAAATTGACCTTGCTGCGCAGCACGCTGTTCGCGGCAATCGCCACCTTGGCGCTCATGCCGATGCGGACAGCATACACGTTCACCGTATCTCCGGCGGCAAAAGCATCATCCGTCTGCTTGCCATAGCGTCGCACGAAATAGCCTTCCACGCCCTCGGTCAACGTCTCCATCGCCACGTTTTCCGTGGAATGCGAAGTGTTGGTGTTGTCGATGACCTCGATGCTTGAACCGCTGATCTTCTTGCGTCCGGGATTCTCATAATCCTGCGCGCTGTTCTCGCGCTGGTCGGAAATGGACTCCTGCGACGGCGAGCACGACCAGCCGCCCATAGTGACGTAGTTACTCAGGTCGGTTCCGGCGTTGATCTCGTCAGCGGTCGGCTTCTGGATGTTTTCGATGGACGGCACCCAAATCGTGTTGACCAGACCGTCCGCCGGTGTGGAAGGAACTTCAGTCCCAAGAGTCAAAACCATGACTCCTCCTTAATATTTGATGGTCACATGCGTGACCAGTTGAATTTGAAAGTCAGAAGACGGCACTGGTAAAGCAGCGCCGTATCCTCTGCGGTAAGTCCGGCCGCATAAGCGCCGGAATCGGAAAACAACGTCAGACAGCCGGTGTCGAAACCCTGCGCGACGAACCTTTTGCCAGCAAGCCCTGGAATCATGAGGTCATCGGCCAGCACGTTGACGGAATCGGCCGTAGTGCTCACGATGCGCACCAGCAAAGTGCCGATGCCGCAATGCACATGCTGCGTTTCGCCGACGATATGACCGTTGGTCGTGACCGTCTCAATCACCCACGGCGGCTTCTCCGTCGGGGTCGGCGTGGTCTGCTTGTAGACCTTCCACCCATCCGCAGGTTTTGGCACATGGCCGAGAATCGTATTCGACAATGTCATTATCGACTGCACTAGAATCCCTCCACGGCGGCACGCGCCACGTATTCCGCGAGCTTCGGCAATTCTTCCTCGCCATGCTCGTAGAATCGGTGCGTTCCACCGCCCTTCGCGGTGCCGAAGAACGCGATGTTCGCGAGCGAACCCGCTCCGCCTTTGGTGGGGCCGATCTCGGCGGTGATGCGTCCGGGCGTCTCGCTCACCGTGTAGGTGATCGGAATGCGGCGGAACGCCTTGTTGCCTGAGCCTTTCAGGTCGTCGCGAATCGAGTTCTTGACGTTCTGCGCGCCCTTCTTCACCGAAGCGGAGATCAAGGCGCGGCGAGCCACGCCCTTGGCGAGCAGCGAGTCCCCGAAGGCCGTCAACTGCGATGCGTCGAACAGTCCGCTCATGAGTCCTCCTTCACATTCCACCGACAGGCGGTGGTATGGCTTTTCTCCGATTGCGGGGAGACGAGCCGGAAACGTCTGCCGGAAAGCAGCGGATTCGCGGAATCCGTGATCTCCACCACGTCACCGGCACACAGGCCGGACGTGTTGTAAGGGAAATGCACATACAGCGACCAGACGAGACTTACAGCGCCCATGGCCTGCGCAGCACTCCCCTCGGTCTGCTCACTGGCGAGACCACCAGAGGTCTGCACCTTGCACTTGCCCTCATACACCTGCTCCGTGCCGGTGTTCGGCAGTCCCGTGTCCGGATCCGTGGTGGACTCGCCTGGGCGGGTTACCGTGCACTGGTCGGTCATGAGGCCTTCCGCGTCACGGCGGGCCTTGGAGAGGAATGATGCGCTGATTCTCATCGGAACACCCCTATCGAAGAGACGTTCGCGCCGAAGCGGCTACGCAAGCTACGTCTGGTCGCTTCCGGCAATTCGGTCGCATCGATTTGGGCGGCATCACCTTGCGCGTATCCGACCTGTGCGTCGTCGACACGTTCGTAGCTGACGCCGGCGTGGGCGCCGGGGCCTCCGTCCTCGAGCTGGTGGAGTCCGGCTGCGACGTACGAGCAGACCAGTCTGACGATATCGGCGGGTATCGGATTCCAGCCACCCGTGAAGGTGACTGTCACGACCGACGGGATGCGTCCGAAGGGGCTCCACGGCTCTTCGCGGTAGAGTGCGGATCCGAGGAGCCGCCAGTCGTCGACGGTCTTGCCGTCGATGAGCACCTTGGAAACGCTTCTGACGGCCCTGCATGGCAGGTCGAGTTTCCTGGACTGTTCTCCGGGGATATCGACGGTCCATTCGCCGAGGGTGATCGGACAGCCGGCGGCCGAGCGGACGGCTTCGGAGACCGAGTCGAGCAGACTGGTTGCCGTCTGCTCATCGGTCACTTCGATGCCGTTATGTTTCAGGTCGTCCAAGGTGGCCAGTGCGGTCATTTCAGCCTCCGATCATCGGACTCGACTACTTGCCGCTCTTCTTGCCTGCAGCAGCATCCTCTTCACCGTCGCTGTCTGCGGTGGTACCGCTCACGACAGGGGTCTGCGCATCCTGCAGGGAACGACCGGTGGTGGTGGAGAGGTTCAGGGTAATCTTGGTCAGGCACTCGGGACGGATGACCTTGGCTCCGTACAGGTCGAGACCGCGGACCATGTCGGCGAAGTCGGTCTGCATGCGCATAGCCTCGACGTTGCTGACCTGCTGCGCGAAGGTCACGGCGGCGTTCGTGCCTGCGAGGATGGACTGTGTGTCCGGGCTGGCGGACTTGTGCGGCACATTGTTGGACTTCACGACGGTGAAGCCGCGCACCTGGCCGACCACGCCGTTGAGCAGCGTATTATGGCCTGCTTCGGTGCCTTCGATGAAGCGGGAGTCCTGCAGCAGGAGCGCGTAGAAGTCGGGGCTGACGACGAGCCAGCGGCCCTCGTCGGGCACGTCTTGAACATCCAGCTTCCGTCCGGCTTCCACGACGGCGAGATACGCGTCGGCGGGGGCGCCGACGGCCACGGTCTTCGCCGGGGTCTCGACGGCCGTGTCCATGAGATTGGAGATGTAGTTCTCCACGTTCTTCATCATGTTGTAGGCGGCGGAATTGGTGAACTTTCCAGTCATGTCCGCCTTGGCCTGAGCCTTGTCGAGGTCGTTGACCTTGAAGGCGAAATAGTCGGACTGATTGATTTCAAGAACGGCTGCTTCCTTGTCATTGACATCGTCGACGGTGATCGCCTGGCCGCGGACGTACTTGCGCACAGTCACGTCGTCGTATCCGGTGATGTGCACGGTATCGCCGGCCTCACGGATGTCGCCCTCATAATCGCTGTTGCACAGGCTCGGGAAGACGAGCTTCGCGCGCAGGGCTTCGAGGATGGCGGCGGACCATACCTCGGGAATGAAATTGGTGATTGCCATTGCTGGTGGCCTCCTTACTTGCTGCGGCCTGCGAGCAGGTCATCCAGACGGCCCTTGCGGCGCGCCTCCTCGATCTGCTTCGGGGTCATGTTCTTCAGATCGTCCCTGGTAAGCTGTCCCGCCTGATGATCGCCATCACGGGCGCCTGACGGTGGGATGATTCCCGCCAGACCAGCCTTGTTCCCGCCTTGCGCGAGATACGGGTGTGCCGAGACCAGGGCATCGATCTTGTCGCCGATCGCCTGCTGGTCGTATCCTCCCTGATCGTCCGCGGTCAGGTCGGAGAAATCGATAAGCTTCAACGCGTCGCCCGGATTGATGAGCTTGCCGGTCGCTGCTGCGGTGACATTCGCCTGGAGCACCTGCTTCTGCAGTCCGGCTATCGTGGCCTGCGCGGATTCGAATTCCTTGCCACGCTGCTCCCAGTCGGCGACCTGCTTCTCCAAGTCGTCCACACGGTCGGCCTTCTCACGGGCGGCCTTGAGCTTCGCCTCTAGGTCGGTGTTGACCTTCTTCTGGCCGAGGAACTTGTCGTGCCAGTCGACGTGCGGCTCCTGCGCGCCCGGATCGCCGGTGTTCGGATCCTGCTGCTGTCCATCGGACATGATGATGTTTCCTTCCTTTTACTGGATGTATTTTTCGCCGTTGCTGGAAAGCCAGCGACGATACGAGTTCTCAGCTTTGGCTAATACATCTGGCGTGACCGGCTTGCCAGACTGGTAGGGATTGCGGCCGTCCAAAGCTGCCTCATAGCGGAGCCGCGCATTGAGCAGACGCTTCTGCGCCGCGGTCAGCTCCTCATGCCGCCCTTGGCGGTAGTCGTTGTTATGAAGCCATTGGCTGCGGCGAAGCTCCGGCACCCGCTCTCGCCATTTGTCCGGCAGGATGTATCCCTCGCGTTTCAGCAGCTCGATGGTCTGCTCGCGCGGGAGGTTGAAGCTGTAGATGCCTTCCGGCGTGAGCCTGCGCCGTTGCTTCTGGCCATATTCGTATTTTCGGATCATGCGGCTCCAGCCGTATCGACTGGTGCCTTCGGACGTTGTCATGCGGATGTTGCCGCGTCCGACCGGCCGCATGCCTCGATGCGCGTTGACGACCTGGTAGATGTCGGCGCCGTCCCTGATAGCCTGCGCGTCGGCATGGCCGAAGACCTTGTCCTGCTCCTCTTCGCTCATGCCGTTGAAGCGGTCCATCGGCGATGTGATCCAGCCTTGCTTCTCGGCCTTTTCCTTGCCTTTGCAGGGAATGGTGCGACCGTGGCATTTCGGATGACGAAGGAAGTCGCTGTCGTGCCGGAAGTATTTTCCGGCGAGGATGGCGCATCGTGGGCAACAATCGGGTGATTCGACACGCACGTAGCCGACACCTGCCCTTTGGGTGATGCTGACACCCATCGCGCTGATTGACGTGTCCTCGATGGCCTGCATGGCCATCTGACGAAGCGTCGCACGACCTGCCATCATGGCATCGGATTCGCCCATGCCTGACTTGATGGCCGACAAAGTGCGCGTCACCGGGATATCGAAATACGATTCGAGGTCGATGCCGCTCGGCGCGAAACCCGTCCCGAAGGCGAGGGGATTCGCAATACCGTCAGGGCGCACGTAGTCGCCCTGTTCGGCGAGCATCAACGTGGACGAGTCCATCGCATCGCTCGCGGCGCGGGTCTGCAGTGTGGCGAAGAGCGTAAGGAAATCGGCGTTTGTCCGATTCCAGCTGTCACGCACCCGCCTCGGATCCACGCCCTTCCACGTTTTGTCCGCCGCCCTCACGGCCAGCAGGCACAGTCTGGCCAGAGTGTTCCGACTGTCCGACAGGCTCTCCAGCGTCACCGTCATCAGATGCACCTCCGACCTGCAGGCTGCGGGCTATCTCCGCCATCTCCGGATCGTGATTCTCGTCGTCCACCATGCGCATGATGCGCTTGATGTCCTCCGGACTCTGACCCATCTGCTCGGCGATCCACTGCAACGGGTATCCGAGCTGCTTGTATTTGAGCATCGCGTCGGCCATGAGGGCCTCGGACCGGTATTGCGGTGTGGCGAACACGACTTTTGCATCCTCGAGGATGCGGGCTGATTCCTCATCGTCCTCGAGCATCATGGCCATCACGCACAATTCGCGCACCGGCTGACGCATGAAGCTGATACGCTCCAATGTCTTCGACACGAGGCCGGCTTCCGCGACCTCGTAGCCGGTGGCCGGCACCTCCGCATTCGTCAGCAGGTAATGCCCGGGCGTACGGGTTTCGGCCGCGATGTGCTCGACGGCCTTCTGGATGATCGGCAGGAAAGCCTGCAGGTTGCTGGCTGTCCACTCGCCAATCGACACATTATCGCCGGTGATCTGCATGATGCGCTCCATGACCTGCTTGTCCAGGTTCGCTGGGCGTTCGCCTACCTGCTCGCCGGTAACCTTATCGAAGACCGGCTCGGACAGCGAATCACCGCCGAGGATCACCCTCGCGGGCATGGACGCGAAATCCAAGGCGTTGAGCGTATACGCCCAGCAGACGTTGACGGCGTCCTGCATCGATTCGACCTGCTCCACATCGCTGATCGGCAGATCGTCCAAAAGCATCTGATTGCGGAATTCAACCAACGGGACTCGACCGAGAGGATTCACGCGCGCGGAGTCCGGCACGAACCGCCAGCCATCCACGCCGGGCGGCAGACGATTCCTCTCATCGTCGCCGCCCGCACGCACCCGCACCACATCGAAGACCATGTCCGGCAGCAGCAAAGTGCCGAACTCGTGCTCCTCGTCGTATCGGACCAGCAGCCCCGCATCGACCTCGCCAGTGAGCGGGTCGTAGTGCACTGCCGCGCTGTCCGGATGCTCGAAGCTGATGCGCGCCCTGCCGTCCGGCATCGACGTGACCAGGCCGAACGCACGTCCGGTCGTGGTCATCATCAGCGCCGTCTCCTGCAGTTTGCGGTCGCAGTCGTTCCGTTCCCACACCCGCATCACATGCGAATCCAATTCGCAATCATCATACGGAATGAATCCCCTGAAATGAATGCGCTCGACCGGTGCCTGCGCGACCGGCAGACACCAGTTGTCGGCGAAGCCGCTGAACCGGTCGGCCATATAGCGTTTGAACTCGTCGGACGCGAACTTCAAGGTGCCGCGTTTGCCGCGAACATAATCCGTATGCTTCCTGATGTCCGGCCGACGGTTCTCGATCTTCAGAGCGAGCAGATTCGCCATGCGATTCACGTCATCGGCGGTACGAATCATCTCTAGAACCCCCTCGTGGTGGAGCCTGTAAGCAGGTACGCCTTGCGTTTCCTGCCCCAGCCAGCGGCACGCGCGTCGCAAGCCGCCTCATGGGCGAGCACGCTTGTCACAGCCGCATCGATTTTCCTTGTCTGCTTCGGCTTGCCCAAACCGTAACGCTCGCCCGATTTGGCGAATCTGCGCGCATTGCGCATGTGTGTGATGGTGATCGGACACCCGTCATGCGCGATCGCATGATGCTGCAGGTCGGATTCGAAGCGTTTCAACGCCTCCCAAACCGCGGTGATGCGGCTCGACCCGCTCATCGCCCAGGGAATGAATTTCTTCGGACCGTACCTCGTGTCCCACGCCTCGATCTGCGATTCCCACGACACCTCGTCGCGGAAACCCGGATCGCAATAGGCGCGAATAACCTTGTATCGTTCGTTGAGCTCGTCCATGGCGGCATTGACCTCGCTGCGAGGAATGCGCCCTCCCCACGTTTTAGGATTCCAAATCGTCGGACGGCGATCCTCGCCGTACCGTGGCGTGAAGATAAAACCCTCGCGCGTCTCGGCCTTGATGCACGTCCAATCGTCGTTCTCAGATCCGTCGAATCCAAGACACACCTCGGTGCCTTTCGGCGGGTTCTCAAGCCAAAGCTCATGTTCCTGCATAGCAGCTCTCCCAGAGTCCATCATCGAGCCATGCTCCACCGCCCTGCACCATTCGGTTGCCGAAGAAACGTTCCGCCTGTGCGGGATCCTTCTCCATGAGCGCCTCGGCCTCCGCTTCGACGGAATCCAAAGGCACCCACGGGCTTCCGGCGTAGACCCATTCGAGGATCTTGCGGCGTTCGCGCCGGTTGTTGAAGCTGTATGGCGTGCCGTCCTTGTGCCGCAGGTCCGGGTTCAAATCGGGGTTGCGGTAGAAGATCCAAACATCTGATGCCGATGTCTCGAACTGCTGTTGCGCGTAGGAGTTCTCGCCGGGATCGTATGCGTTTGTCCAGAAGTGCGTGCGCCCACCCATACCAGCCGCGCCACGGCGTTGCGTGTCGGCAACGTCGAGCATGCCATTCGACTTGGTGTACAGGCCGGCCTCGTCCTGCTCGGCATCCGAAATTGGATTGCCCAGACGTGAAGTCGCCGAGGCCGTCACCACATCGATGCGGTCTAGGTCAAGATCGTCATCGTCCAGATTGATTCCAGGACGCAGGATGCGAATGAACCCCTCGCGCACCTTGAGCAGCTGCTTCAATGGTCCAAGCCTGATCATGGCGACCAATGGCCGGTAGGCGTTGCGCACCTGGTCCTCAGAGTTCGCGGTCAGCTGTATCAGCGGCGATGGATGGCGCATGCCCTTCGGCTCGCCCGGATTGTAATGGTAGACCCATCCGCAAGGGCAGCCGTTGTCGGAGCAGCGGTACACGTCGCCGGGCTTCGCCCAACCGGCGAACACGACCGGACCGCAGGCTTCGAGGATGGCGCATGAGGCTTCGGTCGGCCCCTTGCCTGTCTTCTGCGGGCCAATGCAGCCGGTCAGACGGTATTGGAAGGCTTGGTTGAGAACCAGTGGATTGTCCACCGTGACCTCTTCGGGCGGGATGAATTCCGCGTCCTCGCGCACCCTCCAGCGGTGTGCGGCGTACCAGAACTGCCAATCTGACCAGCAGAAGGGCTTGCCGCGGAGAATACCGTCCGGCTGGCGCACGTGACGCCGAACCCACGCATCCTGCAGGTCTGCGAGCGTCGGGAAGTCGATGATCCAATCGTCGGCCATGTCACGCCCTCAAACGGCGCGGGAACTGCACGATCTTGGTGTCCATGCCGCTCTCGGACGCCTCCGCGTCCGTGGCCGGCACCTCGTGGGCGGCCATGTCGACGTTGTCCTCGGAGATCTTCCAGCCGAGCGCCTGCAATCCGGCCTCGGACAGGCCTATCCGGTCCTCGAGCCTGATCTTCACGGCCACGTCAGCCGCCTTGGCCGACGGGCTCTCGCACACCACGCATTCGCGGACATACGAGGCGATCTGGTAATGCAGATACTTCAGCTGTGGCTGTTTCCACGCGCGCGCCTGCGGCAGCCGCCACAACTGCCTCCACAGCTCAGACTCACGCTCGTTCCACGATTCCGAACCGGCCCTATCCTCGACCCATTCCTGCGAGTCCTTGTCGAAATCACGGAGCACATACGGCGGAAGTGGGAACTTCGGCGGACGGCCCTTGTATTCGGTGTTCGGCAGGCTGCGCAGGGTGTATCCCCTGCGTTCGCTGGCACCGCTCGACGGATCCGGCATCGGGCCAGACCTGACGCGTTTTCCTCCTCTTGGCATGGCTCCTCCATCGTCGGACGGCCTTGCGCCGTTCCTTCGCTGTGGGATGCAGGGCCTTTCGCCCGCCCCCTCTGAAACTTTTGAACTCTCCGCACCTCGGAGACAGCTCTCCGGCGGTTCCGCTACCCAAACTGTTAGGGGGTATCCCCGTGGGTGTTTCGCTGGTTTGTTTTCGTTGATTTTCCAACGTTTTCCAATATTGCGCGTCCGGCTTTGCGGCAGGCCGCGAACCGAATTGAAAAAGACTTGATCGCTTTTGTTTTCCACTTCGCCTCACGCTTGCGGCGCGCGCCGGACGTCGTCGGCTTGGCTCGACGTACCGCATGCGTGCAGCAGATGAGATGAATCAGCGAAGGCTTCGGCCGTTGAAGCCTGAAGGTTTCGTCCTTGCGGTCTTGCTGTCGTGGCAGCGCTTGCACAGGCCGCGCATGCGTTGCGGGTCGTTGGGGTCCAGGCCTGCTTCGACGAGCTCGATGCGTTCGATCGGCCAATGGTCGGCTATGGTGCTGGGGGCACCGCATAGTCCATGGTGCCTGCCGCATCCGTCCGGCCCGTCGCCGGGACAGACGCACCGCGGGTCCCTTGCCAGCACGCGGGCGCGTGCGAGGCGATGCGCTTTCGACGTGTATGGATTGCAGCCTCGTGTCCGGCGCTTGTCTTTGGCTTTCCTGCATTCGTCGCACAGTGAGCCGGAGGAGACCAGGTGTGGGCAACCGGAGGTGGAGCATACCTTGTACATCAACCCCCCACATCAGCACGTAAACGGCGGGATTGGCTTGCCTGCCGCTGTTGGTGTATGCCCACTCTGACATGGGTGGGCGGAGCGTGTCCGATATGCCGTTCGGACAGGACGGGATATAACCCAAGGAGTTAGGAGAATCCATCGGTGGATATGAAAAGGGTTCAAACCGTTTTCCGGTTTGAACCTTTTAATCCACTGACAATTCTGCCTTGCACTTTGAAAAATGTCAAATCACGTCATGCCGGGCGAGGCGCGCGTGTACGTCGGACAGGCGGTACAGCGGCTGTCCCTTCTCGTTTCTGCCGGCCGGTTGGATCCTGCCGCGCTTGCGCCACGAGTAAATCGTGTTCACGCTGCACTGGAACCCGCATTCGCGCAGCAGCTCCGCGCACTCCCCCGCCGTGAACGCCCTGCCGGATTCGATGCACTCCTTCAGGAACCCCAATCGCACGTCGACCACGCGATAAGTGTTGCCGCACACCGGACAGTCAACACTTACCGCGCCGACCTCCGCACTCAGCTCCACGCCGCACAAAGGATTCAGGCACCTGCCGATACCATGCTTGGATGGCGGCACGTCGATGATGCCCAGCGTCTTGCGCGCCAACCGCTCCCAGTCATGCCAAATCAGACCAATGTCCGGCAATCGTGAAAGACGATTGCAATCCGCGCAGATACTCAGGCATTTCAACACGGACGGATGAATCCTGCTATCGGCCCATGGCATGGCCGGCGGAGCATACAACCGCCGCCAAAGAGCGACAGCCAGATCATCGATCTCCTGCAGATGGTCAATCACAGACAACCTGACCGGCGTCGGAGCCGAAGCCAAATTGGTACGGCCGGGCTGATGGCCACCGTAATGTGCGGTGCTGTCCAGAAACTCGCGCAGGACCTGGATCCATGACGGATAGTCGCGGAGCCATCCCCTCATTACGGCATCGCACTTGTCACACAGCGTATTGCGCAGATTGCACTTCCCGCCGCACACTTGGCACATGCCGGCGAGCGCTGGCTTGTTTTGGTTGGTTTGTGCTGGTTGTGTCTGGTTTGGTGTTGGTTGGGATTCGTTGTTTTGTTCGTTCATTTGTTCGATTCCCTCCGGCGTGGTAGTCTTCTGGTGGTGTCAGGAGCCCGGCCGGAAGGTCGGGTTTCTTGTTATTCGTGGTGTTGTTGGATGATTGCTTTGATTTCCTCTTTGGGGACTTGAGGAACCAGTGGCGAGATCTCATCGAGGCTGTATCCGGCCTGATGCCATTTGATGATCATGTCCATGAGAGTTTTCTTCATTTTCATTTCGTTTCCCTTCGTATTTGCTGGATGATCGTCTCGTATGGTTTGCGGTGGAAGATGCGTATCCACCATTCGGGGCGGCGGCCCCATATGGTTTTGACTTCGGTGAGGGGAAACCATGATACGTACCATTTTTGGCAATTTCCGCAGTACAGCACCTCGCCTTCCTCCTTCGGTCTGGGGATGCTCATGGTCGAACGCTGGCGGCCTTGGCACCAAATAACTTCGATTGCTCATTTTGTGTCCTTGAGTGGGATGCGTTTCATTCCCTCTCCACCTTCGCCTCGTTAATATCGGCGTCGAAAAAATCGATGATGAGATTGCAGATGGCGACCGCCGACGTTTTGAGCTGGGCCTTTTCCTCTTCGTTTTCGGCTTTGATGTCGAAAACGCCATCCTTACTGTTGAAATTGATTCTCATTTCGTGTCCTTCGTGGTTGGGCGGACGGTGAATGCGACGAGTCCGGTCTCGGCATTGAACACCTTGACCGACTCGCCAGTCCTCAAGGACATGGCCTGCGCGTAGTCGCCAGCATCGTCGATGTTCTCGAACGTTCTGACGTCTTCCTGGGTGACGACGTTGTAGCTCATCTTGCCGGCTCCTTGTCCGCGCCGCTCACATGGCCCCAGTCGCAGGACAGGCCGGCCTGCTTGCCGTTCGTCGAGTAGACGATGCAGTCCACTTGCCTCGTGTCGGTCAGGGTGACGACGCATTCGCTGAAGTCGTCGTACATGTCGGAGCACCGCCAGTCGATGGACCTGACCGCATGCGCGGTCATGGAAGGCTCCGACGCGCTCCCGCATCCGGCGAGCGCGAGGAGGAATACCGGAGTGAGCAGGAACAGGGTGATGGCGGGCACGCCGATGCCGGCGAGTGTGAATGGTTTGCGTTTTCTCATTTCGAGTGTTTCCTTCCTTGTTGTCACCATGTCTTTTTCAGGAGTGTGCGGTATCGGATGTAGTCGTTGATGTCGCGTCGGATGCAGTCGCGTACCCTGTGCGTGCCACGATGTCCCTTGTACGGATCCTCGGGACAGTCGATGAACCTCAAATACCGGCGGAGCGTGGTCAGGTCGAACTTGCGGTAGGACAGCCACCTGTCCGTGGCCAGGTCGAGACGTTTGAGGAAGTCGATGTCGAAGTCCACGTTCGTTCCGGCCGGAACCAAGGTGAAGCGTTGCGAGAGGGAGTCGAGATACTCCTCCACGGCGTTCGCGACCGCTTCCACGCAGTCGTTCCCGGCTGAACCGTTCAACAGTTCGAACAGCAATCCATTGTCCGTGTGCATCGAGAACGCGACCGGGCCCATGTCCAACAGGTCGAGATAGTCCGGTCTGATGATGCGGTGCAGAGATCCATACGAATGTTCGCCCAGCACGTCGGTGCATTCCATGCCGACCTCCAACGGCAGACTGTCATTCCTGTCCGTGCCGGTCGTTTCGAAGTCGAGCCAGAGCAGCGCCTCCGGCTTCCCATTCCGGTCTTTGTCCTGTTTCCTCATGATTCTTCCTTCCAATTGCTTTGCCATTCGATGATTTCGATTTGCGTGAGCCGTTGCGCCGTGCCGTCATCCAGCAGCCACCACCAGTCGCCGTTCCAGTCGCGTATCGGCGCGTTGAGTGGATCACGCCAGCTCGGGATGATGTAGCCGAACCGTTCCGCCTCGGCCGGATGCGCGTGCGTCCAACCATGGCAGCCGGTCGTGCCGGAACCGCACAGTTCGACGATGTTGCACGGCAGGTCGCGCATGGCCTGGTTGGCCCGACGGCGCAACTGCCTGTGGTGGCCGCTCCTGCCCGGCCAGACGGTCGGGTCGTGCAGGTTGCGTCCGCAACGCATGCAATGCCAGCCCTGACGTGCGAGCGCGACGTGTTTCGATTCCTGGAATTGCCGGTCGCTCATCGTCGCTCCCTTCCGATTTGTTCGAGCAGGCTGATGCAGGTCGAGCAGTCGCGTTTGATATCGCGGATGCGGTCAAGGTCCATATCGGCGAGCGCTGGGCCTTTGAGCGCGTCGAGTTCCAATCGGTCGGCGGCTTGGATGGCCGAGGTGAGGATGCCGGCCATGTGTGCGATGGTCATGGTGTTCATGCCGCCGCCTCCTGTTCGAACAGTTGTTCGGCTAATACGTCGCCGGGCACGTTCGCGAGCTGACGGCGCAGCATGTCCGGGTCCACGCCCTGGTTGAGCAGGTCGGCGACCTTGCATGCGAGCTCCATGGACGTGTCCGTGCCTTCGCAGGCTATCGGGCCGAGTACGCGTTTGACCTCTTCGCTGGCCCACGTATACCGTCGGCGAGCGTTGGAATCCTTTGGCGTGGCGAATCCGCGTTCCTTGCCTTTGACGAGCCAGTTGCGGTATTTCGCGTTCCAGTCGGCCGAGCGGGCTCCCGAGTCGAGGGCCCTGTCGCGGAATTTGTCGGCCTCGATGTCGCAGTCGATGCCGAGCCTGTCGGCGAGCGCCTGGTGTTCTTCGGTGGGTTTCCAGTCGGCTGGTATTGGGATTTGTTTTCTCGCGCGCGCGTTACTCTCTCTAGGTTCTATATACGGTTCTTCCTTATATAGGTTCTGTGCGCAGTCATGTTGTGCCCCTGATTGCGCCCCTAGCGACGTTTTTTTGCGCCCCTGATTGCGCCCCTCCAACTTGTTTAGGGGCGCAGTGGTCTGCGCCTCTTGCGGCGGTTGTTTCAGGGGTGTAGTTTTTGCGCCTCTAAAATCCTTCATCGCGAGGTCCCAGACGATCGGACGGTATTTGCCGAGGTGCTCGGTGATCCGCTGGTCTCCCCTTCGAATCAGTCCGGCCTTCTCCAGATCGTGCAGGCCGTTCTGGATGGTGCGCCGGCTGTATCCGGTCAGTGCCACGATGCGCTTCTGGCTCGGGAAAGCTCCCCTGCCCTGCGTGTCAGCATGGTCGGCAAGCAGGAGCAGGATGCGCAACAAAGCTCCTTTGACCATTTCGGCGGGCACGTCGTACATGGCCCACTCCAATGCCTTCATACTCATGATTCCTGCTCCTTTTCGACCATCGCGCCCTTGAGTGCCTCGCGTTCCTCCGCACTGGGCTGGTATCCGAGGTGTTCCAATGCGCCGTACCAGACGCACATCTCATCAACGCCGCGCATGGTGCGCCACGCACGCCAATCGGCGTTGTCCTCCTGGCGTGCGGCCAGCACGTCGAGGATCCGCAGCGGCCTGTCCCTCAACACCATGCGGATCTGGTCGAGGTTCTCCTTGCATTCCAACGACCAGTGGTCGCCGTCATGCTCAGTGATCGGCAGATTCCATCCAAAACCGATGAGCGCCTCCACGACACCCTCGCCATGGAGGCGCTGGCCCACGAACATCGAATGCCAGCCGACCGTCTCAGCGAGCGCGAGTTCGCAGATTCCCGCCACTGTCTGTTCGCGGGTGAGCGTGTGGAGGTTGGTTTTCAGCCATGCGAAACGCGTGTCCCTCGCAATCGCCTCGAAGTCCCTGGCCTTGCGGTCGAGTTCCTTCCCCCGTGCCATGATGGCCTGGCGTTCGGCTTTCGCGCTCTCGGCCCATTCGAGCTGGTCGAGTGGAATCGGCTCGTACAGGCAGTAGTCGCCGTGGTTCTTGAAGACGCAGAATTCCGGCCACCCATCCTCGCCCGTGAACTGCTTCCAGAACGGATCCCGAGTGGAGGAAATGATGTTATGCCGCCTGTAGCCGCGCGGTTCGAACGTCCAATAGTTCTTCCCGTCGGGGAAGGATTCGACCTTGACGCCGGCCTTGGCGAGCGCCTTGTCGGCCTCACCGCACCATTTCGTCTTGTCGCGTTCGCTGACGAGCCTTTGGTACGTCCATTCGAAGTCGGTGGACCGTGCGAGCTCGCGTTGCATGTCGGGGTCGGATTCGAATTCGGCGAGCTTGTCCAATTGGTCGAGCGTCAGTTGGCTGAAGTCGGAGGCCATGTCGCGCGTCTCCTGCGGGATTCTGGCTATCTTCAACCGTCTGCGGACGAACCGGTCGCTGCGTCCCGTCTTCTCGGCCATCTCCTTGACCCGCACGCCCAGGTCGAGAAGCCCTTGGTAGCCGTCGGCCTCCTCCACGGGAGTCAGGTCGGAGCGTTGCGTGTTCTCCACGAGCATGATCTCGCGTTCGCGGCGCGCGTCCATCTCCTCGACGATCGCGGGCACGGTCGAGAGTCCCGCCTGTCTGGCCGCGGCGAGTCTGCGGTGGCCGATCACGACACGGTACTGTTTGTGTCCGCCGATGTCCGTCTCGCCGGTCGGCGTGACCAGCAAAGGCTGTTTGATGCCCTGGCTTCGGATGCTCGACGCCAGTTCTTCCACGTCGCCGACCTGCTTGCGTGGATTATGCGGGTTGGCATGCAGGTCGTCCACTTGCAGATTCTCTATGGTGATACTCATGATTCGTCCTTAGAAATCCGGTTCGGATTCCGGCTTGCCGAAATCACCGAACGATGCCGATTTGTCCTGTGGCTGACCCCACGGGTCGGACGGCGGAAGCGAGGTGCCGGCAGCGGTGGCCCCGCCCGTATAGCCCGCCGGAGCGGAGGACGGATTGCCATACGCTCCAGCCGTGCCACGCTGCGCCTTGGCCACCTGCGCGGTCGCATAGCGCAAGCTCGGCCCGATCTCGTCCACCTGCAATTCCATGGAAGTTCGGCGCTGATGCTGCTCGTCCTCCCATGAATGCTGCGTCAGCCTGCCCTGGGCGATCACACGCATGCCCTTTGCCAGGCTTTGCGCGCAATGTTCGGCCATGTCGCGCCACGCGGAGCAGCGCATGAACAAAGCCTGACCGTCTTCGAACTGGTTCGTGTTACGGTTCCAGGTGCGCGGGGTTGAGGCAATCGTGAAGCTGGCAACGGCTGCGCCGCTACCAGTGGTACGAATCTCCGGATCCGCGGTCAGATTGCCCACCACCGCGATAATCGTCTCACCAGCCATTAGAACCTACCTTTCACGGCGAGAGTCTTGATGATGCGGATGGTCTCGCCACCATCCCTGGTCTTCACCATGTGCGTCAACTGCGCGGCGGCGCCCTGATGGAAACTGTCACCAGGAATCACCTCCAACACCGGAGACGCCACCTCGGACACGAACCGGCCCACCAGTCCGTTGAAACGCACGCCCAACGATTCGAGGATCACCAGCTCCTTCCACACCTCGGTCTCCATCGTCCGACGGCACGCCTCCGCCACCGCCCTGTCGCCACGCGTCATCCCCTCCATGCCGACGTCCTTGACCGGAGCGTTCGGACTGAAATGCCAATGCGGCAGAATCTCCTTCATCGGTTCCTCCCTTGACCTTGATTGATATGAGATTGATTGATATGAGCCGGACCGCTGGGCGCCATGACAGCAAATAATCGCGCCCATCGTTCCCACACCACCAAGAAAGCTGAACGAAGCGGGGATGCGGGCGGCGTTGACGGTCCGGCCAAGCGCCGGCGGCGGGATTCGAACCCACAGCGGACGGTGTGACGGCGGAAGACGTGAGAGTGAATGCGTGAAATGCAATGTGAGATGAAGAGACACACGCCTCCGCCATCCGTCCGCATCCTTGTACGCCGGCGGATACGGTCAGACGTCGCCATCCACGTCATCGCGCGGAGCGAACCTGACCGTCAGCCACAGGGCCGTGGCCAGATACACGCCCTCAACCACAAGCGCGCCCGTCAGACCGCCGCCATGCCAGGTGAGCATGAGCGTCACGCTCACGACCAGACCGACCACGGCCAGCGCGAACTTCAAACGCCTGAGCGTGTAGTTCGGCCTTCCCTTTTCGAGCCTGTCCTCGATGCGATAATCGTTGTCCGTCATCTTGCGCCTCCGATGCTTTGAATGAATTTCCTTGCCTGGTCTTTCCCGATGCTCGCCAGCTCCTGGCTTCCGTCGATGTCGAGTGCCATGAGGCTGGCGCCCTTGCCCGTGACGCGAATCGCGTAGCCGGTCAAGCCGAACATGATCACCGTGTCCCTCGGCGGTACGGGTGGCGTCAGCAGCGTTTCCGCGTCGATTCTCCTGAGTGTCATCACAGCTCCTTGTTGATCGTGTCGATGATGAGGTCCACGAGATCGGTGACGTCGAGGTCGACGTATCCGACGATGTGACCGAGCGGACGCCTTGCTTCGATTTCGTCCCATAAGTCGCCACAGGCCGGACTGATGGCGTCGCCATGGTCGTCGAATTCGTCAAACACGGCCCTCACGCACGCCTTGCGAATGTCGTTCATGCAATGCTCCTTGTGCAATTCGTCTCACCCTCCTCAAGCCATTCGGCCACGGCCGTCTCCGGATAAAAGATCATCCGCCCGTGCTTCACGAACCGAGGACCCTGTCCACGGAAACGCAACTGGGCCAGATACCCCTGCCGCGTCCGAATCTCCTCCGGCGTCTCGGCCCCGAAAAGCCTCGCCACCTGTGTGGTGGTCATCATCTGCTGCAAGACCATCACGCACCCGCTTCCAACGACGGCTGAGCGCGACCCCAGTACCGGTCGATGAAATAGCGCTGCCCCTTGCCGGTGACCTTCGGAGTACGGCTGACCGTGGTGTGCCCATCGGCATGGGTGACGGTGGTCTCCTTGATGCGGAACAGGCCGAGGTCCATCGCACGCTGTGTCGGCACGTTGCGATTCGAACCGGACTTGCCGAGATACCCGTCGGCCTGCAGGAGACGGAACAGCCGGTTCTGGCCGATGTCCATCCCGTTCTGCCGGAGCATCTTCGCCAACTCGCCGACCAGGCACGTGCCATCGGACGCGGCGACAGCATCGGCAAACCGGGCTTTCGGCTCCAATACCTTGATTTGCGCGTCCTTGGCTTGAAGCTGTTGGTTCTTGCGCTCGATGGTCTTCTGCGCGACAAGCACGGCCCTGGCCATGATGTCCTCGTCCGAATCCGACTCGGACGTGGGGATGTAGCCGCCGGTCCTGCGAATCTGGGGAAGCACCTCATGCGTGACCCAACGTTGGAAACGTTTCACGAACGCCTTCGCTTCCGGATTTTTGACATAGGCGGCTTCGCGATTGAGAATTGCACGATAAAGACCAGACTCAGTAAGAACCGTCATTTTCTGCAATCCGCCAAGGGTAGGCACTTGGTGCATACCCTTCTCGTCACTGTCGAGATTTCGCGCCATGTCTTTCGCATTTCCATAACCCAGCAGCTTGGCAATGTCCGATGCAACGAACATCACTTCGTCGCCATCGGCGAGCGTCCTGAAACTGTTGCCTTCGAATTCGAAAGTCTGGATTTCGTTGTCCACTGGATTCTCCTTCCTGTTCATGCTTTTATGAGTGTTGCCTCTGAATCTTTTTCTTCGGAATTTGCTGCGATAAAAATGTCAAGACCATCCCTCCATCTCAGTGCTGGAGCAATCTTGTCGAGGACTCGAATCGGCCATTCACGCTGATTGCGCATATACCGATTCATGACAACGCGATTGATTCCAACTGCATCAGCGACGTCGGATTGGGTGATTCCAAGTCGAGCCATCCTGACCTTGATTGCCTGCGTCACATATTCATTGCTGGTCACATCACCTCCATTCCCCGAATATTCGGGATTCCTTTCGATGTTTACCGGATATTCGGTGAACATGCTTACAATGTACTCCCGAATATTCGGTATGGCAACTTCAACACGCCGAACGGTGAAAAGATGTAACTTCCCGAAAATTCGAATACAGTCATCAGTATGGATAGCAGCACTACACGCACCGACATGGTGATTTGCAAATACATCAGCCAGGCAATGGAAGCCAAAGGAATAACCCAAGCCGACCTCTCCAAGGCACTTGAGGGACGTTCCAAAGGATATGTCAGCGACCGAGTACTCGGTAAGCGTAGCTGGGCAATCAGTGAGCTTGACCGCCTCGCACCACTGTTCGGCCTTCCCGATGCGCTTTCGTTGGTAGCTGCAGCATGCGGATCGATTTCATCTCAAGCCGTCAGCGAGCGCGAATCTCGAATCTCGGATGACCTGGTTGATCGTATCGCCGCGCACCCCGAAGACTATGACGTGGCCGCCAACATAGATGAGAATCGTGACGTGGAAAGCGAGACGCCGGATGACTGACATTGTCGAAAACACAGAAATAGACATTTCCTTTGATACGGAAACACTCGTGAGCGAAAAGTGAGATCGTGATGGCATGGATAATACTCATCATCATCCTCGGAACCGCAGTCGCAATTGCGTTATCCGACGGAAAACAAACAAACGCGGACAACGGCAATGAGACAGAAAGGACGACGGAATACGATCGTCGTTTGGTGCGGGATGGCGACACCTTTAGGGAAGTAGTAACCGAAAAAGACGCGCGTAAGACGAACGCCACCTCGAAGGATACCCCGACGCTCTCCGTTTATACGGAGACCCCATACCGCCGAAAGCCAGATCCGCGATGCTTGCGTCCGGTCAGGGGACTGAAGGAGTATGTCCCAATCTACAGTTCCGCTTTTCTCCCACCGGAACACCAGCTTGACCTAGTCACCATATTCGGCGATGGAAACACAAATCTGAAGCTTGCTTTGTTCAACGGTCAACTTGTATTGGAAGCGCCCAATGGGATACTGCCGAACAAAGCTTCAGGGCAAATATACAAGCTCGGCGTTTTCACCTGTTCCCTTCGTGGCGGCTCCCACTACGAGAAAGCCCTACGGGCCGCCGACACACGTCCTTTGAGACCAGCAATGCTTGTCAGGGAACCGGGCAACCAGTATGATCGCAACGCCGTGGCGATTCACGCGCCCAACGCCGGTCTTATCGGATATGTCAACAAGCAGAACGCTGCACGTTTGGCAAAACACATGGATTCCGGCGAAGAGTATTCAGCGATGTTCACCTGTGGCAACGCTCCGGGAGCGGGAAACGGAAACCCAGTGGCGCTGCTTATAGCTCCGACAAACGTGATGACGACCATCATGCGCAACAGTGGGCTGATGGACAATCAGCAGATAGAAAGGACGGAAACCGTCAGTATGGATACCAACTGCGATTTGGAAGAGACGCCAGACGACTGACATTGACACGCTGTACGCGCGGGCCGGGGGCATGGGCCTGCGCGTCGAAGAGGACTGCCTGCCCCGTGGGATGAACGGCTACTATTGCGACGCGCTAGGCCTCATCGTCCTGCACGACAAGCTCAACGCGAGGCAACGCCGCTGCACATTGTGCCACGAGCTCGTCCACGCCAGACACCACGACCCCGGATGCGGCAGCCAATACGGCATCAAATGCGAGCGCCGGTGTCGCAGGGAGACGGCGTTGGCGTTGATATCGCCGGTGGATTACGGCATGGCCGAGGAAGTGTACGAAGGTAACACGTGGATGATGGCCGTGGAATTGGGCGTGACCGTACAGGTATTGTCCGACTACCGGCAGCTGCTCTACGATTCCGGCGTGTGCGTGCAGTGATGATCTTTATACGCCTTTACACGCCTTTATACGGGCTTATAAGACGTTATACCCGCTCGGATTCCTTATAAAAAAAGACCCCGGCGTCCGCATGGCCGCGAACGCCGGGGTCTGGTTTCTAGAAAAGCGAATCTTGTTTCGGAGGTGGGGTTGATTCGTGGTTGAGGACTTTTTCGATTGCCAGGTATTTTTTCATCATCTGGCCGTCGTCGTTGATTGTTGTCTGAACCCTCATGAGCACATCAAACTCGTCACGTCCTCTAAAGGATTCCTGGTTCGATGCGATTCTTTCCAGAAAGGCCTCATCTTCGATGGAGACCATGTGCTTGCGGAATCCGTCCGTGATGCGCCATTTGCCGTTTTTCCTGAACGAGATGTCCAACGCCTGTACGTGCAGCTTCTCGACACTGGTATCCGCTTCGGCGTCATCTGCGTGACAATATTCGAATATCTCGTCGGCTTCTTCCTCGTTAACGGAAATCTTATCGTCGTCGGATTCAAGCTCGACGGAATTCACGCCATTGGTTCTGGTAGGTTCTATGAAGTCTTTGACGTTCTTCACGAAGTCCGGGTCGCGGAACATTTTCAAAGCCGCTTTGCCAACTATGACTGTTTTCCCGTCGGGATACGTGATCTGCATCGCGGTGGGATCATCGTCGGCTTGACGCACTTCAGGCTCGGCGCCGTGATGCTCGGCGTAGGTCTTGATTGTCTTTATGCCGTCGATCATTACTCCGCCGAGGGTGGATGCATTGATGATGGCCGTGACCGCTGGAGAATTGAACAGGTCTTCCGCCAATTGCAGATACATCATCAGATCGATGACGAATGAGCCTTCTTGCGTGGCTCGGGCTTTCAATGTCAGGGACGCGCCGGGCGCTACCCTTCTCTGGACTGCATCGAAAGCGTCGGATAGTGCGATGAGGGACGGAGCCAGCTTCTTGACGTCTATCTCATGTGCCTGCAGCACCGGACCGTCGTAATGAACGACGAAGCGAGTCGAGGTCATTCCCGTGTCATCATTCATAGCATCTCCTTTGCTTCAGTCTTTAGTTTGCAGGCGAGCGCGGGACTTCGTCAATGTTTCTTCACAATCTGGATAATCCTGACACATTTTGATGATTTTGGTGAGTGTGGTTCGTCGTGTTCTGACTTGCATTACTTTACATACTTTGTTATAATAGTTATGTCAACGGAAAGGAGGTGAGCATGAAATGGACGGACATCGTGACCGCCATCAGCTCGGTGGTGAGCAACATCATCGCACTGGCGGCGCTCATCATCTCGATACGGCGCCGACCACGCCATAAGAGATGACGAAAGGGTTCCGAGCAGACCTAGTGCCCGGAACCCCGGTTCCATCCTATTTCATGGCCATCATGAAAACAAGCACCATATTCGCCGTCTGCGGCATCGCATGCGGCCTGCTGTCGGCCATGCTCGGCTTCGCTGGAAAACCATGGCAGGCTGGACTGTTCGGACTCGCGGCCGGCATCTGGAGCCTTGCCACGCTCGCCATGGACAGACGTGGCGGCAAGGATGACTGAACGCTATCTGAGCATGACCGAGGTGGCCGAACGCCTCGGAATCACCAAAGGCGCACTGGCACGCTACAGGCTGCCCGAGCCGGACGTGGTCGTCGGCAAGGCCAGAGGCTGGCGCGAGGACACCATCGACCGGTGGAACGCCAGCCGCCCCGGCCGAGGCGTCGGAGGAGGCAGACCACGGAAGAAGGCGGAAGATGGCGACCATTGACGCATACGACACCAAAGACGGACGCCGATGGCGCGTCATCTACCGCAAACCAGACGGCACGCAGACCAGCCGGCGCGGCTTCCAACGCAAACGCGACGCCCAAGAATGGCTGGCCGAACACGTCACCGTCGCCAAGGCCAGCGGAACGTACATCGACCCGCAGGCCGGACGCCGGAAGGTCGGCGGACTCTGGCCGGCATGGATAGCCAAGAAGCGCGTCTCGTCAAAGGCCAGCTACGTCGAATCGCTCGAACGCGCGTGGCGGGTCCATGTCGAACCGCAATGGGGCACGCGCACGCTCGAATCACTGACCCGCGCCGAAATCCAGGAATGGGTCAGCGGGCAGGCCGAAAGCAAGAGCGCCACCGTCGTGCTGCGCAACCTCGGAATCCTGCGCGGCATCTGCGCCGACGCCGTGTCCGACAGGCTCATCCCATCCAACCCATGCGACGGCATCGAGACGCCACGCAAGAAGCACAAGGAGCACACGTACCTCACCATCGAACAGCTGTTCCGACTCGCCGACGAATCCGGCGACCGGCGGACGATGGTGCTCGTGCTTGGCCTGTGCGGACTGAGATGGGGCGAGATGGCCGGACTGCACGTCGAGGACGTGGACTTCGCCAGACACCGGCTGTCGATCAGACGGAGCGCCACCACAGTCGGCCACGAGGTGGTGATCGACCTGCCAAAATCCGGCAGGCCGAGGCAGGTCGTGTTCCCCAGAACACTCGACACCCCGCTGCGCGAGCGGTGTGCGGGAAGGGAAGGCTGCGAGCCGCTGTTCCCTGCGCAGGACGGCGGATATCTGGCGCGCACCGCGCAGCCGAACGACCCGACCAAATGGTTCTGGCGGGCGAAGAGGCGCGCCGGCGTCCCTCTCGGACTCACCTACCACGACCTGCGCCACACCGCAGCGAGCCTCATGGTCAGCTCCGGAGCGAACGTCAAGGCCATCCAGAACCAGCTCGGCCACGCGAGTGCGGCGATGACCCTGGATGTGTACGCCGACCTGTTCGACGACGATCTGGACGCGGTCGGTCTGGCGATGGATTCGTTGCTGCTTCGGGAAAATGTTGCCAAAATGTTGCCAAAAACGACTGCGAGCGCGGCGTGATTCAAGCGGGAGTAGGGCTTTCGGGCTTGATGTAGCGGGATTCGATTCCCCGCATCTCCACGGATTGAAAGCCGCCAGAAATGGCGGCTTCTCCT
>OLOL01000113.1_pt1 | contig 81758 bp, 78 predicted proteins | sample 1673081 | NCBI WGS metagenome assembly OLOL01 (sample SAMEA3136753, study PRJEB25190) | human gut metagenome
GGACAGGTGGCTCTCGCCACACCGGACTGGCGGCTCTGCCGCACCGTAATATTCACCGGTTCCTGACTTCGTCTGGGATGAATATCATCTCGACCAGGAAATCAATGACCGCGGAATTATGCTGGATATGGACATAGTAAAAAATGCTATCACATTCGATGAAAAGTCCAAGTCAGAGCTTATGATATCCATGCAGAATATCACGAACCTCGATAATCCAAACTCCGTAGTTCAGATGAAACAATGGCTCTCTGATAATGGTATTGAAGCTGAATCCCTTGGTAAGAAGGATGTGGCTGCTATGATAAAAAATACTGATGGTGATGTAGCTACCGCATTGAAACTCAGACTCCAGCTTGCAAAATCCTCCGTGAAGAAATACCAGGCTATGCAAAATGCAGTATGTAAAGATGGTAGAGCTCACGGTATGTTTCAGTTCTACGGTGCAAACCGTTCCGGAAGATGGGCCGGACGATTGATCCAGTTACAGAATCTACCGCAAAATCATATGAATGACCTTGCTGATGCTCGTGAACTTGTCCGTACCGGTGATTATGATTCTTTGGAACTGCTTTACGATGATATCCCAGATACTTTAAGCCAGCTGATTCGTACCGCCTTTATTGCAAGACCGGGATACAAATTCGTGGTATCTGACTACTCTGCAATCGAAGCCAGAGTCCTGGCATACCTTGCAGGTGAAACCTGGCGTTCCAAGGTATTCGCTGAAGGTAAGGACATCTACTGTGCATCTGCCAGTCAAATGTTTGGTGTACCGGTCGAAAAGCACGGTATCAATTCGCACCTCAGACAGAAGGGCAAAATCGCAGAGCTTGCTTTAGGATATGGTGGTTCCGTCGGTGCTCTTATATCTATGGGAGCTTTGGATATGGGATTAACAGAGGATGAACTTCAGCCACTTGTGGATTCCTGGCGTGCCTCCAATCCAAATATTACTGCCTTCTGGTGGAATGTGGATAATGCTGTAAAGACTACTATAAAAATGAAGATTCCTACAGAGGTAAACGGAATCAAATTCCTCTGTCGAAGTGGGATACTCTTCATCAAACTTCCTTCCGGTAGAACTCTTAGCTACGTCAAACCTCGTATCGGAGAAAATCGATTTGGCGGTGAATCCATAACCTATGAAGGCATCGGCTCCACAAAAAAGTGGGAACGAATCGAAAGCTACGGTCCGAAATTCGTAGAGAACATTGTGCAGGCAGTCTCCAGAGACCTTCTCTGTTTTGCTATGCGTAACCTCTCCCACTGCTTCATCTGTGGTCATGTCCATGATGAGCTTATCATCGAATGTAGCCAAGATGTTGACTGCAAATCCATCTGCAATATCATGAGTAGGTCTCCAGACTGGATGCCAGATATCCAGATTAGAGGCGATGGATATGAAACGCCATTTTACAAAAAAGATTAAAAAGATAGCGGTCTCCAGTGTTTTGCCAGAGGCCGCATAAATGCTCTATTTGTTCTTTCCACAACATTTTTTGTACTTCATACCACTACCGCATGGACAAAGTTCATTAGGATATACTTTCCTTTTATGAACAAAAGGCATGTTTGTACCGTGTGCTTTTCTCCTACTCTTCATTTCACTAATATATTCATGAATTTCATCTGTCGTAAATCCATCAGAAACATACTGCGAAGATAATACTTTTCGGGCAATAATGCTATTAACATGACCATTTCTATCCAAGTCCACAAAAATATACCAACACAAGTTCTGTTTACGATCTATCATATTTGCATAGACATATTTCTTTCTATGTCGCTCTGAAAGCGATTCAATATCTGGAATATTCACGAAACAACAATATGAGAATAAGTCAAATTCGACCCACATCGGTGTCATGTATCCTAATTGCTTTTCACGTAATATACGACCTCTTATGCTTTCATCCAACCGTTCTCGCTCATCATAAGCAAAATCTAAAATGAATTCTCCAAATTCTGTTCGTCCATCAATATCATTCTTTTCCAGATAACCAAATATCTCTCTATAATATTGCGGAATCACTTGTGTAGGTTTATCTTTTGCAATAAGACTATTATGAACTCCTGCATAGTATGCATCTAATTCTTCTCTTTGAATTAGCCTTCATATGCAATTATCTCCTTTGCAAATTTTCTATATGCGATTCCTGCAGATGCTTTTTTGCTATACTGAGCAATCGGCATATTGTAGTAAATGCTCTCTCCCACCTTGACTGTTGTCGGTATCCTTGTATCAAATACTTTGATTTTTCCCTGGAAGCTTCCGGTCACTTCATCTGTCAGAACCTTACAAAGAGTGGTTCTGCTCTCACACATAGTTAAGAGAATGCCTGCGACCTCCAACTTCGGATTGATTCGCTTCTTAATCTTTCCTACAATTTTTAGAAAATCCTGCAATCCCATCATCGCCAGAAGCTGAGGATTTACCGTAATAATCACCTCATCTGCCGCAGCCAATGCATTGATGGTAAGCATTCCCAAGGATGGGCAGGTATCAATCAGTATGTAATCATATCTGCTCTTCAACGGTTCCAGAACCTCTGCCAGCATCCTCTCTGCACCCATTTCTGTTCTAAGCTTTGCATCCACCACAGACAGATAAATGGATGATGGAAGATAATCCACGCCGTCTCTACTCTGAATATAATCCTCAAAGCTCTCTGGCACCTCTTCTTCCATCTGATCCATCATCAGATGACCAATCGTATATTCCAGTGCTCCAGTATCTTCTACTCCGTAGCAGGTAGTCAGATTTGCCTGGCTATCAAAATCTACCGTCAATACCTTCTTGCCCAACTCCTTCAAAGAATAGGCCAGGTTATGTGTGGTCGTGGTTTTACCCACGCCACCTTTTTGTGAACCGATGACAATAATCTTTCCCATAATCACTGCACCTCTCTTCCGTTATATTCTGTATTTCTCTCAGCCACAAACTGCGCATGGAGCTGTTCCTTCTCCGCCTGAAAACGCTTCTGAAGCTTCTTCATTCCCTTCTCCATGAATTCTGCTTCTGCCTTTGCCATTGCAGCCTTTTCTGCATCCGGAGTAATAACCAGCTTCCCATCCTCACAGCTGACAGTGATGTAGTCACCAATCTCAAATCCCATTTCCTTGAGCCATTGACCTTTGAGAATAATGGTGGGTGTTGCCTTGTAGTTATATCCGCTCTGTTCGTGAACCTTCATGCTTCTAATCTTCTGATTTTTCATAAGCTTGTCTCCTTTTTCAATCAAATGTCATTTTTTGAAAATCTTACATAGTCTTATGTATCAATCTGTGCTATACTTTTCACAGGCAAATCTGCCAATACACATACTGGAGGCTGTCATGAGTGAAGAGAAAAATGGTTCCTATAAGGGCTTAACCGAAGCTCGTCGAAGAGCTAACAAAAAATATAATGATCGTTTCGTTGAAATTAAGGTTCGTGTCACCCCAGAGAAGCGTGCCATCATAAAAGACCACGCAGAAAAGATGGGTGAAAGTGCTACTGCCTTTATCAATCGAGCAATCGATGAAGCCATGAAACGCGATCAAATAAACTAAGCGATGCATTCGCATTCCGCTGCGCTACATGCTCATTACGCGCTGTCGCGCTATCGGCCAGTCATCAATAACAGCCTTATGTGAGCAAGCTCCCAACAGCTGTATTGATTCCGTCCGGCATCGCTCGTAGAACGCGAAAAATCCGGTGACGTATGGATACATTTCCACACATCACCGGATGATTTTTCCTCTCAAAAATTATCTCCGTTGTGTAATTTTCTATATGAGTATATTTGCAACAAGGCTCCCCACCTGCATGTTTTTTTCGTTATTTTCTACACATTTCAAATGGTCTAAACCTGGTCTAAAACAGAACTGTGAAGCTTCCCTTTTCCCGATAAATCAAGACTTTTTAGAGAGTTGCCAGTATATTGCCGTGGCACACGAATAAAACTTTTATCATGTTCTTATAACTCCTCTTCCTTCTCTACTGTTACAGCTGATCGTACTTGACCGCACTCCCTTTTGCCTTTTCTACCGGATACTTTGCTTCATTCTGCGACATCTTCATATTTATAATCTCATCCACATCCAGTTCCAGCTTATCTAACAGATTCTGACTATAAACCAAAACATCCGCCAACTCCTCCTTGACATGCTGCAGATCATATTCTTCATCAGACCACTGGAAGCACTCCAATAACTCTGCCGCCTCAATTACGATAGATTTTGCAAGGTTTGCTGGCGAATGAAACTGCTCCCAGTCTCTGTCCTCTGTAAATTTTCTGATTCTATCTATTGTTTCCTGCTTCATAATTAAACTTACTCCTTTATTTTGCTGCTTCTAATAACGCTTTCTGAAGTTCTGGATCACAGGCATAAATATACATTCCATTAACTCCTCGTGTCATTAAGACTCTCACTTCATGCTGAATTAGTATTTCACCAAATTTCTGTTTTGTTCCATCAGATAATGTTCTATTTCGAATTGCCTTCTCATTACAACTTTCCAAAGGATCAAATATTACCTTTCCATTACGATATTTCACAGATGGTCCAAGAATAACTCCGGCATAATTAAGATCAAATCCTTGAATTGTAAATGTTGAACCAACTTCATTTATCGTTTGCGGTTGTTCAGCCCACGCTAATCCTTTAATAGCTCTTTTTTCTTTTCTTGTAAGTTCAGACTCCAACTCCCTATTCCAAGGCTTATGCCATTTTCCAATCAGTACTTCCCAATACCTCATAAGCCTGTCCTCTGGTCTATGATTTGAGCTATATTCCCAATCATAAGTTGCAATCACCCTTGACAACATCGAATCACTTTCTTTTGCTTTTTTCTGAATCTCCACATCAAGCAATTCAGGCTTATCAAATACCTTGATGTCATATCCTCCAAATGTATCTGGAATTTTCTTTAAGCATCTCTCTTTTGTAAAGGAATCTATCCAATCCATTGTTGCAAAATCTACCTGCATACGAAGTTGCTTATATAATGCGATATGATTATTTTCCGCTTTTGCTTGGTTTCTGTACTTCTCAAGAATCTGAGATTCCCAAAACTGCTCTGTTGTGAGAATCTGATTTTCATCAAACATTACTACCGTCACACGAGCTCTATCTATAATGTCTCTCAACTGATTTTCACCTCGATATGACTGTTTGCCTTGTGTAAGAAGCAAATGCGCTTCATCAACAAATGCCACATCGATAGGATCATTTTCTGAATGATTATTGATAAAAGTCGTGGGTTTACTAACAACCTTCCCGTATTTTTCTGTCAGCCCAAGCTTCTCTGCTATTTGCTCATATACTATAATCTGTTCATCATGATTAACCAACAACTGGCATTTTAATTCTTTATTACTCTCCTCTGCCTGACAATATAATTCATAAAATGTACTACTAGTTAAAACAGTCTTTCCCGTTCCAGCTTCACCATCAATAAAAATCAGTTACTTCGTTTCTTCTTTTTCAAGTGCCTCAGAAACTTTTTGGATAATAAGTTCCCTTGCCTCTTCCTGTTCTTTAGTTAGTTTATGAAGTGGTGACGCTTTATATATTGCTGAATCTTTTATTGCGCTTTCTGTCGGAAATAAATCTTTATTTTCTTTTCTGAGTCCTCTCCAAATTTTGCTGAATATTTCATCAAATTCTTCCATAGGGTAATAACTCGTTTGCGGATTATCTCTTAAATTATATACATGTTTCACACGCTCTACACTCATCATATAATGCATTAAGCGATTCTCTATGTCGAGCGTTAACGATTTATTGAAATGTTCATGACATATAATAAAAAAACTTGCATTTTTTTTCAACAATTTGCTCTGCCATCCTGGCTGATTTAAAGCAGCATCATAATGCTGTCGTGTTCTCTTAAAAATATTATTTGTCTCCCCAACATATACCTCAAATGCTCCAGAATCCTGCCAATTATGAATATAAACTGTAGGAAAATCCATTATAATAGCCTGCGTTTTCTCATCCTCTGCAGGCAATGATACTGTCTCAAAAAAGTCCAATGCCTCTCGACTATCTCTAATTTGTTTAATAATTGGTTTTGCCACACTACACATTCTCGTTAGCCTCTCTTGGGTTATATATCTTTAAGTATATTCCATATTTCTTCATATTACAAATAAAATATTTCATCATATCCTTATACAGATGTATTCCATCTTTGATGTCCGCTGATACAGCCTTGACTATACTGTAGCGTTTACCATCACTCTGTATTATGAATATTCTTCATCAAAATAAAAATGGCGAAGTGCTTGTCTTAACACTCCGCCGAATGCCTAACCAATTTGAGCAAAAATGCTTGGTTGGGACTGTTTTATTATTTTATGCCAACCTACTGCATTTATACACTTAAATGTCCTTTCCGATCCGCCGGAAGATTCATTGCTTTGAGACTGACTACAGCACTATTATTTTGAATCAGCGTATCATTTTCCGGTGTCGTATGTATTGTGCAATTATAAGTTCTGGAATTATGAGCACAAATATTGCGCAATACTGAAACGCCCTGTATCCGAAAAGCAAGTCTGTATATAATTTTTTACCAATACGAAAAAATACCTCTCACAACCTGCGCCCAATCAGTGATCCACTCTGCTTATGATCAGCTGCTCCACTATTTTTTTCAGGATATTGATTCCCTTTCCACTGGAATGTGAACCGTAGATGCTGCTTTCCCAGTTAAATGGAACTGCATTTTCGCCATCAAGCTCAACCTCGACTGGTACCATATTTCCACTGTCATCTTTTGTAAAAAATACTTTTTGAAGGATAGATACAAATGCATCTTTATCCGGCAGTCGGTTTACTCCGGAAATGTCCACAGCGTTCAAAGTAAGCTGATTGCAGATTGAAAAAATGATATCAAAGCCCATAGTTTTTGTCAGTACATAGTTCTTGTTATCCCATGCTTCCGGGAAAACTTCTTTATAAGCTGTAAGATAATCATTCAAAAATGTATAAATGTTGTTGTCCGTGCCCTTACATTTCCAGGAAGATGGATTCTTCATGGCAACCTTCCACCAGTCTGTGATCAGCTTTACCATTTTTGCATTGTTCAGGAATGTAGCCGGAGCTCCCTTTGGTAATCTTCCGTCACATACCTTGATCCGATCTTTCAGTACACTGTCATTTTCACTGTTCATCTTTTCCATGACACGTGCTGCCAGATCTTCTTCTTCATCCAGATCCAGGCTCATCTGACGGATCGCCATCACGTGGATAGCCGAAGGTTTCTGCTGTTTATTGTTGATACCTCCAAAAATTCCAGCCATGTCTTTTCGGCTTCTCCCAATATAAATACTGGTTGGAAATTCATACTGATATTTCTGATAAACCTCATCATTATCTTGGATTTCTCTCTCTTCCATTACTTCTTTTATCTTCTTTGCCGCATTATATGCACCTTCATTTCTATGATGTCCGTCAATCATATATCCGATAGTCGCAGCTTCCGGATCTATCAGAAAACCTTCTTCATTTGTCTCAGCTTCCGGACTGTTTAAATATTCATAAATCTGGTCCAGATGGATCACCAGACATTTAATTTCATTCATTCCTGCTACATCCTGAAGCTCATAAAAGTTGCACTGTTCTTTCAGCATGATCGTAACGGAATTCGGTGTATCGTACCGACTGCTTTTAAGATGTCCCTGTTCAATATCATCTACATTTTTCTGTTTTAATGCTCTCTGGATTCCGTCCAGATGTTCATAATTTCGAGGAAGCCTTTCTATGCATGTATTCAGAAAAGCAACGTTTGTTTTTGTTGTATACAAGCAGGAATTTGGTCCCTGATCTACATTTATTATGTAAATTTTCAGATTATTTCTCTTCTCTTCCGGAGCTTCTGGATCTCTCATCATCATTTCCAGCATGTATAAAAGTTCTGTTTTCTTTCTTGCCTGCGTAAACTCTGTTTTCTCCATTATATTATTCCTCCTTGAGGTTTTGACCATTGAGATGCGCACCTCATTTATTCATAGTTTTATGATATTACTATTTTTGTATTTTGTCAATTATATTTTTATAAAGTTTGAGTTTTCTGAGGTTTGCACCTCATCCTAAAAAAACGGAGTATGCTTGATCACATACTCCACCAGTCACATTCCAACTTTTTATTTTTTATCCCACATCAAACCCAAATTCCACCCATCCATTTCCCCACTCTCCACGGATCAGGTAGATCATATCTTTCTGTACATCTTTTACTATATAATTTCCATCTTTTTCTTCTACTTCCGCTTCTGCTCCTGCGCCTGGATCGCTTTCTCCTGAAAGTTCTGCCGGAAATGCGGTTGCTGTTACTTTTTCTGGTTTTGTGTCGAAATACAGTTCCATATCTGTAGTCCCGTCCACATTCATAACCGGGAGGTCTGGCCACTGAGTGACTGCTGCACTGTCTGCCGTTTTATTCTGTTCAACCCCATCTTTATCTGCATAGCTCCAGCTGTATCCTCCGCGCGTGGCTGCTGCGCTGACTTCACCATAAGATGCACAGTATCCTATGTTCAGATACGGCAGTTCCCCGGGATCTTTTTCCGGCCAGAATTCATCGAGAATGTCCTGATACTGGTCGGCATCGGATGCTTTTCCTTCTTTGACAACTTTGATCTTTGTTACACCTGGATACTGGCCAGGATAGGATTCCAACATGATCTCGTCGCCGTAGATTGCTACGATATCGCCCCGGTTCAGGTCTTCCTCGGAGATTTTTTTTCCGTTTTTATCCTGGATATTATCGGGCATTGTCACGGTAAAAACATTTCCTGTTCCCTCTCCTACCATCAGGTGACCGTCTTCTCCCGCCGGGATATACATGGCTTCTATAGGCTTCGCTGATGAAGATTCCTGACATCCCACAAGCATACTTCCCGCCGCGATCACAATCGCTGTTAAACAACATTTCCATTTTTTCATAATTACGCACTCCTCTTTGCAGCTGATCTTTATCGCTGTTATTTACCATCCTTTAAATACTGAAATCTGATATGCTCCAATGTTTTCCGGATCTTCCAGCGCTTTCTTTCTCCATGAATTCGGGGAAAGTCCGGTGATCTTTTTAAAATTCCGCATAAAGGTAGATAAAACCGTGTATCCGACCTGCTCGGATACACTCTCCACTGAACAGTTTCCTTTCATCAGAAGTTCACAGGCTTTATTGATCCGCACCAGATTCAGATATTCAAGGGGTGTTGCATTGGTATGTTCCAGAAAGATCCTCCTCATATGCGTTTCACTTAACTCACAGCATTTGGCAAGATCCTTCGCCATAATATTTTCCATATAGTGCAGTTCCATATAATTTATCAGTTTCCGAATATAATCCATTGTATCCGAGAGCGGGGTTTCTTCCATTTTTTCCTGTCCCAGCCGGTCAAAAAACAGCAAAAGGTTCAGTGCAAGAGCCGGAATCGCATACTTGTAATTTGGCCTTTTACACTGTTCTTCCTCTATGATCATCTGCATCAGTTCTGCCGCTCTTTTATTGTTTTTTTGATCCAGCGCAAAAACTTTCTGCTCCAGGTTCTTTTTTAATTTTACGTACTTTTCCGGCACATCTGCAAAACATTTTTTCAAAATAGTATCGGAATCAACAAACAGATATTCCCACTTCTGCTTCTCATCTGCCTTTTTCTGCTCCGGACATGTCCTGTGCGGAATGTTATGAGGAATGAATGTAATGGTGCCGGCATCATAAGTAAGTTCTCGATCCGCGAGCTGCACCGTTCCCTTTCCATAATGGCAATAACCGATCTCCAGATAATTATGAAAATGCATATTGTCTGTCCCGTAAATAGTTTCCCACTTTTCCCCGGTAAGCACCAGAACAGGAATATCCCGAGAAATTTCATAATAACGATATTCTGCTTTCTGCATTTATTGTCTCCATATTCTGTAAAAATTCTCTTATGTGTTCCTTTTATTTTATTAGAATCTCTGCGGAATAGCAACGATATTTTATACAGATACTCTTCTTCTCTTGAAACCCTTATATTTTCATGCTAATATATCCAATTAGACAAAAAATATAAAAATAATAAATGGAGGAAGTATGAATCAAAAAAGTACATCTGCTCCCATAGCAGAAAACAAAATGGGCACCATGCCCGTAGGGAAACTTGTACTGAACATGTCTCTGCCAATGATGATCTCTATGTTGGTACAGGCATTGTACAATATTGTGGACAGTGTTTTCGTTGCCATGCTGTCTGAAAATGCTCTGACTGCGGTTTCCATGGCCTTTCCGCTGCAGACACTTCTGATCGCGGTAGGTGCCGGTACCGGTGTCGGTATGAACGCACTGCTTTCCAAATCCCTTGGAGAAAAAAATTTCGAAAAAGCCAACCGCACAGCCAGCAACGCTGCTTTCCTGTACGGCTTAAGTTACCTGGTTTTCCTGGTTCTTGGAGCTACGGTTGTAAAACCATTTTACGCCAGTCAGGTACATAACGCAGATCCTGAGATCCTTAAATTTGGAATCGAATATCTCAGCACAGTTATGATGTTCTCCTTTGGTCTGCTTGGACAGTTTTTCTTTGAGCGTCTGCTCACATCCACGGGAAAAACAATCTTCAGCATGACTTCCCAGCTGTGCGGAGCAGTCACCAACATCATCCTTGACCCGATCCTGATCTTTGGTCTTCTCGGTGTTCCGAAAATGGGAGTTACCGGAGCTGCCGTGGCTACCGTGATCGGACAGTGTGTAGCCTGCATCGTTGCCGGAACCTGCAATCATAAATTTAATCATGAAGTACGGCTCAGTTTTAAGGGCTTCCGTCCTGATCTTAAGATCATCAGCCATATTTACGCAGTAGGTATTCCCTCGATCATCATGCAGTCCATCAGTTCCATCATGACCTACTGCATGAATCTGATCCTGGTACAGTTCACAGTTACCGCAACTGCGGTATTTGGCGTTTATTTCAAATTACAGAGTTTTTTCTTCATGCCTGTATTTGGGCTTAACAACGGTATTACACCGATCATTGCCTACAATTATGGGGCACGCCATAGAAAGCGTATGCTTAAAACTGTCAAAGTCAGCATGTTCATTGCATTCTGTTTTACATTTATCGGTTTCCTTGCCTTCGAATTCATTCCGAAAACACTGCTGGAACTGTTCAGCGCTTCCAGTGATATGCTTGCCATCGGTATTCCCGCACTTCGGATCATTGGTATCCATTACCTGATCGCATGGTTCTGTATCATTGCAGGAACTGTATTCCAGGCACTTGGAAAAGCTATATACAGTATGATCGTATCCATCATGCGTCAGCTTTTTGTCCTGGTACCTGCCGCTTATATCCTTGCTTCCATCGGCGGACTTCACGCAGTGTGGTGGGCATTCCCCATTGCGGAAATTATCTCTCTGATCGTATCTGTAGCTTTTCTGGTTGTCATAAACAGAACGATCATTCAGAAAATCACGGAAGCATAAGAACTTCAAAGCAGATATTAACCTTCCGATTTATGTAAAAAAGACAGAAGATTTCCTGTTTTCCCTGCCGGATATCTTCTGTCTTCTTTTTATTCTGTTATTTATAGATCCGGTATCCGTTCCTTCCGGAACGTTTTACCTGATAAAGAGCAAGATCTGCCTTCTGATACAGTTCCATAAAAGTATCCCCGTCCTGCGGTGCAAAAGCAATGCCCGCGCTTAAAGTAAACGTATGACCTTCCATTCCATCCATATGGATTTCACGAATTTTTTCCTGAAGACTTTTTACCCTGTTTTCCATATTTTGACGGGAGCCAATGTTATAAAGTAAAATCACAAATTCATCGCCCCCGATGCGTCCGATCACATCCTGCTCCCGGAACTGTTTTTTCAGAAAATTTCCCAGCATCTCCAGAACTTTATCTCCCATAGCATGCCCATAAACATCATTAACCTCTTTAAAATGATCCATATCCAGGATCAAAAAGCCATGAAAACTGTCGGGATCTTTTTTCCGTAGTATTTCATCAATCATATTCTGTGTATTTTCTTTATTATAAACACCTGTCAAAGCATCGGTCTGTGCAGACCGGATCAACGCTGCCTTTTCTTTATTATTGCGCACTATGATATACAAAACCAGCATTGCTACCAAAATGCAGAAAGCTCCCATAAATATCAGTTCATATCTGGAAATAAAATCATATACCTGCTGGGCATTTTTTACAGGAACTGTGTAGCAGATCATCCAGTCATTGTATCCAATCGGCATATATGCCAGATAACAGTCTTCTTCTTTTCTTTCGCACAGGCTGAGCTTTACCAGTCCATTGTCACCCTTTTTGAAATCCACCTGCATATCCTGGAGCGTATGTTTTCCTCTGAGATCTTTCTCTCCATAATACTCAAAAAGATTGGTTCCATACGTAATCTCCGTACTGGAAGCAGATCCACTGTCAAATGCAATGATCTCTCCATCACTGGTGACCAGAAAACTGTTTCCGGCTCCGTCAAAAAGATCATCAAACAACATATGGCTCAGTGCGGTAACATTACAGGAACCGCCAAGAACTCCAATCACCTTATCATTTTTGTATACAGGCACTCCAAGCACAACTCTCACTTCGTAGTCAACACTGCTTTCCAGCGGATCACTGAGAGTCTGTTTTCCGCTTATTGCCTCTTTGAAATATCTTCTGTGCGAAACATTCTTGGTAGCTCCATTATCATAATACGCATCCCCATTTTTGTCGATGAGCGCTACCCGTTCCAGATCTGTTTTCTCATAGATGGACACCAGACGTTCTTTATTTTCTTCGGAAAAAAGTTCTTCTGACTTTCCTACTGCAGAGGCAATTTCATTCAGATACTGATAATTGATATCCAGAATCGTCCACAGATGCTCTCTCTGTCTTTCCACATTGGTCTTTAAAGTTTTCTGAGAATTCACCTGCACAGATCTCTGCACGCACCCAAAGAAAATCAAAATTCCTGTCACAACCGCCAGGACAAAAACACTGGTTGCAGTAACATAATTCTTCAGTTCAAAGTGACTCTTTTTCATACGTTTTCTCCTGTTTTTGCCTTTTTATATTGCATGCTTTTATTTTACCATGAATTTTTATTTTTCTCATCTATTATTTAAAGGTCAGACCAATAGCCTTCAAAGTTACTCTGTCTATTCTATAGTATTTTCGGCTTTTTCCTTGGCCTGGTGCAAGGGATTTTCCTATGCATACCCAACTGACCGTGCCGCATGCAAGAGCTCACTGATCTGCTCTTTGGAAATTATAACAAAAAAACTGCATCTTCCAATCCTGAGATTAAAAAATGCAGATTTTTTTCAGCAGTATCTGATTACTGTTTTGCCCCTTTTCTGGCCTCACGCCTGGATTCCATATTGGAGACTACAATAGTACAAGCTGCATCGCCTGTAATGTTGACGGTAGTACGTCCCATGTCAAAGATACGGTCAACACCTGCAACAAGTGCAATACCATCCACCGGAAGTCCCACAGATGTAAGAACCATTGCCAGCATGATCATACCCGCTCCGGGCACGCCGGCAGTTCCGATGGAAGCCAGTGTTGCGGTAAGAACAATAGTCAGCATCTGCGGAAATGTAAGGGAAATACCATAGCAGGATGCAATAAAGATTGCACAGACACCCTGGTAGATCGCAGTTCCATCCATATTGATCGTTGCGCCCAGTGGAAGTACAAAAGATGCAACTTCTCTTTTTGCTCCAAGCTTTTCTGTACATTCCAGGTTGATCGGAAGGGTTCCCACAGAAGAAGCACTGGAAAACGCAAACATAATGGCAGGAAGCATTCCCTTGAGAAATTTTGCAGGGCTTAATCCGCCCATGGTCTTAACAATAAGAGAATACACAACAAGCATATGGACAATATAACAGATATATGCGGCCAGAAGTACCATTGCAAGAGATCCGATGATCGTCGGACCGTTTGCCGCAATGACCGGGCACAGCAGGCAGAACACACCGATGGGTGACAGCTTCAGGATCATTTCCATGCATTTCATAAAAATCTCATTAAGATCATTAAACGCATTTACTACCCGGATATTTTTTTCTCCTACCAGGATAATGGCAAAACCAAGAAGAATGGCCATCACAATGATCTGCAGCATATTTGCTTCTACCATGGGAGATACAAAGTTTGACGGGAAAATATTTACAATTGTATCCATAAAAGAAGTAGCCTCTGCTGCTTCATATGTCAGATCCGTAGTCGCTACCACCGGAAAAAGTCCTTTAAAAAGATTTCCGCCAGTAAGTCCTATGGTAACCGCAAAAGCAGTGGTACAAAGATAAAAGATAACGGTTTTCAGACCGATCGCACCAACCTTTTTGATATCACTCATGGAGATGATTCCACACATAATGGAAAAAAGCACGATTGGAACAACAATAAATTTAACGAGATTCAAAAATATGGTACCGAATGGTTTAATATAAGATTCGGCAAAATCCGCATGGCTCTGCATAAGCAGACCAGCAATGATGGCCAGTACAAGCGCAATAAAGATCTGCATGGCCAGAGACAGTTTTTTCTTTTCTTTCATTTGATCTTCCCCCTGTTTTTTATACAAAAAAAGACACTGCTCCCATCGCAGTGTCTTCATTGACGACTTATTATAACATGATCCGACTGTAAAAACAACGATATTTTATTTATTTCTCTTTTCACTTACAATCAGCGGAACAATTTCCCCTTTTTTCACATCCACCAGGCCCCGGTCTGTCAGTTTCAGTGCCGGACTTACCGGTAAGCCCAGAGTGCCCACAGACATGATCGGATTATTATGCACATAGCCCAGATCCACAAGGCTTTTTCTTACCGCTTTCAGTGCAAGGCCGTTTTCCTCGATGGATTTCTCAGAAAGAAGCCCACATACCGGAAGTGCAAGCTCAGAAAGGATCTCTCCGTCTTTCACTGTCAGAAATCCCCCCTGCAGTTCCTGTATCCTCTTTACTGCGATCAGCATATCTTCCGGGCAGTTTCCTGCCACAAAGAGGTTGTGATGATCATGAAAATATGTTGTTGCCACAGTTCCTTCTCTCAGGCAGGAACCTGTAAGAAATCCATACCCGATGTTCCCGTTTTTTCCGTGACGTTCCAGCACCATGGCCAGCAGGCAGCCACTGTTTTCCCAGCAGATTTTCCCGTCCTTTACCGGCATTTCCACTATTTTCTCGGTAGTCTGGGTGCGGTCCGGATGGATCTCTATGGCGCGGACCGTTACGTGCCCTTCCTGAAAAGGAACTTTCACCTGAAAATCCTTTGGAAAAACTTCCGGGATCTGTACACTCCGGTAAAAATCTGCCGGAAATTCATATCTGAAAACAGGAGGCGGCAATTGCTGCTCATCCTTCGCATAAATCTGAATACCGTTTTTAAATACAGCCTCCGGTTTCAGAAGGGAAGGATTTTCAAGAAGCATAAAATCTGCAAGTTTTCCCGGTGCGATCGCTCCTCTGTCATAAAAATGCATACGCTGACAGGGTGTATAGGTGGCACAGTAGATTGCCTGTTCTACAGGAAATCCCATCTCCATCGCTTTCTGCACCACTGCATTCAGCGGTCCCTGCTCATACAAAACGTCTGCCATCGTATCATCCGTTACAAAAGAGCAATATTCGTAAAGCTGGTTCTGACAGATATATTCCAGGATTTCGGGCTTCAGCATTTTATCCTGGATTTCAAAAAACATTCCGTTTTCAATCCGCTGCTTCACTTCCTCCAGAGTGTGTTCCGTATGATCACCGTTAATACCCAGATACAGGAATTTTGCAAGATCCAGATCCAGAAGTGACGGACAGTGCCCTTCGATCACATATCCCGGATGTTCTTTTCTCAGATATTCCAGAAACCTGCTGATCTCCAGATCGTTTTCCCGGATGATCTGCCGGTAATTCATGATTTCTCCCACACATACTACATCTTTTTCTTCCAGCAGATGCTTCATGGCGCTGCAGTCAATGACTCCGCCTGTTGTTTCCAGCTTTTCGCTGGTTGAGGGAACGCTGCTTGGAATCCCGTAAAAAATATCGATTGGTGCGTCCTTTGCTGCGGAGATCATTTCCAGAATTCCCCGAATGCCTTTGACATTGGCCATTTCGTGAGGCTCAGAAACCACCGTTGTCACACCATTTTCTCCTGCACATTTGCCAAAAAAGCCAGGTGTGGTCATAGAACTTTCAATATGCATATGAATATCTGTCAGTCCGGGGATCATATAGGATCCTTTTGCATCGATCACATTGTCAGCTTGAAAATCCGTATCCTGTTTTCTGTCTATGTAATAAAATTTTCCTTCTTTCACCGCAACATTTGCAGATATAAATTTCTTAAGATAGGAATTAAATACTTTTGCGTTTTTGATCAGCAGATGAACCTGCTCCATATCCCTTCACCATCCCTAGATAATTGAATAAAAATACAGCAGACAGACTGCCACCAGTACATACATGACCGGTTCGATCTTTTTGATCTTTCCTGCTGCGATCTTCATGACGAGATAAGCCGGAAGTGCCACACAGATACCATTTGCGATATTATTTGCAAAGATCGTAAAGGTTACACATAAAAATGCCGGAATATACTCTGTGATATCTGAATAATCAATATTTCTCATCGCACCAAGCATATTGATACCGATATAGATCAGCACCGGTCCGGTTGCCGCAGACGGAATCACCAGAGCCAGCGGTGCCAGAAACAGGGAAAGCCCGAAGAAAATACTTGTAAAAATAACGGTAAGTCCTGTTTTTCCGCCTGCCTCTACGCCTGCAGATGACTCCAGATAGGTTGTAAGGCTTGGCATTCCAAACAGTGCTCCAAAGCTTGTTGCAACTGCATCTACCTTGAAACATTTATCAATACCCGGAAGGTTTCCATCCTTATCCAGATATCCGGCCTTTGCGCCGACACCCAGAACTGTTCCGAATGTAGAAAAGAAATCCGGTACAAACAAAGCGATCAGAAATGGAATATAGGCAAAATCCAGAGCACCCAGAAAATCAACTTTCAGGAACTGATGGCCAATACCTGCCGGAAGTGCAAAAATGGATTCCGGAGCATGGGTAACGCCAAAAGGAATTCCTGCCAGAGTAGTCAGAAGGATCGTAAGAATCATTCCTCCCGGAATATTTCGTACCTTGATCACCAGAAGAATCACAAAACCGATCACTGCTACGATCACCGATGGAGAGGCAAGATCTCCAAAAGAAAGACAGTTTTTTGCATCGTTTGCCACGATCAGTCCACAGTTTTTTGCTCCAAGAAGAGCGATAAACAGTCCGATTCCGGCACTGACCGATTGTTTCAGGCTTACCGGGATCACACGTACCACTGCTTCTCTCAGACCAAAGAAAGAGATAATGATAAAAAGAACACCGCTCCAGAAGATCACCCCTGCTGCGATGGGCATGCTTACCCCTTCATTGGTGATCATAGATGCAATGATCCCAACGCTTCCAAGTCCCGGTGCCAGAGCAAATGGACGATTGGTAAACAATGCCATTGCACAGCTGGTCACAATGATCAGAAGGATCATAACCGTCAGCGTCGTATGTTTGTCATAGCCGGCACCTGCCAGAATGTTGGGAATCGTGGCAAGTACGTATGCCATAGTTACAAAGGTTGTCAGACCTGCCAGAAGTTCTGTTTTTATATCTGTATTGAACTCAGACAGTCTGAACTGTTTTTCCAGCCAGTTTTTCATTTGTTTTTCCCCCTTGATATGATGATAGAAAGTATTGTAAAATACCCATATCAGGAAGTCAAATTCATATTATACATAAAAATTATGCCAAAATGGAATAGTCGGAGGAGTCTATGAATTACCATGAACTGCAGTATATTCTCTGCATCGCAAAACATCAGAACCTTACAAAAGCTGCTCAGGAGCTTTATATTTCTCAGCCAACCTTAACAAAACATCTCCAGAAACTGGAGCGGGAAATGGGAACCAAACTGTTCAGCCGAAGTGGAAACAGCTATACGCCTACCTTCGCAGGCCGCAAATACATGGAATATGCCCGAAAGATCCTGCAGATACGGCAGGACTGGGAAAAAGAACTGAAAGATCTTACAGAAAATAATGAAGGGGAACTGAACGTAGCTTTCCCTCTGATGAGGAGTACCTGTATGGTTCCTCAGATCATAACCTCTTTTTTTCAAAAATATCCCAAAGTAAAGGTTAATATCCTGGAAGAAGCCTATTCCATCCAGGAAAAACTTCTTCTTAACGATCAGCTTGATTTCGGCATTTTTAACGAGGTTCATGAACACCCCAAGCTGGAATATGAGCTTCTGAAAAAGGAAGAGATCCTTCTGATCATGCCGCCGGATCATCCCCTTGCATCTGCCGGCAAGGCATCCACTCACAGCACATACCCGAAACTTGATCTCTCCCTTCTGGCAGAAGAGCCTTTTATCCTGCATTTTCCGGAACAGACCACCGGACAGCTTTCACTGGAAGCTTTGAAAGCTGCCCATATCAAACCCTACGTACCCATCCAGAGCCGCAACACAGAAACCTGTGTCAAGCTCTGCATGCAGGGACTTGGTATGTGCTTCACTCCAGAAACCTATGTCCGAAATATGGACCTCCCTGTAAAACCAGCCTGCTTTTCCGTTGGTGAAGATGGCGTTTTCAGCACACTGACTATTGCATACCGAAGAGGTACCTATCTTCCTCAGTATGCCAGGGATTTTATCTGTACTGCAAGGGAGGTGTTGTAGGATTAAGTAAGTATTTCTCTGTAAAAAGGCTCCCACCGCCTGCCATGCTCTGTGAAGTATTGATGTCAGCTCCATATTTCCTGACCAGCTATCTTGATTTTTATTTTTCAACATGGATATTTTTATCTGGTTTCAGTGAAAATATTTTTATAACCGCCATTCTATAGTATTTTCCGGTTTTTTCCTTGGTCTGGCGCAGGTTTTTTCCTCTGCATAGCCCACGGCCAGTGCCGCATAAAGTTCTCCATTCAGCCATTCGCTCAGCTCTTTCTGTGCAAAAAATGTATCACAGATCCACAGGCTTCCAAGACCAAGTTCTGTAGCGGTAAGTGTCATATTTTCAATGGCTGCACCTATGGACTGTGCATTGCAGATTTCCGATACACGTTCATCCATAGTCAGTATCTTATCAAAGGATGCCGCAATTTCATTTACAACAAAAATAACCACCGGAGCCTGTCTCATGATCTGAAGAGTATGCTCCGCACCGGTTATATATGGGCTGCTGTCTGGAAACCGGCATGTCTTTGTATTTTCGGATACTTCTTCTGTTCTTGATCGCTTCCTGCATTTTTTGCCTCCTGATTTTTTTCCCTGTAGTTTTAACCAAATCAAGTAAGTCCCCTGCTTCAATTGCGAAAAGCAATAAGCCGTGGGTGGGGACTTGCTTGTATCAGGATGAGCGCAAGCTCCTCCTGATAAACTGCGGAGCAGTTATTTGGTGTAGAGCTACGTAGCGAAGCGGATTGCGAATATCCGCTTGACTTTTCCATCTTCACATAATCGAAGAGAACGAATGAAAGAAAGGAAGTTTTGTCGCATCGCAAAACTCCCCTCACTCTACATCCACACCATGTTTCTGGCAAGATTCATCATGGTCTGCATTCCTTCTTCATCCTGCGGTGCTTCCTCTCCATACAAACCATGCACCATGTTCCAGTATGTAGAACCAGCAACCGGCATCTGTGCAATTCCGAAATATTTATTCAAACCATCCAGCGCTGCAGTTGTTCCGCCTCTTCTTAGGATATATGGTCCAAAACATGCAAAAACTTTTTTCCCGGGTTTGATATAAAACTGAATATTTTCTAAACTTCTTTTTATAATTTATATGCTATCTCATCTTAACATTAAATCTACTGTCCCATTCCAATCTTCCCAATCAACTCCACATCCGCCGGCAACCAGTCTACTTTATCCAACTCGTTCTTCTTTAGCCATTTCGCATCTTCAGCTTCTTTCAGTACCAGATTGCCTTTTATCACCTCACACCAGAAGCAGTCCATGGACAGATGAAAGGTTGGATAGTCATATTCTATTGTATCAATCAGTTCTCCAACAGAAATTTCTGTATCCAGTTCTTCCATGATTTCTCGTTTCAGGGCTTCCTGGGGTGTTTCTCCTTCTTCTATCTTTCCACCCGGAAATTCCCAGCCGTCTTTGAATTCTCCGTATCCCCGCTGAGTTGCAAAAATAATATCTTCACCATTTTTATTTACTGCTTTGATAACTGCCGCTACTACTTTTATTGTTTTCATACTATTTATTTTCTCCTGTTATAATTTTGCTTTCTAAATATCTGAGCAAATCTTCTCTAACCGCATAATGCATTTTCATTGTCACTTTTGTAATGTCCCTTAAATTTCCGTTATTGTCTTTTTTCTTATCACCGATGATATTTATAATGTCGAATGTCCCCATATAATAAAAACTGGTTTCTGCATCACTTTTCTTAATAAAAAGATGCCGTCTCTTTGCTTCTACAACATCTTTCATATAACCACTTTCCGGACCTTTGCCAATCTGAGAATCCCATTTAAAAATCATATTATCAACAAAAATGTCTGCATAATCCGGCTTTCCATCTGCATATAATTTATCTTCATTTTCTGCTCCAACTTTGTGATATGTTACAAAAATGAAAACATCTTCACCAATTCGTTTCATACCGTACATCGTTGATGATAAGTCTTTTTCACAATTCATCAAAAAACTTACATCTCGCCGAGAATATTTTTCATATAAAACAAATTTACTATCCTTTGCATAGCTGTATTTGTTTTTATATCTCTTTAGCCCTACCAAGACAATATCTTTCATCTGTTTACGAAATTCTGCATGACTTAACCGTTGCGTATAACTATACATTCTTTCCAGCATATCGTCTGTATTGGTTTTCACAATTTCAATATTTGCAAATTTCTCATATTCTTCTTTATTGCTTACAAAATGTCCTTCAAGAACATAAATCGCATTATCCCAAGCATTTTCATTTTCAATCAAATATTCCTGTTTCATTTTTTCCACAAATGTTTCTTTGGTGATACTCTCTTTTTCAAATAAATCTTTTAATATTTCCAATTCATAAGGTCTTACACCACTTAATACAGTTTTACAAAGATATTCTAATGTTACCTTCTCCTGTTCAGAAATTACCCCTTTGTAAATTTGAGGTTCTACGATACAAAGAAAATCCTGGTATGTTTTGTATTCTCGTATAAGTACCAGTGGATCAATTTCACCATTTTCATAAAAGTCCAGTAAATATGGAATTCTGCCCAAACGATTTTTCAGCATCATATAATTCTCGCGAATAATAGCTCTTATTCCTCGGATTTTATCAATAGAATGAAATATTCTTTCTTTAGAAATTTCATCAAAATGAATCGTTGAAGATCCTGGTATGATATTATTTCCACTAATCATATATTTTCGGATCGTGTCAGAATTGTAACTTCTGTCTCCATATAATGCAATCGGAATCATAAAGTTATTCCGATAATTTCCGATAAAATCCAAAATCACCACAACAACACATTAGCTTCATCGATTCGGCTGCAAAAAATCAAACCTTTTACACGTTCTCCGCTATGGCCAAAATATTCCGCCTGCTTCATAACATGTTCTACACGTTCATCCGATGTCAGATATCTGAAACTTTCCATTTTTTCTGTTGCTGATTTTCCCGCATCTGAGATAGTCTTCAAATCTGTAATCCCAAAATAATGAAATGTACATAACAGATCCTCTTCCATTGCATCCTGTAAACGAATCTCATAGGCAATCTGATGATTAAAGATTTCATAGATATTTCTGCCTTCCAGATTATCGTCCCGTTTATCCGGTGTTGCAGTCATACCTAGCCATAGCTTTGGAGTAAAATATTCCATTACTTTTTTGTAGCCGTTTGCAGAACTGTGATGTGCTTCATCGATCACGATCGCATCAAACGCATTCCTGTCATATTTCTCCAAAACATCTTCTTTGCTCAGTGTCTGGATCGTTGCAAAAATATAATCCGCATTATAATCCTGATGTTTCCCGGTAACCATTCCCATAGAAACACTTTTGTCAAATACTTTCTTATAAGATTCCAACGCCTGCTTTGCGATCTGTCCTCTGTGAACAAGAAACAGCACTCGTTTATATCCAAGTTCTCTCATGGCAAAAGCGGATGCATATGTTTTTCCCGTTCCTGGAGCGGAGATCAACAATGCCCTCTTTTCACCAGCTTCCACAATTTTCTGAAGATTTGTAATAAAACCAATCTGCATGGAATTGGGCTGTAGACGATATTTTTCTATGGATGTGATTTCTTCACTTCGGGCAAGTTTTCGCTGTTTTTTTATGAGTTCGTATCTCTTTTTATAGTTTTCGTAAAACTCATCAAAATCCAGTGCATACTTACTATTCCAAAGTTCATAAAATTCATCCACTACACTTTTTGACATTTCACCCTGGCTGGTGGATACAATTCGTGTATTCCATTCCCGGTTTGTAGTAAGTGCTGTTTTTGTTATATTGGAGCTTCCTATGATGATCCTGTAGATTTCTGCTTTCCGAAAAATATATCCCTTTGTATGAAATCCTTCTCCGGATTTGTCTACATCATACATTTTCAGCGTTATATTAGAAAGCGCATTCAGCGTTTTCAGAGCTTCCGGTTCACTGAAACTTAAGTAATTGGTTGTAAGAATTTCACCTTTTATCCCTTTCTCTTCCAGCTCCTGCAAAATCTGCAATAAGGGTGTAATTCCGCCCATTGTAATAAATGCAACACTGATCTGAAACTGATCGCATGTCATCAATTCATCCTCTATTGATGACAGCACCTTTTTCCCCTGTTTATAATCGTTTGAGATAAACTGTGGTTTATCTGCCAGATTTGATGTACTTGTTTTATCTATGTATGCGGTTTCAAATCCATTACGTAATTCCTGAAGTTTTTCCTGCATTCCCATTCGTACTATTTCCAATCCTGTTTTTAATGAATGTTTATTGCCAATATCGATTTCTATAATTATACCATTGTTCTGTCCCTATTTGTTTTGCAATTGTTGATCTTACAAATATTTTCTCCCATACACCACAAAAATCCCTTCCCGCACCGCACATCCACATCCTGGAAATGATTCCCCTTATTCCATTCCAGCACACACTCTATCTTCTCGCTGTTTTTATAACAGCTATCCATTTCCCGGATGTTCTGCCCGACCTGGCGCATTGCTGCATTCCGGGTTCTCTCTTCACGGTCTCCCAGGCTGAGATATACCCTTTTCGTTTGTATCTGTTTTGTTTTCATATATTCCAGCCATCCTGGAAACCAGACCGACGGAGACATTCCGGCTGCTGCCGCAAATTTGACAGCGCAGCTTTCCTGGTAAGCGCTCCACAGGGCAAACAGTCCCGCAAGGGAATATCCTCCCAGGATCACCGGAATATCTTTTATATTTTCTTCTAATCCATATCGTCTTCCAATCTCCGGTATCAGCATTTTTTCTATAAATGCCAATGTCTCTCCGGCACCTTTCCCAAAGTCCTCTTTTCTAAATACCGCCGGAGCACACCAGGGTGACAGATCCTGATTCCAGTCTTTTACCAGAAACGAAACCAGCAGAAAACTTTTTTCCGTGTGCTCTGTCATAAACCGGATCTGCTGATCCAGCATCTGTGAGTGTGGTTCGTTAACCGGCTGGAGCAGAAGATATTGCGGATTTTTCTTTCCATATGCAATGCATGTAATTTCGTTGATCTCAAAAATATTTTTTTCTATAATCATTTTCTCACGATACATAATATCCAATCTTATCTCTGGCCATCCGGTACTGTTCCAGGGACATGACAACCTTTCCTTTTCGGGTATCAATAAGGCCGTCTTCTTTCAGTTTTGTGATGGTTCGGTTGATGGTTTTTACAGTCATGCCCAGTTCTTCCCGGATTCCTTCTCTCGTTTTCCGAAGGATAACTTCTCCCTTCTTCTCGATATTGTGGGTGGAAGCAAATTTCAGCATATAGTCCAGAAACAGGAATGTAGGAGGATAAAATAATCTGGCACCCCGGTTATAGGAGGAGCGATAGAGTTTGTATGCAATCTTGTGGGCTACCAGCCGCAGAAGATGGATATCCTGGGCGATCCACATCTCAAAATCCTCCCTAGAGATCATAAACACCACACATTCGGTCAGTGTTTCAATGGATACGGATGTGAGCGGTTTTTCCGCAAGAATGGTAACTTCGCCGATAAAATCAATTGCTTCATTTTTTTCGATCATAAATACATTTCCATTCTCAAATTCATTGATCACCCGGTGGTTTCCACTGCATACGATCCCGAAATAATCCAGGGGATAATCTTTCTGATGGATGATGGTCCCAGGCGGAAATTTCCGGATGGTGTAACGGGTTTTCAATTCTTCCGGCATGTTTTTAAAGTAGGTTTCTGCCTCCGGATAGGTTTCGATCAGTTCTTCCAGTGTCATTTCGCGTCTCCTGATACAGGCAGATTACATGGGATCATCTGCCGTTTTTCATAAAACAGATATTTTTTTCCTTCTGCCTGTTTTCTAAATCCCCTGACATAAGAATGGTCATATTATATCATGGTATTCTCATAATTTTACAAATTTTTCTAAAAAAGTACCTTTTGTCCTTTTTTTTGCCTTTCCAAAAGCGTACAATCCTCACCGTGAAGAGTTCAGATGAGCATCGTTATTTACATATTGATCTGGTTTGTCCAAAGCTCTGCACCGGATTTCCACAGATGGTATCCGAAACACTTTACTGGCAGTTTTTTGCATCCAACCAGTTGCTTATCACAGATGGGAGCCCCGAAAAACTGTCTCTAAACACAGGGAGGAAAGAAATGAAGCAACAGGACTTTATGTATTCAGGCCTTGGCGAGCGCCTGAAAAAAGAATGGAAAATCTATCTCGCCGCACTGATCTTTATCATAATTGCTGATTCCATAGGACAGATCAAGATTCCCCTGGGACCAGGAACTTTGATCTTGTTTCCTATTTTTTATTCTATTTTTCTTGGTATCCTTTCAGGGCCTCAGATTCTGAAGATATTCAAAAAGCCTGAGGTAAAGGCTGCATCCAAACTTGTTATTGTATGTATCTGTCCTTTTATCGCCAAGCTTGGCATTAACGCAGGTGCAAGCATTGAGACTGTGATCTCCGCAGGTCCGGCACTTCTCCTTCAGGAGTTCGGAAACCTGGGAACCATCTTTTTATCACTGCCGATCGCACTGCTCCTTGGCCTGAAACGTGAGGCTGTAGGCGCCTGCCATTCTATCAACCGTGAAACAAACCTTGCTCTGATGCAGGATGTTTTCGGCCCGGATTCTGCTGAAGCCCGGGGAAGCCTTTCCATTTATATCATCGGTGGAATGGTTGGAACTATCTTCTTTGGATTCATGGCAACTGTGATTGCCTCCACCGGTATCTTCCATCCATATTCTCTTGGTATGGCTTCCGGTGTTGGTGCCGGTATCATGATGGCAACAGCTACTGCTACCTTATCGGAAATGTTCCCTGCAATGGCCGATCAGATCAGTGCACTTGCAAGTGCCAGTGAAACCATTTCCGGTATTGACGGAATTTACATGGCTCTGTTTGTAGGTATTCCACTGTGCAACTGGCTTTATGCAAAACTGGAACCCAAGCTTAGCCCCATCCATGACAAACTGACTGGAAAAGGAAGAAAAGGAGAGAAATAACAATGAGATATATTGAGTGGGCTGTAATGTTTCTTGTGGCAGGCATCGGAATCGCCCTTGCCAACTTTGTAGGATTTCAGGTAAACTTTATGGATTCTGTCCCAGGCATCCTGATCCTTCTTGCGATCTCTTTTGTATCCGTAGTGATCAGTAAGCTGGTACCTTTTAAATTGCCGGTGATCGCTTACTGTTCTCTTATCGGACTTCTTGTGGCAAGCCCGTTATGTCCGGCACGTGAGTTTGTGATCGAAGCTGCCGGAAAGATCAATTTCACCGCACCGCTGACTATGGTTGGCGCTTATGCCGGAATCTCCATCAGCGACCAGCTGAAAGAATTTGCAAAACAGGGATGGAAAATGCTTCTCATCGCGGCTCTGGTCATGATCGGAACTTTTACCTGTTCTGCCATCATCGCCCAGATTGTTCTTTCCATGACGCATGTGATCTAACAGATCTGACCAGATCAGGTATGTCCCCTGTGAGATCACAAAAACACGAAACAGCGTGATGAACTTTCTTGTAACTGTCTTCAAGCCGGCTGGTGTATTTTCACTGACCGGCTGTTTTTTCCTGTCACCCAAAACAAAGATTTCAAAAATCAGCTTTAATCTGAGAGGTAAACATGAACGAAAAAACAACTTGTGATATCTTAATCCGCAACACTTCCATCCTGGATGAAAACTTCCAGATCCGGCGCAATATTTTCATCGCCATTCAGAACGGAATCATTCTTTCCATCACTGAAAAAGAACCTTCCGGTCTTACAGTCACAAAAATCATCGACGGGAAAGATCTCCTGTGGATGCCAGGTCTTGTGGATGGCCATATGCATACCGGACAGCAGCTTCTCAAAGGTGCGGTTCTGGATGAACTGCCTATGATCTGGACCAGGATCATGCTGCCTTTTGAGAGCACTCTGACTCCGGAAAAAATGCGCCTCAGTGCCAGCCTTGCAGCCCTTGAGATGATCAAAAACGGAACGACCGGTTTTGTGGACGCCGGAAGCTATTTTATGGAAGAAGCCGCCAGAATTTATCTGACTTCCGGTCTTCGTGGCGCACTTTCCCATTCTTCCATGGATCAGGGAAATTTTCCGGATTCCATCCGCCAGACCACAGAGGAAGTTCTTGCATCGGAAGACCGGCTTTTTGATGAATTTCATGGAAAGGGTAATCTGAAGGTATTCTATTCTTTACGGGCACTGATGAACTGTTCCCCTGCACTTATCAAAGCCACTGCCGGGCGAGCCACAGAGCGGAATACTTTTTTCCAGGCTCATATGAACGAATACGCAGGGGAAGTGAATTATACTCTGGAAAAATACCAGATGCGCCCTGTGGAATATCTGGATTCCCTTGGAGTCCTGAATGAAAATTTTCTTTCTGCACACAGCATCATGTTGTCCGCCCACGAGCGTTCTCTTCTTGCAGAAAATCAGGTAAAAGTTGTTCATTGTCCTTTCAGCAACTGCGGAAAAGGTGTACCGGATACTCCTTCTCTTCTGGAGCAGGGAGTCTGCACCGGCCTCGGCACTGACGGAGCCGCCCACGGAGGCCTAAGTCTCTGGAATGAAATGAAGATCTTCCGCTCTGTTATGAATGCTTTCTGGGGAGCAAAAAATGCTGATCCCGCTGTAATGCCTGCAAAAACCATCCTGAAAATGGCCTCCGAAAACGGTACACACCTTCTCGGCGAAGAAAAATCCGGTGTATTAAAAGAAGGGTTCAAAGCAGATCTGATCTCCATCAACTGGCGCCAGCCTCATCTTCTTGCCACAAACAATCCGGTAAATACACTTCTGGAATGTGTCTGCGGAAATGATGTGTCTGACAGCATTGTAAACGGAAAGCTTCTGATGCGAAACCGCCAGGTCCTGACCCTGGATGAAGAAAAGATCCTTTGGCAGGCAGAAAAATATTTTACTTCCGGGGAGGTGTCTGAATGAGTTCTTTAACCATCCTGACTCTCGCGATCATCGCAGCCGCAAATATGGCAGTCGGCGGATGCATCGGAATCTGTGGAATTGCCGGTTTTCTGCTTCCCATGCTGTATACCGGCGGACTGGGCTTTGATGTGACCTATGCGCTGGCACTCAGTTTTCTTGCGTTTCTAGTGTCCGGCATCATTGGTTCTTTCAATTATTACAAAGCCGGAAATCTGGAGGTACGGATGTCCCTGAAACTTGGTATCGGCAGCCTCATCGGAGCCATTGCCGGTGTGTTCCTCCAGTCCATGATCGAGAAATCCACAGCAAAAACCATCCTTTATCTGGTGGTACTGTTTTCCGGTGCTTCCATTCTGGTCCGGATGTGGAATGAAAAACGGAAAGCGGATTCTGTCTCTGCAAAGAAAGTTATTTCCGATGAAAAAAATTCAGCATCTTCTAATCCTTCCCATCCAAAATCTATTGCAGACCATATGGGATTCCTGATTTTCCTCGGAATCACAACCGGAGCGATCTGTTCTCTCTCCGGTGCAGGCGGCCCGGTACTTGTGATGCCTCTTCTGGTAGCATGCGGAGTGTCCGCAAGGATTGCCGTCGGTGTGGCACTTTTTGATTCTGTGTTTATTGCCATTCCTGCATGTATCGGCTATCTTTCCAGAATTACCTGGACAGAAATCCTGGGACTTCTGGTGCTGATCGTTCTGACTCACGGAATTGGCGTATGGCTTGGAAGCCGGTTTGCAGGAAAAGTTCCGGTTCAGGGGCTGAAAATATTTGTAGCCGTTTTATCTGTCTGCATCGCAATTTATATGCTGGCATAAAATACTGTAAATTATCTTTTTTTGTTGCATCATTCTAAAAATTCCTGTATAATCAACATAATCATTACAACAAAAGAGCGTAACGTACAAGGGCGTACAGCACATATTTTCATATGTCTGCACGCCCTTGTGTTATTTCTGCAGTCTTCCGATGATCACTTTCTCCATCACAGCATAAGGTATCTTTTTCATACCTGCCGACCTTAGAGCTTCGGAGATCTTTTTTGAATATTGCAGAATCCGCTTTGAGAAAGGGAGGAGATTTCTATGATGAATGCAATCGGAAATGTGATAAACCAGATCGACAGCCTGGTGTGGGGCTGGTGGATGATCATTTTGCTTCTGGGCACCCATATTTTTATGACCATCCGTACCGGTGTGATCCAGCGAAAGATCGGTACTGCCATCCGCCTGTCTGTTACCAAGGATCCCGACGCAGAAGGTGAAGTCAGCCAGTTTGGTGCTCTGACCACAGCACTTGCTTCTACCATTGGAACCGGAAATATCATCGGTGTGGGAACCGCCATTGCTCTTGGCGGTCCCGGCGCAGTTCTCTGGTGCTGGCTTACCGGTGTTTTCGGAATCGCCACCAAATACAGCGAATCTCTCATTGCCGTAAAATACCGTGTCAAAACCAAAGACGGCCGTATGCAGGGTGGTGCCATGTATGCTCTGGAGCGTGGACTGAATATGCGCTGGCTTGGTCTGATCTTTGCATTCTTCGGCGGTTTTGCTTCCTTTGGAATCGGATGTGCCACACAGGTCAATGCCATTGCAACGGTATGCAATGAAAACCTCCATATCCCACCTGCAGTGATCGGTATCGCAGTAGCGGTTCTTACTGCTCTTGTTATTTTCGGTGGGATTAAATCCATTGCAACGGTATGTGAACGTCTTGTTCCGTTTATGGCATTTTTCTATGTGATCGGCTGCATCATCATCCTTGGGATCAATTTTGACTTTATTATCCCCGCTGTAAAAACCATCTGCAAGCTTGCATTTACACCAGGGGCTGCTGCCGGTGGTCTTGTAGGACGTGGTATCATGATGGCCATGCAGTATGGAATCGCAAGAGGACTTTTTTCCAATGAATCCGGTATGGGTTCTGCTCCTATCGCTGCCGCTGCTGCTCAGACAAGAAATCCGGTACGTCAGGCTCTTGTTTCCAGCACCGGTACCTTCTGGGATACCGTTGTAGTGTGTCTGATGACCGGTCTTGTTCTCGTTACCAGTATTATGAAAAACCCATCTATCGATATGGGAAATATCACAGATGGCGGTGTCCTTACCACCCTTGCTTTTCAGCAGATCCCAGGTTTGGGTCCCGTGATCCTGGTGGTAGGTATCATTTCCTTCGCATACTCTACCGTCCTTGGATGGGCATATTACGGGGAACGGTGTGTCGAGTATTTTTCCGGCAAAAAAGGCCTTATTCCATATCGTGTTCTGTACATTGCGGTAGCCGCCATTGCTCCTGTTATTTCTCTGAATCTGGTATGGACCGTAGCCGATATCCTGAATGCCCTGATGGCCATTCCGAACCTGATCGCAGTATTACTTCTTTCCAATGTGATCATAAAAGAGACCCAAAAATATATCAATGATCTGGATGCACGGGATGACACACCTGTAGAAGTGATCGATAAGTAAAAACACACAAATATGATTATTTTATATAACAAAATTACAGCTCCGACTGCTTCTGATATTACAAAGCAGTCGGAGCTGTTCATTTATGATCGGAACGCAATCGCAAAGCAATTACTTTCATAATAATACATCCTGCTCTTTCATCTCTTCAGACACTGCAAGATATTCTTTGCTGTTTTCCACAATCCCAAGTTTTTCTTCCCAGGTAAGATTACGTTTGATTCTGGCCGGACTTCCCATTACCAGAGAACCATCCGGGATTACTGTATTCTTGGTCACAAGGCTTCCGGCTCCTATGATGCAGTCGTTTCCAATCTTTGCACCATCCAGGATCACTGCCCCCATTCCGATCAGTGTCCGGTCTCCGATGGTACAGCCGTGGATTACTGCATTATGTCCTACAGTAACATTATTTCCGATATGGACCGGCATGTTATGGCTGACATGAATCGTACAGTTCTCCTGGATATTCGTCTCCTCTCCAATCACTACAGGAGCATCATCTCCACGGATCACTGCATAATACAGCACACAGCTGTCACGACCGATCGTCACATCACCCAGGATCACCGACTGTTTTGCGATCCTGGCACCTTCTGCAATTTTTACATTTTTATAATTCATATTAATCTCCAAACATTATCAAGGGGATATTCGCGATCCGCAGGATATTTCCCTGATTCAGCTAAACTTTTTTCAAACCACAGACTGTCTTCAGCCCATGTTATATCTGGTACGGATCACGATATCTGTATATTGGAATTCTTTCTCCGGCTTCTTACTGTCAAATAGTAGCTGAAAAAGAATGGTCACCGGGGAATGCCCCTGTACAGCGGCATCCTGGCCGATAAGGAAATTAATGGTACCCTCTTTCAGCCATTTCAGATTTTCTTCCAGAAAATCGTTGGCGATCACATGCATGGTTTTATCTTTTCCAAGTTTCTGCAGAGTCTGGCAGACACCTTTTACTCCATGGCCGGTAATATAAATACCGGTAAGGTCCGGATAAAGCTCCAGAAGCTCTTCCACGATCTTGGATGCCACCCACTCATCATCGTAAGAATACCGGATATCCACAACTTCAATTCCCGGAAAGCTCTCCTTGATCTCTGTTGTGAATCCCTTCTGTCTGCTGATCAGTCCAGGATTTGCAACCTGTCCGGAAATAATGGCAACCTGTCCGTTTCCTCCTGTCATCTCTCCCATCAGGCCCGCCGCCGTACGGCCGGCCTGAAACGTATCCTGTCCTACAAAACATAATCTTTTCGTATCTTCCAGATCCGCATTAAAAGTAACTACCGGAATTCCATACTCTTCCTGATACTGATTGATTCTGGCTTTCAGAAGCTGATCTTCCGACGGTGTCAGCGCAATTCCATTGAATCCATCTTCCCGGAGTTCTTCCATTGCAGCCATTACTTTTTCCGGTTCTACGCCATCAATCTCATAAATCTTTACCGTTCCGCCAAAGCTCTCCACTTCTTCTTTTGCTTCCAGGACTCCCTTCAAAACCTGCTGCATAAAAGGAGTTGTCATATACTGAAGGATCACGCCGATGCGGATTTTTCGCTTCGCCATGGCAAGAGCACGACCTGCGCGGCTGGGCTGATAACCCATCTCCCGGGCAATTTTCTTAATCTTTTCCTCTACTTCCGGACGGATACGGCCTCTGTTATTCAGGGCCCGGTCCACGGTTCCTCTGGAAACTCCTGCTGCTTCCGCAATCTGCTGTAACGTCACTGCCATATTTTACCCTCCAAAATATCCCCTGTACTTTCCGTGTTCACGTGCACATGTTTTTATTTCATTATACACATTTACGTGTTCTCAGGCAATCCCTGATTTGATTATTTTTATAATTTCCAGGCAAGTCCCCACCCACTGCTTATCTCTTTTCGCACTCCCACAAGAGACTTACTTGATTTTGTAAAAAAATGCTTCCGCAAATTTTTCCGGAAGCATTCTTATCATTCTAAAATAAATCCCTGCGTCAGTCCAAAAGCTCCTGTACCATCTCCGGGGTAAAGGTCACGGCTTTCACATGATCCACTTCGATCTGATACAGCGCATTGGCCGCGATATGCTCTGCCGCCTGCTCCAGATCACGGATTCCTGTAGTGTCCTCAAATTTCTTGATCACTGCATCCAGCGCCTCATCGGTTACAATACATTCTTCCGGCTTCAGGCTCATACGTTTCAGAACCTTCGGAAGTGCAAATCTGGAGAAGATGATCTTCTTTTCCTCCGGTGTGTAATCCGGAATGTCGATCACTGCAAAACGTGACATCAGAGGAGCACTGATCTGTGCCTTGTCATTGGCTGTGGCAATCGGATAGACACCAACGGTCGGAACCATACATTCCATATAGTTATCTGTGAAACCAAGGTTATCCAGAAGTGTCAGAAGCACATCTGCCGGATTTCCGTTGCCTTTCCCTGATGCAGCCTTGTCAAGCTCGTTGATAATAAATACCAGATTGGATTCTCCTGCCATGGAAAAAGCCTCCATGATGATTCCTGGCTTGGCATTTGCGTAGACACGGGAACTTCCGGTCAGCTGTTCCGGATCGTTAATGGAACTCATATCCAGAGTTGTCCACGGCATTTTCAGGATCCTTGCAACTGCATAGGCGATCTGAGATTTACCGGTACCCGCCGGTCCTACCAGAAGCAGTCCGTAAGCAGGAAGTGTATGGGTACGGTTGATCTGGATGATCGTCTCAATAATCCTCTGTTTTACACGTTCCATTCCATAAAGTTCCTCATCCAGGATACGACGTGCTTCCTTGGGATCAATAGACTCAAAGTAATTATGTTTCCACTGAATGTTCATCATGATGGAAAGTGCTCTCTGAGCATGACGTCTTTCCTCCTGGGAAACCTCATGGGAGCGGGCAACTGCCAGGTTTCTTCTCGCCCAGAGACGGATATTATCCGGCATGGTCTTTCCGGCACAGGTCATAAAGTCGGTGATACTCTGAATGCTGGTGAGCTTCATGTCATCACCGTCTTCTTCCTCCTCATCGTCCTCATTTACTTCTGCAGGTGCACTGCTTGCAAAGAGACGCTCGATCATGAACTGAAGAAATCCATCCTCTGCAGAAAGCTTGGTACCGCCGCCAAAAGCGATCTCACGGATCTTGTAAACGGCATATCCCTCTTCTGTATTCTGTCCGGAAAGACGGATGTTGATATGATTTTCTCCGAGCCATTTGATCAGGCTTGTAAAACGAGAATCGATCTTCAGGATATCTGCCGGAAAAACACCGTCCTCTTCCTTGAACTCAAATGCAGTCTGCTTTGCAGGATTGGAAAAATATCCGCAGGAATGATGTTTCCACTCTCTTTTGCTGTTATCCAGGATCAGCACTGGTTTCTCCGGTGTGGCTTTTGTCTCATTGGAACGAAATGTTGTATATGTGCACTGGCTCTTTGTCTTATTTTCGTCTGCCGGTGCTGCGCTGAAATCAAAAACTGGCATATTTTTTACTCCTCTTTCTCTGAAAAATATCTTTTGTAAAGCAGACTTCGCATCCTGTTCTGACGCATATTTCTGAGCATAGTCTCTTTACAGCCGTCTGCGTTCAGTGTATCACGGATTAAAGATCTCAACAACCGCTGATATGATTTTTTATACATTTTTTGCATAAAAATCAATGAAATATTCTTCTTATTGCATTCTGTCATCATCGTCAAACGGATATTCGCAATTCGCCTTTACCACATAACTCTACACCAAATAACTGTTTCGTCATTTTCCCATAAGTTGTTTAAACAATTTCACAGTTTACCGATTGACACTGTCTGTAAACTGTGTTATTGTGCAACTATGTCTACTTTTACTATTCTTTTACAAAAGCCGACACAGTTACAGTTCCTGTGGATTTTTAATTTCCGTGGTGCTGTGATCGTATATTTTTTGGAGGAGGAAATGAAAAATCAACTTTCACAGCGGGATGACTTTTATCCACAGATCGTTAAGCTTGTCATCCCTATCATCATTCAGAACCTGCTCAGTGCAGCGGTCAATTCTGCTGACGTTATCATGCTGAACTTTGTAGGTCAGTCATCCATCTCCGCAGTTTCCCTGGCAGCAAATTATTCCAATGTCCTGTTCATGGTATACTACGGTCTTGGTACAGGTGCTACCCTGCTTTGTGCCCAGTATTACGGAAAAGGGGATTACAAAGCCATTCAGATCATTGAGGGAATTGCACTTCGTTTTTCCATGATCATCTCTATTCTTGTGGCTCTGATTGCGTTTACCATGCCGCAGATGATGATGAAACTGTTCACCAATGACCCGGAACTTCTGGCCATAGGTTCTTCTTATATCCGCATTATGGGTATCACCTATATCTGCTGGGGTATGACGGAGGTTTATCTGGCTGTCCTTCGAAGTATCGGGCGGGTGACTGTCAGCATGGCCATGAATATGCTGGCTTTCGGGCTGAATATCCTTTTGAACGCAACATTTATCTTCGGCCTTTTCGGAGCTCCAAAACTTGGAGCCACTGGTGTTGCCATTGCTACCGCGCTTTCCAGAACCGTGGAGCTGATCGCATGTTTTATCGTTTCCGCCTTCAGTAAAAATGTACGGCTGGATCTTCGGTATATGTTTATTAAAAATAAGCTGCTGTTCAGCGATTTTGTACGGCTTTCCCTGCCGGCTCTTGGCAATGATATTTCCTGGAGTGTTGGTTTTTCCATGTATTCGGTGATCCTCGGGCATCTTGGCACAGATGCAGTTGCTGCCAATTCTCTGGTTGTGGTTGTCCGTAATATTGGTACAGTTTTCTGTTTTGGTATTGCAAGCGCAGGTGGTATCCTTCTTGGAAATGTGATGGGCCAGGGAGATCTGGAGCGTTCCAAGCATTATGCTTCCAAAACTTTGAAACTTACAGTGATCGCCGGTGCTTTTGGCGGCCTGATCGTTCTTGCTATTACGCCTTTTATCATGAAGTTTGCTTCCCTGACTCCTACGGCTATGCATTATCTGAAGTATATGCTTCTGATCAACTGTTATTACATTATGGGAACTGCAGTAAATACAACCCTGATCGCCGGTGTATTCCGTGCAGGCGGTGATACGAAGTTTGGCCTGATCTGTGATACCATTGATATGTGGGTATATGCAGTACCACTTGGATTCTTCGCCGCATTTGTACTGAAGCTACCGGTTATGTGGGTGTATTTTCTGCTCTGTACGGATGAATTTGTGAAGTGGCCTTGGGTTATTAAGAGGTATCTTAGTGGAAAATGGGCTAAGAATATTACCCGTGAGGATATATTTGAGAATAATAAATAGAATATTGGGTGGATGTGGAGTATTGACTTTTACTGACAAACGGACGCAGGAGAGCGCAGATCAAGCTGCGCTCTCCTGCTGTGTTTTCATTGGATGAAATTTCCAGTCAATTCAACAGGACAGAACGTTCACGTTCGTCTCCGTCCCTTCCGGTTTGAAATGCCAGCCTGGGAGACAGTATCTGTCTCCCGGGCGTCCGTTCAGCACCAACACCTTCCGCCCGACTCCCTCCCCGGTACACCAGACCGAACCCGCAAACTACACCTGCAATCTTCTTATCACACACTCTGTCAAACGTCCAACACTCTCCTGCACCTCCCGGATCTCCTCCGCCGAAATCCCATCTTTATGAAATCCCCCGGTACAAATAACTCTCCTGTTCAATTCTCTGGAAACTTTCTCCGCCATCCATCTGCAGATCACCTCATCCTTATGCCCCGGAAAATTCAAAACCGAAGAAGTCGCACTCACCGAACCATCCCCTGACAGAGACACCCTCGGTTCCGTCTGCACCACACACCCCAGATGCGGTCGCTCCCCGCCCTGCAGGCAAAGAAGCACATCCTCACCGATCAATGCAGCACTGACCTCCAACTGACATCCCGCAGCCACCATACATTTCGTCACAATCCATTCCATCTACGATACTCCTTCGCTTCAATCCCAAACGGCTCCAGAAGCTTCGCCGTAATATGATATACCATATCATCAATACTTTCCGGCTTATGATAAAACGTCATCATCGGCGGAATGATCCGCACCCCCGGGAGCATGGAAAGCTCATAAAGATTCCGGAGATGGATCCCGCTTAACGGCGTTTCCCTGGCAGCCAGCACCAGCGTTCTCTGCTCCTTGATCGTCACATCTGCCGCACGCAGGATCAGATTATCCGCATAGCCGCTGTGGATACCCGCAATCGTCTTCATGCTGCAGGGTACGATCAGCATTCCCTCTGTTTTAAAAGAACCACTGGCCGGTTTTGCCCCGATTTCCTCCGGTGCACATACATGATCAGCCAGTCGTTTCACATCATTCACTTCCAGTTCCGTCTCCTGCCGAAGAGTCAGTTCTGCACTGGAACTCATGATCAGATAAGACTCAAAATCCGGATCCTCCCGGATAATCTCCAGACATTTTACAAGGAGCGGCAGGCCACTTGCACCTGTCGCACCGACTACAATTCTCTTTTTCATTTTTTCAGCCATTTCTCCGGATCCAGTTCCATAAAACGCGCTCTGTGGAAATGATCTTTCAGATCATAAGGTACCGTACAGTCAAAAATCGTTTTGCATGCAATTCCATGATCCCGGATACTTGGAGAAAATGCCGGATCATTGGACGGATCCAGCGGATGGCATCGAACACCCGGAATGGTGATCACATCCACATCCCCCTGGAACCTTGTGTTCATTGCCCAGAGAACATCATTCATGTCAAAGCAGTCCACATCTTCATCTACGAGGAATACATTTTTCAGCTCACTGAACGCGGAAAAGGCAAGAAGTGCAGCCTGACGCTGTCTGCCCTCATCACTTGGAGAAAGTTTCTTAAACTGAAGAACAGCCATATATTTTCCACCGCCGGCACTGCTGCAGTATACATTCTGAAGTCTTCCCGGCATCGCCTTCTCCACCATTCCATAGATACTGGCCTCTGTAGGAATTCCTGCCATGGAAACATGTTCTTCACTTGGTCCGATACAGGTCTGCATGATCGGTTTCTCCCGATGCGTTACCGCAGTTACCTTGATCAGCCAGCACTGGTCACTTGCAGGACCAGTATATCCCGGAAACTCCGGCATCGCATAGCCGGTATTGCTGTTCTGATCTTCCTTTACACGTACTCCAGGGATCACTTCTCCCTCGATCACATATTCCGCATTTGCAATAGCACGCTCATTTACCGTCACACATTTACAAAGCTCCACCGGTTCTCCACGCAAAGCCCCTGCCACAGAAAGCTCATCATATCCCAGCGGTGTTGTAGGCGGCTCAAAGCAGGAACCGATCTCAATGGCGGGATCAACTCCGATACTGATAGAAATCGGAAGCTTCTGTCCCAGTTCCTCAGCACGCTCCGCCATTGCTCCGATATGTCTGGCCCCAGGTGTAAAGAAAATCGAAAGCTCATCTTTTCCCTGAATACAGAGACGGTGAATCGTCACATCATGTACACCAGTATCCGGATGTGTGGCATAACACATACCAAGTGTAATGTACGGTCCAGCATCATCCGGTGTATTGGTCGGTGCCGGAACCAGCTTGTACAGATCAAAATCCGGATCTGTTGCTTTATGGATCACCTGCTGACACGGTGCATCCCCTTCAAAATCTATCGGTGGAACAGGATTCTCCACACTTTTACAAAGCATCTTTCCAAGATTTTCCGGCTGGGTATCAAGTAAAGCAGCAACTCTTTTCCTGCTTGCGAGAAGACCGATGGCTACTTTTGCATCCGGATGTCCTTTCACATGATTAAAGATCATGGCCGGTCCCTCTTTTGTAGGACGCTTTACTGTTCCACCGGCTCCTACATAACGGTATACACCTGCAAGCTCTGCCATCGGATCTACTTCCACATCTGTCTCGATCAGCTGATCCGGCATCCGTTCCAGAAGTGCCAGGGCACTTCTTAAATCTCTTACTTTCTCTGCCATAAAAACCTCCTGCATTCTCTTTATTTCCTGATGTTATTTTATCTCTTTTTCACGTGGTCAATCAATTCTTTCTATGGTATAATTGTTTCCAATATGGAATGATTCGGTTAAAAATCAATATCCTATGAAAGGCAGGTGTTATCATGACTCTCGAACAGATCGACTATTTTATCTGCACGGTCCAGTCCCGGACTTTTTTTGATGCAGCGGAAAACATGCATATCTCCCAGTCCTCTCTTTCCAAACAGATCATGAAACTGGAAAAAGAACTGGACCTCACCTTATGGGATCGTAGTAAACGGACTGCTGTGCTTACTCCGGCAGGGGAATTTTTTTATAAAGAAGCACTTAAGATTTCCAGACAGTATCATCGTTCCATGGAATCAGTGTCCCATTTTAAGGACTGTGAATCCCAGACCCTTCATATCGGAACCCTTCCTTTTCTCTCCCAGTACCATCTCACTTCTGTGATCCACAGTTTCTGTGCCGCACATCCGGAGCTTTCTTTCTCTCTGAAGGAGGTGGAAGATCAGGATCTTCTCTCCGGCCTCGAAAAAAATCTTTTCGATCTGATTTTTGTACGGAAGCACATGCTGGATCTGAAACTTTATACTTTTCACGTTCTCACAGAAGACCGGTTGGTTGCCGTACTTCCCAAAAATCATCCTTCTGCGTCCAAAAAAACGGTCTCTCTTACTGAACTGAAAAGGGAAATTTTTATCCTGATGCCCCCACACACTTCCATTTACCGTTTCTGCATGCAAAGTTTTCATGATGCAGGGATCCATCCTCAGATCCTGCGTACTGCCCGTGCAGAATCCATCGTCAGCGCAGTGGAAATTGGTGAAGGAATCAGTCTTCTTACAGAAAGCAGCTTTCAGCTTTTCCGTCAGCCTTCTCTTGCTGCAGTCCCGATTAACGGACTGGAAAAATTATCCGTTGGAGTTGCCCATAAAAAAAATATGGCTCTCACATCTTCCGCAGAATGTTTTCTGCAGTATGTGAAAAGCCATATATAAAATATTTTTTCTATAATCCAAGCATCATTCCCACACCATGTACAACAAATGCAACGATCCATGCAGTGGCACACTGCATCAGTGCAATACCTGCTGCGGCCCTTACGGTTCCCATCTCTCTCCGCACAGTTGCAATAGCTGCAACACAAGGTGTATAGAGCAAAGTAAAGATCAAAAATACATAAGCAGTAAACGGAGTAAACAAAGTCTGAAGCAATGCCGTCTTTCCGCCCAGAAGAACTGTCAGCGTTGACACAACACTCTCTTTTGCCATAAAGCCGGTAATCAATGCTGTGGATACTCTCCAGTCACCAAAGCCCAGTGGGGCAAAAAGTGGTGCCACAATACTTCCGATCTTTGCCAGAAGGCTCTGATCTGCACTGGAAACCAGATGCAGGCCTGCATCAAAGTTCTGCAGGAACCATACGATCAGCGTTGCCGCAAAAATAATGGTAAATGCTTTCTGAATGAAACCCTTTGCTTTCTCCCAGATCAGCTGTCCCACGCTTTTTGCAGAGGGAAGACGATAGTTTGGGAGCTCCATGACAAATGGTACCGGCTCACCTTTATATTTGGTTTTCTTCAGGATCAGCGCATACAGAATACCACAAAGGATACCTGCAAAATAAAGACTGATCATCACAACGCCTCTCCACTGTTTCGGGAAAAAAGCACTGGTAAGAAGTCCGTAAATTGGAAGCTTGGCACTGCAGCTCATAAAAGGAGTCAGCAAAATCGTCATCTTCCGGTCACGTTCACTGGACAGTGTTCTTGTTGCCATAATAGCAGGTACGGAACATCCAAATCCGATCAGCATCGGCACAAAACTTCTTCCGGAAAGTCCGATCTTTCGAAGAAGTTTGTCCATAACAAAAGCCACCCTGGCCATATATCCGGTATCTTCCAGAATTGACAGGAAGAAAAACAAAGTAACAATGGTGGGAAGAAATCCAATTACACTTCCGATACCACTTAAAATTCCATCTACAACCAGGGACTGCAGTACTGAGCTGACACCTGCTGCTGCCAGTCCCTTGCCGATAAGAGCAATTACCCAGTCCACAGCCATGGTCATTCCATCCGAAAGCCAGGCTCCCAGATAATTAAACGTCATCACAAATACAAAAGCCATAATTCCCACGAAACAGGGAATCGCTGTATATTTTCCGGTGAGGATACGATCTATGGCTACACTTCGTTTATGTTCCCGGCTTTCTGCCGGTTTTACCACAGTTTTTTCACAGAGCTTTTCAATAAAATCAAAGCGCATGTTCGCAAGCGCTGCCTCACGGTCCAGGCCCCCATCTTTTTCCATGACATGTACCAGCTCACCAAGGACCTTTTTTTCCCCTTCAGGCAAAGCCAGACGTTCTTCGATGAGCGGATCTTTCTCCACGATCTTTGTAGCTGCAAAACGCACAGGGAGTCCTGCTTTTTTTGCATAGGGTTCGATCAGATGAACGGTTGCATGGATACATCTGTGAAGCGCACCTACCGGATCCTTCGGTGACTGATTGTCCGTACAGAAATCAATTCTTCCCGGTGCTTCTCTATATCTTGCAACATGAATCGCATGATCGATCAGCTCATCGATTCCCTCATTCTTTACTGCTGAGATTGGAACAACCGGTATACCCAGGATCTCCTCCAACTCATTGATCCGGACAGAGCCTCCATTTGCCCTTACCTCATCCATCATATTTAACGCCAGCACCATTGGAATTCCGAGTTCCATCAGCTGCATGGTAAGATAAAGATTTCTTTCAATATTGGAAGCATCTACTATATTAATGATTCCTGTAGGTTTCTCATTCAGCAGAAAATCCCTTGTTACGATCTCCTCGCTGGAATACGGAGAAAGTGAATAAATTCCGGGAAGATCCGTCACTGTCGCCTCCGGATGTCTCCGGATACTGCCTTCTTTCTTGTCAACAGTTACACCTGGAAAGTTTCCAACATGCTGATTGGAACCAGTCAGCTGATTAAAAAGTGTTGTCTTTCCACAGTTCTGATTACCTGCCAGGGCAAACGTGATCGGTTCTCCCTTGGGGATCGTGTCCCCAATCCGGTTCTTACGGTAATCACGGGCCTTTCCAAGCTCTCCAACGCCAGGATGGGCAATTGGCTGATGCCGTTCGCTCTCTTTCTTCGTTTCTGTCATCGATTCGATCCCAACGATCTCAATCTTTGCAGCTTCTGCCAGCCGCAATGTCAGCTCATATCCACGCAGCACAAGCTGTACCGGATCTCCCATAGGAGCGGTTTTACGAAGGGACACCTCTGTCCCTGGTGTAAGCCCCATGTCCAGAAGATGATGTCTCAGCTCCCCCTCGCCACGAACACTGATAATTCTGCCACATTCTCCAGTCTTTAATTTGTCCAGTGTCATATCGTCACCTCATCATAAGTACAATTTATATGGTAATACAGCTGTCTGTATTATCCACTGGTATAAATGTAACACACTTCAAGTTGTTTGACAATAACTGATTAATCTGATAAGTTTTATATAAATAACATTAATTTATGAGTTATTTATCATTAACATTTTTATTTTTTCTCATTTTAATTTAATTTAAATTTAACAGACAAGAAACTGTATCTTTTCAGCAAACATCTTCTAACATATTCTCCTCACTAAAAAAGCACAAACGACATATTACCTGTCGTCTGTGCTCTCTTATTACTTTGAATTTGTTTCAAAAAATTCTTACTCACCAATCAGCCAGTTATACATCTCTTCATACTGACGTGCGGAATTATTCCAGGAGAAATCTGCTGCCATTGCACGATCTACCAGTTTATTCCATTCACGCTTCTTATCATAATATACACTCTCTGCATAACGGATCGTAGCAAGCATTTCATGTGCATTGTAATTCACGAAGGAAAATCCTGTTCCTGTTCCCTCGAATTCATTGTATGGAATAACCGTATCCTTCAGACCGCCGGTTTCTCTGACGATCGGAAGAGTTCCATAACGAAGGCTCATCAGCTGACTTAAGCCACATGGCTCAAACAGTGACGGCATCAGGAATGCGTCAGATGCTGCATAAATTCTGTGAGACATTGCCTCATCATAGTAAATCTGTGCAGATACCTTGCCGTGATATTTCCAGTCAAAGTGACGGAACATATTCTCATAGCGTTCTTCACCGGTACCGAGGACAACGATCTGAACCGCATCCTGGCAAAGCTCATCCATGATGTAAGCGATCAGATCGAATCCTTTCTGATCTGTCAGGCGGGATACGATACCGATCATCATGGCCTTTGGATCCTGCTCAAGTCCGAGATCTTTCTGAAGCTGGATCTTATTCTTGATCTTTTCCTTGCGGAAATTCTTCGCATTGTAGTTTCTGGTGATGTTTGGATCTGTCTCCGGATTGAATTCATTGTAATCAATACCATTTACAATACCTCGCAGGCTGTTGGCCCTTGCATTGAGAAGACCATCCAGCTTTTCACCGTAGAATGGTGTTTTGATCTCCTCTGCGTAAGTATTACTTACTGTGGTGATCGCATCTGCAAATACTATACCGCCCTTCAGGAAGTTGGCATCCTTATACGCCTCCAGTTTATCCGGTGCAAAATAGTAATCAGAAAGCCCTGTAATATCCTTAACAGTCTTAACATCCCATACACCCTGGAATTTCAGGTTATGTATTGTCATAACAGTCTTGATTCCACGGAAGAATTCATTCTGCTGGAAAGAATCATGAAGGTAAACCGGAACAAGTCCTGTCTGCCAGTCATGACAGTGAATGATATCCGGTCTGAATCCGATCACCGGAAGAACTGATAACACAGCTTTGGAAAAGAAAGCAAATTTCTCAAGATCCCACGGTGCGCTGTCATATGGTTTCGGACCGCTGAAATAATATTCATTGTCAATGAAGTAGAACTGGATCCCATCATACTGCATCTGCATGATTCCCACATAGCAGTTCTTGAATCCAAGATCCATATAAAAATGGGTCACATACTCCATTTTATCTTTCCATTCCTGTTTCATGCAGGCATATTTCGGTAAGATCACGCGGATATCAAAATATTTTTTGTCAAAGCACTTAGGCAGTGAGCCGGCAACATCAGCAAGTCCTCCTGTTTTGATAAAAGGTACTGCTTCTGATGTAGCAAACAGAATTTTTTTCATCTGTATTCCCCTCCCTGGGTACACCCGTTTTTATTTATGATTATACTCCAAAATTCCTCTAATTTAAAGACCGATTTTTATATTCCAGTCTGATTTTATCGGCAATCAGTGCTATGAATTCTGAATTCGTGGGTTTCCCTTTTCCGGTGCTTACGGTATATCCAAACAATTCATCGATGGTATCCATCTTTCCGCGGCTCCATGCCACCTCGATCGCATGGCGTATCGCCCGCTCCACCCTGCTTGGCGTTGTCTGATGGCGTTTCGCAATGGTTGGATATAAAACTTTGGTGATGGAATTGAGCATTTCCATGTCATTGACAGACAGGATGATCGCATCCCTTAAATATTGATATCCCTTGATATGTGCCGGAACTCCGATCTCATGAATGATATTCGTCACATCGGTTTCCAGATTCCTCTCCGGCTGAGGTTTTTTGGTTTCTGTGATACCTGGCCTTGGAATCTCCCGCACTCTTCTTTCCCCGATTTTCCGGATATGTTTGATCCGGTTTAAAAGTGTGGTGTTGTCAAAAGGCTTCAACACATAGTAGTCTGCTCCAAGACTGAATGCATCCTCTGTAATCCTTTCCTGTCCAACTGCGGATAATACGATAAACACTGGAACTTTTTTGACATTTGCGTCATGGGAAAATTTCTCCATAACGGAAAGGCCGTCCATCTTCGGCATAATGATGTCGAGAATCACAACATCCGGCTCCTTATCTTTGATTATGTTACAGATTTCTTCTCCGTTGTGTGCTTTTCCGACCAGTTCAAGGTCTTTATCTTCTTCGATCATCTGACCGAGCATGTCTGTCATTTTCGCGTTATCATCAGCAATTGCAACATTTAATTTGTCCATGAGGACCCTCCTAACTTCTCTCTCCTTGGGTTTCCAGACATACCCCCTGTCACCACGGCAGTAACCGACACTGTTAGCTGCCTGCGCTTTCCCCTTGCTGGCGACAAAATTATTATAGTGGAAATCCTATGGTAAAATCAAGATAAAAGTAGTTATTTTACCTCACTTTCGTACGATATTTTTCGACATTTTTTCTCTTTTATATCACAAAATTCACTAAAATACTGATGTTTCCTTCTGTATCCGGCATTTTTTTCCATATAAAAAAGAGGCACTTTTCCTGGATTTTTCCGTGTTTTTCTGTGCCTCTTTCCAAAGTTTCCGATTATGCATTACCTGTCATATTTTCTATAAAAATCCCATACCCTCCGGTAGAATCCTGCACAAATACATGAGTCACGGCACCAAAGAGTTTTCCATTCTGGAGCACCGGGCTTCCGGACATTCCCTGAACGATCCCGCCGGTTTTTTCCAGGAGTTCTTTGTCTGTGATCCGGATCACGAAGCTTTTGTTGGAGTCCTCATGGTTCATATCGATCCTGGTAATCTCTGCGGCATATTCTTTTACTTCGCCATCTGTACAGCAGAGAATGGACGCAGGTCCGGTTTTCAGATCCTGTTTGTAGCCTATGGGGATTTTTTTCAGATCCAGATTTTTCATCCGCCAGGCATCCATGATCCCAAAAATGCCATTTTTACTGTTTTCCGAAATTTCTCCCAGGATATTATCGGCGTCGTATCGAATCAGCCCGGAAAGTTCTCCCGGATTTCCTTTTTCTCCTTTCCGGATTCCCAGAATCTGGGCATCATAAAGATTTCCGTCTGCAATACTTAAAAGTTCACCTGTGTCCACATCGCTGATCCCATGACCAAGTGCGCCGAATCTTCCATCTTCATCCACATAGGTTAACGTTCCGATTCCCTGTGTATCATCCCGCACCCAGATTCCCAGTTTGTATTTGCCTTCTTTATCTTTTACCGGAGTCAGAGACAGAGGAATCGTCTCTTTTCCCCTGCGGACTTTCAACATCACAGAATCTCCGTCAAGAGCAGCCAGATCCTCCATAAGATCCTGCTTGCACTGGATCCTGTTCTGATCAAAAGCCACAATATAATCTCCCGGCTTTACAATGTCCCGGGCAGGTTCTTCCGTCTCACCACTTTCTGAGAGGATCTCACCTGTGTCAATGATCAGGACACCTTTGGTCTGCATATAGATGCCCACTGCGTCTCCGCTTACGTATACTTCTTTTGCAGTTGTATGTTTTACTTTCACATCCTTAAAAGGAATCACTCCAAAAACTCTGCAGTGCAAAGTATAGCTGTCTTTCCCCGAGACTGTAATGGCATCATCAAAACTGACAAAAGGGCGCTCAAGAAGGCCTGCCACCTCCCGGCTGTTCTCATGATCTACCAGGATCTGATCCGGAATCTTCCGATCCAGAAGCCGATAGCCCAGCCATCCCATCAGCATCAGATCCAGAGCAAGAAATGCCAGGATCAGATAGCGGTACTTCCTTTTTCTGTTCATCATACGTCACATCCTTTGTATTTTTTTAACAAGGGGCTATTCGCAATCCACATTCGGTTAAAAAAGAGGACTGACCTTTCGGCCGTCCTCTCTTAGTATGTAACGTATGATTTATTTCAGTCTTGTATTTTTTTGTTGCTGTGCCAATTCCTTCATTTCTCTCGCATTTCCAAGAACAGCCGGCGTGATCTCTGCGCCGCCCAGGAGTCTTGCAAGCTCTCGGACGGATTCCTCTCCTTCAAGAGGATGGATCTGAGTGATGGTCTCTGTTCCCTCCACATGTTTCTCAATCTCAAAATGGGTATCTGCCATTGCCGCGATCTGCGGAAGATGGGTGATACAAAGCACCTGTCTGTGCTGTCCGATCACTGCCATTTTTTCGGATACTTTCTGCGCGGTACGGCCGCTGATTCCTGTATCGATCTCATCGAAGATCAGTGTATCGATCTGGTCCTTATCTGCAAGGATCGCTTTGATGGCAAGCATGATCCTGGAAAGCTCACCACCGGATACGATCTGCCCCAGCGGTTTTCTGCTTTCACCTGGGTTTGTGGAAATCTCATATTCTACCGCATCATAACCATTATCTGTATAATTTTTCCTGCGGTCAAAACGGATAGAAAAATCCACATCCGCAAAATTCAGCTCCTTCAATCCATCGATGATTTTTTCATCCAGCTGTTTACTGTATTCTTTCCGGATTTCTGAAAGTTCATGCGAAGCTTCTTCAAGAATCTTTTCTGACTGTACAAGTTTTTCTTTCAGAAACTGGAAATTTTCTTCAAATTTTTGAAGTTTTTCCAGTTTTTCCTGCTGTTCTTTCTGATAAGACAAAATTTCCGGGATCGTCTGTCCGTATTTTGCCTTCAGGCTGTTGATCAGATCCAGACGTTTTTCTGTTTCAAAAAAAGTTTCTTCGTCAAAAGTAAGACTGTCCATATAAGAGGACAGATCCCGGCAGAAGTCGCTGAGAAGAGAATCGATTTCTCCGAGAGCTTCCTGCAAAGGCGCAAGTTCCTTATCGTAATCCACAATTCTTGAAAACTCTTTCAGAGCGTTTCCGGTCATGTCCGCAGCGCCCTGTTCATATCCGGTCATCCCATGGACCATCTGTGCGGTTTCCATGATCCTTCTGGCATTGCTCAATTTCCGGTATCGGTCTTCCAGCGTTTCGTCCTCGTCCGGAATAAGAGCTGCTTCTTCAATCTCATTGATCTCAAATTCCAGAAAGGCCTTTTCCCTGTTACGCTGTTCCTCATCCATATCCAGCGCTTTCAGCTGATCCATGCAGGCCCGATACTCCCGGTAAGCTTCCCGGACTTTCTCCCTGGCTGGAAGGATCCGTTCTTTTCCGTATACGTCCAGAATCGACAGCTGGCGATCCCCGTAAAGAAGGGACTGATGTTCATGCTGCCCGTGAATGTCCAGAAGGCAGGCTGCTGCTGCTTTCATCTGGCTGACTGTGCTTGTCTCTCCGTTGATCTTGTTGATACTTCTGCCATCCATGATCTTACGGGACATCAGAACCTGTCCGTCCTCCGGATAGATGTCAAGCGCCGCAAGGGACTCTCTGGCTTTCGTATTTTCAACCTGAAATAACAGCTCTACCAAAGCATAAGAAGCATTTTCGCGGATCATGCTTCTGGAAGTTTTTCCGCCCAGGATGAGCTGTATGGATCCTAACAGGATGGATTTTCCGGCTCCGGTCTCACCGGTCAGGATATTTAATCCCGGTCCGAATTCCACCTCTGTTTCCTCTATCAGTGCAAGATTTTTTACATGCAGATGTACTAACATTGGTTTCCTTTCTGGTATAAAGTGTCTACATATTCTGTCATTTTATTTTCCACGGGATAAGATCCCGCCAAGCTTCTGTACTACTCCAGGCGCCTGCTCGGAAGTTTTTACCACACACATGATGGCATCATCTCCGGCAATGCACCCCAGAATCTCCGGCCATTTCATGGCATCAAGAGCTGCTGCTGCAGCCATGGCCATTCCGGGAATCGTTTTTACCACTACGATATTCTGTCCGATATTCATGGAGATCACTGCATCTTTCAGGACTCTGGAATATTTATCACTTAACATATCCGGTGTATGTTCTTCCAGGATCGCATATCTGGATTTTCCGTTGCTGCCTGCAACTTTTGTCATCTTCAGAGCCCGGATATCTCTGGATACGGTAGCCTGTGTAACCTTGAAACCGGCCTCATTCAGTCTTGCCGCAAGTTCTTCCTGTGTATCGATCTCGTACTGACGGATCAGTTCGATAATTTTTTCATGTCTTGCTACTTTCAAAATTGAACCTCCTGCATCAGCTGTTACTCATTTTCTGTCTCAGAACCTCCACAAAGCTCAGATGATTCAGCTTGAGGATCTTTGTCCTGACTGTGGCTTTCCGGATGACGATCCGGTCACCGGTGACCATGGATATCTGGGTATCCCCGTCAAAAGATGCCACCGCTTTCTCAATGGTATTATGTCTTCCCTCGCCGATCTCCACTGTAACCGCCTCTTCCCCGGAAAGAATGATACTTCGGGTATTCATAGTGTGGGGTGCAATGGGTGTCATGATCATCATACTGGCACTTGGAGAAACTACCGGGCCTCCTGCTGACAGGCTGTATCCGGTAGAACCGGTTGGCGTGGAGATGATGATTCCATCCGCATTGTAGGAATTCATATATGAATCATTGACATAATTCTTGAAACGGATCACACGGAGATGTCCCTCTCTTCCGATCACAATATCGTTTAACGCGATATCTTTTCCGATCAGTTCTTCTCCCCGATAGATCTTCCCCTCCAGCATCATCCGCTCTTCCAGCTCATAATCATCTGTCAGAAGTCTGTCCAGTGCCGGATATACGGAATTTTTATCCACCTCTGCAAGAAATCCCAAAGTACCCAGATTGATTCCGAGAAGAGGGATATCCAGATGTACCACGTCCCTTGCAGCCTGCAGAAGTGTCCCGTCTCCGCCCAGTACGATAATGCACTGTGTATCCTCGGGAATCCCGTCCGGATCTGTATAATGGTATGGTCCTTCCATTTTTTCGGTGATCTTCTGCACATGGCACCTGGCGCCGTGTTCTTCCAGATAGTCGATGATCATATTGGAAAATGTCAGTTCCGGATCCTTGGCACTGTTTGGAATTATATAAAATCTGTCCATATTGCTTCAGTCCTTTCCAAACATCAGTCCAGCTGGCCGTGTGCTTCCTTTACCACATCCTCTACGGATATGTCAAGACTCATGGGAACTTCTGTTCCTTCCGGATGTTTTTTCAGATGAAGGAGGTATTCAATATTTCCCTCCGGTCCCTTGATCGGGGAAAAGGAAAGATGACAGGGTTCCATGGAAATACTCATGGCATAATCTCTGACTTTCTCAATGACTTCCTCATGAACTTTCGGATCACGGACAACACCTTTCTTTCCAACTTTTTCTCTGCCTGCCTCAAACTGCGGTTTGATAAGACATACGATCTCTCCATCTTCTGTGAGAAGATTTCTTACAGGAAGAAGAACTTTTGTCAGGGAAATAAAAGAAACATCTATCGAAGAAAATGCTGCCGGTCCTTCCAGATCTTCCGGTACTACATAACGGATGTTTGTCTTTTCCATACATACAACTCTTGGATCATTTCGGAGTTTCCAGTCCAGCTGGCCGTATCCCACATCAATAGAATAAACTTTAACCGCTCCGTTCTGAAGCATACAGTCTGTGAATCCACCTGTAGATGCTCCTACATCCATACATACTTTATCTTTCAGCGTTACACCGAAATTTTTCATGGCTTTCTCCAGTTTCAGTCCGCCTCTGCTGACATAGGGAAGGGTTTTTCCTCTTACCTCCAGCTTGGCAGTTTCCGCAAACATAGAACCTGCCTTGTCCTCTTTCTGACCATTGACATATACTTCCCCGGCCATGATATAAGCTTTTGCTTTTTCCCTTGACGGTGCAAGTCCCTGTTCCACCATCATGATATCCAGTCTTTTTTTCATGTTATCCTCCAACAGCCCGGCTCTTTATGTGCCGGGCTGTAAAATGCCCTGCAAGTCCTTTTCCCTGCAAAGGCTGTCTCTTTTATTTTCTGTTATTCCCAATATCTTCCCAGCTCTGTTCTACAGCATCCAGGACTGCCTGTACATTCAAACCAGTTTTCATCCGCTGACTGTCCACAGTTCCGTGTTCAATAAAGTGATCCGGTATTGCCAAAGGAAGCACTCTAACTTCCGGATGACAGGCCTCCATATAAGCAGATACATGTTCTCCGAATCCACCGCTTTTTACATTCTCCTCCACAGTGACCAAAAGACTGTGGTTCTGTGAAAGCCGGTCAAGAAGGCTGGTATCCAGCGGCTTTACAAAACGTACATTGACAAATGTAGATCTTGCGATTCCGTGATCTCTTATCTCCCTACAGACTTTCTGACAGACAGAAACCATACTTCCGACACCGAGAACAGCGATCTCACTGCCCGGAGTGATCACTTCGCTTCTGCCCCTCTTAAGTGGTTCATCATGCTCTTCCATCTCTGTACATGCCGTTCCCTTCGGATAACGGATCGCACAGGGACCATCCAGCTCTTCTACTGCAAATTTCAGCATCTCTTCTAGTTCTTTCCCATTCTTGGGAGCCATAACAGTCATATTGGGAATCATAGACAGATAGGAAAGGTCAAAGCATCCATGATGTGTTTCTCCGTCCGCCCCCACAAAGCCTGCCCTGTCAATAGCAAAGATCACATGAAGGTTCTGCATGCATACATCGTGGAGGATCTGATCGATTCCTCTCTGCAAAAACGAAGAATAGACCGCAAAAACCGGGATCATTCCTCCAAGAGCCAGCCCTGCCGCAAAGGTTACCGCATGCTCTTCCGCAATCCCCACGTCAAAAAAACGCTCCGGGAATTTCTTCCGGAACCGGTTCAGTCCGGTCCCATCGGGCATGGCAGCCGTAATGGCAACTACTTTCCGGTTCTTCTCTGCCACAGAACATATTGCGCTGGAAAAACAGTCCGTATATGTGGGCGCTGTTTTTTCCGCAAGAGGTCTGCCACTTTTGACCTCAAAAGGACCGGTTCCATGAAAACGCTCCGGGTGAGAAGATGCCGGGCCATAGCCTCTGCCCTTTTCCGTAAGGACATGGACAACCACCGGTCCCTCCACTCTTTTTGCCTCATTAAAAAGCTTCATCATCTGACGCATATTATGGCCGTCTACTGGCCCCAGATAAGTCAGACCCATATTTTCAAAAAGCATTCCGGGAATGATCAGCTGCTTAATACTGCTCTTGGTTTTGCGGACCGTATCCACCACGGCAGTTCCAACATGTGGAATTTTTTTGAGCGTTTTTGTCACGCCGATTTTCATTCCCGTGTAAGTCTCCGCTGTACGCAGGGCACTTAAATAGGTGGACATTCCTCCTACATTCTTGGAAATGGACATGTTGTTATCATTGATGATGATAATAAAATTCGTCTTCAGCTCAGCTGCATTGTTTAATGCTTCATATGCCATTCCGCCGGTAAGCGCACCATCTCCGATGACAGAAACCACATGGTGTTTCTCTCCCCGCAGATCTCTGGCACGGACATAACCAAGTCCTGCGGAAATGGAATTGGAACTGTGTCCGGTATCAAAAGAATCACAGTCACTTTCATTTCTCTTCGGGAAGCCACTTAAGCCTCCCTCTTTACGAAGATCCTTAAAGCCATCTTTCCTGCCTGTAAGAATCTTATGTGTATAAGCCTGATGTCCCACATCCCAGATCAGTTTATCCTGTGGAAAATCAAGCACATTATGCAGAGCAAGGGTCAGCTCCACCACACCCAGATTGGATGCCAGATGGCCGCCTGTCTCACTTACACTCTGGATCAAAAAGCTCCTGATTTCCTCGGCAAGGCGCGGAAAATCCTCCAATGAAACTTTATGAATATCATTTGGCTTTTTAATTTTTTCCAGAATCATTCGTATCCTTCCTTTATTCCTTCTATTTCCTGCGGCTGATAAGACTTTCCACAAGAAGATCCAGAAATTCGTTCTTCCTGTCAAGACTGTTTAAAAGCTCTACCGCATGTTCAGAAAGTTCTTTAACCTTGCCGGCTGCTGCCGGGGCTCCCATGAGGCTTACATAGGTAACCTTATTGTTCTTCTCATCACTGTGGATCGGTTTTCCCAGTTCCTCCTGGGTACTGGTCACATCAAGGATATCATCCTGGATCTGAAAAGCCAGCCCGATGTTCTCTGCAGCCTGCTCCACAACTTCAAGTTCTTCCTCCGATGCCCCTGCCAGCACGGCGCCGGTCATCATAGAAGCCTCGATCAGTGCGGAGGTCTTGTTCTTGTAAATATAATCCAGCATCTCACGTTCCAGAGGTTTGCCGTCATTCTCCACATCCACACTCTGTCCTCCAAGCATACCGTTAATGCCTGTCTTATCTGCCATGATCCGCATGGCAGCTATCACACGTTCTTTATCTTCAGTCAGGTCGAAAGCGGAAATCATCACCTCATAGGCTCTGTTTAAAAGTGCCACGCCGCTTAAAACGCCCATGGCCTCTCCATATACCTTATGTGTAGTCAGCCTTCCCCTCCGGTAATCATCATTATCCAATGCCGGAAGATCATCGTGGATCAGCGAATGTGTATGGATCATCTCCATCGCCGCCATAAAGGGTTCACAGAGCACGCCCTCTCCTCCAAACAGACGATAGGTTTCCCGGATCAGGATCGGACGAAGTCTCTTTCCGCCTGCCGTCATACTGTAATTCATGGCCTCTGCCATGGTTTTCGCAAAACCGGATTCTTCCGGAAGATATTTCCGGATCACGCGTTCCGCTTCTTCTGTTCTTTTTTTCAGTTCTTCATTAAAATTCACGAAATGTCCCATCCTCATTCATCTGAAGCATCTTTTTTTCTACAGTGTCCAGTCTTCCGTTCAGATCCTTAAGAAGCTCCATTCCCTGTCTGTAGAGACGGAAAGACTCTTCCAGAGGGGTATCTTTATCCTCAAGCTTCCGGGCAAGCTGATCAAGCTCCCCAAAAGTTTCTTCTATGGATCTCTCTTCTTTCTTTTCTTCTGTCTCTGCCATTATCGCTCTTCCTTCCTGATGCGATCCGCAACTGCTTCTATAACTCCGTCGGTTACTGCAATGGAAATCCTGTCACCCTTTTTTATCTGGCTGATCTCTGTCACTGCATGTCCTCCTTCGTCGGACACGAAGGCATATCCTCCATTTAACTTTCTTAATGGGGAAAGCCCTTCAAAACGCTGGATCCATATTGCCAGTTCATGTCTTTTCTCTGTAAGCTTCTGTTCCATGAAAGAACGCAGACGTTCCTCCATATCTGATGCATACTGGCGTTTTTCCCGCAGCATGGACTCCGGACTCAGATACTGAAATCTGGTCTCATAGGACTTAAGTCTTGCAGAAAAAAGAGCTGTCTTACTGTTCATGGCACGCTGCAGACGATCTCCGTACATACGGAAATTCTCCAGGACACTGCGAAAATCATCTACTGCCAGCTCTGCTGCAGCTGATGGTGTAGGTGCCCGTAAGTCTGCCACAAAATCCGCAATGGTAAAATCCGTCTCATGTCCCACTGCCGAAATCACAGGTGTTCTGCACTCAAAAATAGCACGGGCCACGCTCTCCTCGTTAAAAGCCCAGAGATCTTCAATAGAGCCACCTCCACGGCCAACGATGATCACGTCCACCCCTGCTTCATCCAGCATCCGGATTCCCTTCACAATACTCTGTGCCGCTCCTTCTCCCTGCACAAGTGCCGGGTAGAGGATCACCTGCAGATACGGATTCCTTCTGCCTGCAATATTGCGGATATCCTGTACTGCCGCACCGGTAGGTGCTGTCACCACGCCAAGAGTATGGATAAAATGAGGAATAGGCTGCTTATATTCCTGGGCAAACATTCCCATATCCTCAAGCTCCTGTTTCAGTGCCAGATACCGCTCATAGAGAGCACCGGCGCCCTCCAGTGTGATTTCTTTCGCATAGAGCTGATAACGCCCGTCTCTCTCATATACGTCTACAGCACCACCTACAACTACCTTATCTCCGTCCTTCATGCGAAAAGCAAGGCCACGACGATGCCCCGCAAACATCACACAGCTTAATGTACCTGTTTCATCCTTCAGGGAAAAATAGATATGCCCGCTGGTATGATATTTACAATTGGATACTTCTCCCTTTACATAGACTTTGCGGAGAAAGTAATCCTGAGTAAACATATTCTTGACATAATGGTTTACCTGGCCGACAGAATAGACGTTTCTCATGCGTTCTCTTCTGGGGTTTCTGCTGCTTTCTCTTCTGTGTCAGCAGTCTCCTCCTCGTTTTTCTTCTCTTCCTTTTCGGATGCGATCTTTCCAAGGACTCCGTTTACAAAAGAACCGGAAGCATCTCCGCCAAATCTCTTGGCAAGTTCTACCGCTTCATTGATCGCTACTCCTGTCGGTACATCCTCATCATATTCCATCTCATATACTGCCAGACGAAGTGCCGCGAGATCCACACGGCTCATACGTTTGGTCTTCCAGCCACGGCTCGCACTGTTCAGCTGTGCATCGATCTCTTCCAGATGCTCCTTCACATGTGCATACTTCTTCTTCATATATTCCTGGTCCTGCTCTGAAAGTTCTCCAAGACCCTCAAAATAAAGAGAGAGCTGTTCTGTCATCTCTTCTTCTGAATTAAACTCTGTCATAAACATAAGTTTAAATACATGTTCTCTCTGTTCTCTTCTTCTCATAATTTCCTCCTAAGACGGAAAAAAGGAAAGGTTTACTTTCCTTTTTCGTTCTCCATATCCACGCTGGCAATATGAATATTTACATCTGCAACCTCAAGTCCTGTCATATTCTCGATAGCGGATTTCACTTTCTCCTGAACCTTCTTGCTTGTCTCAAGAATGTTTCTGCCATACTCGATATTCAGTGACAGATCCACGGTAACGACGCCTTCCAGAATGGTTACTCTCACACCCTTGGACAGGTTCTTCTTTCCAAGTTTACTTACCAGCTCATTGGTGATATTTCCTGCCATGGAAGCAACTCCATCCACGTCTGTTGCCGCAAGTCCTGCAACGATCGCAACAACCTCATCTGCAATGTGGACTTCACCGATTCCGCCCAGATCCTGTATCTTATATGTTGTTCTTTTTTCTGCCATGGGAAACCCTCCTACGGATATAATATTTTTGTTCGTAATTTTATACTATTATACCAAAAAATGTTATGAAATAAAAGGGCTTATTTACTGAATTCTGTCAGTACCAGATCCGGGTTTCTGTCCTCAACCATACCAACGCTCCATGCATTGACAAAGAGAAGCAGCGGATTTCCCTTAAGATCTGTGACTTTCTTCATATCTGAAGTTCCCACGATCTTGTCTACTTTCACAGCTTCCTTGTTGGCGATCCAGCGGATATGCTCATATGGAAGTGTTTCAAGGCGGATATCTACATTATACTCATTCTCCAGACGATATTTCAGGACATCAAACTGAAGGACACCTACAACGCCCACGATGATCTCTTCCATACCGGTATTAAACTCCTGGAATATCTGGATCGCACCTTCCTGAGCGATCTGGTTGATACCTTTTACAAACTGTTTTCTCTTCATGGTATCGATCTGACGTACACGTGCAAAATGCTCCGGTGCGAAAGTCGGGATTCCTTCAAAAGCAAATTTCTTTCCAGGCGTACAGATCGTATCTCCAATGGAAAAGATACCCGGATCAAAGACACCGATGATATCTCCTGCATAAGCCTCGTCCACAACATGGCGGGATTCCGCCATCATCTGCTGCGGCTGAAGAAGGCGCATTTTCTTGTCACCCTGAACATGATAAACTTCCTTGGTCGCGTCAAACTTGCCGGAACAGATCCTCATAAATGCGATACGGTCTCTGTGAGCCTTGTTCATATTTGCCTGGATCTTAAATACAAAGGCTGAAAAATCATCGCTCATCGGATCTATCGGTCCGCAGTCAGCAGTTCTCGGAAGCGGAGAGGTGGTCATCTTCAGGAAATGCTCCAGGAATGTCTCCACACCGAAGTTAGTAAGAGCGGAACCGAAAAATACCGGTGTCAGCTGTCCTTTGCTGACTTCTTCCTGGGAAAACTCCGCACTTGCGCCATCCAGAAGCTCAATTTCTTCCATCAGCTGCTCTTTCTGCTCCGGATCCATGATCTCATCTGCATGCGGATCATCAATATCGATCTCTTCGATCACACCTTCCTTGGTACCTTTTTGTGTATCGGAGAAGGTAAGGATCTTCTTTGTATTACGGTCAAAAACTCCTCGGAATTTCTTACCGGAACCAATCGGCCAGTTGATCGGACAAGTAGCAATACCAAGCTCTTTTTCGATCTCATCCAGAAGATCAAACGTATCATTTGCATCTCGGTCCATCTTATTGATAAAAGTAAAGATCGGGATGTGTCTCATAACACAGACTTTAAAAAGTTTACGTGTCTGTGCCTCAACACCTTTGGAACCATCGATGACCATGACTGCGGAATCCGCTGCCATCAGTGTACGGTAAGTATCCTCGGAGAAATCCTGATGTCCCGGTGTATCCAGAATGTTGATACAATATCCGTCATAATGGAACTGAAGTACGGAAGAGGTGACGGAAATACCTCGCTCCTTCTCGATCTCCATCCAGTCTGATACTGCATGGCGGGCCGTAGCCTTACCTTTTACGCTTCCGGCCAGATTGATGGCCCCTCCATACAGCAGAAATTTTTCTGTCAATGTTGTTTTACCGGCATCCGGATGGGAGATGATGGCAAAAGTTCTTCTTTTTTCTATTTCTTTCGTATACTTCGACACGTGAGCCTCCTGTATATTCTCTGATATCTCTATTTTACTATAACCTTACCTATTCTAGTATAGACAAGGCTTTGCTGTCAAGGCAATTCAGTCGTAAATTCCCTCTGTATCAATGGTAGGATCATTCTGAGCACCTGCTGCTGTCTCTTTGTCCTCTGATCCTGAATCTGCAGGATCACTTTCTGCTGATGCAGCGGTATCCTGCGCTTCATTGCCCTCACTCCCCGCTGTATCTTTTGTGTCTGTGGCATTTTCCGCACCTGCTGCGTCCGCTGCTGTATCCGGGGCATCTGATGTATTATCATCTGCCGCTTCTTTACTCTGGCTCAGAGGCGTGATCACAATACTCTCTGCTGCCACACCGGTTTTCCGTTTTACAATATCCTCGATCTGTGCACGTTTTACATCTTCAAGATCCGCATCCGGCACTACCACATCCGCAGTTTCTCCCGTCAGATTTACGATCACATTCTCAAAGCCCTTCGCTTCCAGAAGAAGTTCTGCTGCCGACTCTTTTTCTGTAAGATCTGTCATGGAAACCATGGCATTGATGGCATTCTGTTTTTCTTCATCGCTGATATCCTTATTGCTGATGATCGCCTGCAGGTCCGCCTTGTTCTGAGAGCGCACCTGTTCTCTGCTGATTTTCGCCTGCGCCGCAAAATCCGACGCACCGGTAAGTACGGCTTCGCCCGGAGATGCGGTATCCATCACCTCCGACTGGGTTGTGCCATCTGCCCCGTTCTCATCCAGAAGGGCTGTTTCATCGGTCAGGTCATAATTCACATCGTCCAGGATACTGCTGCTGTCGGTGCTTGCCTCCTTATCTTTAAATCCCAGATCCACATCTGCGAAATTCAGATACCCGGCCACCGCGATCAAAATGGCCAGCGAGGTGATGATTACCTGGTTTTTCTTCATGATCTTTTTCACTTCTACTCTCCTCATTTCATTTTCATTACTCTAATTTTAATGAAAATCTTCAAGAATCCTTTGTTTATGCGGGTTTCCAGGCTTTGTTTGTGACTAATTTGTGACTAACCATGTAAATCTATATCTGTTCATAACATCGTAATTTGACGTAAAAAAAAGAGAGTCGGGTTTTTAGGCCCAACTCTTTCTTTGACTGTCCGCTCGCGCTGCTGCCAACAGCTCCTATCGGGAACATACAGCTCTTTCATTCATGCACGGCAGAATCAGTCTGCACTCTTCACTTGTGCGTAGCCACACAGGGTCTTTTACATCATAAGTTCAATCCCTGTGCGACTACTGACAGTATACCTCATCCTGCGTCAAAGTGCAATCAAATCTTTCCAGACGGTTTCATCACAGATTCCGTCCTGTTTCATGCCTCTGGATTTCTTGTAAGCATTCAGAGCGTAAATGGTGTTTGTTCCGGCGGAACGATCAAGCTCAAGCTCTTTGCCGTCTTTTCCTTTAAATTTCCGTGCTACAAGAATCTCCTGTAAAAGAAGAACGGAAAGTCCCGTGCTGCCTGCTACTACTGTTTCTGTTGCGAACATATATTTTCCTCCTGCATTTGATGTGTTAGTTGACGTTCCTTTTACGAGTTTCCAATCCGGCGTACAGAATTTTGTTCCGGGCATCTGACTGTTAAGATAGCTTTTTGCACAAACACCACCGCCGTTTGCGATAATGCCGGATGCACCGGAGGTATTGCCCTCGATGGTATAAAAACGGTCGCCAACAACCGCCGTGACTAATCCGGTGTGGGTAAATGTGCCATTGTGCTTAAATATCACGATATCGCCAACCTTCGGGTTAGCGTTAAGCGTAAATAAGCCGCTCATAGTCGGACAGTACACATAAGGCCAATGTTTCAGGAGCTTCTTTGCCTTATTCAGTCCGAATGCTTTCATAAAGCACCAGCTCACGAAACAAGCGCACCAGGGCTGCCCTTGATATGATGGCTTAATGTCTCGCCAGTATTTCGTATAGTTGTTCGAACCGGCGTTTGCAGTCTTACTGTCGAGCTGACTGTTGCTTTTCTTTTCAAGATACCCAATTTCGTTTTTTGCAATGAGAATCACTTTTTTAATGGCTTTGTTCATTACAGAAACCTCCTCTTTATAATTTTTATAGAACACATCCATATCAACGTTACCGCTGATTCCGGATACTTTTCCGTGTTCCGAATACTGCCATCCTACACCGACCGGAACTCTCAGCCTTTCCTGTAATGTTCCGTTATCCAGTTCTTTTTTGGGATAGTTCGCAATCCAACATTCGTACTGCTTCAGAGCGTTTGACAAGCAGTTCTTATACCAGTCGTAGTTGCAGTATACACCGACTTTATAGCCTGCTTTCTTCATTCTAGTCAGGAATGCAACTGCAATGTTCTCAATCGCCTGCTTACCGAGTTTTCGCTGATTAGACCACTCGAGATCATAGAACACCGGAAAATCCAGTCCTCGCCCGTTTAGTGCAGCAATCACATCTTCCGCCTCGTCAATAGCCTGCGCCGGTGTCAGAGCGTATGAATACTTATAACCGCCGATAAGGATTCCGTTGCTTTTGCATCCCTTGTAGTTGTACTCGAATGAGCCGTCAACGCCTGTTTTCTGATGGATTCTTAATATTGCGAATTTGATACCGGATTTAGCTACTTTCGCCCAGTCCGGTTCTCCCTGATTGGATGATGCGTCAATTCCTTTAATTTCCACTTAGTTTTTCCTCCAGTTCTCTAATTTTGTCACCTTGCTCTTTGACCACAGCCGACAGTTCCTGAATTGCTTTAATTGCATATTCGGTCAGAAGAAGTCTGTCAATCTGCTTAACATTCATGCTTCCATCTTCGTTCTTACCACCGCCTAGCGCCAGTAACGGATCTATTTTTTCAATATCATCTGCAACAAGTCCGAGCGGCTGATGGACGCCGGTTTCTTTCCAGTCGAATGAACATACCGGCATTTTGCAGACCGCATCAAGAGCATTAATTTCGCAGTCTAAAACATTCTCTTTTAATCGGATATCGGAAGCAGAATCGTTATATAAAGTGTTTGTAGTATAGTTACTCGAACCCCACTGGGCCGATACCGTCAATGCGACTTTATTTGATCGTGTTGCCGATGACAGATAAGCTACCCTGTTCAATGCGGCGCTTGCCGATGATACGGGTCTTCTTCTTGTGCTTGTATTGGCTTCTTCTTCTTTATAGTCTCTGAACGAAAAGTTTCCAGCTACGTATGCATCTCCTTTAAGGTCAGTGTCACCAGATACTGAAAGAGTTCCCGAAGTAGTCAGGTTCTTTCCCATCGAACAACCGTCTGTATATACTGCATTTGCATTTAAACGAACTACATCATTCAAAAATCTTAGAATATATCCAGCCCATTGATGGCTGGTATCACCCTCCATCCAGAGATCTTCCACTCCGCCGTTCTTTTCTGCTGCATAAATTCCGTACTTGCCGATTTTTAAAGCTTTCCAGTTGTTTGCGTCTGTATAATCCGTATACATAGTGATGCCGGAACTGTCAGTAAGCACTTTTCTTTTTTGACCGGTCGAATCATAGAAGAACATTCCACTCTTATTAATTCTTATGACTATGTTGTTATCAGAATTTCGAAACGACGTTCCTTCGGACGACATCCGGCCTATCTCCGCCCCTTCGTCGTCAAGAAGGATCAGAAACCCGTTCCCGTTGTTCTGTCCACCGAGTGTCAGTGTTCCTCCGAGCGCCGCATTGAAAGACACATACAGCTCATTGTTCAGATAGTATAGTCCTTTCCAATCTCCGTTATTAGACAGAATTTCTACAATATCTTTCTGAGACAGAGCAGAAACGTCAAGTGCTACCGGGAACGTCTGCTGATCACACAGTATAGTTTTTTCTTTATCGGCATAAGCGCTGGCCCTTATCATGTCATGTGCTTCAAGAGACAGCGTATTCAGCTGAATCTGGATCAGCTTCATCGAGGTGCTGTATGTGCTTATATCTTCCCAGGAAGAGCCGTTATCAACGCTTTTTTCGATAGTCCACCAGGCATAAAAGTTTTTAGCATCTTCCTGACCATCTCTATAGTAAGGCCTCAAGTTCAGAATATTCGGAGTAATCTTCTTGTCAGCCCCCATCAGCAAAATGTCAGCATCGGCATTTATAAAATATGTTCTTCCGGCTGCACCCTGTTCTCCGGCGTACTGCTTAGCTATCGTGAATCGCTTTGAAATCGACAAATTTTCCAGATAGGTAGCCCTTATATCAACCCATCCGCTATCGGCAGTTAAGCTTTCAACTGTATACATATGTTCAACTTCGTCCCAGGATCCTGAGATGTTCTGAGATTCGGTTATAGTGTACGAACAGTTCTCCGTGATATCCTGTGCGCCATACATCACCGTAACCTGAGTTGAACATTCTGGAAAGCTGCTATAATTCCCATCAGAATCAACAGGAATCCCCTGGTACTCATTACTCAGCTGAATAGTCATGTTCTTCGCAGAAGCAGAGAACTCTTTTAATGCCTCATCGAGTGTTTTTCCACCGCCGATCTGCACGTTTCCGCTGATATATACTGATCCGGCGTCCATGTCGGCTTCAAAAACTACATTTTTATCTTTATCTTTTACCAGGATCGTTCCGGCATTAATATAGTCAGCGTTAATACCCTCCGCATATAAAAGTCTCGTGATAGTCTCTCCGTCAAGGGTTATACCGTATGGATATGTTTTGCCTCCATCATTGCTAATTCCGATCGCTTCAGATGTAACTTTAATAACATTAGATGATTCTTTTAGTGTAGGCTTGTCGTGCAGATACCGAATAGTGCTTCCATCTTCTTGTCTAACATCTGTACAGAACATTCCACTTGCATTTGTATCGCTTATCTTTTGTTCCAATCGTTTAACAGCTTCTTCCCTTGCAGATGTTTCTTTTTTCACCATCTGACGTGCTGCCACTATAGCCTTCGTTCCCTCACTGTAGTAGTCACTGCTGCCCCGAATCGGATCATCAGCCTGAGTCTTAACTGTAGTCAGACCGCCCACGTTGCCAGATACATCCGTCAGCGGAGTAAGGTACTTGTTGCCTAAGCGGTCATAAGTATATACCATATCTCCGAATTCAACCAACGGGTTGTATACCAGATCACCCTCGAGATTTCGGAATCGTGCTCCTACGATCTGTTCACCGATGATGCTTGCTACTGCTTCGAGCTGGTCAGAATCAATCAGTTCGTTCTCAAGTTCAAGAAGATACCCCTCTTTTCCGTACATTCCAGAATATTCAGAATCTGTATCATCATTGGACTGTCCGTTTTTGACTCTGATTCCGGTAATAATAATATCGTCACTGGAAAGCACAGGTGGGTTTCCATAGTTTTTCAAATCAGGAATATCTGCTTTTTCAAAATCCCATTTTATGAATCCGAGATTTCCAGAATAGTCAATTCTGGCGTTTGCAGATTCAACCATAGCTGCATACCCAAACAGTTGGCGGAATGTCATGTTATCCGGAATGCTTCTTATTATAATATCGCCATGTGACATAGTTAGATTCATACCTATTCCGATAGTCTCACAGGCGTCCCTGACAAGGTTTATAAGGGACTGAGGGAGCTTAAGGCCGCTGGTATACGCTTTATTTGCTTTGTACATATCGTCCAGAGCCGTGATAGTGATGATGTCTGAATATTGCTCCGGCGTAGTTACTGTATAGATTCCTTTGTCAATCTTTTCTGCAAGACTATTGATTTTTAGATATGCATGAATTTTTGCACTGTAAAATTCATATTCTTTCCACTGCTCTTCATAGTTATTAATGTTCAATGTCAGCGTTTTACAAACAGATGTTCCAACTGGAAAGCTACTACTTTCTGCACAGTCAGTAAACCCGTTGTCGCCGTTCATGATCTCTTCATCAATAGTCTTTTTCGTTCCGTCAGGAAAAGTGATATCCACTACCATTCTGACCGGTTCACCAGCTTCTAGTTTTTCTCTAAATGCATTGCTTACGCTAATCATAGTGGATCCACCCCCGTCATGTTAAATTCTAACGATGATAGTATTTTTCTATCATCTGATAATTCTCCGATAGATATGTTTTGCGTCTGGCCGACATAAAACGGAGCATCTCTCCAAACACCGTAATATGGTGAGAAGTAATGAAGTGTAAATTTATATCCTTTCGCTATCGTCTGTAAGATTTTAGTCGCTTCCGTCATCGGGATATCACTGGCCTTGTATGTATACTGCTCAACAGTAAACATCGGCGTAAAGTAACCTACACCGTACTGCGTCCTCTGACTTGATTCCGTGTAAGTCGTGGCAAAGGAGAGCGCAAGGCCTTTATCCGGCTGCCAGATGTCTGTGCCGTTGATTTTGTATCTATCCATAACGTCCTCCTTTTTATGCCATCTCAAACGGGTTTCTACCGCTTGTGTCTCGCCTCATCTGTGCTTCTTTCATCATCTCGTCAAACAGGGTTCTGCGATTGATCTGAGCTGTAAATCTGTAGTTCCCGCCGCCTGACTGCCGTCCTGCTGTTTCTTCACGGACGATTTTTCTAAGCAAAGCTTCCGGTGTTTCGATGTTGTTGCCCTGCTTCTGATCGCCCAAGACTGCAAGGAACTCTGATCTCGGTGGAATGACTGCCCCTTTTGCTAAGTACGGAACTGTCGGTACTCGTGGAAAGTGTGCACTGAACCCTATGGTCTTTGAGCCAAACGGAGTCGGCACTTTCCACGGTCCAAATGAAAATGCCGATTCAATTCCACCAATGGCACTGTTTACAGTTCCGATTGCTCCATTAACGATCTCAATTACACTGTTAAGTGTGCTTTTAATAGTATCTTTTATTCCTTCAAAAACGGATACAACGGTATCCCTTGCCGACGTAAATTTATCAACTATAGCACTTTTTATTTTTTCCAATTTTCCAAAAAGAACCGTAGATATACTATCCCAGATTCGAGCTGTTTTAGTTTTTACACTGCTCCATGTTTTTGAAATTTTAGATTTAATCGCATTAAATCCAGTTGATACCGTAGTTTTTAATGCACTCAGAGCGTTTGTAGTGCAAGTTTTGACGTAGTCCCAAGCTGTAAACACTATTGACTTAATTGCATTAAATACAAGTTCGATAACACCTTTTACAATGTCTAACGCACCCTGTGTCTCTGATTTGATAGTTTCCCAAACACCAAGAATGATGTCCTTAATCAGGTTCCAGGCTCCTTCTGCGATGCCTTTTACACCGTTCCATGCTTTTTCCCAATCTCCCGTATATACGCCGACTATAAAGTCAATCACTCCGCTCAACACGTCAACTATGTCGCCGATCACTTTTATGAGCGTTTTTACGATGTTTATGACTTTTGTGCCTATCATATCTGCAATCTTAGCAAGTACCGGAACGACATTTGCTATAATCCAGTTTATAAGCGGTACTAATATGTTTTCCCAGAGGAGTTTAAGAACATCAATAATTTTCCCCAAGAATGTTTCAATTTTTGCAAGCGTTTCGCCGAGTGTACCTGTCATTAAGCCTTTCAGCTTGTCCGCTAATCCTTGTAAAACCGGAAGAATGTATGTGTTATATACAGTCAGCGTTGTTTTTGATATGCTTGAGATTCCGTTTGCAATTGAGTCAAAAAACGGTTTTAAATGCTCGTCATAGAGTTTCTGTATCAGATCGCCAAGCGTCTGTATCGTTGAAAGGATGCCGCTTGTTACGGTTTCAATGACTTTCAGTGATCCTTCGATAGCACTTTTCAAGAGATCTTTGTTATCGATGAACGGTTTTGCAATCATGTTCAGCATATCCCGGCCTAACTTAGCACAAAGCTCTGTAGCGGTCATTTCAATCTCAGCGAAAATTCCGATAATGTCAGCTGTCAGCTGTTGCGCCGTCTCTCCTCCAAAAATAGAAAAAACATCTGCAAAAGCAACTGAAAAGTTTCCGATGATATCTGAGATATCCGTTCCGATGTTAAACATATCAACGATATATTTTTTTATCCTGTCCGTATTTTGAGATAAGTATTTTGCTATTCCACCGACAAGGTTCTGCGCTATAGTCAGCCCAATTCTTGCTATAGAACCGGTTATTTTTCCCAAATTCAATGCTAACGAATCAGCAAACTTGCTTGATGCATTTAAAACAGCCGGATCAGTGAATATGTTCTTTAAAGACTTTTTTATCGAATTTATGTTCTTTTTAAGATCTTTCAGCACAGGCTTATAATCGCCAAGGCCCTCCCAGAAGCCTTTTTTGAAAAGGCCTGCAAGTTCTTTAAAACGCTTAACGATTCCATCAAGAACCGGACTCATTTTTGAGAGAGTATCTTCACCTTTTGCCAGATTTCCATAGTCTACATTCCAAACGGTTCCACCAAGGCCGCCGGATGTTTCTCCAGTTCCTTTTCCGGCAGATGGAGAGGAAGTAGAAGTTGCAGTCTGAGAAGAATATCTGCTAATCTCATCGAGCGGATTAAGATATCCATTCGCCGCTTTCGCCGCATCTTTTGTGGCATCGGCAACATCTTCCGTAGAATCCGCTAACTTACTAGCGTTATCTGCCGCTTCTCCGTAAGCATCTGCCGTATCCTGCACGCCACTTGCATCGCCTGTGAGACCTGCGCCGCTTCCGCTTGTCTGGCCTGATGATTTCTTTCCAGTAATAAGCTCCGTGAAACTTTTGAAAGCATTCGCCAGAGTTGCCAGTTTATCTAGCAAGATATTAATAACTTTCAGAACAGGTGTGAAAATATTAATCAGCCCCTGTCCGACTGTTGCCTTGAGAGACTGCAACTGCAACTGCATAACTCTTACCTGATTCGCCCAGCTACCAGAAGTACGAATGAAGTCTCCAGATGCAGCCGATAACTGTTTCTGTACAAAAGCCAGGCGGAGAGCAACTTTCTCCTGTTCTGTCATTTCAGATGTGGTTTTGCCATAACCATTAGCCAGTGCATACTGGTCAAGTGCCGACTGGGTCATTACCACGCCCAAATCTTTTAATGTTTCCGTTTCGCCAGTAAACACGGATTTCAGCTTGATATAAGCCAAGTCTTGACTAATGTTGTAGAATGATGCTACATCACCAGTCAGCTGTGTCAGAGCCGTTGACATATCGTAAGCCTGTGATTCTGAAAACCCGAACGACTTAGACATTGCTCCGAACGTACCGACATACTTTTTTGCCATTGTCTCTGATAATCCGGCTGAAGTCATGGCGTTCTTTGCGAATTCATTTACTTTGCCGGACATGGTGGTAAATGTAACATCGACCACGTTCTGAACTTCTGCGAGGTCGGAACCAAGCTCTATAGATTCCTTACCAAATTGAATTAGCTTGCCAACAGCAAAAGCAGAGCCAACCAGAAAGCCAATTCGCTTTACTATCGTTCCTAATCCTTCAAACTGACGGCCTAAAAGATTTACTTTTCGACTTGCACCGGAAATGTCCATTTTATTAAATGAGCTAGAAACCGTGGCGCCTGTTTTTTTTGCCGAATTCCCCATTTTGTCCATAGAGTTTTCGACTTTTTCTGATTTTTGCTGTAAAGATTGAAACGAATCTTCGAGTTTTTCAAATTCATCGTGAAATATGCTATTAATATTTGCATTTATTTCCTTGACCGAGTTTGCTAAATCTTTAAATGCTGCTTGCACTTCTTTGACGCCAGACGATATTCCATCAGTATCTATTCTGGTATCAATGATAATTGAGCCATCAGCAGCCATGTGTCCACCTCCTAACTATTTGAGGTTCAACATCTCATTCAGCTTATCTTTATAAGCTTGCTCCTCATCGCTGAGACGTGTTTTTATATCAATAATGTTCTTGTTTTCTTGATAGAATTTCTTTTCCCATTTATCGAGTTTTTCGCCCTTTGCCTTTTTTGAACGAATTCCAACCACTGTATTAAAAAGGCATTCACCAGATTCCATGAAATATCCGAAAAACGTCCACCAGTGCATATACGGTACGGCTCTGATTTCTTTACCGGCAACCTTGTTTACCGCAGGAACGATCATGTCTCCATCCTGTTCCCAGTCCATTAAACGTGGTTTGGGCTTGTTCGGATCAGTATCGGATTGTCCACAGTCAATAAACTCGCAAGCTTTCCGACAAGCTTCTGCAAGATGTTCTGATGGTATGCTTTTCCAATCCTCGAACAGAATCTGCAACATAACAACTGCTTTTGCCTGTTCATCTAACTCTGGATCATTCTGCGCAATGAGAATATCAATGATTGCTCGAAAATCCGTTCTAATAGAAAAATCCACCCCACTTATGTTTAGTGAGGTGGGAAGCTCATAGGCGGTCATTTTGTATACTTCTCCGTATACTTATTGACTGCTGCCTGCATTTTCTTTTTCCTCTTTTCGATTTCCGGTGCGATTGCTCCTGCGATTTTATCCAGAACAATATAAGCAAATACCTGACCATTACCGAATACAGTTGTTGCGGTAATTGGTTCCTTGAACAGATCTTTGGATGCCTCATATCCAAGTAAATAATTGATTTTATCCTCGATCTGTTTATTCAGTTCTGCCATCTCTTTACCGGAAGTGACTTTCTGAATGGAATCTTTGAGCTGCTCAAAATATTCTGTCAGTTCTTCTGCGCGTGCTGCTACATTGATATCCGTCGGGTTCAGTTTGAAAGAAGAAAAAACTTCGTCTTCGTTATTTGTGAATGTAAAAACGAGAATTCCATCATCAATTTTGGTGTTAATTACTTTTGCCATTTGGCGTATCCTCCTTGTATATGTGCTTATTCGCTGTCGGCTGTGAATGTACCGGAACTGATATCAAATTTTCCTTTGACACGTTCGCCAACATAGTTAACGGTAAACGGAATCTGATAGCCGGATGTATCGCCGCCGTAGGAGGTCGGCACAACGTAGCAGTCCTGCTGATATGCTTCATACTTGCCTGCTGTGGCTTCTGTCCAGAGATGAACCTCAACTGCTTTTGTCTTGAGGTTATCGTCTTTGAGGCGTCCATCTACAATCTTCTGCAATGCTGTAAACAGATCAGAAGTAGTGTCTGCATAGAACGGATCAGCATCAGAAGAAACTTCGTAGCCATTATGTTTGAATGTGGATTCTCCAAGAATGTTTTTAGATGTTTCAGTATCTGGATTGAGTTCTACATTGTACTCTTCCAGATCCTTGCCAAGACGCTCATACTTCGGTGTCAGTCCCCCACAGAGGGAACCTGCATCAATATAATGAGCCATATATTTACGATCAATCTTGCCTGTAACTGCCATAGAAATGTCCTTTCTGCCTATAACTTTTAAAAGGCTGTGTAGGTTAGCAACTATCTCCAATTGATAGCCGGTTGTTACTTGTTATATTACTTCATAAGCATTTTCATAGCGTACTGATAATGGCAATAGCCAGTCCTGCACGCCACTCTCCTGTGGTTCTAAACCATAGGAGTTGTCACGCGCGATACGTTTTATCACTCGCCCCTGCGAAAGCTCAGGGAACGCATTTAAGCGCGTCTCAGAGCCATTTATGACAACTGGTTCTCGGCATATCCATTTGCCGAGATTGTCCAGGAACTTCTGAACAGATAGTTTCTGCCGTTCCTTGTCGGATGCTGTTCGGTATACCACGTAAAATGGATACTGGCATATCTGGTGCATTGTTCCACAAACATCTTCTTTTTCTGAGTAAATCAAGGCGCCGTTATCTGCTGAGAACGCAATTCCTGATTCCTTGCCAAGTTCCTCAAATTTGATTGTTTCATTTTCGTACAGTCCCGGATACTGGTTCAGAAGTGCTTTCATGGCATCTGTCAGAATTTCATATCCAGTTGCATCTTTACCGATAGGTTTATCCGCCATGTCTGCCACCTCCTGCCTGTGCTTTTACTTTACGGATCCATGTGCTGCCGTATTGTCGTTTAGCGGCATCAAACCACTTTGCTTGTGCCCGTGGGTGAGCCTGTTTGGTGTATTCAAGATTTTCCTTTGCGGCTGTCCGGCCAGAAAACTGACTGACAAGAACTTTCTTTGCCCCACGTCTTGCGTAGGGACTTCCAGTTGCTTCATCAACCATTCCTTTCCCCTCGTACAGAAAACGTCCATAAGGAGCCGCCGCCGCACACACAAGCCCAGTTCCTTGTAATGATGTACTTTCGATTCTTGTCCGGTTGATGAAATTTCCGGTAATCATCGGCATAAATGGCACCATGCTGTCCATGACCATTCCATCAAGGAGATACTGGGCTTCTTGATACTGCCTGGAGAACCTGTCCATATTCAGCTTGATTTTCATATCTCCATCAACTACGGAGAATCCTTTAAAATGATGAATTTTACTCATATTACTTACCCAGAATCTCAAAATGTGGAATCAGTGTATATGGACCGCCTACACTGGTAATCTTAAACACATTATCCTTGTTCTCGTTCATGTACTGGTAGAATCCATTCCGATAATCACCATCAGATACCGTTCCACCAGTCCACTCACCCTCCCAGAAGAACGACTCATCTGAGAATGTGATAGTATCTTCCAGAGCGTTGTTAATCTGCCTTTTCCACTCTTTAGGTGGAACCCACGGAAGAATCTTGCCATCCTTATCAGTAATGGTTATATCGCCGTTCTGGACGGTGTATCGAACGTGTAACTGTGCGTTGTCAGTTGCGTCTGGTCCGTACTTTTTGAGGATTGCCCCCTTGTCCGTAATGAGGTCAACGCCGGATAAAGCATGAGGATACCAGTACGCATCTCCAGTCGTGGCTGATTCGTAATAGTCAAAAATCGTCACTGTTTTTTCGTACATGATACCCTCTCCTTAATTATTCTTTCTGCACTGTCTGCTTAATAACCTGATTCACTCCGGTAGCCGACAATCCGTTAAACATACCGACTGCAACCGCCGTGATGTAATCCGTTGCCGGGAAGTCCGGGATAACTCCCATTCCGACTGCTCCGAGAATTCCACCAATAACCGCCATGATTACCGGGATCCATTCATCGGAGATTCTTTTTGATGCTTTACAGCCCATTCCCACGATGTAGCAGATCATAACGATTGCTATACATGAGCCTAATGTTGAAATGTCCATAATACGAAAACCTCCTACTTAACTACGAAATTCTCCCATTTCTTATAAGCGTCTACATAGGTTTCCTGCTTATCTCCATTGTGAGTAATTTCGTAATACATTCCATCAGATACGGTTGTACTTACAAGAGCCTTATTGTTCTGTAAGGCCTTGCAGCTCCAGACAATGAAAACATCATCTTCTGTAATCTGTTTCTTATCGGTTTTATCCGCATGTGAGTTGAAATAATCAACCACAATCTTTTTACATAATTTTAAGAAATCGTCATTTTTCATATTCTTTTACACTCCTGCATACAATACTGGTATTCACATCAATTTAAGTTCATTGAATACTTTAAAAATTTTTGGTGACTGAATAGCAAACCAGTCAACCATTTCTTCGTTCACAGCCCAACTGTCAGCACTGTTCGAATTAGAATCAAGTCCAGATTCAAGTAGAAATGCATGAATGATTTCGTGCCTAACAACCTGTTTCTGATAGCTTTTGAGGTCTGCTTTTGCTCCAATCTGTCTCTGCGATGCCTCCATGTCATCAACCACAATTTCCCGTATTGATAAATCAGTATAGCCATCTACATTTGTCAGATTTGGATATTCTTTCTCGTTCCCGAATTTCACGCTCCATTCAGAGCCTAAGATATTAACCTTGAAATCCTGCATATAAAATCGGTATCCCTTCATTCGTCCTTACTCCCATCAGAAGCGGCAATGCTGTCTTAAGAAGTAAGTCGTTCGTTTTCTGTATATCTCCGGCGGCGGCATATACCGCACTCCATTCCTTTGCACTCGCTCCAATCTGCTGAGGCGTTGCGTAAGAGATGGATTCACTGCCAGAAGATACAGATGTTACAATGCCTGTCGTGCTACCACCGAACCCGATTGTGGTTGACGTACCACTCGCAGCGGCATTGGTAGCATTCTTCTCAGCAAGCTCAATCTGATACATTAATTCAGCCAATGAACAGACCGCCTTTTTGATACGCTTCTGTGAACGTTCGTTCGTCGGCAGTCCGTCCACCAACCTGTCAAATGTCATTGTGTCCACAAAATCACTGGCTCTTTCTGCCAGCCGTGGAAAGTCGGTTTCTGGCACGACATTGCCGAATGATTCTGTATAGAATTTATAGTCTGCATAAGCCATGCCAGTTACCTCCTAGTCGATTATCATTTTGCTGTTACAGTCGCGTGTCCAGCACTAAGCGCCTTATAGGTGCTGTCGCACTCAACCACTGTGATTACCTGCCCTGTTGCTGCTGTAATGTCAGATTCTCCATCCCATGCGCTCCAGTTCTTCACATTCTGTCCGTAGTCTACAGCAGTCTCAGATGATGCAACTTTGTACTTGTACACATTTCCTGCGCTTGCTTTTGCCGGAGTAATGGTCACTTTAGTATCTCCACTTTTACTTCCTGCCGCAGAGTTTACAGTCAGAGTTCCAAGCGTCTGAGCTGTGTTGATGGTTCCAACAGCAATAGCATCAATGTACTCTGCAAAGAGGGTAAGTCCCATGATTGCGAATGCTTCGGATACTGCTGTGTGGTAATTACCCTGTGTGTGGAATCCGATCAGGTTTGTCTCGCCAGATACGGTATATGCAAGTCCTGCTCTTGCGAAGTCAGATTCATTCGGGTCAACATAGTACAGAACGATATTCTCAACGGGTGTCGCAATAATCTGTCCTCTTGGAATCTCACTGTCAGATAACAGGAAAATAGTATTGAAGCCCATGAAATCTTTCATGTACTGGAATCCAAACTGGTTCTGAATAGAAATCTCAGCTGCTCCGAGATATTCGTATACATCCAGAATATTCACAAATCCAACAACACCAGTCGCATTTCTGTGCATCTGTTTGAATTTGTTTTCTACACGGCCTTTGGCCATTGCCAGAGCCATCTGGAAAGTAGTTTCTGTAAATGTGAGGGTACCTGTTTTCAGATAGTTATAAAATCTTTCAGTAACATTGGTCTGAAGCTGGAAAAGGAATTCATCATCAGTCATCTGAACAGCGTTCTCATAACCGTGATCCTTGATTGCTTCGATAGATACAGCCTTTGCGTATTTCTCAATACTCATTTCTGCATAAGGCTTTTCTTTTACAACGAATTTGCTGTAAGGGATTTCCTCACCCTCACCAACATTTCCGTTCTGTAATGTACCTTCTGCATATTTTGACTTAAGAACCGCTCCGGGTGTTTTTTTGATAGGTCTCATGATGCCCAGAATCTCGCGCAAGTGTTCCCAGTTTCTTTCAAACCTGGTGACGAAATCAATCTCACGCGCTGTGACCTGGATATCATTAGTCATAATAAGATTTGGTTTTGCTGCCATAAAAAAATCCTTTCTACCCATATTTTTTAAGGTATTGGGTTAGCGGCTATACTCTGGCGTATAGTCGGTGTAAAAAATCACTGGAATAACTGGATATTCTGAGCAATTGCAGCCTGTCTCTCGGACGGGTCTTTGATTGCTTCGATATCTTTTTTAGTCATACTTCCCGGCGTCTGCTGATGTCCAATCCGCGATGTTGCAAATCTCGCCTGTTGCTGCTGGGCCTGCTGCTGAGATTCGTCCACAAAAGCGGATGCGTCAGACTGTTTCATCTGCTCGATCAGATCATTTAATCCGAGAATTTTGCCGTCTTTAAGTTTGAGACCTGCTTCTTTAATGTCTGCCATAACAGACTTCTTTGCCGCTTCGCTGGAAAACTTAATATCATCGAGTGCTGCTTTCAGAGCATCTGAGAAATCACGGTCGTAGATTTTTGCATTGAATTCTTTCTCTGCATCTGCCGCTTTCTGTTTCCAAGTCTCTAACTCGCTTTTAACATTTGCCGGGTCGATACCATCAAAGCTTTTCAAGGTCTCCTCTGCTGTCTCAGCACGTTCTTTCCAGCCGTCTCGTTCTCCCTCAACTTTCGACAGAGTTTTCGCTACTTCTTTAGCATTCTTATAATGCTCAGAGAGTGCTTTCTTAATATCTGCCTGTTTATCCTCCGGGATTTCGATTCCAAATGATTTAAGTGTGTCAATAAGTTTCTGCATATATATCCTCCTGGTCGTGTTTATTGACCTGCCGCCGCAGGTAAATGGATTAAGCCAGTTAGACCACTGGCAAGGTAATGGGAAAGATAGGAATTGAACCTATAATGTTTACCACGAGGGAACGGTTTTACAGGCCGCCGCAACACCGCCAATCGTTGCCGCTTTCCCAGAAAACACCTTTTCGGGACTATTTGGATTAAATTCCAGTCCACAGGATAAGGATAAACCTATAATCGGAATGGCAGGATTCGAACCTGCGACGTCAAGAGCTATGCGCTCTCCGCTCTTTCCAGCTGAGCTACATTCCATTATGCTTTTCGGTCCGGACACCAGATAGCAGGATAAGCAATAACCTTTTCTCATGAGATAAATTCAGCCAAATCATAGACCGCCTGCAAGCAAACAGCATAATTTTAACCAAATCAAAGTGGAACTCCAGAGTCGAACTGGAAAACTTGTATCTATAGATATTCGTTCTATAGCCGATAGGTTCCACACAACCCGGATTCCCGGGTTAGCAAGGTATTTATCGTGTCATGCCTGCCACGAGTTGTTTCGGGCGCCTGTCCGCCCATTTACCTTTTACAAGGAGGTGCGTACTGTCTATATGATCGCATAGACAGTAATGATACGTGTCGGAAATTGCATCCGCTTTTCAACCTCCAGATTTCGCCCGAACCTGTTTCTGTTAAGGGCACGCATCAAAGAAAGGAGGAATCAATGAAAAATGTCTATGTCAAGTGGCTGTAACCACTTACGAATCTTCCCTATAAATATATTTTACCACAGAACCTTCAAAAAGTTGTGGTACATGTTTTAGCTAATTAGAGCATATCCCGGAGCTTTTCCACGTATCTCTTAACAAGATCACGTTCCTCCCGGCACTCCGCGTCCTTGGACATATCACTCATTTCTGTAGTGAGTTCGTCAAGGTGTTCTTCCAGAGCGGCAAGCATCTTTCTTTTGCAGTCCTCAGATTTGCCGGAACGATAGCTCTGTTTCTGCGTCATATAGTCGTCATAAGCATCTCGTCCGTCAGAACGGCTGTAATGCCCTCTAACATAATGTTCGCCACGTCTAGCATAAGAACTGCCTCTGTCATAATCCGGCATCATTCTGTCATCATTTGAGCTGTATCTCCCCATACTGTCGCGCTTTCTTCCGCGTTCGCTGTAATCGTCATTGTATCCGCTACGCATCTCATCAAGAACAGTGTTGTAATATTCCACTTTTTTGTCCCAGTAATACGTATTCTTGATATCTTTGTACATATCAATCAGCTTGTATGTCATTTCCAGATTTCCAGTGTTTAGCCCATTATCAGCGATTTTGGACAGTTCATCTTCGATTCTTGCGCATAAGTCTTTAATATCTCTCATAACTGCACCTCCTACGCTTCTCTAGTCACAACAATGTTTGCGTTCGCAACAGAAACATCCTGATCGCTTGTGTTCTCTATTGCGATATTAACGCAACAGCCACGAGGCACATCAATATAGATGCCGGAGGATACATTGTTGTACTGATTTACTGCCGCCGGTGTGGAAATCATCTGAGAAGATAATACAGGTTCGCCAGAGATTGCAATAGCCAGAGAAATAGCTCCGACAGTACCGCCTGTTGGAATTGCGATATTACCAGAGAAATCCACGAAGAATCTAGCCTTGCACTGGTTAGTAAGTCCTCTCAGGGTGATGATTCCGCTTCCCTCTCTGTGCTGAATACAGTTAGAACCTTTAACTGCTGTGTTTGAAAATACTACGTTTCCATTTGCTGCTACAGTCTGAGCAGCTACACTTGTAAATTCTGCCATAAAAATACTCCTTTCATATCACAAAAGGACAGGTCTCAGCCTGCCCTCTGTGTAATACGGCATAAGCCGACATCCGAATCAATCGAAAGATACTCTCGATATGAAGTTATCAGCAATTACATCCAGTGTTGCATCCACATCCGTAATATGTGTTCGGGTTAGGAACCTGATATGCCGGAATCGGTGCCGGATTAATCGCATTAATAAGCTGCTGTGTCTGTGAAGCCATTGCAGTTGTGAGAAGTGCACTCTGGCGGTCCTGAGAAGCAGCACGTCTGAGATCATTGTTTTCAGCCTGAAGAGAAGAAATCTTTTCATTGCAAAGATAATCAAGAATTGCTCTTGTTCCTGCATTCTGACTGTCAATAATGTCTCTTGTGTTGTTGTTCATGGTGTTCTGCAATGCGCAGGTGTTCTGCGCCATGTTGTAGTTTACACCCTGGATAGCTTCCCTGGTTTCACAACAGCAGTTCGCAAGCTGTGCCTGTAAAGCATTGGTATTCTGCATATTAGCCACAGTATCGGCATTAATAGCCTGCTGAATGCCGAAGCCGGTCTGCATGATGTTAGTGTTGATTCCATTGAATCCGGTAAGCATACCGTTGTTCGCTGCATAGAATCCATCACAGAGACCGTTGTTGATTCCGTCAAGCTTGCTAATTACTGCGGAGTTATCGAAACCTCTCTGAATGTCCGCCTGAGTAGCTGCTGTGGCTGCATATCCGCCGCCGTTGCCATTATTGCCCCAGCCGTTGTTTCCCCATCCGAAGAAAGCAAAAATGAATAAAACAATAATCCACCAGCTGCCATCTCCACCAAACATTCCATCATTTCTGTTGTTCCCAGTTAAAAGAGCAACGTCTGATGCTGTTAAATTTCCATCCATAGTTATAATCTCCTTTTTGTGTATTTACATTAATCTGGCCAGATTGTAATGTACTATTTTATTCCTTTCAACATGTGCTGAAACTGTCCTGCCATCTGTTGAACCTGATTAAGCTGTTGCTGAGAAATCCGTCCAGACTGTAACATCCTCTGGACTTCTTCCTTCGGGTCTCCCTTAAAATTCTGCTTAAACTGCATAAACTGCTGTACCATCTGCATTGGTCCATTTCCCTGTGGCATCCCACCACCGAGCGCATTAAATAATGGATTACTCATCTGCATTTCCTCCCTTGGCTGCTGATTCCTGTGTGGTATTAACCCTAACAGGTTCAGAAAAAGAATTTAATCGGTTTATGATAATTTCATATTTGCCCTTTAAATCGTCATATTCCTGTCTGGTGACATATTTGTCCATGTTCTGAACAGGCTGTTTAGGCGGCATCTGAGTGCCTACCTCATGGTATTCAAACGTCCGTAATGGCTGTGGCATACCGGAAACGTCTGTGGATTTTATATAGAATTTCTCTGATTCTGAATCCATCAGCAAGACACTTGTCCCGGGCGCTACCAGATAGGATTTTGCGCCTACTTCGCCAGATACCCACAGGATACCATTGTTATTCTGTTGTGGTTGTTGTACTGGTTGAGCCGGCATCTGGACAGGCTGTTGCTGAAACTGGTTCATCTGCCCCGGAACGCCAAAACTATATTGATAAGGATTGTTATATAATGCCATCTTATACACCGCCTTTCTGATTATATTTTTGCATAGATGCATCAATCTAAAAAGTTCAAAAAAGCGTCAAAAAAGTATTGACTTATCACTCAACGAGTGGTATTATAATATCAGAAAGAGGAGCAAGAAAACTAAGGAGGAAAATGACGTGAAGAAATATAATCTATCAGCAATAATGAAAAGAGCATGGGAGTTAGTCAAGAAAATGAGAATGTCTATTTCCTCTGGTCTCAAGAAAGCATGGAGGGAAGCAAAAGGTATGTGTAAAGAATTACCGGAACTGGTTGGCAGTCCAAAACAGATCGCCTGGGCTGAGGATATCCGCAAGAAAATGATCGAGTATGGAAACAGTTGCATTAATTTTCATGAATCCAAAGGCAGAAAGAAAATGCCGGAGCGCATGAAAAAAGCCATGGAGACTATTTACGAGATCAAGGAAGCAAAATGGTTTATCGAAAACCGTTATTATGCTTACAGTCCAAGAGAATTAGACGTTGAATTAAATAGTGATATTGATTGTAAAAACAATATTTGCGAAAGAAAATTTAAAGAAGCTTTGAACGATTATAAAGAAAAGATGGAGTGGAAATAAGATGTTGAAAAAATATGAATACGAAAAATTCTTGAGCATGGTAAAGCAGGATCTTGAGAATCAGGAGAAATCAAGCCTTTTGCCATTTGATTTTCCAGATGATGCAGAATTAATTTCTCCGGTTAGAGACGAGGAAATAATTGATGCAGTGTACCGATTTTTGTCAGTTCGTAGCAGCGGTTATATCGACATACCGGTTGAATTAGATAGTAAGTACCATGCATGTCTGTGGAATAAGATTTATAAGCAAATCGAAGTCTTATTTCCAGAACTCAGAGTAGAACAAGTGCATAGTATAGTTAGATATGTCAGGACCAGATTCATCTATAACGAGATGAAGAGAATGAAATCCGACACAGGAAATTTATGTTCTTATGTTGTTTACTCTGATTCAGATGAAAAGTTTGCATTAGATGAATGGTGTCCGAAAATATTTTTACAGCAAACCTGGATAGAAGAAGAGGATGAGGTATTCTATTTCAGAATCCTTCCGTCCTCAATGGGATTCTTCACATATCAGGTAAAAGAAGAGGATGTATTTCCCGAAAAAGTTCCTTCAGATCCTCTTGATTTTCACGAAATTAGAACGTTATCTGGACTTACGCAGCAAGCTTTTTCTGAAAAATATGGCATTCCTAAAAGGAGCATAGAAAACTGGGAGGGTGGCAAACGAACTCCACCAGAATATGTGATAAAACTACTTGAAAGGGTTGTAAAAGAAGATTTTTGTTAAAAAATGGGAGAGGGTAAAAATATCCTCTCCTTACTTTTTTTAGCATACTTTAATTATTTTATTGTTTACCCGGCGGCTCAACCGTTTCGCCGTGGATATGCTCACATTCATCTGTTCAGTGCAGTATTCGAGTGTATATTCCTTACATCTCAGCCGGAACAGTTTTTATTCGTCCGGTGTAAAATTACACTCTGCTAAGAACCTGTCTATATCTTTCTTCGTGAACACATATAACTTCATAAGTATACCCCTTACTAATGCTAACGCTGATTCTGTGCAAGATACTCCGTGAGCTTCTGTTTTGTTTTTTTTAACTCCTCAACATTATTCCCACTAATCTGACTGTCCAGCATGGTTGACAACACTTCCAGAATCAATGAATCACGTTCTGCAATCCTTTGAAGACTCTCGTAATCTCGTTTGTCATGTTCTTCCAGTGTCTCTACTCGCTTATTAAGTCGGAATGCCGGTGTAATCCACTTAAAGATTACAGCTGCCGCCCCTCCGACAATGGACACCCCTCCACAGATAGAAAGGAATATTTGTACAAATTCTGATATGCTCATTTATTCTCCCTTTCCCAGTAATATACTGGGATCTCATTACCGCTATCCCATGTATCGAAATATTTTCCGCCTTGTACCGTTACCACATGACCATCTATGCAGAGAATATATGTGCCTGTCGGATGGTCTGTGCAAAAGTCGTTGACTGTATAGATATATCGTTCTGATTGTTCAATCAGTTTACGTCTGTACCCACGTTTATAGAGGTACGCTCCCCAGACATAATTTGCGCTTGGCATATCTGATAGAGCGCACGCCTGTATCATTAATCCGGCAAATACCGTTTCCCAGTCAAAACCGGTTGCCTTGCATATTGCCCGGACAACGCAGTCTCCTGTTCTCTTATCCTTAACGGGATTCGGATTATAATATTCCCATCTATCATCCATCAGTCAATCCCCTTTGCTGCCTTATATCGTTTTGCTGCTCCTCTGGCTTTTGCGGCGTTCTGACGGTTCCACTTCGCTATCATGAGCCGGTCTTGCAGTTCTCTCAGGTCATTCCGCTTGCAGTAATCTTTGTATGCAGCATTTTGTTTCTGTAAAAGATAAGACTTCCGGTCAAGGTCTTGTTGTAATGCGAATTTCGCCTTTTCGTTCGGTGCATTGTTGACTCCTGCTTGCAGTCCAAGAACCTCTCTCTTCGTTTTGCGGATTCTTCGCTCATAAGTACGTTGCCGCTGTTCTTTTTCGTACTGTTTGCCTTTGTCGGCTTTATCCTGTGCTGATAGTTCTGCGTAGGGATTAAATTCTCCGTCACTGGCTCCAAAGCTATGCCGACAGTTGACCCCTGACAGTCCGCTTGCCGTTCCATATCCGGTCAATGAGAACGGCGGAAATTTCTTACTCTTGCCAGAACGAGAGTATATCTTTCCTTGCCACCATGAGTGATTTCCTGGGTTCTCGCCGCCGTCACCCGTTCTGGCTCCCATGTGAGCACTGACCAGAACTAAATCCCAGTCCATTTCTTCCATGCGTTTTAGGGATATATCTCCGGTAGCCTGTGTCACGCCAGTTCTGACAGAACGTGCAACCGCTGTTTCAATCGTGTCTTTTCTACCAGATGGATATGTGACGGTAACGCCATCACTCACAACGTTGTTAACTGCTTCTTTGATGGCTTGCGTATACCCAACCGCCCCAGTCATCACATGGTTATATGCAAGGTCACATTGCTCAATATAGAGCCTCTGAGCGGCACTTGCAGTTGTTCTGGTGAAGTTCTTCCACTCTCCCATGGTCGCAAGCATATTCCTCTCCATGAGTCTTATCATAGCCGGTGACTGTTCGAGCGGTACAGGGCTTAATCCTGCCGCCTTGTATACCTTATCATCGTAGTTCATTGCAGTGATTCCGGCATCTTCAAACGCTTCAAGAAGTTCCTGTTGTTCGCGTTTAGTATATTTGGATAGTTCTGCCAGGATGTCCTCTAACAGTTCGCCGGACTCCTGCAATGTTCTGATTCTCCACGCATCAGCATTGGTCAGAATATAGTCCTCACCCCTGCCGATTCTTGCCATCATTCTCGACACGATTTCAGAGATGATATATTGATGCAGTTCTTCTGCAATTTGTTCACTGCCCTCTGTTATCCGGCGTAAATATTCAGGACTAAGTATAGTATATCACCTCTTTCGATAAATGTTGTGGTACATGTTTTGAAAATATGCTAAAATGAACTTATTAAGGAGGTGTCGCAAAATGTTTTTAAAATTAAAAGTCCATTGCACTTGCGGATGCTGCTATTACATCAGTGAAAAAATTGCTGTAAGCAAAATCACCTGCCCGAACTGCGGTGTTGAATATCCGTACTCTGAAAAAGCTATCAAAATGCTTAAAATAGCGGATGAGATTAGTGACGGTGGTGATCCTGTTCTACCTAATAGCTCCAAAATTCGGACGGAAGTTGTAATGCCTGAAGATGATACTTATGTACCTCCATCGGTATCCGATTTTTGGAAGAAACACAAATAATTTTTACCCTTGCCAGTTCTTGTGCTGGCAAGGATTTTTTAATTATAAGCAATTTTACTACCCAATTCGTTAACTAAAGCCCTCTTTAGTTAATTAGTTTCCACTTTCGGTTCTTCTTCAACCACAACATCCATCAACTCATTGTACTGTTCCTCCGTGATTCTCCCAACTGCGAAGAAAATATCAATCTTATTCTTTAAATCGTCTGTCAGACCGTTTCTTTCTTTAAGTTTTAATAATGTTCTGTATAACATAATCATACCTCCAATTCTGTTAATGCTACTGCATATTCGCTGTTAACATAGGCTTCTGCGCTCTGTATGTCCATGTCGTAAATGTAGTCACGGTTATCGTTAAGTTGCTTTTTGACATAATTCCACCCATTTGCCATGCTTATTGGATAGTTGAATACTGTATATCCGTCAAGCTGTTCTGAACCAATTGAAATATTCGTTACTGGATAGTAAGTAGCAAGTTCTTTCAGCGCTTGCGCATGTTCTGCTGTAAGTTCTTCTTCAATCGGTATTCGCAAAGGATAAATTACGTTGATTGGATTGTTTGATAACCACGATTTAAATGCAGTTACGTCTTTTCCAATTATTCTATTTTTAATCTGTAATGATGGCATTCCACTAGGACTACATAGCCAAAACGTTCTATCAATGCTTTCATCAACATTAAACTCAAATCTGTTGCATTTTGAAACACTTTCGTTTGTAAATGTTTTTAATGAATTTACAAACATAAATGACCATATTTTTTCTTCGTCCGCATTCCACAGTTCCCAGTTTTCATTCTCTGCGCCATTAAATGTTATATTTTCAACGTTTCTAACTATTTTCCCTCGTTCCACATCTATATAATCTGCAATGTACTGTTGTCCGTTGATTGTGACGTTACCGCCACTTGAAACAGGAATCGCATTCAATGTATATAGGAGAGTGACGGTCTGAGATTTTGTTCCATCTTCGTTTGACACCTTCACTGTCGGATTCACCACACTCTTAATCTCCTGTGGATAATCAGGGTTGGGACTTGGGATACCACCGGTGTAAGGTTCGTAGGAGGTGGCAACAGAGCCTTTTTCTATCTGAATCAGAATATTAGAAATGTCATAGGTTTTGCCCTCTGTGACAATAAAACACACCTTGGATGCCTCTGCATTTTCTAAAGCATTTGATTTGTTCTGTTCCAGAACCGCTTCGAATGATTTATTCGCTAATACTACTACAACATTAGTGTGAGTATTAGCGCTAAGGATACACGTCCCATCTAACACAAAAGAATCAATGTCAAGTATTGTCCATCCTGTTTCTGTTGCAGTTCCTTTCAATGCAACTACTCCATCCTTCGCAGTAACAGTTACTCCTCGTGTTGTTTGTGTCCCGTCTTTAATTTTAAGGAGATTCTTTCCAGTAGTAGTAAACTGCTCTGATTTGCCATATATCATCATATCTTGAATCTTTCCATTGTCAGAATCAGTGATATGAGCTTCACCCTGATTCGATGCATAGAACTTTGTAATTTTGTTGGATATATCTTCCTTTAACGAACCAGTTTCCTCTTTCAGTGAACCAATGTCCGTCTTGTTCTGTTCGATCTGCTGCGCCTGTTCTGCCGTGGCTCCGGGCTTGACTGGATTCTTTTCAAGGTACTCATTCACTGCATTCTTGATTTCTTCCGGCGAAATCTCACCGCCAATTCCTTTTAGGCACAATTCGTACAAATACTTCTCTTTTCTTGTGATTGGCTTTGGGATTTCGCCTGTATAATCACCTGTCAAGTACGCAAGATATTTCTCTTCCC
>OLOL01000114.1_pt1 | contig 81738 bp, 70 predicted proteins | sample 1673081 | NCBI WGS metagenome assembly OLOL01 (sample SAMEA3136753, study PRJEB25190) | human gut metagenome
GTGAATATACGACTCTCGGCGGAGAGGGCATGGCGGAGTACTGTGAAAAAAAGTCTGTCTTTATCGGCAGAGCAAGACCGGTGAAAACCAGTGCGGAGGCGATCGAATTTATCCGCTCGGTGCGATCCGAGCACAGTGACGCACGGCACAATGTATACGCCTATCTTATTGCCTCCGAGAACGCCACACGCTATTCGGACGACGGCGAGCCTCAGGGTACTGCGGGTATTCCGCTGCTGTCGGTACTGCGTTCATCCGGCGTGAGCGACGCGGTCGTTACCGTTACGCGATATTTCGGCGGGATACTGCTCGGCGCATCGGGACTTCTGCGCGCCTATTCAACGGCTGCCTCCGAGGCGGTGCATGATGCGGGGATAGTAACATATGTTATCTATGACGAGCTGCGACTTACCGTCAGCTACTCCGACCGTCAGCGGCTCGAGGTGCTGCTGCACAGCGACGGTGTAAAGCTCGGCGGCAGTGATTTCGGAACGGATGTTGTGCTCGCGCTTGCGGTTCGTGCGGACAGAACGGAGTTTTTTTTGCGCGCCGCAGCGGATCAGTGCTCCGGCAGAGCAAGGGTCGAGCGGCTCGGGACACGATACGATGCATGATGCTTCGACGGTGCTCGGAGCGGAAAGGTATTCCTAAATACAAATCCCGGGTATCATTGTCCGATATACCGATCAATGCCGAAGCCTTTGCTCGGAGACAGCGTTGCCGCTTTGCCGAATGTCGTGCGAATGCCGTCGACGGACGGTGCTTGAACGTGAAAAAGATTTTTTACAAAAAAATATCATAATAAAAAAGTATTTTTTCGATTATTCGCGTATATTATTAGTGATAGATCGATAATTATTAGAGGACAGCAGGAGGTGTACGGTATTGAGCTTTCTTTCGGAATTATATGAGAACGAGCGGCGATCGCTTTCGCCATGCGCCTGCCATACCGAGAATTCCCGCGGCCGAAAGCAGCCTATAAGCGAATGCGATATGCGCGGTGAATTTCAGCGCGACCGCGACAGAATAATACATTCTAAGGCGTTTCGCCGTCTGATGGGCAAGACTCAGGTCTTTCTTGCGCCCGAGCCCGATCATTACCGTACACGTCTTACGCACACGATGGAGGTTACGCAGATAGCGCGTACCATTACCCGCGCTCTGCGGCTGAATGAGGATCTTACCGAGGCTATCGCGCTCGGACACGATCTCGGTCATACACCGTTCGGTCATGCGGGAGAGCGAGTGCTGCAAAAATGCTATGACCGCAGCTTCCGCCATTACCGTCAGAGCCTGCGCGTGGTCGATCTGCTCGAGCCGCTTAACCTGACGGAGGAGGTGCGGGACGGAATTCTCTGTCATACGAACGGTGTGGCGTATACGCTTGAAGGACGCATTGTGCGCCTTGCCGACCGCATTGCATACATAAATCATGACATAGACGACGCGTGCCGTGCCGGCATACTCCGCTCCGAGGATATCCCGCAGGAGCTGAGCAAGCTGCTCGGAAAGACGCACGGCGAGCGTATCGACCGGATGGTACGCAGTGTCGTCTGTGCCTCTGCGCCTATCATTGCGGATGCAGAGCAGAACGGCGGATCGGGTGACATAAAAATGGAGCCGGAGATATGGGAGGCTACCGAACGGCTGCACGACTTTCTCTTCGAACGGGTATACCGAAATCCCGATGCAAAGGGAGAGGAGGGCAGAGCGAGCGATATGCTCGAGATGCTGTACGCGCACTATATCGACCATCCCGACGAGCTTCCGGCAGAGTATCGCGGCATCGTCGAGAGCGAGGGAACCTCGCGCGCGGTGGCGGACCATATATCGGGAATGACCGACCGCTTTGCCATAAACACCTTTAAGGAGCTGTTTATTCCCGAGGTGTGGAAGCACTGACGGCGGTACGGTATCGGCATCATACCGATAAAAACGGTGCGGCAGAGCACTGCATATAGCTGATGAAAGGGGGCGGAGACTTGATAGACAGTTCGATAATCGACGAGATAAAATACAGAAACGATCTTGTCGATGTCATCTCATCGTATGTATCGCTGAAGCGTGCGGGCAGCGGATATACCGGATTGTGCCCGTTTCACAGCGAGAAAACGCCGTCCTTTCATGTAGCCCCCGAAAAAGGCTTTTTCCATTGCTTCGGCTGCGGTGCGGGCGGAGACGTTATAACCTTTATAATGAGGATAGAAAATCTCAGCTATCCCGAGGCGGTGCGTTTTCTTGCGGCGCGTGCGGGGATTCCGATGGAGGAGGAACGCACTGCGGGCGGCGTGAGCCGCGGGCGGATAAGAGATATGAACCGAGATGCAGCTCGCTTCTTCTTCGAGCAGCTGAAGGAGAGCCCGGAGGCGCAGGCGTATCTGTCGCGGCGCGGGCTCGGCAGTGCGACGATAAAGCATTTCGGTATCGGCTTTTCGCCTAATTCGCCGGGAGCACTGCACTCGCATATGCGTTCGCTCGGCTATACCGATGAGGAGCTGGTCACCGGCTTTTTGTGCGGGATAAGCAAGAAAACGGGGCGCCCGTACGATTATTTCCGCAATCGTGTAATGTTTCCCGTTATCGACACGACGGGTGCGGTCATCGCTTTCGGCGGACGCGTGATGGACGACTCACAGCCGAAATACCTCAATACCTCGGATACACCCGCGTTTACCAAGCGGCGCAGTCTGTTTGCGCTGAATTTTGCCAAGAACTCGGCGGACCGCGGCTTTATCCTCTGCGAGGGCTATATGGATGTTATCGCGCTGCATGAGTCGGGCTTTTCGCAGGCGATTGCAACGCTCGGCACGGCAATAACCACAGAGCAGGCGCGGCTGATGCGCAAATATACCGACCGCGTTTTTATCTCCTACGACAGCGACGCGGCGGGGCAAAAGGCTGCAAAGCGTGCCTTTGAGCTGCTCGGAGAGGCGGGCATAGACTGCCGGATAATCCGTATGCAGGGAGCAAAGGATCCGGATGAGTATATAAGAAAATTCGGTCGGGAGCGCTTTGCGGCAATATGCGGCGAGAGTCTGACGCAGTTTGACTACGAGTTTGACAATGCGCTTAAAAAGTACGACATCGGCTCGGATGCAGAACGGATAAAGGCGGCGGACGAGCTGTCCGAGTTTATTGCCGGTGTCGGTTCGGCGGTCGAGCGCGAGGTGTACATAGGCAGGACTGCCGAGCGGCTCGGGTTGTCGACGGACAATGTGCGTACCGACGTCGGGCGCATCATGCGTCGGCGTGACAGACGGGAGCGCAGCGAGGCGTTTACCGCGCGCGTTCGGCAGACCTCGGGTATGGGCGATCGAGTAAATCCCGATAGGGTAAAGAATCTTGCCGGCTCGTCTGCGGAGGATGTTATCCTCGGTCTGCTTCTGCTCTATCCGGAGCAGACACCGTTTGTACGTAACTGTCTCGGACTCGTGCAGAACGATTTTGTTACCGAGTTCGGCAGGCGGCTGTACGGTGCGCTGCTCGAGCTGTACGGGACAGACCCGCCGGGCGACTGGGGAATGCTTGCGGGCAGCTTCTCGACCGATGAGATGAGCCGCATAAGCGATCTGCGTTCTGCGAGGATGAACCTCGGAGGAGACCCCGAAAAGCTGCTTACCGACTGTGTCGACAAGCTGAGAGAAAGTAAGAAAAAAGATATTTCATTGGAGGACTTAATTAATGAAAAGAGACATGACAGAAAACGAGTTTGATCGCGACGACGAGTACGAAAAGGATCAGGACGAGCTCGGCACGGACGGCGATTACCTCGAAGAGGATGAAAGTGACAGCTACGGCTATCGCGACGGGGACTCCGATGACGACGATTACGGTGCCGACATGGGTAGAGCGCTCGGCGATGCCTTTGAAGAGAGCGACTATATGAATTCACTCGACAGCATCATAAATTACAGCGATATTGCAGAGGCTGCCGTCGGAAATGTCACATCGGGTAAGGCGGGACACGTCGCTTCCGCATCCGCAGATGCCGCAAAGACCGATGCGTCGGGTGCCGCAGCTGCCGTCACAGCCGACGGTGAAAAGAAGGATGCTATGCAGCTTATCATCGAGCGCGGCAAGGCAAAGGGCTCTATTACTCACGGCGAGATAATGGATTTGCTCGGTGAGGAGGAGTACGATCTTGAGCAAATAGACAAGCTGTATGAGACGCTCGAGGGACTCGGCATAGAGGTTACCGACTACATCAACTCACCCGACCTCGAGGAGATCGAGAACGAGGTCGAGAGATACGAGAGCGCAGAGGATATGGAAAAGATGCTCGCGCAGGAGGGACTCGCTATCGACGACCCGGTACGTATGTATCTCAAGGAGATAGGCAAGGTGCCGCTGCTCGATGCGGAGAAGGAGCATAAGCTCGCCGAGCGTATGGCTCAGGGCGACACAAAGGCAAAGAGTGAGCTTGTTGAAGCTAATCTGCGCCTTGTCGTAAGTATCGCAAAGCGCTATGTCGGCAAGGGGATGTTTTTCCTCGACCTTATTCAGGAGGGCAACCTCGGTCTTATGAAGGCGGTCGACAAATTCGACTATCATAAGGGCTATAAATTCTCCACATACGCAACGTGGTGGATCAGACAGGCTATCACGCGTGCGATAGCCGATCAGGCGAGGACCATCCGTATCCCCGTCCACATGGTCGAGACGATACACAAGGTATCGCGTCTCAACCGCCAGTATCTCCAGGATCACGGCAGAGAGGCAACTCCCGAGGAGATCGCGGAGATGATGAATATCAATCCCGACAAGGTCCGTGAGATAATGAAGATATCGCTCGATCCGGTCTCGCTCGAGACACCTATCGGTGAGGAGGAGGACAGCCATCTCGGCGACTTTATAGAGGATGTCGATTCACCAGCACCCGCAGAGGCTGCATCGTATACGCTGCTGCGCGAGCAGCTCAACGAGGTGCTGCATACGCTTACTCCGCGAGAGGAGCAGGTGCTCAAGCTCCGTTTCGGCCTTGACGACGGCAGAACGAGAACGCTCGAGGAGGTCGGAAAGGTGTTCAACATCACCCGCGAGCGTATACGTCAGATAGAGGCTAAGGCATTGCGCAAGCTGCGTCACCCGAGCCGTTCCAAGCGCCTCAAGGATTATCTGGATTAAAGGCGGCTGCAGACGGCATTCGGTGCCGATATGCCGCGGACTGCGAAGACCTCTCGGGCGGTCTGAGAGGTCTTCGCATCATGCTTCGGCGGAAAAACTATTTGCCGAATAGGCGAGTAGTTAACAAAAATCATCTTGACATAAATATCGGCATGGTGTAAAATAGATGAAGATATTTTTATTTAGCACAGCGGAGCATGTCGGCGGAGTGAACGCTTTTGCTGCCCGCATGTCCGATTAGGAGGACTTTCCCCATGAAAAAAAGAGTTATAAGCATGCTTCTCGGTATGCTCATGATCCTGTCGGTCGTACTTACCGGCTGCTCTTCAGGCGAGGACGGAGATAATATTATCGACGTTTCGCAGAGCAGAGCGAGCGCGATGACCATTACTCTCTACTCTATCGTAGAGGACGGTACGACCGAAAAAGCCAAGCAGGCTGTTCAGGATAAGCTGAACGAGATAACCGAGAATAAGTATAATACGCATGTTATTCTTAAGCTCTATACCGAGAGCGAGTATGACAATGTTATTGAAAAGCAGATAGCCACCATCAAGGCGGATATGGATCTTCAGGCAAAGCTGAAGGCTGCCTCCGATGTTGCTAAGAAGGCCGCACGTTCTGCCGGCTTCTCCATTGCTTCCGCCACCACTACCGAGGCGGCTGCACCCGAGACCGATGCAAACGGTGAGACCGCCGCTGAGACTACGGTTGAGTCAGGTGCGGCTGATGAGACAAAGATCAACGAGTACGGCATTGCCGATACTGTATATCCCGACGAGGAGGACGGTCAGCTCGACATCTTCCTTATCAACGACTATGCTACCTATAAGGATTATGTAAGTCAGGGCGTTCTTGCAGCGCTCGACGATCAGCTCACCTCTACCTCTAAGCAGCTCAGCGGATATATCTATCCGTCGCTTCTCTCGGCGGCTAAGGTCGGCGGTGTTACATATGCCATTCCGAATAACCACGTTATCGGTAACTATACCTATATGCTCGTAAATAAGGCGGTTGCCTCCGGTCTCGGCTTTAATCAGCGCAGCTTCACCAGTGCGGCTTCGCTTTACGACACCGGATTTATTGAGAGAGCGGCTTCCGAAAACGGCATTCTTATGCTCAACGACCCCGTATGTACTCTTGATTACGCAACCGGCGAGGATGCGAGCGTTATCGGAACCCTTGTTCCTACGCCCATGCCTACGACTACCAATGCGACATTCCCCCCCGCGATTATTTACGGTATTCCCGAGTATAAGAGCGTTCTCTGCATGAAGAATACCTACAAGAACTTGATAAAATACGGCGATCTTAAGGACTATGCGGGTCAGAATGTTATCACCGCATTTGTCAAGGGCACCGAGGCGGATGCAGCTAAGTATACCGACGACTATTATGTAGTCAAGGTAGCAGAGCCTACCGGCACCGCCGAGGAGGCATGCCAGGCAATGTACGCAGTCAGTGCGTATTCCGTATCGGTTCAGCGCAGCATGGAGGTAGTTAATCTTCTCACTACCGATACCGATGTTGTCAATCTGCTCGCATACGGCGTTGACGAGGTCAACTATGTATTCGACGAGGCAAACAGCATCATCAATCTTACCGATCTTAAGCCCGGCGACGAAAATTATTACCGAATGAATCCCGATTACGCAGGTAACCAGTATAAGAGATATCCCTCCAGTGAGTCCGATGCGAGCGAGCTTGCTACCGCAGCCGATAACTGGGCTGCAGGAAAGGCGCAGAATCTCTCGACCATCGAGCTGCCCTATGCAAACTTTGTAGTAAATACTACTCTCGTTCCCGGATATGTTTCTCAGGACAATATGGACGATGAGGATGATGATGAGACTACGGAAGGTGAGACCACTACCGCAGCTGAGACGACCGAACCTCAGGTCGAGTTTATGGATGTCGCAAGCATGGTAACCGCACTGTGCCGTCTGTATGATGACTACAATGCCAAGATCGAGAATTTTTCCGGTACTAATCCCGATACCGGAGCAGCTATGACTATCTCCGAGTATGTTGACTGGATCGCGGAAACCGTTGCGAATGAAAAGTGTGTTTCCGATGCACTCAATACCTCTAACTCCGCTTCTATTACGAACCAGTATCTCTCCTATATCGGAAATTGACCGTTTGTTTAGAAACAATAGCTTCCCCCTGCTGTGCTTCGGCATGGCAGGGGATCTTTTTTACTTATCAGGATACGATTATTCGCCGCAGTGCAGCTGCGGTATTTTTTTATTTCACGAAAAAAATTCCGCTTCGGCAGCCGCAGCTTTATCTACGCCCGACTTGAGCAAGTAAGTATAACGCGACCGCTTTAGCGATTAGGTATAACACGACAGCTGAATAAGAAGGTATAGTGTGGGGCAGCATGAATGATTAGATGCAGCGTTGCTGCTTGAATGGGTAGGAAATGCGCGGCAGCTTGAGCGATCAGGTATAGCGCGGCGGCTGTGATTCGCTCTGAAGCACTTAATATAATTACATGTCGAATGCATATTTGATGCAGCCTTTACATTATTGTGATATCGGATTTTTCACCGCGTATCTATAATATGAAGCATCCGAAATTCAACAAAGCGAAAGAAGCTCGGATATAGTCCCCGGCAGCGACCGCACGGTACAGTGCAGGTATACGGCGGCATTGCCCGGGACGCGTAATTTATATAGGCAAATTCTCATTGCTCGGGAAATTTTCCCGAAAATCGGGGAATCCTATTTAGACAAACGGAAACGAGGTAATTATTATGACTTACAGAACAATTGTTATTGATTATTCGCCGAAAGCAAAGAAAATGGCTGCGGCTATCGAGAAAATCACAAACGAGCGCGCTAAGGAAGGATGGGAGCCGATAACATTTTCGGTGACTAACTCTGCAAAGGCTATCATGCTGTTCCGCGTGCCGGAGTATGTTCGACATGACATTCCCGATGATGCAGAAATAGACTCGGACGGCATTTCGCATGAGGGAACCGCCGATGCCGTCGGTGAAGCGGAATGAAGCAGGCGGTTATCGACATCGGCTCAAACTCTATCCGGCTGACGCTTTATGAAACGGAGAATCGGGATTTCAAGATTCTATTCCGGGAGAAGATAATGGCGGGGCTTGCCGGCTATGTGGAGGACGGTAAGCTCAGCGCGGAGGGGATAGAGTGCGCCTGCACGGGGCTGTTGACCTTTCGCGGAGTTTTGCAGACGCTGGATATCGAGCATGTCAGCGTTTTTGCCACGGCATCTCTCCGTAATATCTCAAATACGGAACAGGCGCTGTCTCTCATCCGCGCCGCCACCGGCTATTCGGTTCAGGTCGTCTCGGGCGAGGAAGAGGCGCTGCTCGGCTATGCCGGCGCTATGCGTGAGCTGCATTTGACCGGCGGTGTGTTTCTTGATATAGGGGGCGCAAGCACCGAGATAGTTACGTTTGATAAGGGGGAGCCTATGAGCTTTACCAGCTTTCCTGTCGGTTCGCTGAGTCTATACCGCCGCTGCGTCAAAAAGATACTGCCCGGAGAGGGCTCGCTCAGACGGCTGCGGCGGGAAATCGCGGATGCTATCGGGGCAGACTGCGGCGTGCCGAATGTTTCTCCTCTGCTTGTCGGTGTCGGAGGTACGGCGCGTGCGGTGCTGCGCATGTCGCAGTATTATTATAAGTTATCCGATGAGTGTCACAGCATGACCGCAGAGCAGCTTGACGGATTGTATAGGCTTCTTTGCAGCGGAAAGAAAGAGGCAAGTGATCTTATCCTGCGGCTCGAGCCGGAGCGCATCCACACAATCGTGCCGGGAATACTTATTTTGCGGCATGTATTTCATCTGTTCGGGGCGGAACAGCTTGTTGTAGGCAAATACGGCGTTCGGGAAGGCTATCTATGTCAAAGAATACTCAAAAACAATATCGGTACACTCAAAACCGTGAACTGAGTTGGCTGCGCTTCAACCGACGCGTGCTCGAGGAGGCGGCAGATCCGAGGGTCCCTATACTGGAGCGGTTGAAATTTGTCGCGATCTTTACCGGAAATCTCGATGAGTTTTTCATGGTGCGTGTCGGAAGCCTTTTTGATCTTGCCCGCATGGTGCCCGATGATACGGATAACAAGACCGGTTGGACGCCCGATGGGCAGCTTCAGCATGTTTACCGCGCAATTCCCGGCTTGCTCGCCATGAAGCAGCAGATATATACAGCGGTCATGGCGGAGCTTGAGCGCAGCGGCGTGCGTGATATTTTGCCCGAAAAGTCGGGGACGGATGATATGAAGCGGATAAACCGCTTCTTTAAATCGGAGCTCCTGCCGATTTTGTCTCCGATACTTATCGGTCCGAATCACCCGGTCCCGCATCTGGTGAATAAGCATCTCTACGCTGCGGCACTGCTCGAAAGCAAGAAGGGGCATAAGGCTGTCGGTATCGTTCCGGTGCCGGACAATGCACCGCCGTATCTACTTCTTTCGGATAAGAAACGCTTCGTACGTACCGAGAATATACTGCTGCACAGACTTCCGGTATTGTTTGATGCGTATGAGGTCAGGGAGAGCTGCATTCTGACGGTAACGCGAAATGCGGATATCAGCTTCGACGACGAAAAGTTTGAGGATAACGAAGAGGATTTTCGCCGTCAGATGAAAAAGCTGCTGAAAAAGCGCGATCATCTGGCTGTCGTGCGGCTGGAGCTTAGCGCATCGGTGTCCGCGGAATTTCAAAAAATGCTGTCGTCACTCATTCGTGTGGAGCGCTATCAGATATTTACCGACAACTGCCCGCTCAATATGCATTATGTGTTCGGGCTTACCGATGAGCTGCCGAGGGAGCTTTCCGCGTGTCGGCTGTATCCTGCCTACCGCCCGCGCTTTGCGGAGGATTTGGACCGGAGCCGTCCGATGATCTCACAGATACAGCAGAGAGATCGTATGCTGTTTTATCCGTATGATTCGGTGGAGCCGTTTTTGCAGCTGCTCAGCGAAGCCGCAGATGATCCGCAGGTGCTTTCGGTCAAGATAACGATCTATCGGCTCGCTTCCTCCTCGAAAATTGCTCAGGCGCTCTGCCGCGCGGCAGAAAACGGCAAGGAGGTGCTCGTGCTTATGGAGCTGCGTGCCCGCTTTGACGAGGAGAATAACTTGGCATGGTCTAAAATGCTTGAGGAATCGGGCTGTCAGGTCATTTTCGGTACGGAGGGCTTCAAATGCCACAGCAAAATATGCCTTATCACGCTGCGCAGTCATAATAAGACCGCCTATATAACTCAGGTAGGCACCGGTAACTACAACGAAAAGACCAATGCTATGTATACCGATCTAAGCCTCATGACTGCAGATACCGCCGTCGGCGAGGACGCTGCGGCATTTTTCCGAAATATGCCGGTAAATAAGCTGGACGGAGACTATAAACGGCTCTGTGTCTCTCCGTTGGGTATAAAGTCGATGCTGATGCAGAATATCGACCGGCAGATCTTGCTCGGTAAGGACGGATATATATGTATAAAAGCAAATTCGGTTACCGAGCGTGATATCATTGATAAGTTGTCTGAGGCTTCCTGCGCCGGAGTTGAGGTGCAGCTTATTATTCGCGGGATATGCTGTATTTTGCCCGGGGTCGCCGGCAAAACGGAGAATATACATGTTACAAGCGTGGTGGGACGTTTTTTGGAGCATGCGCGTATTTATCGCTTCGGTCGCGGCGATGATGCCGAGTTCTATATATCGTCTGCCGATCTTATGACGCGTAATCTCAATCGACGCGTGGAGATCGCCTGCCCGATACGCGATGCTCGCCTGCGAGAGCTGCTTGAATGGATATCGGATTCTCAGCTCCGTGACACGGCTAAGGCATGCATAATGCTGCCGGACGGCAGCTATTGCCGAAAGCAAAGCACCGTGCAGTTCGATTCGCAGGAGTATTTTATGCAGCATTCTCCGCATATTCCGCCCGTCCCGTCTAAAGGCGCGGGTAATACGATGCGGCGACTGAAGGAATGGGCAGCCTCGTTTCTTAAATCTCATAAAATATAGGGGTGCTATGTGCCCCATTACAGCGCTGATGCGCAGGCGCGTCGGACACCGACAGACGTAATGGCAAAAGGCAGCTGCGCTGCGTGGCGATCACATCTTGATAATATAAGATTCGGCTCATTACTGCGGAAAAGTAAAAAGACCTGCATGCCTCGGAAATATCGGATATCCGGGGCATGCAAGTCTTTGCGTTAAATATGATCGGCGGCACTGCTTTGCCTTGATCATCGAAAATCAAACATTGAAGCGGAAGAGGGTCACATCTCCGTCCTGCATAACATAGTCCTTGCCCTCGCTGCGGACAAGTCCCTTTTCCTTTGCAACGGTCATGCTGCCGCACTCCATCAGCTTATCAAAGGCGATTATCTCGGCGCGGATAAAGCCGCGCTCGAAGTCGGAGTGTATCTTGCCCGCCGCCTGCGGTGCGCGCGTACCGCGGGTAATGGTCCATGCGCGGACCTCCTGCGGACCGGCAGTGAGAAAGCTGATAAGACCGAGCAGCGAATAGCTTGCCTTAATGAGGCGGTCAAGACCGCTCTCCGCAAGCCCGAGATCCTCGAGGAACACCGCCTTTTCGTCAGGCTCAAGCACGGCAATCTCCGCCTCTATCTGTGCGCAGATGGGGAGTATTCCCGCACCCTCCTCGGCAGCTCGCGCAGCGAGCTTTACATATCCTGCATTTCCGGACATATCGCTGCCTATCTCATCCTCTGAGATGTTGGCGACGTATATGACGGGCTTCATAGTCAGCAGCGGAACGGTGAGCATTATCTCAGCCTCTTCCTCAGTATATTCGAGCGATCTTGCGGTCTTGCCCTCGTTGAGAGCCTCGGTGACGCGCTCAAGCAGCAGCGCCTCGCGCTCGAGCGACTTGTCGCCCTTCATCATCTTGCGTGCATGAGCTATTCTGCGCTCGAGCACCTCGATATCCGAATAGATAAGCTCCATATTTATGGTGTCGAGGTCACGAATAGGATCGACCGAGCCGTCGACGTGAATAATGTCGGTGCTCTCAAAGCAGCGTACAACATGAACAATGGCATCGACCTCGCGGATGTGGGAGAGAAACTTGTTTCCCAGACCCTCACCCTTGGATGCGCCCTTGACAAGCCCTGCGATGTCGACAAATTCGACAACGGCGGGAGTGTACTTTTCCGGGTGATACATCTCTGCGAGACGGTCGAGGCGCGAGTCGGGTACGGCGACCACGCCGACATTCGGCTCTATGGTGCAGAATGGGTAATTTGCGCTCTCCGCTCCTGCGTTCGTTATTGCGTTAAATAGAGTGCTTTTGCCGACGTTTGGCAGACCTACGATACCGAGTTTCATATATTATACCTTTCTGTACATGCTTCGCGCGGAGTACGATATGTCGCGCGGCGGTTTTCTGTTAATATCTATATAATTATAATACATTTGCACGAAATAATCAAGTGATATTTGAGGGTATGTATGAGTAACATACGATTAACAATTAAGTTACATTTTATTAACCACATTGTTCAAAATACTGATATAATGAATATAGTCAAATAAATAACGAAATTAACAAAATAATGTTTGCCGAGTCGAATCTTCGCACGGCAGTCGGGAGAACGGGCGTTCTCCGGAATCGCGACCGGGCGGAGGTATCGAATCGACGGACGCCGACAAAAAGAAAGCAAATTTATCAGAGGTGGATGATGATGGGAACAAAGATTCTTGTAATTGACGACGACGTTAATATCTGTGACATGCTCAAGCTGTATCTTGAGAATGACGGATATGAGGTCAAGACCGCAAATGACGGCGCTGACGGAGTCAGCTGCTTTAAGATGTACGAGCCGGATCTTGTTCTGCTCGACATTATGATGCCTAAGAAGGACGGCTGGCAGGTATGCCGCGAGATTCGCGAGGTCTCCTCTAAGCCGATCATTATGATAACGGCAAAGGGCGAGGTTTTCGACAAGGTGCTCGGTCTCGAGCTCGGTGCGGACGATTTTATTGTCAAGCCCTTTGAGATGAAGGAGCTCTCCGCGAGGATCAAGGCGGTGCTCCGCCGCTACTCGGCTCACGACAATCAGCGCGATGACGGCATTGTCAAGTTCGATAACATCGAGATCAGCCTTGACAAATATGAGCTCAAGCTCAAGGGCAAGAGCGTTGATATTCCCCCGAAAGAGCTTGTACTGCTCTACTTCCTCGCTTCCAACTACAACCGCGTGTTCACGCGCGATCAGCTGCTCGACAAGGTATGGGGCTTTGACTATCTCGGCGACTCGAGAACGGTCGACGTTCACGTCAAGCGTCTGCGTGAGAAGCTCGAGGGCGTGTCCGACAAGTGGGTGCTCAAGACTGTATGGGGCGTAGGATATAAGTTCGAACTTCTTCAGTAATTATGCGTGTACCGCGCATGGCGGTCAGCTATCCGAAAAGGGGATGCTAAAAGGTCCGAACATTTTTTCTATCCCCCGGTGATTAAAGCGGGCTGTTAAAAACGAGTTTTTTAACAGCCCCTTTTTAGCTGTCGTGCCGGTCGTGAAAAAAGCGCAGTTATCGGCGAGTGCCGATGCGAGCGCATCGCATGCACCGCAGGAAAGGGTCCCGCTGCGGCGGGTTATGGTATATAAATGTATAAGAGCTTGTTTTCACGGTATCTGACCGCCTTTCTGCTGATAATCGTCGTAGCCTTTTCGATAATTATCGGCGTTGTCGGCGTCATGATGACCGACTATTCAAACGAGGTAAACAGCAGCATGCTTTCGCGCACGGCGGCATCTATAGGCAGAACGGTCGAAGCGAAATACGCAGCATCTACGACCGAGAATTATAATCGCTTTGTATACTACAAGCGCAGCGAGCTGCAGACGGCGGTGGATGCTATGTCCGATGCGGACAGCGGCGTTATAATCTTTGTTACAGATGCTAAGGGAAATGTTCTCCTTTCGGGCAACGAGCAGGAGGTCTCGCTCTCCGAGCAGATAGCTCCGGAGCTGCTCCCGTCACTATCTGACGATGGATCGGCGGGAGACTCCGGCGGCGCTGCGGGTGATGAGGCGGGCAATGCAGGCAGCTCTGCCGATAGTTCGACAGGCGGCTCTGCCGCTACGGCGGCAAATGTGGCGCTTCGGCTCGATTCCTCCGACCTCGGCGGTGTACTGGCGACCCAGTACAGCATCAGCGCGGTCGCTATAAGCGGAAGAGACGGCGAGACCGTCGGCGCAGCCTATGCGATCGCTGCAGCCTATACCATGAAGATATTTATCAGCACGATGGTCAAAACGCTCATCACCGAGTGCTTGTGGGTGCTGCTGGCAGCGCTTATCGCCGTATACTTTATCAGCGAACGCATAACCAGCCCGCTCAAGAAGATGAGCATGGCTGCCAAATCATTTGCCGCAGGGCAGTTTGATGTTCGTGTGCCTGTTATCGGTCACAGTGAGGTAGCCGACCTTGCAACTGCATTCAATAATATGGCAAGCTCGCTCGCAAAGACCGAGGAGACGCGCCGAGTATTCCTTGCCAACGTCTCGCACGACCTGCGTACCCCGATGACCACCATCGGCGGCTTTATCGACGGCATTCTCGACGGAGCCATTCCGCCGGAAAAATACGAGCATTATCTCGGCATTATCGCGAGCGAGGTGCGTCGCCTGTCCCGCCTTGTCAACTCGCTGCTTGAGATAACGCGTATTCAGGCGGGCGAGCGTAAGTTTAATATGGAGTCGTTCGACATTGCCGAAATGGCACGTGAAATACTCATATCTAACGAGCAGCGCATAGAAAAGAAGCATCTCGATGTTTCGTTTGAATGCGATAACGACCGTATGTTTGTCTATGCCGACCGTGACGCCATCTATCAGATACTGTATAACCTCTGCGATAATGCGGTCAAATTCTCGCGTGATGGCGGAGCGTATAAGATATCGATAATCGCCAAGGCGGGCAAGGTCTATACCTCGGTCTACAACGAGGGGCAGGGTATTGCGGACGACGATATCGATTACGTTTTCGACCGCTTCTACAAGAGCGACAAGAGCCGCGGACTTGACAAGACCGGTACGGGACTCGGTCTTTACATAGCCAAGACCATTATCGACGCGCACCACGAGGAGATATGGGTCCGCAGTGTTTACGGGAAGTTTTGCGAGTTTGTATTTACGCTTCCGCAGACGCACGATCCGCGCGGCGACGAGCTTGTTCCGACTGCGCCGCTTAAATAAAATTTGTCAAAAAATCAAAACAAGGACTTTACAAAAGAAGTTCAAAGCATTAATAAAAGATTCAGCCGACGTTCAAATGTGGGTGTTATACTACTATACATCTAATGGGAGGCTTTGATGCTGTGCTTTTTCGGCTGAGAGGGTATCTGCGTTCTGCCGCACCATGTGAACCGAATTATTAACGAAGAGGATTGTGAGGCAGGATAATATGGCAAAGTTCAGAGCAAATACGACCGCCTGCCGCGAGCGCGAGGCTGTGTGCTTCGGCGGCTTAGCAAGCCCTCACTTCTCGATATACAAGCGCGAGCTCGCGAGGAAGGAGCGCAGCCGCAGCCGCAAGGCGCTAACGGTTGCACTTGCCTTAGCGACCGCCGCACTCTTCTCGGCTTGCGTCGGCTGTGTGGTATACCTGCTGCGCGACTCGGGAACGGTCGGCTCTCTCTCGGGAACCGTACTCGGTATGGGCGGAGAGAGCGAGAGCGGTGCCGATTCGGTCGGCGAAATGCTCGTTCGCGCACGCGAAACGGCGAAAAAGGAAAGAACCGCCTCCGGTGACGAGGTGAGCGAGGGCACATCCGAGCTGCGGATAGAGGGGCTGACGGGAATTGATTTCGTCACAGTTACCTCCGCGTGGTCGAAGATATATAATATCCCGCGCGGTATCGCGGTACAGCAGGTCGATGTCTGCAGTCAGACCGGCGGCGTTCAAATGGAGGTCGGCGATGTCGTTACCTCGATAAACGGTACAAGCGTTTTCGGGATCAACGAAGCATATACGGTTCTCTCGGGGATTAAGGACAGCGGCGAGTGCCGTGCCGAGATGACCTTTTATCGGAACGGGCAGAGCTATCTGGCAGTATTCGTTTTAAAGTGATTTTGTTTTAAGCAGGGTATAGAAAGACTGCTGCGTTGTAATTTCTGTTTGATCGATGGGCTTTAAACGCCTGATATTTAAATCCCGATAAGAGATAAAAATGTGCCGCAGGCAGTTGCTTGCAGCACATTTTTTGCTTTTTCTATCCGGGAAATACAGTCATACAGCCGCCTCGCGAAGCTCGCGTACCGCCTCGGCTATATCGGGCTTGCCGAAAATCGCAGAGCCGGCGACGACCACGTTTACGCCCGCATCGACCGCCTGCTTTATGTTGTCGCGATTTATGCCTCCGTCTATCTCTATGTCGTAGTCAAGTCCGAGCTCCGAACGCAGACGGACAAGCTCGCGCACGTGCTCGAGGGTATCCGGCATAAACTTCTGACCGCCGAAGCCCGGTTCGACGCTCATGACCAGTACCATGTCGAGCATAGAAAGATATGGGAGGATAGTCTCGGTCGGTGTCGCGGGCTTTATCGAAATGCAGCATCTGACTCCCGCATCGCGTATCGCGCGCAGCGCCGCAGCGGGATCGTCGGTTGCCTCGACGTGTATCGTTATGATATCCGCACCGGCTTTTATAAATTGCGGTATATAACGGATGGGATCGGTTATCATGAGGTGAACATCGAATACAAGACCGGAGGCGCCTCTCAGAGAGGAGATGACACAGGGTCCGAAGCTGATGTTCGGCACGAAAACTCCGTCCATAACGTCGAGATGCAGATATTCAACGCCTGCCTCCTCGGCGCGGCGGACATCATCTCCGAGATGCGAAAAGTCGCAGGAGAGTGCGGAGGGTGAAAGAATCAGCTGCTTGTTCATGGCTTTGACTTATCGCCGCCGCAGCGCGGCGGTGTCCTTTCTTATGTTTGTTGCATTATGACGCTGCTTTGCGGCAGCGAGAAATAATATCGTATGAGTGACTCATTTCAGTGTCGGCTTGCTCGAGGCTTGCGGCACTGTATTGCACGGTACGGGTGTTTTTTGCCGTGTGCCGAACTATCTGCCTATATCGGCGTGTCTGAGCATCGTCACAAAAAACGGCGGGAGGCATACATTGATAAAGGCGGCACGGAAATCTCCGCATCCTACCGCGAGGCAACGGACGGTGAAAGTGCGGGATGTCGGAATGTCGCTATGCCCGCGGTGATGCCTCATATATACCGTCTCCGTTGAGCCGAGGCTCGACGGGGACGGACTTTTTTTGCGTGAGAATAGCCTTGCCGATTTGCACGGCTCGTGCTGCCGAGAATAATGCAGTTGCTCCGGTGCGGCGGTCGGCAGCTGCCCGCGGAGTATTTTGTCTTGCAGAGTGTTTTGCCTTACAAATTATTTTGCATGACGGCGCTGCGACCTTGGCGGCAGAATTTTGCTTATTGCCGGCTCGGATAGATGAGCGCAACAGCGTGGCATGCCATGCCTTCACCGCTTCCGGTAAAGCCAAGCCCCTCCTCGGTAGTCGCTTTTATCGAAATACTCTCGCGCGGGATACCGAGCGCCTCGGAGAGACGGTCACGCATAGCGGGGGTGTGCGGCGCTATTTTCGGCTTCTGAGCGAGCAGGGTAATATCGATATTACCTATGGCATACCCCGCCTCACGCAGCATCTGTGCAACCTCTGAGGCAAGGGTAATGCTGTCCGCTCCCTTGTATTTTTCGCTTGTGTCCGGAAAATGGCTGCCGATATCGCCGAGTGCCGCCGCCCCGAGCAGCGCATCCATTACCGCGTGCGTCAGCACATCGGCATCCGAATGCCCGAGCAGTCCGAGCGTGTAGTCTATCTTCACACCGCCGAGTATCAGCTCTCTGTCCTCGGTCAGTCGGTGAACGTCGTAGCCGTGGCCTATGCGCGGAATAATATATTCTTTCATCTGTTCTTCTCCGATGCTGTATTTTGATGTTTTATATCAGATTTATTTTCTGCCGCTTCGAACAAGCCGTGAGATGCGGTAGGAGGCACATTTCATCGCTGCCGTCAATATAAGCGTGGCGGCACGGTCAATGCAAGCGAGGATTCATGTCCGACAGGCATTAGACGTGATAACGCCATATGCCTCAGGTGTGCGAGTCTGCCGCACGTGCGGTGAGATTGCGTGCGGTGAGCAGCGCTCTTGCTATGACGAGATCCTCCGGTGTGGTTATCTTCAAGTTTGTTTTGCCGCAGTCTATCATCTTGACCGGGAATCCGGCATGCTCGGCGACCGAGCAATCGTCCGTTGCCTCAAAGCCGTCGCGCTCGGCGGTGTAGGCAGAGGCGAGATATAGGCTTGTCTTAAAGCACTGAGGAGTCTGCGCGCGCATCAGAGCGTTTCGGTCGACCGTTTCGGTGACAAAACCGCGCCCGTCGCAGCGCTTGACCGTGTCGGTCATCTTCTCGGCGGCTGCCGCCGCACCGTATATGCATGCTTGCCGCAGCACCTCGGTTATCTCATTGGGGGTTATAAGGCATCTCGCGCCGTCGTGTATCGCTACGTATTCGGAGCTGTATGAGAGCACCTTTGTGCCGAGCATGACCGATTCCTGCCGTGTTGCTCCTCCGCTCACGACCTGCCGCAGCTTCGACAGCCCATATGCCCGCTTAAAGTCGGTATATGTCCCGAGCTCGTCCTCTTTAGCGACAACTATTATCTCCTTTATCGCCTCGCATGCCTGGAATGCGAGCAGGGTATGAACTATTACCGGTTTGCCGCACAGCTCGGTCATTTGCTTTGTGCGTGTGCTTCCCATGCGTGTGCCAGAGCCTGCCGCGACTATTATCGCGGAGCAGAAATGCTCCTCCGGTCGCGGAACTCCTCCCGCCGCGCGGACCGCATTTGCCAACTTTTCCGTTTTTGTCTTCATTTTGCTTATCTGCCGCGCTTACGGCGGCTTCCTTTTCTATTTTTTCTTTATTCGTTTTATTGTTTTTTGTCGGTCGAATTCTTCAAGGTATCTTATTTCCCACATTCTCTGCAGCTTTCGATTTGTTGCATTTCTGCGGTTTCGTTTATCGGTGCGCAGTACGTGTCGCTCTCTTCCGTTTGAGTGCCTACACTGTCGGAGTTATGAAGCATTCTCTCGAATACTATACGAATTATACCATATTTTTATTCCGTGCACAAGTAAGCGGCAAATTTTCATCGGCATACATATAAAATTTTGCGTTACATGTGCGGTCGAGCTCCGCTTTTTGCGCAAAGAGGTTCACATGCAGCGCTTTTTGTGGTAAAATAAGCAGACGGGGACGAGCTGCATAATTCGCCGCACATCCCCGACCGAAATAAGAAAGGCAGATCTATATGGATAAAAATAATACCTCCCGCAGTCTTATTTTCGGCGCGGGCGACTATACCGGTGTGCCGCAGATCGGTTCGCTTGCTTCGAACAGTCTTGTTATTGCAGCGGACGGCGGATACAAATATCTCGATTCGCTCGGTATCGCGCCGGATATTTATATCGGCGATTACGATTCCTCCGAGTGCCCGGAGGGAGTGGATGCGGTGCGGCTGCCGGTGGAAAAGGATGATACCGACATGCTCGCAGCCGTCAGGCTTGCGCTCGGCCGCGGCTGCCGTGAGATACATATGTTCGGCGGTACCGGCGGCAGACTTGATCACACGCTTGCCAATATTCAGACCTTGCATTTTGTCACCGGGCGCGGCGGATGCGGCTATCTATACGGCAGCGGCTGCGCAATGACCGTGCTTTCCGGTGAGACAGTTCGGATTCCGTCACGGAAGAGCGGGGATGTATCGCTGTTTGCGCTCGATTCGACTGTGCACGGTGTGACGATACGGGGATTGAAATATACGCTCGAGGACGGCGATATTACCCCCGATTTTCCGATAGGGGTCAGCAATTCTTATATCGGGAAGAGAGCCGAGATAACGGTTAAGCAGGGCTGTGCGCTGCTTTATTTTGACTGCGATACCGCTCTGCCTCTCGAGAGGCAGAGACTTTTATAATTCATATTATTGCTTGAACGGCATAGACTTTCATAATCTGTTTTGGATTCATATCAGTAAAAGGATATTCACACATGACAGACCGAGACTTATGCGGCAAATATCGACTCGGTGGTGCACGTGTCTGTTTTGGGCTTACAAAGCGTAAAAAGGGGCTGTTAAAAAACTCGCTTTTTTAACAGCCCCGTATTTGCCGTAAACAACAGTCTGACAAGAAGCTGAGCTTGACATCGTCTATATTCGACAGATAGTCTCAATAATCGACTTTTACGGGTAATATATAACCGACAGCTCGGTATATCCGATTGCTGCCGTTGTCAGAGGTATTTATCCATTGCGGTTTTGACGGCTGAGACGACCTCGCTGATTATCCGTTGCTGCTTTGTGCTTGAGCTCTCAAGCAGCTCTGCGATCTGCCTGCCCGGAAGCTCGGCATCACGCCCGCTGTCGCCGAATATTATGCTGTCGGTCGATACTTCGAGTATCTGCGACAGCTCTATCAGTACCGGCAGGCTCAGCTTGGTATTTCCCGTTTCGATGTGACTCATGTGTGTAGTGGATATCCCTATCCGCTCTGCAAGCGATTCCTGCGACATCCTTTTGGCTTTGCGAAATTTGCGTATATTCTGACCGATCAGATAATAATCCGGCATATTATCCTCCATAGTTAAATTATACTTGCATTATATAGGCGTTTGTGCTAAAATTACATAAACTATGTAGGCTAAAATATATGCACGCAATTAAAGATGACGTATCGTACCGGATACTGTTCTGTATATACAGTATATTTTTCGCGGAGGGGGGCTGTTCGGTGCATACTTATTTTTATGTCGAATCACGCCGCGAGGTCATCAGATGCCCTATCGCAAAGCGGATCAAGGAGGTCAAACAGCCGCACGGCGGTTATCTGCGCCCGCGTGACCTTGAGACCATCGTTCTCGGAGGCGGTCTTGAGGAGCTCGGAGGCGGAGAAAACGCACCGAGAGAGCTTGTCGCCGCGGCGGTGGACCACCTCGGCAGATTTGTGTCCGGAGATAAGGCTGCGGATTCCTTTCTGCCGTCCATGCTGTGTGCGCGTGCGCTCGGAAACGAGAGACGCGCTTCTCTTTTGATGAACGGCATACGCGGACTCGACGATGTATCCATAGAAAACCCACTGCTGCTCAGCGGACTCGGTGAGTGCCGTGCTCCGCGCGACGGTGCGTGTGAGTGTGAGACCGAGAACGCATGGAAGCCCAACGCGGTAACTGTAGCTAATGCGCGGATAATGACGAGACGCACACAGCGCATGCTCTCGGATTTCGGAGGGCGGGTGCTTGATTCCTTTACCTTTGACGGCGGATATACTGAGACCGTGTGCGGAGGGACAGGCGATCTTACAACGCCTGATACACTGTGGCTGCTTGCCGAGTCGGCAGCGCCTGTCAGTACCGCTCAGACACTGAGATTGCTTATGTGCTGGAGAATGGGAGTGCATTCGCACCATGACAGACTGCGTAGGATAGAATATCTTGCGCTGTTCAACGCGCGAAAAAATACCGTTTCCCGTGTGCATGTCGCCTCTATTCCTCAGACGGTCGCATCCGAGGTCGACAGATATGTTATAGGCTATTGATGTTATCTCGAGAGACAAGCCGGTATTGCTTTCATATTTATAAAACAAAGGCAGCGAATGAAATTGCTTCATTCGCTGTCGATTTTTTAGAATGTTACACGCAGCACGGGTACATTTATAGCGGAAAAGTATAAAATGTTGCCTTGCGTTATCATTCCGCGTCAAATACCATCTTGGCTATCTTCCAACCGTTTGCACTGCCGCTCGTATTTACGAAATACAGCTGCCATGCGCGGACATGCTCTTCTGTATCCTGCTCGGAGTTAGACGAATAGAACGAGAGGTCAAAGTCTATCTTGCAGGAGAAAGCATTGTCGCCCCATGACTGATAATCATAGGTCTTGATCTGCTTGTTGTGGATGGTGCATCTGCCGGTCCATGCGAGCGAGCTGTAAACCGTAGACAGATAGCTGTAAGCAACGCTGCCGGGCTGTATGTAGGGCAGGATAAGGTTCTGATAGTTTGCGGCTATACGTGAAGCGCCGTCGGTATAGTACTTGATATAGCCGTCGACGAATTTCGTAACGTACTGCTCATGCTCGGTCTTGAGCTGTTCGGAGGGCTCCTTTGCATAGGTGAACGAGCTGTCCTCGCACTCGACGGTAAGCTTCGTGCCCGCAGCGTCGGTGATAGTTACCTCGGGCAGGGAATAGAGCCCGGAGATCTCGTAGAGCGTGGTCGTTTTCGGATTTGTAATGTACTTGCTTATAGCGTCGATCTCCTGACATACCGATTTGCGGCTGACAAGCTGCGCGTCGGTGAGCTTTATACCGTTTACGGTCACGCTGCCGCCGTCCGGCACGTTTATTTTTGCCGTTATAAGCTCATCTGCGGGAGTGTCGAACACAAAGTCGGTGTGCGTTTCATTCTCGCTGACGAGTGTGAGTGCGGCTCCTTTAGCCGTCTTTGCGGATGGTGTGATATCGGATACGAGTCCGGGGAAAACGTATTTTACGAATTTAGGCTGTTCCTTAGCTGCCGCATTCCACTCGGACAGTCCGCTCAGCTCTATCTTCTCGTCGGAGATATACTTTGTATCTGCAAGAATATCGCCGAGGTATACCGACGTACCGTCAGGTACGGTCGCGGTAACGGTGTGCAGTGAGCTGTCGGGCAGCGAATATGAGAGCGTGCGCACACCGTCTGCCTTGGCGTCAGAGAGCACCGTAAGTTCGGTGCCGTTGTACTTGACTATCGGGAGAAATCCGTCGTAGCCCTCGCCGACCTCATATAGGTCGCACAGAGGCATTTTTTTCGGATCCTCGAACTCCGCGCACGGTCCGGCATATTTTTCGGAGCCGTGGTTGTACGAGCCGCTCAGTGTGCTGCCGGCGAGAGTAAGCGTCGAGCCGCCCGGTACCTTGATATAAAAGCTGTCATAGTGCATGTCCGAAAAATCGCCGGTGTACTCGAGCTTTCCGTCGCTCCATTCATCAAAGCCGAAAAAGCTGTGTCCTGTTTTTTCAAACGAGACGCGCGCGATCTCACGATCGCCTATCATAACGGTGTACACCGGAGTATCGTCCGTGTACTCGCCGACGCGCTTTGTAAGGATATAGTCGTCGCCGAGCGCAGGCATTATCAGACTGCTCACCGTCTGTTCAGCCGAGAGGAACTTTCCGCAGTCGTTCGGGAGGTTGTCGGCTATCAGTACCGCAAGCCGGTCGAGGTTGTATTCCTCCTTAAAATTATCGAGCACCGTTTCGATGCGCGATGCTTCATATTCGCTCATATAGCGTGCAAACACGAAGCCGCCCGCTGTAATCAGCAGGACGAGAACAAGTGATACTATAAGAAATATGCGCCAGAACAGCGGCATACGCTTCTTTTCCGGATTTTTCACATTCATACCGTCGCTTCCGCCGTGCGAAAGCTGCCTTTCTCATTATTCATAGGAATCTGATCCGATTCTATATACAGAGGATATTGCCGCGGAATCGGCAGCAGAACTGCGTCCGCCGTCGGGTGATTATTTTACAAGGAAGGAGGTCGGAAGCTCACGTTCTCCTATCACCGATGCGCTGACATTGAGAAATTCGCCGTTGTACAGCAGTAGGGATGAGGAGCCGCCGTCGAGATTTGAGCCGTTGACCGCGCCGTACTCTATCAGCAGATCGGTAAGATCATCGTAGGTCGCGCCGAGACTGCCGAGGCTTCTGCCGTTGATAACGACAAAGAGAACCCTTCCGTCTGCCGTCTGACCTATGGCGGTCCGCGGATTCATTCCGCCGCCGAGCGAGCCGCGTACATTGCAGGGCTTGCCGTTTACGACGAGCGTCGGACCGAAGCAGCAGGCATATTTTATGCCGAGCGAAAGCGCGGTGCTTCCGGTCATGCTTCCGACGTGGAGAATGCCGTCTCCGTCAAAGCCGATAACATTGTAGGCGGTATTGGCATTGCCCCATATAAGCTCGCCGTCGTTTATAACAAGACCGTCCGGTATTCCTCCGGTACCGCTGCCGTTCGGATCGTAAAAGCCACCGGCATTGATGCCGCCTATCGCGCCGTACTTCGCCGCCATCTGACGCAGCGTAAGTCCTACCGATGATTCGCCGTAGCTGTCGGGAATGCCGAGAAATACGCGCTTAGGGTCGGAGATCTTCATGATAACTCCGTTGAAGCTCTCCTTTTTGACCTCGATTATCTCGATGCCGTCACCCGGGGTCTCGGGCTCTGCGTTTGCGGGTACATCGCCTGATTCTGTGTCCTGACTGCCGTCGGTCTCGGGCTTTTTGCCTATGTTGATAAGCGACGAGTCGGTGGTCTCTCCGTTTCCTGATGCCGACTGCTCCTGCGCCGCGAGTATGGCATCTACCTCGTCGCTCGGCAGGAATATATTCGCAAGGAAGCCTGCCGCGCTTGTTTCCTTGACCGACAGCACAAACAGCCGCTTTGCACTCGGAGAGGGTCCCTTAACAAGCACAAATATTACGGTCAGGATGAGATATACGGCAATGATCACAGCCGCAAGCAACGATGCGAGCACACGTCTTATCACGCAGCCCGGGGTGAGTTTTTTCTTCGGCTCTGCCGTGCGCCTGCCGCGCTTGCTCTTGCTGCGCCTGCCGTGACCGGTGCTCAGCTCGGCATCTCTGTGGAGAGCCGAGAGAGGAACGGCTTTCGGCGATGCAGGCTCTGCGGGAGCTATGCTGCCCTCGGTCGGCTCTGCATCATCGGCATAGGCGTCGGATGCATCGTCCGATATGTTATTATCGACATACAGATCATCTGCGGTGTTATTTGCGTCGATGCCCGCTTCGGGATACTCAGACAACTCGTCGGATTGCTCGGCAGCAGCGTTATCCGGATACTCGTTATCGGTGTTATTCGGCTCGTCGGCATACCCGGCAGAGCTATTCTCAGCTGTTGGAACAGAATCTTCCGTCGCAGCGTTTTCGATTCTGCTGCCCTCTGATTCCGGAGCTTCACTGTCCGAGCGGCGGTCGGTATCGTCGTTTGCTTCGCCGCCGTTTATCGCAGAGAGCATGGGGGAGAAGCTGATATCTTCGTTATCGGGCGAATCCCCGCCGAACATATCACTGTCAAAGAAATTATCTTCCATAATAGCCTTCCTGAATCTTAGGTTTTATGTTCATTATAATAAAACATTACAGTATACCATAAAAAATGATATAATTCAAGAGAAAAAAGTTGCCGGACTGCAAAACGAATCTTACAGTCCGGTTAGGAGATCGATTATTCTGCCTCGCTTTCGGCATTTTCATTTCCGGCATCGCTCTTGTAGTACGGGTCGATCATTATTTCCTTTATCTTCGGATATGCTGCATAGATCATTATATACCACACGGCGCCGACCGTTATTACGAGCGGCAGCGTTATGCCGAGCGGCATAAACAGTCCTATCAGCAGATAGTTCAGCAAAATGATCACAGCCGCGCCGAGCAGTGCCGGGATGTTGCGCTTTGCACCTATCACGGCGAATATAAGCGCGTTCTTGAACAGCTTGAATGTGCTTAGCTCAAAGGTGACGAGCATAGTATAGAGGTACGGGCGCATAAGGAGGTAGAGTATCGCAAGCACGATATTTCCCCACATGACGATGCCGGAGGTGAACAGGCTGCCGTTGAGATATGCGAATACGATGTTGTAGGTGAGCAGTGCTGTGAAGGCACAGTCTATTATGCCGAGAATGATCGACTGGCTCAGATTTCTCTTGATTACGTACCTTATATCCGAGAAAAAGAATATCGGCTCGCCTCGCAGCAGGTTACGGAAGATGTAGGTCGCCGCGGTGGTTATGGGTCCGAGTGTCAGCGCGAGCAGCAGCGCGAGCAGCATCATGACCGTTGTTGCCGTCGTCGTTATCGACAGCGTGCCCTGAATGCCGTGAACGCCGTACAGCGCCGCAAATGCAGGCGAGCTCTCACCATGCAGAAACACGCCGTGCAGCACCGGAAACAGCTGCGAGGTGGGGGCGGTGGAGGTATAGTTGAGATTTCCCGTCAACGCATAGAGAAAGAAGAATATTGGAAAATTGCCGATGATGAGCAGCAGATTTACCCTGAATATATCGTGCAGATGCAGCTTGAAATACGAAAAGAAGCCGGTAAAGTTCTTGGGTATATCAATATTCTTGGCTACGCCCTTGCCTTCCTTTTGCGTATCAAACAGCTTTTTCAGCTTGTCATGGTATTTTGACATTCCTATGACCGTTGCCCCGCAGGGGGCTTTCCTTTCTCGTGTCTTGTTGTATTTATACCGCATGCCTCGACGGTGCTTATGCCGCATTCGGCGCTTTACGAAAAACGTCTGTCCGGCTTGCCTGAAGCGGATTTATGTGCCGAGCATCAGTGTGAGTACTATTCTTGCGAGACCGAGCAGAAACATGCTCAGTGCCGCAGAGCAGAGCACATATGTGCAACGGCGGACCTCAGGCATGGTAAACAGGACGCGTGCGTTCGCGGGAGCGCGATGCAGCAGAGTGATGCCGAGATATGCGCAGTGCGCGCCGACCCTGCCGACCTCCTCCGCGAGGAGTATGCACAACAGCGCGCGCAGCAGATACGGGATATCGGGTGAGGCGGTCGCCGCACAAACAGCACCCATGCAGAACGAAAATGCCGCGACAGCCGCGCCGGATACCGGCGGCGAATAAACGGTAAAGCCGAATAGGTACGAGAAGAGACACAGCAGCACCGGAATGAGACACGCGGTGAGCGCTGTGGCGATACATATGCCTATTCCGTCGGTCGCGGCGGGCAGTGCAACGCATTTCGTCGCAAAACGCTGCGCCGAAAGCGACAGCGAATGAAGTCCGCCGGTGCATGAGCAGGATATCACCCCTGCCGCAAAGGCGGAGGCGAGTATCGCCGCAAATATCAGCTTTGTTCTCTTGTATCTTTTCAGCTCACTCCACATTGTTTGTCCGCATCCTCGGTATGAATATTCGGCAGTATGGCTCACAATTGCGATCCATATCGTCCGCTGCTAATATATTCTTGTGCCTCTGCGGTTATTCCGACGAGTCGTTTACCGCCGGCGCAGCCGATGAGCTATTTGACCTCCGATACCGTATGCTGCGGGATCGCTTTGCCGTCTGCTCGGAGCTGCGGCGCGGAGCTTTACTTTTTTCTGAATTTTACTTTCCGAGCTCGTATGCGCGGTCGGTGCACGCCCTCATCGCCTCGGCAATTATCTCCGGCATGCCTCGCTTTATCAGTGTCTGTACCGCAGGCTCGGTCGTTCCGCCCGGTGTCTGCACCGCATCGAGCAGCTGCTCTGCGGTAAGGTCGGAGTGCATCATAAGCTCTGCAGAGCCGATAACTGTGCGGCAAACGATGTTGCGCAGCTGGTGCTCGTCAGCCTCGATGCCCTGCTCGCGGGCTGCGTCGATTATCGACTTTATAAACAGATAAACATACGCGGGAGAGCTGCCGGTGACGCTGATGATCTCGTTCATCTTGTCCTCGGGCAGAATGATTATCTCGCCCATGCGAGAAAAGATTCGACAGATGAGCCTGAAGTCTGCCTCGCTGACCGAGCTGTTTCTCGTCACTGCGGTAGCGCCCTTGCCTATGCGCAGCGGCGCATTGGGCATAACGCGTATGACAGGTACTTCTTTGCCGAGACCGCTGCATACCGTCTCGGTCTTGATGCCTGCCGCGATGGAAACGAAGCATTTTCCGTTGAGCTGTGCCGTGCCGAGCTCGGATAGCAGCTCGGGAAATGACTGAGGCTGTGTTGCGAGAACGATGATATCTGCCTGCTCAGCCGCGTCGACCGCGGAGGAGGCAACGGTGTAGCCCTGTGTCTTGAACGGCGTTGTCTTTACGGGGTGGCGGTCGAACAGAATAACGTCGCTGTGTGATATGCCGTCCTCGGCGACACCGCCGATGATGGCGCTTGCCATATTTCCCACGCCGATAAAGGCTATCTTAACTTTTTTCATGTCGAAATCCCTTTCTTTTGCCCATCTGCGGAGATAATCCGCATGGGTATATCGGATCGTTTTGTATTGCCGGAATAGCGAAAGAGCAGGGCGATCCTACGGAATCTTTGCCGTATCTGCGGCAGCTTTATTGTCAATCATTATACCACCGCGCGGCGTGTATTTCTAACATTATATGTAACATTTTTTCGCGGCGGTGCTTTTTCACGCGATATTGCCGCCTCCGCAGTACGGTCGGTGCCGCTGCGCCGTGCACGGAGGAATTGCCGCGTATTCATATTATTTGTGTTGATTTTCGGATGGAAATATTGTATAATTAAATGATTTATAGAGAATGGGATAATTCCCGACCTCCGAAAGGATCAGATATTGCGGCGGTCCGTCGCAGTGAAATAAAAGCAAAGGAATTAAGTATGAACTCAGAGCATCTCAGCCATATTCGTAATTTTTCGATAATAGCGCATATAGACCACGGCAAGAGCACGCTCGCCGATCGTCTGCTCGAGGCTACGGGCGCGGTCAGCACGCGGGAGATGGAGGATCAGCTGCTCGATAATATGGATCTTGAGCGCGAGCGCGGAATAACCATAAAGGCACGCGCGGTCAGCCTGCATTACACCGCGGAGGACGGAGAGAAATATCTCTTCAATCTTATCGACACTCCCGGTCATGTTGACTTCGGATACGAAGTGTCGCGCGCACTCAACGCCTGCGAGGGTGCGCTGCTCGTTGTTGACGCGACGCAGGGCATCGAGGCGCAGACGATGGCTAATGCATATCTCGCGGTAGACAACGATCTCGAGATAGTTCCCGTCATCAACAAGATAGATCTGCCGTCCGCCGACGTTGAACGGGTGCGCGAGGAGATAGAGGATGTTATCGGCATTCCCGCAGAGGACTGTCCCGCAGTCTCCGCAAAGAACGGGCTCAATATCGAGCAGGTGCTGAAGAAGGTCGTTACCGATATCCCCGCACCGTCGGGCGACAGTACCGCACCGCTCAAGGCGCTTATATTCGACTCGTATTACGATTCATATCTCGGTGTCGTTGTTTATGTCCGCGTATTCGACGGTTCTGTAAAGGCGGGTGACCGCATACGCATGATGAGTACCGGCAGCGAGTTTGAGGTCGTTTCGGTCGGAATGATGTCGCCGTTCGGACTCGACGAGCGGCCGAGCCTCGAGGCGGGAGACGTCGGATATCTCACCGCTTCGATAAAGACGGTCAGCGAGACGCGCGTCGGGGATACGGTAACACTCGCCGAGGGCGGCACGTCCGAGCCTCTTCCGGGCTTCAAGCGCGCGCTGCCGATGGTCTATTCGGGTATCTATCCCGCAGACGGAGCGCGTTACGGCGATTTGAGAGAGGCTATCGAAAAGCTGCAGCTCAACGATGCTGCGCTGTCCTTTGAGCCCGAGACCTCCGCTGCGCTCGGCTTCGGCTTCCGCTGCGGCTTTCTCGGACTGCTGCATATGGAGATAATCCAGCAGCGGCTCGAGCGCGAGTTCAATCTCGACCTTATTACCACCGCACCGAGCGTTATCTATAAGATAGACAAGCGCGGCGGGGAGACCGTTTACATCGACAACCCGTCAAACTACCCGTCCGGCGACGAGATAGAGGTGGCGAGCGAGCCGATGGTGCGTGCGAGCATCATTACCCCCACCGATTATGTCGGCGGAATAATGGAGCTGTGTCAGGATAGGCGCGGTATCTATAAGGATATGACATATCTCGACGGAAAGCGCGCCGAGCTGCATTACGAGCTTCCGCTCAACGAGATAGTGTACGACTTTTTCGATGCGCTCAAGAGCCGCAGCAAGGGCTACGCGTCACTTGATTATGAATTTGACGGCTATAAGCCGAGCAAGCTCGTCAAGCTTGATATCCTGCTCAACGGTGAGATAGTCGACGCGCTGTCATTCATCGTTCATGAGGAAAAGGCATATGCCCGCGCAAGAAAGATCGCCGAGCGGCTCAAGGAGAATATTCCGCGTCAGCTGTTTGAGATACCGATACAGGCAGCCATCGGCGGTAAGATAATCGCCCGCGAGACGGTCAAGGCACTGCGTAAGGACGTTCTTGCAAAGTGCTACGGAGGCGATATCACGAGAAAGAAGAAGCTGCTTGAGAAGCAGAAGGAAGGCAAAAAGAAGATGCGCCAGCTCGGCTCGGTCCAGGTCACGCCCGAGGCGTTCATGGCGGTATTGAAAATGGACGAGGAATGATCCCGCCCGTGTCAAAAGGATGTGACAGTATGGATAACAAAATAGGTCTTTATCTCCATATCCCGTTCTGTATGAGCAAGTGCGCTTACTGCGACTTTTATTCGAATGCGGGCGAGTCGGATTATGAGAGATTTGTCAATGCTATGGCACTGCATATGGAGGATTACGCTCCGTCTCTGCGCGGCAGAGAGATAGACAGCGTTTATATCGGCGGCGGAACGCCCACCGTCCTGCCTACCGAGCAGCTGACGACGCTGCTTGACTGCGTGTACGAGAATTTCAGTGTTTCGCGCAGTGCGGAGGTCAGTATGGAGTGCAACCCCGCGACCGCCGATACATCAAAGCTGAAAAAATGCCGCAAGGCAGGGGTGAACCGCCTCTCGATAGGTATTCAGTCCGCATCGGACGCGGAGCTGCATGAGCTTTCGCGTATACATACATGGAATGACGCGGTGGCTTGCTATAATGATGCACGCCGTGCGGGCTTTGATAATATCAACCTTGATATAATGTACGGCATACCGCTTCAAACGCCGGACAGCCTGCGCGATACGCTCGATGCCGTTACCGACCTCGATCCCGAGCATATATCGCTGTACTGTCTCAAGCTCGAGGACGGAACGCCTATGGCGCGCAATCGCCATAGGCTCGCGCTGCCCGATGATGATACGGTGGCAGATATGTATTTCGACTCGATAGATCTGCTCGCATCGCGCGGCTATGATCAGTATGAGATAAGCAACTTTGCCAGAGAGGGGTACGCCTGTCGGCATAATATCAGATACTGGCAGCCCGGCGAATATCTCGGTCTCGGACCGGGAGCGCACTCATATCTCGGCTCCTGCCGCTTCTCGTTCCGCCGCGATACAGAGCTGTATATAAGTGCGATGGAGCATCCCGAACGCAGCTATAATATTATCGATGAGCGCTATACCATAGGTCAGAACGACCGCATAGGCGAGTATGTTATGCTTCGCCTGCGCACGTCGTACGGTATCGACCTCGGCGAGTTCCGCGAGCTGTTCGGACGCGATTTCGATGCGCTCTACGGCTCTCGCCTCCCGCAGTACGAAAAGGGCGGATATATGAAGCGCGAGGACGGCAGAGTGTTTCTCACGCCGGAGGGAATGTTCGTCAGCAGCTATATCCTCTCAGACCTGCTCGACTTCGACGGCGATATCGCCGAGGGCGAGGCAAGCGGGAAGAGAGCATGATATTGCCTTCGTTGGTTTATAGATGCAGCGAAGTTCAGAAATAATATTGAATTATTATGAATCATATCAGTCTTTAATTAATTTGTGCTATTTCTGAGATTCCAGATAGGTGTAGAATACGAATTTATTGTTGCCGGATGATAGGATTCTGTTAATATAGCACAGCTGTTTAGGCGAGGAAGTCGTTAAAATGTATATAGGCAGATGTGTTTCCAATTATAATATCTAAGGGAAATGATGTAAATTAATATGTTATTTAAATATAAGCCAATGTCAACTGATATTGACTTGATACGTATATATGATATATTAAATAATAAACGAATGTATATGCCGAAATTGGATCAATTAAATGATCCATTTGAAGGTACTGGCATTGAACTATTTTATCATGGTGGATACGCGGGATCTTCAATACCAAGGAATGCCGATATTCATAATAGTATTATCCTTGACAAAAAAGAAAAGTTTAGAATTATGTCCCTATCTTCGGTTTTTAATTCACCTCAAATGTGGGCGTATTACTGTAATGACTATAATGGAATTTGCCTTGGATTTGCAACTGATGAAAAATTTTCTGGAATTAGCAAAGTGGAATATTCGTCAAATAACGAGCCGCGTATTTATAATCCCGAGAGTGATGAATTAGAAGAATTACTGGCAGATTCACTTTGTGAAAAGGCTGATGCATGGGCACATGAAAAAGAGTATCGGATTGTTCGCAAAGGTCAAGAGTATTTCTACTATGGAGATGCATTAAAATGTATCATTATTGGGCATAATTTATCAGAAGAAAAGAAAGAGTATATCCGCCAAATTGTTACTTCCGATATCAGACTTTATGTTACATATCCAGGGTTAGTAACTCGGAAATTGCATATTTTGCCGTATGAATTCAGGGTTGAGTTAGATGGAAGCGAGCCAGATTTTATAGATACGATAGTAGATCTTGAAAAGGACCTTGCAAAATAATAAAGATTCAAATTATATGGTTTGATTATGTATTAACGTTGCAAATTACTGTTTTGGAACACATAATGGTATAACAAAGAAACTTTCTTTGGGTGGTAGCTTTCACATATCGACCGAGAAAGTGTTATGGATATGCCTTGTTTGATGTGTTTGCGTGGACAGAGTAGTCGTGTCGATTAATGTTGATCATTGATCGGGGAATGAGCGTGTGCTGGTTTTTGTCCGAAATAATTTAAGCCCGCTGCCGCCGAACGGCAGCGGGCTTTTCTCTTTACGCAGATATGGGAATGAACACGCGCATATCCGTAAATAAATGCACTGCTAAAGAATGTGCAGCGAGAGAAAGGTCGAAAGAATAAGTGTATCGAAAAAACACATCAAAAGAAGAGACGCACCGAGAAAAGGGGAAAATCGAAAAAGAAAAGCACCCGCTTTGCCGTGTGCTGATAAGACCGTAATTTGAGAAAACTACAAAATCGGCATCTGCCAAGCAGGATTGGACAACAAAACAGACGGCTCTCAGTTTCGGCTGGGTGCCGCCTGTTTTTTTACATCTAAGGGTTGAAAATTGCTTATTTTCTGCCATATAAAGCAAGGGCAATGAAAAGAGTGAAATAGTTATTGCCTTTGTGCGATCTCTTTGTGAAACAGCGAATCGCTACATATCGAATACAGTTCGCTGTGGCGCGTACATATTTGCGACTGTGTAAAATACCTCACGAAACTGTAAACCCAATGGGTGGGAACTTTGATTCAGAGCATATCCGATATCAGGAAGATCAGCTCGTGAGTTCAACATGTATAGCGGTTGCGTGGAGCTGACGCTCGACAGCGGCAGTGTGATTGCTTTTGACTGTAACGTCGTAGAACACGAAATCGCCGACAATATGTATCAGCAGTTTGAACTGGATTGGCTGATCGATAATGCATCGTTTGAAAATTGAGTGATATATGCTGCCAGTAGATGCTTTTCTATAGGCGGTATTTTTATATTATTTACGCCGGAAAGGTTGACATCATCAACTAAATAATATATAATATCAATTGAAACATCTAAAAAGGGGTATATTATGACTACATCAGAGCAAATTCGTGTTTTATGTGTAAGAGCCGGTGTGAGTCTGTCAGAGCTTGCACGTAGGATTAATCAAACACCGCAAAACTTTAATGCTAAACTCAAACGAAATACAATAACCCAGGACGAACTTAATCAGATTGCAAAGGCTTTGGGTGTTACATACGAACAATACTTTGTTTTGGGCAACGGCGAACTCATCAAGTAAGAAAGGGCTTTACTATGACTGAACATAAAATAATATTTGGCGATAGTCGTTCGCTCAACCAAATCAAAGATAAATCTGTGCAGCTAATTATAACATCGCCTCCATACTGGCAGTTAAAAGACTATGGCACGGAAGATCAGATTGGTTTTAACGACAGCTACGAAGAATACATAAACAATTTGAATTTGGTGTGGAAAGAATGCAATCGTGTCCTTTCTGATGGATGCAGATTGTGCATCAATATTGGGGATCAGTTTGCTCGTTCTGTTTATTACGGCAGATATAAAGTTATTCCGATCAGAACAGAGATAATTCGTTTTTGTGAATCCCTTGGTATGGATTATATGGGAGCTATTATTTGGCAGAAAACCACCACGATGAATACTTCTGGCGGCGGTGCCATTATGGGCAGTTTTCCTTATCCTCGCAATGGTATTCTTAAAATGGATTATGAGTTTATCCTTCTTTTCAAAAAATTAGGTAATGCACCAAAGCCAACTCAACAGCAGAAAGAACAGTCTGCAATGTCCAAAGAAGAATGGAGTCAGTATTTTTCTTCTCATTGGAATTTTAATGGTGTCAAGCAGCTGGGACATATCGCTATGTTCCCGGAAGAACTTCCTAAACGTCTGATCAAAATGTTTTCTTTTTCGGGAGAAACGGTATTTGATCCGTTTGCGGGTAGCGGAACAACCTCACTTGCTGCAAAAAATCTCGGAAGAAATTCTATCGGTTATGAAATCAACAGAGAGTTTAAACCAATCATTCGTGAGAAATTGGGAGTAAACCAACTCACATTAGGTGATGATGCGAAGGTGATTTTTGCAGAAGACGATATCGGAAACATTTCTTCTTTTGAGCAACTTCCATACCTTTTCAACGATCCACATAGAATGGATAAAAAGATTGATGTAAAGAAACTTCAATTCGGTTCGAGGATTGATCAGTCTGAATCGAAGCGAGAGGAATTGTTCAGCGTGAAGAAAGTCATTTCACCCGACAAAATTGAACTAAGCAACGGACTTACAGTTCGACTGTTGGGCATTAAACCGAACCCCTTATATCAAGGTGAAGCTATCCGGTTTCTACAGGAGAAATTTCAAAAACGAAAAGTTTTCTTGAAGTATGATACCATAAAATATGATGCAGAAAACAATCTAATGTGCTATGTGTATCTTGATAATAAAACCTTTATAAACAACCACTTGGTAAGAACAGGATTCGTAGATGTTGATACATCGTTTGATTATACCTGCCAAAAGAAACTCCTAAATTCATTTCCTAATTGAAAATGGGCGGAGGTTTTCGCCTCCGCCCTAAGATTTAATCTTCAATTTCAATGGTTAAGCCAGCCTTTGTTTTGGTGTAATAGATCATTTTCACAGCGATCGTTTCGGACAACCGTCCCATTGTTTTATATGTATCTGGTTTCACAGAATACGGAACATTGCCAACATATCCGTCAATGCCAACAGACTCTTCCTCGGGAGTGGCAAGACGATAAGTTGTTCCTCTGCGCTCAGCAAGAGAAGCTAAGATTGCTTTCTGAACATACATACCATTGAAGGTCTTAGAAATAACGAGATCTTCTACCCAGTGTTTAACCATTTCACGATCAATAAGCGGAATAGCATCACGGAGATTCTGCACCTGCGCATAAATCTTATCAGTTGCTTTGTCAAAAGCATCGGGATATCTTTCTACATACCAATCGTGCCAGTTCTCAATAGTGATTTCTTCGCCTGAAGCCATAAACTCTGGAAACAACTCGGACATCTGACCGACAACAACAGGACGAGTGCCCTGCGCATTTTGATTTGCCCAGTTGATTAACTGAGAAGTGTATTTCGGAAAACTGAAAGTACCACTTTCGTTGTAGCTTTCTATGTTTTCATTTTTCAGTGTGTATTTCATTTTTTCCACCTCGCATAATTATCGTTAGCCATTTTTTGCGTTTTTCTCATGCCACTGATTCGTTTTTCATAATTGGCGTTATAGTCATCCATTTCTTCGTCTGTTTGAGCAATAAAATAGCCCTTGTTACAAGAAATCAATGGCAACCCATACTCTTCCGCAGTATCCCAGATAGCTTGTCTACTGACCGACTGCGTATCCTCCATAGGAAACCCCATAGCTTCACTTATACGTTTAGCTGCGATAGCATTTTTTCTACCACGATGTTCCATCAAAATATCCTTAATCTTTTCGCTCATCATGAACCTCCAAAAACAATTTATATGTTTCAATTTCAAGTGCATTAGCTATGCGCTGAATATTTTCAAGCGAAATACTCCTGCGATAGCACTCGATTGCACTGATATATGTTCTATGAAGCCCGCACTTCTCGGCAAAGGCTTCTTGTGATATACCTAACGACTGTCGATAGCACTTCACATTTGTTCCAAAAACTCTTACAATATCCATACTTGCAATCCTCCTTATTATAGGATATAATAATGAATACAATAAATCTACAGACAATAAGTAGCTCTTTTGAGGCGGTGATTGAGTGAATTATATTAAATCTTTGCATATTGAAGGTTTTAAGAAGTTTCAAACCTTGGATGTAGAATTTAATGAACACATGAATATTCTTGTTGGCGAGAACGAGGCAGGAAAAAGCACTATACTGGACGCTATCAAAACGGTATTAAACCAGCAATATCGTCTTGCTGACAAATCTGTGTTGAGAGATTTATTCAATGCCCAAATGGTTGAAGCATTTGAAGCCAATCCAAGCGCTAAAACCCTGCCTCGTATCTTGATAGAAGTAGAACTCGCGCTTGACCCTAAAACTTAAAACGCTGATTACTTCTATGGAGAAGTATACGGAACATTAAAAAAGCAAGCTGAAAAATTCGGTATCCGATTTGAGTGTAAGTACGATGAATTATTGGGAGCAGGTATGGAGCAATCCATATCCGAGAAGAAAATTCGTACGAATATTATGCACTTACATGGATGACATTTGCAAACAATCCATATCAGACAATTCGGAGACCGCTTCAGTTCATCGCCATAGATACAACGAACAATGCCTCAGCTCCATCTTTCAATTCTTACAATAGAACATTATTGATGAAGAAATAAATGCTATATGGCGATGGTCTGAAAACAATGAATATATCCAACTGATTTTAATGCTGATTTATTCAGGTGTCAGACCGGGTGAATTATTCAACCTGAAGAAATCAAATGTGAATCTTGAAGAAGGTTCATTTTATATTGAAAAAGGTAAAACCGCCAATGCTGCAAGAAAAGTTCCGATCCACACCAAAACACTTCGGCTCTTTGAACATTGGATGCAAAAGAACGATTCGGAATACCTTATTACGCAGTTAAACGGTCAAAAATTCAGATTTGATACAAATCAAAGTCAGTATACAGACAGTTAATGGAAACCGCTGCTGGAGGATATGGGTATTCTGCAATATGAGAATGAAACCGGCGAAATAAAAGAGCATATACCGGATGATACAAGACACATTCACCACACTTTGGAAGGAAAAGAAACTTGATGAAGCGATGCGGAGAAAGATTTAAGGACATTCCGGAAAAGGCATCGGTGAAATGGTCTATACCCACTTTGAATTTCAGAAATTAAGTGAAGAATTGAACAAACTGTGATATAATTCTTTCAAGCATCTTGCATTTGCAGGGCGCTTTTCCTTTTGTATAGATTTAGATGAAAAAGGGTGGTGTAAGTGCTAAATTCAAAATATTCAGTTTTGTGTCTTACCGTGTGTATTTCCTGTGTTTTACCGCAGCGTTCACCGGTAGCCTTAAAACTGAACAAAATTGAACAAACCCCCGAAAACACTGTGGTTTCGAGGGTTTGAAAACTGAACAAAATTATCTCTTGGAGAACTGAGGTGCACGGCGTGCAGCCTTGAGACCGTACTTCTTTCTTTCCTTCATACGAGGGTCACGGGTGAGCAGACCTGCTCTCTTGAGGAGAGGACGATAGGTCTCATCAACCTGAAGAAGTGCACGGGAGAGGCCGTGGCGGATAGCGCCTGCCTGACCGGAGATACCGCCGCCCTTAACGGTGCAGATGATATCGAACTTACCCTCGGTGCCGGTAACGGCAAAGGGCTGATTTACGATGAGCTTGAGAGTCTCGAGACCGAAATACTCGTCAATGCTGCGCTTATTTATAGTGATAGCGCCGGTGCCGGGAACGATGCGTACTCTTGCAACAGAGCTCTTTCTTCTGCCGGTGCCGTAGAAGTACGGCTTTGCGCTTGCGTAAGAAACTGCCATTTTAGATAACTTCCTTTCTTAATAATTCAAAGTCAAGCTTCGTACGGAACGGGCTTCTGTGCCTGCTGACCGTGCTCTGCTCCGCGATAGGTGCGAAGGCGCGTAAGGCTCTTAGCTCCGATGCTGTTCTTGGGAAGCATACCCTTGACAGCGAGCGTCATAGCAAGCTCGGGCTTGGTAGCCATAAGCGTCTTGTAGGAAGTCTCCTTGAGTCCTCCGATGTAGCCGGAGTGTGTGCGATGGAACTTCTGAGTAAGCTTATTTCCTGTCAGAACTGCCTTCTCGCAGTTGATAACGATAACGAATTCGCCGCAATCGACGTGAGGCGTGAACTCGGGGCGATGCTTACCTCTGAGGATCGTTGCGACTGTTGCAGCGGTCCGACCGAGAGGCTTGTTTGCAGCATCAATTATATACCACTTGCGCTCAACGGTCTCTTTCTTTGCCATATAAGTGGACATGCTGAAATCCTCCATGAATAATAGTTTTCTAAGTTGCTCGGCTATTATATCATAGCGCCGCAGCTTTGTCAATACAAAAAACAAACTTTTTTTGATTTGTTTAATTTAGCTTATGCATATCTTCGTTTTTCTCGTTTTTGCTCGCTTTTTCTATACATTTGCTCGCGTGACATCCCGAAAATTATTTTTTGATTTATGACTGCTTTGCTGATTTCTGTGCGCTTATGTTCTTCGTGCGCCGCGTGAGAGCCTTGCCGTCAGCGCTGCGGCGATGATCAGAATTATCGGAAAAACTACCGAGAACAGCATTCCGAGAGACAGATCGTCTCCGTGGCTGCCGGCGATAAGTCCGATAAGTGTGGGACCGCCCGAGCTTCCGATATCGCCGGCGAGGGCAAGAAACGCAAACATAGCCGTTCCGCCAGTAGGGCACAGCTCGCCCGCCATTGAGTACACGCCGGGCCAGAGAATGCCGACCGAGAATCCGCACAGTCCGCAGCCGAGCAGCGCAAGCGCGGGATGCGGTGCGAGCGCAGCGAGCAGGTAAGAGGCGGCGCAGAGGGCTCCGCAGCCGATCATCAGAGAGAATATGCTCGTTTTCACGTTGACACGTGAGCGCAGAAAGCGCGCGATGCCCATCAGCAGCGAGAACATGCATACTCCGAGCAGATCTCCTACCGTCTTTGAAACGCCGAGTCCGCTCTCGGCAAATGCGGACGCCCACTGGCTCATAGACATTTCACATGCACCGGCGGCAAACATGAGCATAAGCAGCGCCCAGAACAGCGGCATAGACAGCAGCCGCTTTACCGGCATACTGCCGTGCACCTCTGTCATGCTGTATATCGGAACGCGCGAGAAAAACAGCGCATTTCCGAGCGGGAGCAGCGCCCATATAGCGGCGATCACGCGCCAGCTCTCCGAGCCGAAGATGCGCAGTGCGAGCGTAGATATCAGCACGACTGCAACGGTGCCGAAGCAATAAAACGAGTGCATCAGGCTCATGAGTGAATGCTTATTCGGTGCGGGGCACGCCTCGATTATGGGGCTGACGAGAACCTCGATCAGTCCCGAGCCTGCGGCGTACAGCACAACAGAGCATATAAGCCCCGCATACGGGTCTGGCAGCAGCGACGGCAGCACGGAGAGCGAGAGCAGACCAACTGCGGTCAGCAGATGTGCGAATGTCACACAGCTGCGGTAGCCCACGCGGTCGATGAGCTTTGCCGATACGAGGTCGACCGCGAGCTGCGTCATAAAATTGACGGTCACGAGCAGGGCAAGGCGCTCAAGCGAGATGCCGAGATTGCTCTGAAATATCAGAAACAGCAGCGGCAGAAAATTGTTGACTACCGCCTCGCTGATATAGCCTATGCAGCAGGCGGTGACGGTTGGTATGTAGCTTTGGCTTGTCTTTTTCGGCATAGTTTGGTATTGCTCCGGTCTGAGCATCCTTTCGGTAGTTATTAGCATTATTCGGACCGATCTTGTCCGTTTATCCCGCTCGGATAGCGCGGTGTTTATTCATCGGCTCTGTTTTGCTTTAAATGCTTGTCTGTTTTTCCGTCGGCGGCATTGACCCGATACTGCTGTGTGTTTGCCTATTATGCTCGCCGTGCAGTGGGTGCGACGCACGGATTTTAACACATGCGAGCTTAATTTTCAAGTATCGGCGAATAATATTTTCAAAATAAGGGGAGAATATGCAGGACAGCAGACGGCGAGGCGGATGCCGAAAAAATAGCAGCGTAATTATTACATCAATTTGGCAGGATTTATTTTAGATATTTTTATCAGGCGAATGCCGAAAGGAAGCAGCTTATGCTCGGAAAGAAATCGTACAAGGACTATGCAGCATCTCACGCGCCCGCGTCGCATATGGCGGGAAACTGTGCCCGCGCCTTTCTGTTCGGCGGAGGAATATGTGTGCTTGCTCAGGCACTGTGCGCGCTGTATTCGATGCTCGGTGCAAGTGAGGAAAATGCGCGGCTCTGCTCGACCTTTACCCTTATCGTGCTTGCGGCTCTGCTTACGTCGCTCGATGTGTTCGACACGATAGCCGAGCATGCGGGCGCGGGTACGCTCGTACCGATAACCGGCTTTTCGAATGCCATATCCGCAGAGGCCATATCTGCGCGCAGCGAAGGCTTTATAACCGGAATTGGCAACAAGATATTCACGATAGCGGGACCGGTCATTCTCTACGGAACGGCGGCATCGGTGCTTTACGGTATCATCTATTATATTGCGGGAATGTTCATGTAGGCAGTTCTGTGTTTGACAAAACACACCGACTGTGTTATAATCGACGGAGTGAAAGCGGTGCACGCCGTCGGTTTTTGTTTTCGGACGGCGGCAGACCGATTATTATCATATTATTTATCTTATTCATCAATTGCCGGAGACTTCCGGCACGGCAGAAGAATGCCGCTGAGAGGAAACAACAATGAAAACAGTAATGCTCGTTTTCGGTACAAGACCGGAAGCTATAAAGATGTGTCCCCTTGTTCGTGAGCTGCGCTCGAGAGACGGTATCAGAACCGTCGTCTGCGTGACAGGGCAGCACAGACAGATGCTCGATCAGGTGCTCGAGGCGTTCGATGTTGTCCCCGACTACGATCTCTCGGTAATGAAGCAGGGACAGACCCTCTTTGATATCACAACGAATATTCTCTCGAGTATAAAGTCGGTGCTCGAGGAGGTAAAGCCGGATACGGTGCTCGTACACGGTGATACCTCCACGACCTTTGTCACCGCGCTCGCCTGCTTTTATCTGCAGATACCGGTCGGTCATGTCGAGGCGGGACTTCGTACGTATAATATATACAGTCCTTTTCCGGAGGAGTTCAACCGTCAGGCGGTATCTATCGTCTCGGAGTATAATTTCGCTCCGACCGAGAATGCCAAGGCAAATCTGCTGCGCGAGGGCAGAGACGGCAGCAAGATCTATGTGACCGGCAATACCGCCATCGACGCGCTGAAAACGACCGTCCGCGACGACTATACACATCCCGAGCTTGAGTGGGCTGCGGGCAGCCGCCTAATTCTCATAACAGCGCACCGCCGCGAGAATCTCGGCGAGCCGATGCATCATATGTTCCGCGCTATCAGACGTGTTATGGATGAGCATCCGGATGTTCGCGCGATATATCCTATACATATGAATCCCGTTGTTCGCCGCGCGGCGGATGAAGAGCTCGGCGGCTGCGACCGCATACACATTATAGAGCCGCTCGAGGTGCTCGACTGTCATAATATAATGGCAAAGAGCTATATGATCCTGACCGACTCCGGCGGAATTCAGGAGGAGGCTCCCTCGCTCGGAAAGCCGGTGCTCGTTATGCGCGATACCACCGAGCGTCCCGAGGGCATTGCTGCGGGCACTCTCCGTCTCGTCGGAACGGATGAAGAGGTCATATACGATAATTTCCGCCGCCTGCTCGAGGATAAGGATGCATACAACGCAATGGCTCACGCAGCCAATCCGTACGGCGACGGTCTTGCGTCCCGCCGGATTGCGGATATTCTCGAGTTCGGAAAGACGGATATCTGAGCCGCAGATGCGTGATGCTTCGCGTGTCGGACTGCGATTGTCAAATGATATCCGAATAGAACAGCTGCCGTCTCATGCACTGCATGGGACGGCTTTTTCGCGTATCGGCGAGTCCGGCTCCCGGCTGATAACGGATCGGAAATTCCGCGTGTATTTATTTCCCGCGTGTCCTTGCGTCCTTGATGCTGTTTTCGTATTGCGTGTATATTTTTCTCATGCCCGGACAAAATATCCTATGTAAGGCGGGAACGCGACCGTTATGCAGGCGCTTGCCGTGCATTAAGCCTGCGGTATGACGGCGCTGATGATACGGTATACGCCGTGCGGAGTTTGGTTTTTTGTTTTCGGAGGCTGCGGCACGGCTCTCCTGCCTTTATTATAGATCACGCCGCCGTACGTATATAATATGCGTCGGCGGCGATACATCGGGAAAGGCGGGCACGATATGTCGGATTGGGTCAAGGACGGCGATAGATGTGATTATCGGCGGTTGAGAGCGCCGGTGGTCATAGACGGCTGGGCATCGGTGGTCGGGCGGCACGAATATGAGGGACCGCTCGGCTCGGAATTTGACGCTCACGACTCGAGCGGCAGATTCGGCGCCGACACGTGGGAGCGCGCGGAGTCGGAGATGCAGCGGCGGGCGATAAACCTCGCCTTTGCCAAGGCAGGTGTGTGTGATCGGGATATAGACGCGCTGTTTTCGGGCGATCTTGTAAACCAGTGCACCTGTTCCTCCTCGAGCAGTCTGTGTCTTGATATACCGTATTTCGGACTGTACGGCGCGTGCTCGACCTCTGCGGAGGGGCTTATTTTGGCTTCCTCGCTGATAGGCGGCGGAGAGCTTTGCCGCTGCTGTGTATCGGTCTCATCTCACAACAGCACGGCTGAACGGCAATTCCGTTTTCCGCTCGAGTACGGCGGTCAGCGCACGCCTACCTCGCAGTGGACGGTTACCGGCTCCGGCGCGTTTGTCCTCCGTGCCGCCGCAGCCGGAGATACCGCGCTGCCGAGGATAGTCGGAGTGCAGGCAGGTGTGACCGTTGACCGCGGGATAACCGATTCCGCAAATATGGGTGCGGCAATGGCTCCCGCTGCGATTCTCACGCTCTCCCGTTGTTTCAGACAGACCGGGACCGCTCCCGCAGATTACGACCTTATACTGACAGGCGATCTCGGTGCGGAGGGAAGCGCCATTCTCACCGAACTGATGGCGGGAGAGGGCTACGATATGAGAGGCGTTTATAATGACTGCGGAGTGCTCATATATGACCGTGCGGCGCAGAAGATGCGCGCGGGAGGCTCGGGCTGCGGCTGCTCCGCCTCGGTGCTTGCGGCGTATGTACTGCCGAGGCTCTCACGCGGAGAACTGAAGAATGTGCTGTTTGTCGCGACCGGCGCACTGATGAGTCCGATGAGCGTAGCGCAGGGCGATCCAATCCCCGCCGTGGCGCATCTCGTGCATCTGTGCAGTCCGTTATAATACCGCTGCTGCCGAAAATATGCGGTCTTGCACCGCTGCATGGCATCGGTATTATCTGCCGGTGTCTATGCGGGACATTGCCGGACGGTACATTGACCGCCGGGGAAATTTTTGACCGAATATCATCCGGCAGAGCGGCATCGGCAGTGAATTCATATTAAACTTAAACGATCTCGGCTAAACGAAAGGGCGGATAGAGCTTGATATACCTATATGCTTTTCTTATCGGCGGCGCGCTGTGTGCCGCCGCGCAGATCATTATTGATCTTACGGCGGTCACACCCGCTCGGGTCCTTGTCGGTTATGTCTGCGTCGGCGTGCTTCTGACGGGACTTGGGTTATATGATCCGCTTGTCAGGCTTGCGGGCTGCGGGGCGACCACTCCGCTCACCGGCTTCGGCTACTGCCTTGCGGAGGGAGTGCGGCGCGCGGTGGACGAGCGCGGACTTATCGGTGCGTTTACCGGAGGCCTGAGCGGCTGTGCGGGCGGTATCGCAGCAGCGCTGCTCTCCGGACTTGCCGCCGGTACCTTTGCCAAGGAACGCGAAAAATAGAGCTGTATCTCTGCCGCTGCAGTATACCGTAGGTCGGTGCGCTGCAGCGGCACAGATCTTTTTGCGCGTCGGCGGAGAGATTTTTTGCGCTTTTTATGTAGACAAAGCCGTGCAGAAGTGGTAAAATAAAAATATATGCGGGTCTTTCCCGCAGAGAGGAGATGCATCATGGCGGAAACGGCATACGAATACATATGCTCGGTTCTTTCGGAGCGCCGCGGCACACCCGCCGAGCAGCTGAGAGAGGATTCGCGCTTTATAGAGGATATAGGACTCAGCTCACTTGATGTCGTCGTGCTTTTGTCGGATGCAGAGGATGAGCTCGGCATTACCGTGCCGGATGAGAACATCCTCTCGATGAAAACGATCGCGGGTGCAGCCTCGGTCATCGCTCCGCTTGTCGTTTCGGAACAGGAGGACGGCGAGGAGAATAGCTCGGAGAGCAGCTTTGATACCGAGGATGGAAGCGGCGACTGACGCTTTCGATGCCGTCCGATAGGTGATGCTCGCGCGCAGCTTGTGAAAATACCGCGCGTGCGGCTGTCGGTCGGAAGAGCACCGGATACCGTAAGGCGAATATTTTACTGCCGAAAGGCAGAAAGGATACATAAAATGAAGAAAGCAATAATGTACGGCGGTGGAAACATCGGCAGGGGCTTTATCGCTCAGCTGTTTTGCCTGAGCGGTTGGGAGACCGTCTTTGTAGATGTAAATACCGCGCTTGTCGACGATATGAATACCCGACACGAGTACCCGATATTCATAACGGGAGCGGAGGATTACGAGCGCTTTACCGTGACGAATGTACGTGCTGTGTGCGGCAGCGATCCCGATGCGGTGGCGGAAGAGATTGCGACCGCCGATATCATGGCGACTGCCGTCGGCGCAAATATTCTGAAATTCATAGCAGAGCCGATAGCACGCGGCATCAAGCGCCGTGCGGAGCTCGGCGGCGCACCGCTGAATATCATCGTCTGTGAAAATCTCATGGATGCCGACAAATATCTGCGTTCGCTCATTGCGGAAAAGCTGGAGGGTGACGCTGCTGCGCTCGATTACCTTGCGCACTCGGTCGGCATTGCGGAGGCTACCATCGGACGCATGGTGCCCGCCGCGCCGGAACGCATCAAGGCGCTTGATCCGCTCGCCGTCTGTGTCGAGCCGTACTGCGAGCTGCCGGTCGACAGCGCCGCCTTTGTGGGCGAGATCCCCGAGCTCTATGCGATAAAGCCGTTTGCACCATTTGATTTCTACATTCGCCGCAAGCTGTTTATGCACAATATGAGCCACGCGGTGCTCGCATACCTCGCGAAAGGTAAGGGATATACCTACATATGGGAGGCGGCGGGCGATTACGAGCTGCGCTATAAGGCGCTCGGCGCGCTGCTCGAGGCATCCGAGGCGCTCAGCGCCGAGTACGGTGTTGAGATGGGCTCGCTCATTGATTTCTCGTATGAGCTGCTCTCGCGCTTTGACAATAAGCTGCTCGGCGATACCGTCGACCGCGTCGGCAGAGATACCGTTCGTAAGCTCGCGCGCGCAGACCGTCTCACCGGAACTGCGCTGCTCTGCATGAAGCACGGAATAGAGCCGAAATTCATCCGCGAGGGAATGCTTGCCGCTCTTGATTTTGTCGCAGACGGCGACGCATCGTCCGCCGAGGTCGCGGCGTTTGCAAGCAAGGCCGGAAAGCGTTCCGCGTTTGTCAAATACTGCGGTCTCGATGAAAAAGATGAGGGAGACCGTGCGCTGCTCGATTATCTGCTCGAGCGGTGATCTGACGCAGGCAATGTGAGGTACCGTATGGTACTGCGGAAAATAACACGGTAAATCGATCAATATATAAACAGACATATACAGATAGGATGAAATTATGTACGAAAACGATATTTTCTATGGTCCGCTTCCCGAACTGCTGCGGATGAATGACGGCAGCAAGGTCAAGACCGCAGCCGACTGGGAGAAGAGAAAGGCAGAGTATCTGTCCGAGGTGATAGATATCGAATACGGCGGAATGCCGCCGAAGCCGGAATATTTTCGCCTTGACCACGTGTGTCAGGGCTTCGGAACGGGCTTTGATACCTACCGCATCACAACGGGACCCGAGAAGAACCCGATCACCTTTGTTCTCCATATCTATTATCCCGGAAACATTGATGACAAGAACAATCACGACCGTTATCCCGTTATTCTCACGGGTGACGGCTGCTGGCTCGACTGCGACCGTGCGGTGCTCGAGGAGGCTCATAGCCGAGGCTACGCCGTTGCAAACTTCGACCGTACCGAGCTTGCTCCCGATATGTATAATACCGACCGCGACCTCGGTATCTATCCGCTCTATCCGGACTGTGAGTTTTCCGCGGTTTCGGCATGGGCATGGGCGTACATGCGCTGCGTCGATGCGCTCTGTATGCTCGAGCATATAGACACCGACCATATCGCTGTTTCCGGTCACTCGCGCGGAGGAAAGGCGGTGCTGCTCGCCGGTGCGCTCGATGAGCGTATCACCTATACGAACCCGAACTGCAGCGGAACGCACGGCTGCGGCTGCTACCGCTATGTTTCGCACGATATGACCGATGATGGCGATACCCGCAGCGAGCCGCTCTGCTATCTGATGGGCATCGTTCCTTACTGGCTCGGCCCGAAGATGAAGAACTATATCGGCAGGGAGACGGAGCTGCCGTACGATATGCACTTTGTCAAGGCGCTGATAGCTCCCCGCTATCTGCTCGAGACGGGGGCATATGACGATACATGGGCGAATCCCCGCGGCAGCTATCTGACGTTTACCGAGGCTCATCGCGTGTACGAGCTGCTCGGTGTGCCGGAGCGTGCCGAGTCATGGTACCGCACCGGAGGTCATCGCCATCAGCTGCCCGAATTCCGCGCGCTTATCGACTTTATCGAGCGCAAGCGCGGGCATTATGTCAAGAACAACGATTTTGTGACCGTCGACCCGTATCCGGGACTGTTCAAATAAGAGGTACGCTATGGAATATTACGATAAGATATCACTCGCGGCAGACACGCTCATTACGCGTCTTGCGGGCAGAGCGCCGACCGTCGGCATAATACTCGGCTCCGGCTGGGGCAGTATAGTCGAGCGTGCAAAAAACGCGGTCGAGATACCGTATTCCGATATACCCGGCATGGCTGTTTCCACCGTTCCCGGTCATGCGGGAAAATGGATATGCGGCAATATCGGCGGAAAGACCGTGCTTATCATGAGCGGCAGGCTCCATGCATACGAGGGGCACGAGCTGCGCGATATTGTCATGCCCGTGTATATGATGAAGAAAGCGGGCGTCGGTACGCTCATCGTTACAAACGCTGCGGGCGCGGTCAACGAGAGCTACAAGGCGGGGGATATGATGATTATCTCCGATCATATCAATTTTGCATCGCTCAATCCGCTGCGCGGCGCAAACGACGACCGCCTCGGAACGCGCTTCCCCGATATGAGCGCGGCATATGACGGCGAGCTGACTGCACTTGCCGCATCGGTCGCAGCCGAATGCGGAGTGTGTGCTCACAGAGGCGTATATCTGCTCACCGGAGGTCCGAGCTTTGAGACACCCGCAGAGATACGTGCTTTCCGCTCGCTCGGCGCGGACGCGGTCGGCATGTCAACCGTGCCCGAGGTCATTGCGGCGCGTCATGCGGGACTTCGCGTGCTCGGTTTGTCGTGTATGACGAATATGGCGGCGGGCGTGCTTCCTCAGCCGCTCTCGCATGCCGAGGTGCTCGAGACGGCTGAGCGTGTACGCGGCTCGTACCGCGATTTTACCGAGCGGCTTATCACTCGGATATAATAATTCATTCTTTTAAAAATGCAATGAAATTTCGATAAAAATGCGGCTTGGTCCGAGCATTTCGTCCGGGACCGAGCCGCTGTTTTTTATCTGTGGAAATATGCTGTGATCATATTGCGTTCGGGGTGTTATTTCGCCTTGATTCATGCGCGCTTTTACATTTTATCGTCGTTTGCCGGCGAAATATCAGCCGGGCGTATATCCGTACCGACGGTGAGCGTGTCTCCGCTGACGGTGAACGGCAGATCGAGCCTGCCGTATACGAGGCGGAATATCCTGCCGTCGTCCGCATGACGGTAGCCTGGGCGCGGATCATCCTCGAGTGCTGCCGTCAGACCGTCTATATAACCGTCCGGTATCTGCGCACGCGCTTCGGGCGGGATACACACCCGCAGCCGATGCAGCTTTGTCTGCGCGGTGTAGCCCTCGCTCGCTTCGGGGCGGCAGTCGCTTATCGGGATATAGGGCTTTATGTCGTATATAGGCGTTCCGTCGGTCATGTCAATGCCGGATACGAGCAGCGTCAGCGCACGGGATGTGCAGTGACCGCTTGAGAAGAGAGGGCAGCGCGGTTCATCACATTCTCCTCCGCCGCAGACACGCAGCAGCCGTACGCAGGACAGTCCGAGCGAATTCGGACGGTAGGGCGAGCGGGAGGCAAATACCCCCACCCTGCGATTGCCGCCGAGCCGCGGCGGGCGTACAGTCGGGCTCCATGAGTCGGTATGCGCCTCGGAAAAATCCCATATCAGCCATAGGTGAGAAAAATCCTCTATCCCGTGCAGCGCCTCGGCACGAGCATATTCGCCGTCGAGCGTCAGCGCGCCGAGCAGCTCCTCCTTTAGAGAGCTCTGACGCGGGAGCCCGAACTTTTCGGGAAAGAGGGTGTGTATATGCCCGATGGGGCGAATGGTTCTGTTCATTTGTCGGCTCCTCTGCTTGTTCTTTGCGCGCCGTCTCGCGGCGTTTTTTCGTCTTGTGCTTCTGTTCGGCATAGGTTCGCTTTTCTTTCGCGTGTTTCCGCTTTAGCCTTGATTATAGCAGAGAAATATGATAAAATCAAGCATAGAGCATATAACGCGATCCGCATCACCGGGCATACTCGTATTGCATTGGCTCGGAAGGCATATATTTTTCTGAAAGGAACGGCTCTCTCGGGAGCTTCGGTTAAAATAATGAACGATACTGTTTCGGTACGCCGCTGCAGCGGCTATGATACGGATAAAATAGAGGGTATAATCAGGCTTCAGCTCGAGGATATCGGTATGGATATGTCCGCGCTGCGCGGGAAGCGCGTCGCGATAAAGCCCAATCTCGTTGTTGCGCAAAAGACAGATATAGCTGCATGCACAAGTCCGGCGGTCGTGGAGGCTGCTGCACGCATACTTGTCGGCGCGGGCGCAAAGGTAGTAATTGCCGAGAGTCCCGGCGGACCGTACACCGCAGCGATCATGAAGCACAATTACCGTATAAACGGTATCGACACTGCAGCAGAGAAAAGCGGCGCGGAGCTTAACTATGATATGGGCTTTCGCACTCTCCCGTCGCCTAAGGGCAGAACGAGCAAAAATTTCAATGTCATTAATCCGATAGCCGATGCGGATATTATATTCAACGTCTGCAAGCTGAAAACGCATACGCTTACCGGAATGACATGCGCGGTCAAGAACTTTTTCGGCGTTATCCCCGGTACGCAGAAGGTCGAGATGCATGCAAGATTTTCAAATCAGCAGCGCTTCGGCAGTGCGCTCATCGACCTATGCGAGATGATATGCGATCACCGCCCGGTCGTCTGCATATGCGATGCGGTCGTCGGCATGGAGGGCAACGGTCCCTCGGGCGGTACCCCGCGTGATATCGGTTGTCTGATAGCATCGCGCAGTCCTTTCGCGCTCGACGCTGTTGCGGAGCATATTATCGCGCACGACGGAGAGGTACCCATGGTGTCAGAGGCGAGACGGCTCGGGCTGTGCCGCCCGTATTCCGAGCTTGAGATCGTCGGCGACGGCGCGGATGCATTTATAGTGCCGGACTACAAGCATTCGGATGCCAAGCGCGGACGCATATTCTCGATTCTTCCGCCGTTTCTTCAGCCTCGCCCGTCGGTCATGCGCTCGATGTGCGTAGGCTGCGGCAGATGTGCCGAGAGCTGTCCTGCGCATACCATTGAGATAAAGAACGGCAAGGCGGTCATCGGACGCCGCGACTGTATAAAGTGCTTCTGCTGTCAGGAGCTGTGTCCGAAGCACGCGATAGAGGTCAAGAAGAACTTTATTTTCAAGCTCGCGCACTGATCGGCGGTGGTATTGATGGAGAAGAGCATAACAGTCACGGCGGCGGGAAAGATAAACCTCTCGCTCCGTGTTACCGGACAGCGACACGACGGATACCATACCATTGATACGGTAATGCATGAGACAGGGCTTCATGACACGATCACTGTAACGCTCGGCGGCGAAGGCATTACCGTCGACTGTCCCGGTGATATCGAACCGCAAAGCAATCTTGCCTACCGTGCAGCGTGCGCATATCTTGACGCATGCGGAGCAGAGACGGGCGTACATATAGCGATAGAAAAGCATATCCCGGTCTCCGGCGGAATGGCGGGCGGAAGTGCCGATGCGGCTGCGGTGCTGCGCGCACTTGATAGCCTGATAGGCACTGTAGATAAGGAGCGACTGTACGGCGCTGCGCTCTCGCTCGGCGCGGATGTGCCGTTTTGCCTTGCGGGAGGAGCTATGCGCTGCACAGGCATAGGCGAAATAATGACCCCGTGCCGTCCGCTTCCGCCGCATAAGCTGATGATAGTCGGCGGCTGCGGTGAAAAGCGATCGACCGCCGCAATGTATTCCGAGCTTGACAGCCGCCTCGGACGCGGTGCCGACGGGTGCGGCGGCGAAAGCCGCATAGATATCGGCGGCGATATGGTGCAGGCTCTTGAGTCCGGCTTGCTTGACCGCATTTGTGCGGCGCTGCACAACGATTTCGAGCTTGTCAATCTCGGCTGCGCCGAGGTGCGCCGACTCCTCGCGAACTGCGGTGCCCTCGGCTCGCTGCTCTGCGGAAGCGGCCCTACCGTTTTCGGACTGTTTGAGCCGGCTTTTGATACCGCGCCTGCCGTCGATAGACTGACGGCGGCAGGGTATAGAGTGCTGTACGTCGGTATATAAGTGTATAGGCGCGCTGTCAGACGATGCTCGGCAGAGATATATCGGAATAGATGAGCATGCATGCCATGGCAATTATTTTCTTCAAGAACAAATTCACAAAAAATGCAAAAAACTATATATCGCTCCCTGCTTTTAATAGTTTTTCTTGACAATCGGCGTTTATTGTGATATTATTAATTTTGATGTATGTTCTTATTAATGCAACATGGCAATGAACATACGGCAGAACTGTAATTTCTTGCAAGGCGGTGAGTGGAGTGCCCGAGGGAATAGGCTTTGTTGACATACACAGCCACATACTTTTCGGCGCTGACGACGGTGCGGAGACCGCTGCGGTCAGCGAGAGCCTGCTCGATATGGCGTACCGCGACGGCGTTCGCGGTATATGCTGCACGCCGCATTACTATAACCCCATGGTCGCCCGCCCGAAGGTTCCTGTCAGCATTGATGAGAGCTATGCATACCTTGTACGGCTTGCGGGGGAAAAATATCCGGATATGAGGCTGTGGCTCGGAAACGAGATATTCTATCATCACGGCTGCATAGACGAGCTTTCCGCGGGCAGGTGCCGCTCGCTCGGCGGCGGGAGATATGTCCTTGTGGAATTCTTTCCCGACGAGGACAAAAAGAAGATAAAAGCCTCGCTCGCCTCGCTAATCGGCAGCGGCTACATACCGGTGCTTGCGCATGTGGAACGCTATTCCGATCTCGCCGGCAATGTTTCCGAGGTACGCAGTCTGCACGAGAACGGCACGGTAATATCGGTGAATGCCCGCTCGGTCGTAGGAGATCACGGCAGAGCCTGCCGACATTTTATCCTTAAGCTGATGAAGGCGGGGCTTGTCGGCATAGTCGCAAGCGACGCTCACGATACGGATGAGAGAAACCCTATACTGTCGGACGCATATGCGCTTGTGTGTGACAAGCTCGGCGAATCGGAAGCGGACGCGATGTTCCGCGAAAATGCACTTGACATATTGCTCTGAGCCGCTGCGCTGTGCGCCCGGCAACGGCATGTGATAAATGAAAGGACAAAAAGGAATGGACAGAATGGAGAACGGACCGCTCGCGCCGAACGGCATGAACGTTACCGAGACCGAAAGCACAAAGCAGATAGATATCGGCGAGCTGCTGATATATCTATTAAATCGTATATGGCTCGTTGTTCTTATAACGGTGCTGTGCGGTGTGGGCGCGTATTTCTATGCAAAAATGACCACCGTACCGCTGTATAGCTCGACGGCGGAGCTGTTTATTATCAATAAGGGAACCTCCGATTCAACGTCAACGTCTGCGGTCTCTGTCGCATCCAAGACCGTCGGCGACTGCATGCGTCTTGTCGCGGGCGATACGATAGTAGATAAAACGATAGAGAATCTCGGTCTTAATATTTCCACCAAGGCGCTCAAGTCAAAAATAAAAACCAGCACGCCGGATGCGAATTCCTCGCTTATTATCGATGTGTCGGTTAGCGATCAGGATCCGCAGCTTGCCTGCGATATAGCAAACGAGCTGTGCAGGGTATCCACAACCGAGATTCGTGATATCATGGGTCTTGACCAGGTCAATATTGCCACTGTCGCAAAGCCTGCCACCGCTCCGTATAACCTCACCTTTGTATCCACTGCGGCAAAATTTGCGGCTGTCGGCTTTGTATTTACCTGCCTCGTGCTGTTTGTAATATTCTATTTTGACGATAAGATCAAGACGGCGGATGATGTCGAGAAGTATCTCGGACTCACCGTTCTCGGCGTTATACCTAATATCAGTAAGGAGTAAGCGGGAGGCACAAAATGCAGGTACAGAAGATAGAACTTACCGGGCTTGGCTTCGGCGGTGATTTTGCTGCCGAGGAGTCGTATAAGACGCTCTTGTCGAATATTCAGTTCTGCGGCGGAGATGTCAAGCTCATTTCGATAACAAGCTGCTTCCCGAACGAGGGAAAGACCACTATATCCATCGAGCTGTCGCGCGAGCTTGCCGAGGCAGGCAAGAAGGTGCTGCTCATCGACGCGGATATGCGTAACTCCAGAGTTGTTCAGAAGCATACGAGGGCAAAAGGCATCAAGGGTCTGAGTCAGCTGCTCTCGGGTCAGATATCGCTGACCGAGGCGCTGTACGAGACTCAGTACAAGGGCTTTTTTGTGATATTTGCGGGTCAGACCCCGCCTAATCCGGTCGAGCTCTTCAACAGCAGTAAGTTTAAGTCGCTGCTGCGGTCGGCAGGCGAGATATTCGATTACGTATTGATAGATACTCCTCCGCTCGGAATGGTCATTGATGCTGCCGTTATTGCAAGTCAGACCGACAGCTCGATGCTTATTCTTGATGCAGGAAAGATAAGCTACCGTGTCGCTCAGTCGGTTTACAAGCAGCTCGTTAAGAGCGGCAGCCGCGTTATCGGCGCTGTCCTTAACAATGTCTATTCAAAGAAGAGCAAATACGGCGGTTACGGCGGCTACGGAAAGTACGGCTACGGTCGCTACGGCTACGGCTATGGTCGCTACGGCTACGGCAGGTACGGTTACGGAAAGGATCCCGCAGAGCTCGCGCCGAACACCGACAGCGAAACAAGCGGTCAGGATTCGGACAAAGCGTAATTTTCGGAAGAAAAGTACGAAAAACTATAGATATGCTTTTATAGCGGACGGCGGGTGTACATCTGCCGTCCGCTTATGTATATTTAAGAACATAAACAAAAGATCGTTTTTTATTATTTGAGCATATGAATGGCGAGATAGACAAAAGAAATAAGAGGCTGCACGAGCTGAGTGCAAAGCTGTGCTTGAGCGGGATCGGCTCTATGACCGAGCGCGAGCTGTTCGAACTTGTAGAGATGTATGCATTCGGCGTGCAGTGCCCGAGCGCACGGGAGTCGATGATGCGCAAATATAAGAGCTATGCCGAGCTTATTCGCAGCGACGGCAGGGGAGACGGCAGCCTTGTTCAGGGCTTTATCCGTCTGGTACAGGAGAGTGCGCTCGTGCTTGCGCGAGGCTCGGATCCCGCACACGGTGCCGGAGGCGGAAAGAAAGGCGGAGCGGCGGCGAATGCAGCCCGCTTTTTGCAGGATGAACGTCAGATGCGGCTGCGCGAGATATGTCGCTCTCTTGCAGGTAGATTCTATGACAGTACGGTAGAGAGCTTTCGGGCAACATATCTTGACAGCGCGGGCAGATGGCTTATGTGCGAGGAGATAGCGGAGGGCACGGTCGGTGAAGTCCGAGTTGATACAAGACGTGTATTTCGTCGTGCGCTTGAGCTTGGCGCTTCTGGCTTGCTCCTTTCGCATAATCATCCGAGCGGCGATCTAATGCCGTCGGCTGCCGATATGCGTTTTACCGACAGGATCCGTGTTGCTTGCGAGTCGATCGGAATAGAGCTTGCAGACCATGTGATAGTGAGCGACGGCAGATATCGTTCGGTTATTCGCGGCGACGGCTTCAGCGGGAGCATGAGCTTCGCTTTTGACGGAGCAGACGGGGATGTCAGCGAGGTGAGCGGCGGCTTTGCCTACGGCAAGAGTGACGGCTCGGAGCAGCTCGGCCATACCGGAGTGTATCGCTCTGGCGAGGAGGACGGCGGAGCAGTGCGCCCTGCGCGCAGCAGAGCACGGACTGCGGCACCGACCGCGTCCGGTGGGTCTGAAGATGATACCGAACAGCTGTCGCTTCTGCTCGATGTTAAGGACGAACCTATATCACCGTCCGAGGAATGACGGCGATGAACAGCAATGAATAAGGATAAAAGGACTGCGGCATATCTGTCTGCCGCAGTCCTTTAAAATATACGATACTCTGGAAATACTTGCCGAATAAAAACGGCGATGCTTGAATGTGCGCGTCAGCTGCGTTTGTCGGGATTTGCACAGAGAATACGCCGCTGCTGTTTGAATGAGCTTTGCTCGACGGTGACCGTGCCGGTCGTGCTGCCATGATCTGTGCTTATGCAATTCCTGCTTTTATTCGGTCGCTTGTACCGTCGGCGTGAAAACTCGCGAAATGTCAGTGCCGCTATCTGCTGCCGCTCCGGCAGCAGAGCAAGCAGATTAATTATCGTCATTGCCGCAAGAGACAGATCGGCGAGCGACCATATCGCGCTGCCCGATATTTTTACCGAGAGTGCTGCCGCAGAGCAGTAGACTGTTATGTACAGAGCATCGGTACGCGGGAGCAGCTTTTTTCTGCTGCGAGGGAAGATAGCGGTGTCGTTCGTCCCGCAGTATCCTGCGGAAGTATGTCTCTTGCCTGAGCCTGTGCGGCGAAGATCGATATATCCATGCTGCGCTTCTGAGCTCTGTTGGGATTTTGTGCCGTCGCTCTGCATATCGGCTCTGTTCCGTTTCCAGCTGCGTTCATGCCTGCTGCGCCTGAGATAGCCGATAGCCTCGGTAGCGTAATGAGCCCAGCATACAAGCGTTGCAAGCGCAAACAGTGCTACCGAAATCGAAATAAACAGTCCTGCCGTATCGCCGAGCCGCGAGGAAAATGCCGCGATAACAAGATCTATTCCGGTGCCGTCGCCCACCGTCGACAGCGACGAGTCGGGCGCAAGCAGGATAACGAGAGCGGAGAGAGTACAGAGCAGAGAGGTGTCGGCAAAAACCTCGAATATTCCGTAGCAGCCCTGCTCGGCAGGCGAATGACAGTGAGCCTCGGCGTGGGCGATAGGTGCGCTGCCGCAGCCTGCCTCGCTTGAAAACAGTCCCCGCGTTATCCCGTATCGCATAGCGCCCCACATCGTGCAGCCCGTGCCGCCGATACCTATCGAGGCGGGCGAAAAGGCATCGCGGAGCACTGCGGCAAGCGCCGACGGCAGAGCCGCCGCTTCGCTGATTATGATATACAGCGAGGCTCCGATATAGCATAGCGCGAGCAGCGGTATCAGTGCCGCCGTAAACCCGCTTATACGTTTGCCGCCGCCGACGAGGATCATACCGCAGATAAAGGCAATGAGCGACGATGTGTATATCTCGGGTACGCCGAATACATTTCCCACAGCCTCGCTCGCCGCCTTGACCTGAAGAATGTTGCCGATGAAGAACGAGCCGAATATCACGAGTACGGCAAAGCCCGAGGCGGCTATCTTATTTTTTATGTAGTACATTGCGCCGCCGTGGTATACGGTGCCTGTGCCCGGCAGGAACTCACTGCGCCGTGTCCGTACCGCCGCGACTATTTCGGCGAACTTTACGACCGCCGCGAACAGTGCGCTTATCCACATCCAGAACAGCGCGCCTTTGCCGCCCTCGACGAGCGCCGAGGCGACGCCGACTATGTTGCCTACCCCGAGCGTGCCCGCGAGCGCGAGTGTCATTGCGCGGAGGGAGGAGAGACTGCTGCGCATTCCTCTGCCGCGCGGGAAGAACACCCGTGCGAGCTTGCACGGTCGGCGAAACGGATAAAGCCGCAGCAGCACCGCGAAGTATCCGCCGCTCGCAAATATCATAACGCACAGCATGGGGACGGTCGTGTCTGCTGCCCATCCGAGAATACCGCTCATTTTCTATCCTGCCTTTCGGTTCTGATTGTCATTACCACATAAAACAAAACTGCAAAATATAAATTATATATTATTACCGCAGCTGTCCGGTGTCGAATACCGTTTCTTTACGGAGCGCGTCCCGATACGGACGGCGTATCACTCATACGGTCTGCTTCCGCGTGCGCGCGATGCACGGAGCCGGTTCGGCACCGGGCATCGCGCTGCGGCGCTCCGAAACCTATCACTCAATACCGTCGGGTATGTGTGCTGCTGCGCTCCGCGACATATAACCGAATGTATCGGGATATGCACCGTATCGCAGCTATAATGCAGCCCTGAGCTTTCCGAGTATCTTTTTCTCTTCGCGCGATATCTTTACCTGCGACAGCCCGAGCTGCTCCCCGGTTTGCTTCTGCGACAGACCGCCGTAGTAGCGCAGCATTATGATTTGCCGTTCACTGCCAGACAGCTTCGAGAGAGCCTGCGCAAGCGCTATTCTGTCGGTTCGGTCGGTTATCCTGTCGGCAGGGTCGGGCAGCGAGCCCTCGAGCGTCAGTCCGTCCTCGCCGAGCGGCGCGGACAGCGAGCTTATCTCGGAGCATGCCTCGAGCGCCTCGCTCGCCTCCTCCTGCGTTACCGAGCAGCGGGCGGCGAGCTCCGATATTCTCGGCTCCCGTCCGTACTCCGATATAAAGCCCTCGCGCTCGCGCATCAGAATGCCGCCGAGCCTGCGCAGCCCTCTGCCGACCTTTATCGGACCGTCGTCGCGCAGGTGGCGCTTTATCTCGCCGATTATCAGCGGTACCGCATAGGTAGAAAATGCCGTGCCGAGCGAAAGGTCAAAGCCGTCTATCGCCCGCATCATTCCGACCGCACCTATCTGACACAGGTCGTCGTAGTCGGTACCGCGTCCGCAGAAGCGCCGCGCTATCCGATGTACGAGCGGCAGATTTTCACACACGAGCTGCTCTCTTGCCTCGACATTCCCCGACTGAGCAGCGCGGAGCAGCTCGGCGTTTTTCTCCCGTCTGCCCTGAGGTGAGGTCGATGTGCCGGACGGCGGTATGTATTCGGTTTCCATTGTATCGGTCTCTATTGCAGAGAGCGGCTCGATCGACATTGCCGTGGCTTCCTTTTCACGAAGCGGTGCTTCAGTCGGCATTGCTGCTTTGCCCGATGCGCTTGATAAGTGTGACGGTCGTTCCGTGCTCGGGAGCGGACCTTACCGTCATTCTGTCGGTAAAGCTCTCCATGATGGAGAAGCCCATTCCGCCGCGCTCTCCGCTCTCGTCCGAGGTAAACAGCGGCTCTCTCGCACGCTCGATATCGGCAATGCCGCAGCCCTTGTCGGATATGCGTACCCGCAGCACGCCGCCCTCCGAATATGAGGCGCTAACCTTGACGATGCCGCTTCTGCCGCGATATCCGTGTATTATCGCGTTTGTTACCGCCTCCGATACTGCTGTGCGTATCTCGGTCAGCTCGCCTACAGTCGGGTCGAGCTGCGAGGCAAAGGCGCAGACGGTGCTGCGGGCAAAGCTCTCGTTTCTTGAGTCGGAGAGAAATTCGAGCCGCATTTCGTTCAGTGCTTTTTTTCTGCTCATTTCGATTTCCTTTCGTTTTCTGTTTTTTGCATTTTGTAGCCGCTTCCGACGCATTTGCGGCATAGCGCCGCGCTTTTGTTCATTGAAGCTCGGCGCATATTACTCGACATAAATCATTTTTTCATACGCTCAGCTGCTCTTTTTCTGCCCGCCACTGTCACCGGGTGATTTTGCCGAGACTGTACGCAGCGCGGCAAGGTGGGTCCGCTCGCTGCCGCCCTCGACTATCGCAAGGCGCTTATCTATCCCCGCAAGGCGCAGAATGCGCATTATGTCGGCGCCCGGATCGAGCAGTATCAGCTTCCCGCCGCCAGCCGAGACATGGCGCAGCCTGCCGAGTATCAGCCCGAGCCCCGCACTGTCCATAAAGTCGACCTTCGACAGGTCGAGCACGAGCCGAGTCACCATACGGTCGGTTACTGCATCATCTATCTGTTCTCTTATCGGGCGCGCAGTATGATGATCTATCCCGCCGGAGGGGACGGCGTAGAGTGTCTGTCCGTCATAGTACATCTCGCAAATAGGAATATCCATGCTTTTCACCTTCCTTTTTATGGTTATATTCTACGCTGTTCGGCACGAGAAAACGCTCGCTTTCTGCGGGCGAAAACTGATTTTTTAAATAATTTGTTGTCGGAAGGCTACGAATTATTCAAAATTATTTCACATATTGTTATCGAGCGAAAAATAAATTTATCGTATAATTACATGATAACAATTTTGCCGAGCCGTGCGGCATCAGCCGACGCGGACAGGAGTACATTACAGACTATGGAAAGAAACATAAAACGAATCACCGAGGAGCAGATCGGCACCCAGTACGGCTATATGGCTCGGGTGCGCGAGCTGCTCGGAGACCGTCCGAGAGGGGTATATATGCAGACCTTCGGCTGTCAGCAGAATGAGGCGGACAGCGAGCGGCTGTGCGGAATGGCGGAGGAGATGGGCTATACGGTCGTATCGGAGCCGGAGGAGGCAGACCTGATACTCGTTAACACCTGTGCGATACGTGAGCATGCGGAGCTTAAAACGCTCTCTATTGCCGGTCAGTTCAAGCATATAAAAGAAAAGAATCCCGACCTGCTTATCGGTATCTGCGGCTGCATGGTCTCGCAGGAGCACCGCATAGACGATATCAAGAACAAATATCCTTATATTGATTTTCTGTTCGGAACGTCGGATAACTATCGCTTTCCCGAGATACTCTACGACAAGCTGACGCGCGGCAAGCGCCAGTTCTTCGAGAACGGCGAGGAGGGTACGGTCGCCGAGGGGCTTCCCGTACACCGCTTCTCCGATTTTAAGGCGTGGGTCAGTATCATGTACGGCTGCAATAATTACTGCACCTACTGTGTCGTGCCGTATGTGCGCGGCAGGGAGCGCAGTCGTCGGAGGGAGGACATTCTCGAGGAGGTTCGCGGGCTTGCCGATGCGGGCTATCGCGAGATAACTCTGCTCGGACAGAATGTAAACTCATACGGCAGCGACGGAGTAAACGGCGACGGATATGCTTTTGCCGACCTGCTCGAGGATATCTGCAAGATAGACGGCAATTTTACCGTCCGCTTTATGACCAGCCATCCGAAGGATGTTTCGGAAAAGCTGATAGACGTTATCGCGGATAATCCGAAGATAGCGCGTCAGTTCCATCTGCCGCTGCAGTCTGGCAGCGACCGCATTCTGCGCGAGATGAACCGCCACTACGATACCGCTCGTTATCTCTCGGCGGTGGATTATATGCGCCGCCGCATACCGGATATTTCGCTCTCGACCGATATAATCGTCGCATTCCCGGGCGAGACCGAGCAGGATTTTGAGGATACTCTGTCCATGCTCCGCCGCGTTCGATACGACTCTATCTATTCGTTTATATACTCGCCGCGCAAGGGTACTCGTGCCGCCGCAATGGATGGTCAGATACCGCCCGAGGTCAGCCGCGAGCGTTTCGCGCGTTTGCTCGAGGTACAGAACGGCATCTCGCTTGAGCTCAACCGTGAATTTGAGGGCAGGGACGTTGATGTTCTCGTCGAGGGAATAAGCAAGACCGACGACAGCAGACTGACCGGGCGCATGGAGCGCGGCAGGCTCGTGCACTTTGCCGGCGATCCGTCGCTCACCGGCAGCCACGTCCGCGTGCATATCGACCGCGCAGAGACCTACGCGCTGTACGGCACGCTCGTCTGCGGCGAATAATTATCGGCATAACGAAAAAATATAAATAATCAAACACCCGAAAGGAAACAAAAAAATGACTATACTCGAAATGGCTAATCAGCTCGGACATATGCTTGCGGAGACCGATGTAATGAAGCGCTCAAAGGCTGCGGAGGCTGCCTTTCAGTCGGATGCCGATCTTCAGGCGGATATAGCGGAGTACAACGCGCAGACCGCCGCAATGCAGAAGACGGAGGACGACGAGAGCAAGGCTGCTATACGCGAGCGCGCTGACGCACTGTACGGAAAGATCATCTCCTACCCGACATATGTCGCATACTTTGAGGCTAACAACGCCGTTATGAAGCTCATGAACGAGGTAAACGAGGAGATAAACTTTGCTATCACCGGCGAGCACGGCTGCGGCGGAAACTGCTCGTCCTGCGGCGGCTGTCACTGATATAGGCAGCTCCGACGCTCGGACAGCGGGTGAGAGCACCGCATATTGATATCCGGCGATGCCGTCGGATCACACAAGGAGATGGGGGATAAGAAAATGACACCGATGATGGAGCAATATCTGCGGATAAAGGCGCAGCATGAGGATGCTATACTTTTCTACCGTCTCGGAGACTTTTACGAGATGTTCTTCGACGACGCAAAGCTCGTTTCGCGCGAGCTCGAGCTTGTTCTGACCGGCAAGGACTGCGGCATGGACGAGCGTGCGCCGATGTGCGGAATACCCTATCACTCGAGCGAGAGCTATATCGGACGGCTCGTAGCCAAGGGCTATAAGGTGGTCATTTGCGAGCAGACGGAGGATCCGGCTACCGCAAAGGGCCTCGTCAATCGCGATGTTGTCCGTATCGTTACCCCCGGTACAATAATAGAGACCGGATTGCTCGACGACAGCCGAAACAACTACCTATGCACCGTCTGTGTGAACGGCAGCAGAGCGGGACTCTGCTTTGCCGATGTTTCGACCTCCGAGGTGCGCGGAACCTTTCTGTCGGGAGAGGATCTCGGACAGATGATAATAAACGAGCTTGCCGCATATTCTCCGCGCGAGCTCCTGCTCAGCTGTCCTGAGGCAGAGGTGCCCGAGGTGGCTGAGTACGCGCGCAATCGTCAGCATACGATGGTCGACGACAGCCGCGGAGCATTCTTCGACCGCAGTGCGGCGCAGACGCTCGTGCTCGATCGATTCGGAAAGACCGCAGCCGATATGGGCGCGGTCGAGGAGGAATGCGCTGTCGCATTCGGGGCAATGGTGGCATATATCGAGGAGACCTGCCGCCACGAGATACCGGATATAAGAAAGCTGACCTTCTACACCGAGGAGCAGTATGTTCAGATGGATTCCTCGACGCGCAGAAATCTCGAGCTGTGTGAGACTATGCGTTCGGGCGAGCGGCGCGGTTCGCTGCTTTGGGTGCTCGACCGAACAAAAACGTCGATGGGTGCAAGGCTGCTGCGCAGATATATCGAGCAGCCGCTCCGCAATGCATCGGCAATATCGCGCCGCCTTGACGCGGTAGAGCAGCTGTGCGGAAATTATATGCAGCGCAGCGAGATAACCGAAACGCTCTCCGGAGTTCTCGATCTCGAGCGTCTGATGGCTAAGGTCAGCTACGGCACGGCAAACGCAAAGGATCTGCTCGCTATCGGAAAATCGCTCGCCCTTGTACCGTATCTGCGTGAGCAGCTGGCGGATTCCTCATCGAGCGAGCTGTGCGAGATAAGAGATTCCATGTCGCCGGAGGAGGAGCTTTTTCAGCTGCTGCTCTGCGCGATAGATGCCGACCCGTCCGCGCTTGTCAAGGAGGGCGGAATGATAGCCGACGGCTACAATGCAGAGGTGGACGAGCTGCGCGGCATTATCGACAATTCAAAGGATTATAAAAACCGTATCGAGGCGCGCGAGCGCGAAAGAACGGGTATCAAGACGCTCAAGATAGGCTACAATAAGGTTTTCGGCTACTACATAGAGGTGTCAAAGTCGTATACATCGCTTGTCCCGGACGACTATGTGCGAAAGCAGACGCTCACCACCGGCGAGCGTTATATAACCGATGAGCTGAAGGATATGGAGGCTACTATCCTCGGCGCTCGTGACAAGCTCTCGAGCCTCGAGTATGATATATTCTGCGGACTTCGTGACCGCGTGAGCGAGCGTGCCGCAGCTATCGCGGCGGATGCCGAGTGCTTTGCACGGCTCGACGTGCTTTGTTCGCTTGCCTCTGTCGCATCGGAGAACAGATATGTCCGCCCGGAGATAGAGTACAGCGACATAACCGATATTCGCGGGGGCAGACACCCCGTAGTGGAGCGTTTTGCCGGCAGCGGAGGCTTTGTTCCGAACGATACCCTGCTCGATACCTCGCACAATCGGCTTGCTCTTATCACAGGACCGAATATGGCGGGTAAATCCACATACATGCGTCAGGTGGCGATAATAACCCTTATGGCGCAAATGGGCTCGTTCGTTCCCGCAGACTCCGCGCGGATAGGCATCGTTGACCGCATATTTACAAGGGTCGGCGCGTCGGACGATCTTGCCGCCGGGCAATCGACCTTTATGCTCGAAATGACAGAGGTGGCGTACATCCTTTCGCACGCGACCCCGCGCAGCCTCATCGTATACGACGAGATAGGCAGGGGCACAAGCACCTTCGACGGCATGAGCATCGCCCGCGCCGTCGCGGAATATACGGCGGGCAAAAAGATAGGTGCGCGCACCCTTTTTGCGACGCATTATCACGAGCTTACCGCGCTCGAGGGAGAGATAGACGGGGTTGTAAATTACAATATCACGGCAAAGAAAAAGGGTGACGGTATCATCTTCCTGCGCCGCGTGGTGCGCGGAGCAGCTGACGACAGCTACGGTATCGAGGTCGCCAAGCTCGCGGGTGTGCCGAGTGAGGTAATCCGCCGCGCACGTGCCGTGCTTGCCGGACTTGAGCGCCGCAGTGCGGAGGCCGAGCGGATATGCGAGGAGGAGCAGGAAAGCGGCGAGCCGGATACAGGGCTTGATAATGTCAGCTTCGGCGATATCGGGCAGACCGAGCTGCGTGACCGCATAGCCGCGCTCGATATGGATTCCATGACTCCGCGCGACGCGCTCGAGCTGCTGTACGAGCTGAAAAAACTGGTATATTGATTTAATGTGATGTCCACGGTAGGCTTTGTCTAACAGCCTTTGCGTGCGATTTTGACGGATGCCCTATATGACATAGCCGCAGTGATGGTATGAAAGGGAGTGATACTGCTTTGGAAAATAAGATAAACGTACTTGATTTTAAGGTCGCGAACCTTATCGCGGCGGGCGAGGTCGTGGAGCGTCCCGCATCGGCGATAAAGGAGCTTATCGAGAATTCGGTGGATGCCGGCGCGAAGAATATTACCGTAGAGATCCAGAACGGCGGTATCTCTCTCATGCGCGTGACCGACGACGGCTGCGGAATGAGCCGCGAGGATACCGAGATGTGCATCCGCCGTCATGCTACGAGCAAGATAAAGGATGCATCAGACCTTGCATACATAATAACGCTCGGCTTCCGCGGCGAGGCGCTTGCAGCTATCGCATCGGTGTCGAGGCTGAGAATATTCTCAAAGCGTCGTGAGGATCAGGTCGGAACGCTGCTGTCATCTGACGGCGGAAGAAACGTGACCGTTACCGAGACCGGCTGTGCGAGCGGCACGACGGTCATCGCGGAGGAGCTGTTCGCAAATGTTCCCGCAAGGCGCAAGTTCCTTAAAAAGGACGCGGCGGAGACTATGGCGGTGACCGGAATAGTGGAAAAGGCTGCGCTTGCACATCCCGAGATAGCCATATCGCTTATCTGCGACGGAAAGCTGCGCTACCGTACATCCGGAGACGGCGATCTGCGCAGCGCGATATATGCGGTAATGGGCAGAGAATGCGCGAATAATCTCATTCCCGTCCGCGCACTGAGCGACGGAATAGAGATAAACGGCTTTGTCGGTACGCCCGAGCTTATACGCAAGAACCGCCACGGAGAGAGCTTCTTTCTCAACGGCAGATATGTCCGTAACACAACGGCTCAGAGTGCGCTCGAAGCTGCATTCCGTACATATATTCCGAGCGATAAATTTCCGATGTCGGTGCTGCATCTCAAGATACATCCGTCGCTTGTCGATGTAAATGTCCATCCTGCGAAGCTCGAGGTCAAGTTTGCGGAGGAGCGTAAGGTGTTTGAAGCTATCTATGCGGCTGTCCGCGGTGCGCTGACTCACAGCATCCCGCGCCCGGAGTACGGAGAGCGTACACCGGATGACAAGCGTCAGGAGGGCGAGGCTGCTCTGTCGTCTTTTGTGCCGCTCCCCGACCGTACGGAGAGAAAAAAGCCTGAGGATCGCTCGCTGTTTATCGATGCGAGCGGCTTACGTACACGCTCTGCGCATGACTGCTTCGGTACGGGGGCTTCGGGTGTCGGCAGCATGTCGGGAGGCACCGGTTCGGCAAGTCTTGGTACTGTCGGAGCCGGTAATATAGACCGCAGACTTCTCGATATCGAGTATGACGGCGCGCTGCCGCAGGAAAAAACGGCAGGCGGTGCGACCGAAAATAATGGCGCTGCCGTCGGTGTCGGAAACGGAATTGCCGAAAATGACGATGTGTCCGGAAACTGCGCCACGACCGATGTTAGCTCCGATATGTCAGGCGGTGCGGACGGTGCTCCTATCAGACGAGACGGTCCCGAGCACGGCTTTACTCCGGCGCCCGATCCGTTCGCGTCACGCAGGTCGGCAAGCGTTCACGCAATGTCGTCGGCATGCGGTACGGATAGCGGAGCGTTCGGGAACGGCACCGAGAGCGGAGATCACGGCAACATATCGAATAAAGGAAATGGCGCGGGCGGTGCTGGCGGCTCTGATGCGGGCGACGATAATATCCTGCGTGACCCGTCGGCGGGGCTGTATACGGGAGGAGCTTCCGGGGTATATCCCGGTACATCGGCGGTCGGCTCCGTCTCCGGAGACAATACATCGCATGTGCCTGTATATTATCGCATAATCGGTATCGCCGCAAACGCTTATGTGTTTGTAGAGGTGTCTGACGGCGTTGTTGTTATAGACAAGCATGCGGCGCATGAGCGCATTCTGTTCGAGCGTATGAAGGAAAATATGTACGCGAGCCGCCGATGCGAGCAGCTTCTGCTCATACCCGAGATCTTGCAGCTCTCGCCGGAGGAGTTTGCGGCGGCGTGTGAGTATCGCGACGAGATAGAAAAGACCGGGTTTTCGTTCGATGCCGATGAGGTAACGCTCGGAGTAAAGCTGACCTCGCGTCCGTCGGAGATCGAGCAGTCGGCGACCGGGGACGTATTCATGCAGATACTCTCCTCGCTGAGCAGCGGCGGAGACGGCGCAGAACGCTCGCAGAGCGACATGTACGAGCGGGCGCTGTTTCAGGCATCCTGCAAGGCTGCTGTCAAGGCGGGGCGTGAGGACGATATCTCGCACATCGAATATATCTGCGATGCGGTGATGAACGACCCACGCATACGCTTCTGCCCGCACGGCAGACCGGTCTCGTTTGAGCTGACCACACACGATATAGAGAAGCGATTTAAGAGAATATAGGCATATCGGCGCGGCGCAGAGCCGTGACGCGTGCCGGTGCAAAGGCATCTATGCTATGCCCGCCGACGGCGGAGAAAAATCGGAAAGGCTGCTTTTATAATGGCATTCAAACTGTTAAAAAAAGAAGGAAATGCGCGCAGGGGCGTGATGGAGACGGTTCACGGTACCATTCAGACCCCGGTGTTTATGAACGTCGGAACGAGCGCCGCCATCAAGGGCGGAATATCTACCGGAGATCTGTACAATCTCGGCTGTCAGGTCGAGCTGTCAAACACATATCATCTGCATATCCGCCCGGGCGATAAGCTCATTCACGACCTCGGCGGAATACATAAGTTTTTCAATTGGGACAGACCCGTGCTTACCGACTCGGGCGGATTTCAGGTCTTTTCGCTTGCCAAGCTCCGCCGCATAAAGGAGGAGGGTGTGTATTTCGCGTCGCATATAGACGGTAAGCGCATATTCATGGGACCCGAGGAGAGCATGCAGATACAGTCGAATCTCGCCTCGACTATCGCTATGGCATTTGACGAATGCATCGAAAATCCCGCTCCCTATGACTATGTAAAGCGCTCCTGCGACCGCACCTACCGCTGGCTCGTCCGCTGCAAGGCGGAGATGCAGCGCCTGAGCACACTGCCTGAGACCATAAATCCCGAGCAGCTGCTGTTCGGCATCAATCAAGGCTCGACCTACGAGGATCTGCGTATCGACCATATGAAGCGCATCGCAGAGCTTGACCTGCCCGGATACGCTATCGGCGGTCTCGCAGTCGGCGAGGAGGCGGACGAGATGTATCGGATAATCGAGGCTGTCGAGCCGCATATGCCAGCCGATAAGCCGCGTTATCTTATGGGTGTGGGAACTCCGGTCAACATTCTCGAGGCGGTACATCGCGGAGTCGATTTTTTTGATTGCGTTATGCCGAGCCGCAATGCCCGCCACGGCAATCTGTTTACATGGAAGGGCAAGCTCAACGTACTCAACGAGAAATTTATCATGGACGATAAGCCGATAGATGAGGACTGTCAGTGCCCTGCCTGCCGCAGGTATTCAAAGGCATATATCCGCCATCTGTTCAAGGCGCGCGAGCTGCTCGGAATGCGTCTGTGCGTGCTGCACAACCTTTATTTTTACAACGAGCTGATGAGTGAGATACGTCTTGCGCTCGACGAGGGGCGCTTTGAGGCGTTCTACAAAAAGTATGTTCCGATCCTCGGTGAGAAGATCTGATATGGGTGCTGCGCAACCGATTTTTTCGCTTTTTCGTGCCGCAGCGCAAAATTTTCTTTACAAAATTCGTGCAATGTGTTATACTTAACACGCATTATACGGTATCGGCACATACTCCGTAATCAAGTGCATATGGCGGCTTGCCGCCTAAAAAAATAATTTTTCCGGAGGCATATTATGCTTAAAGGTATTCCTTCAATCATTTCACCCGACCTTTTAAAGATCCTTATGGAAATGGGACACGGCGACGAGCTTGTTATCGGCGACGGTAACTTCCCCGCAGCGAGAGTTGCACAGCGTCTTGTACGCGAGGACGGACACACGGTACCCGAGCTGCTCGAGGCTATTCTCAAGCTCTATCCTCTCGACACCTATTCCGACCCGGTATACATCATGCAGAAGGTGCCCGGCGACAATGTCGAGACTCCTATCTGGAAGGAGTTTGAGGCTATCACCGGTAAATATACCGACAAGCCCCTCACTCAGATCGAGCGCTTTGAGTTTTATGAAAGAGCCAAGGAGGCGTATGCAGTCGTTACCTCCGGTGAGACCGCTCTTTATGCTAATATCATCATCAGAAAGGGCGTTGTCGTAGAGTAAGCTGCGGCAATGTGCGCTGCAAGCGGATTCGGTTCGGATCGGCTGCGCCTTACTTTTAATACTTTCGGCTTTTTTATCGGCAGATGAGAGGAGGCGAGACATATGCGGAGATTTATTCGCTGCTGTCCGCTTATGCTCGTCTGCCTTCTTTTTATCGGGTCGATCGCCGCGGTCGGATATGTGTCGCTGCTCCTGCCGGACAAGCTCGTACTTACACGCTCGCTGCTCATTATCGCCGGCGGCGTTACCGCTGCTGCGGGACTTATCCTGTGTGCCGTATCCGGCAGGGGAGAGGGCAGAGCCGCTTTGATTTTTTTCGGCGCGGCGATAGCGGTCGGCTGTGTAATCGGTTCGCTGTATTTCGGAGACTATCGGAATAGAATAGTACAGAGGTTTTCGGGCTCGGACAGGTCGGTGACCGCTGTCGTCGGGCGGGTACGGTATTCCTCGGCATCATATATGATATTCGATGCGCAGCTGAGCTCGATAGACGGCGAGAGCTGCTCGCTTTCCGCAACCGTCAAGGTTCGCGGCGCGTCCGGACTGCGCGTCGGCGAGCGCTTCGGCATGCATGCGGATATTTCGGAGACCGAGCCGTATGACGGAACTGCGCTGTCGCTTATGTATTCCGCGTCCGAGGGACGCTTTCTCACACTCTCAACCGATTCGCTCAGTATCTACGGCAGAGAGCCGTCCGGCAGTCTTACCGCACGCTTTGCACGGCTGCGTGAACGTGTGGGTCAAACGCTGTCGCTCCGCCTCGGCGACGGTGCGGGGCTCTGCCGCGCACTGCTGCTCGGAGATCGCAGCGAGCTCGGCGATAGTATATCGGATGATTTTTCCGCACTCGGAATATCGCACATAGTCGCTGTCAGCGGCCTGCATCTCGGAATAATCACTGCGGTAGTCTCATTTCTGCTGCGCCGTCTGCATGTCCCGAATGCGCCCTCAATAATCGTTACGGCGGTATTCGCGCTGCTGTTTGCCGCGCTTACCGGCTTTTCCTCATCGGTTCTCCGCTCGGCACTTATGCTTATGATAGCGAGCAGTGCAAGACTGGGCGGGAGATCGGGGCATATGCCGACCTCGCTTGCCTCGGCTGTTGCGCTCATTATACTGTTTCGCCCGTGCGCGGTGCTTGATGTCGGACTTGTGCTGTCGTTTTCCTCGACCTTCGGGATCGCCGTGATAGGCGCGCCGCTCTGCCGCCGCATATCCGAGCGTATCAGCCGATATACTCACGATATCCGTGAGCGCTTTTATTCGCGCAATCCGTCTGCGATGCGCGGTGCGATCTCAGGGCTTGCGGTCGGTATGGCGGAGTTTGCGCTCGACTCGGTTATTATCGGTGCCTCGGCAAATCTCCTGACTGCACCGCTCGCTTTTCTCTTTTTCGGCTTTTCATCGCTGTATTCGGTTCCCGCCACCGTCCTCTTTTCGCCGCTCGCAGGGCTTCTGCTGTCACTCTCGCCCTTTGCACTGCTGCCGTCATCATTTGTGCTTGCGCCTTATGCCGCGTCGGTCGTGGCAAGTATTTCAAATTTTGTTTCCCGCCTTGCCTCCGCATGCACGGTACTTGCCTATGAGATGGGACCGTTCGGCGCGCTCGCCGTTACCGGAATGCTGCTGTACGGTCTGCCGTTTATTCTTCGCGGACTTCCGTCGGTTGCTTACGGCAGCGACAGCCGCAGACGCAGAGTGCTCGCGGTAACGCTCTCGCTCGGGGCTCTCCTGCTTGTCGGCGGTATCGCCGCCGTGCTGCTGCTTGCTTCCGCCGGGGCGGACACGGCACCGAGCACGCTTTGACGGCTCGGGTCGGTGTTGACGGATGCGCTCCGATTAGTGCGATTTACTTTGATCCCGATCCTGTTAGACAGATGATTTGCGCCGCTTGTCGGTGCGGACTGCTCGACAAATGCTTTTAGGCACAGCAAATTTAATAACGAAAAAACGGTCATACCCGCCCTGAGGCAGATATGACCGTTTTATATTTGGGTCAAGCATTATGCAAGAGTCCGCTTTCTCGGTGCTTTACCCGTCGGACAGCATGCAGATCATCGAATATGGTATTTTACTCGTCAAGCAGCTCGTCGAGCACCGAATATGCTTCGTTTACTCCGTCGAGCGCCTCATCGAGCGCGTCGCAGACAGTCTCGGCATCCTCGCCGCCGGATGTCTCGGCGCGTTCCTCCTCGGAATCGAGCAGTACGCCGAGTCCGTCGCTTATCTTCTCGAGCTGCGCGAGTATACCGAGCAGCTCTTTCTTTGTGTAGTCAAGCATGGTGTTCTCCTTTTTGTTGCGATGCTCTGCGGCATATAGATTGGCCTTGAATATATAGACTTTTCAGCCGCTTATATCAATGAATCGCTTCGGGGCTTCGCCGTTTCGCAGACCGTGCCGACAATACATTATATATCGAGGTATGCGCGCCGCGTCGAATGCCGATATCGCCGTGTCGGCTCAGAGTCCCGCGCGATAAAAGTTGATAAGGCAGCCGCAGAGAATTATCTTCTTCTCATCATCGGTCAGCGGTGCGAGACCGAGCGTTATCTTTTTATATGCGCCGTCGGCGGAGATGACATATGCGTCGAACTCGGGCGTGCCTGCCGATACGACCTCGCGGATATTCGGGACGTACAGAACATCTCCGAGCGCAAAGCTGCTCTCGCCGTCTCCGTCATAGAGGAAGGGAAGCATGCCCCAATTGATGAGGTTGCTGCGATAGCGCTTTGTTGCGTACTCGCGTGCAACATTGCAGTTTCCGCCGAGCACGCGCTGGCAGGAAGCAGCCTGCTCACGCGCAGAGCCGTCGCCGGGCTTGACCGCATATACGGCGCTGCCGCAGGAGAGCTTTTCGGGTGCTGTCTCACCGCGCGCGGCGGAGATGTCGGCGATAGCTCCGAGTACTTCGCCCGAGGGTGCCGCGCCGTGTGCCGCCTTTGCTCTGCCGACATAGCCGGGGTCCTTACGGGAGAGTGTGAACTCTGCAAGACCGAGAGGATTGGAGCGGTAGGACGAGGTCTCTCCTGAGGGTATAAGCTCGTCGGTGGTGGTAACGGGATCGGTAATGACCGAGCATACGGTGGAGAGAAGTCCGTCTCCGAGCTCGGGGATCTCGGGCCAGTCGGTGATATTAGGCCCGAATACGAGCTGCTCGTTTTCATCTGCATGACCGTAGCCGTTATAGAAGCGGCTGCGGTATGCTGCATCGTCGTAGGTGGGCTTATGCGTCGGCAGCTCGGTGCCGAGCGCGGAGGTAAGGCGACCGCCGTTCTTTGCCGTTGCGGCGATGCTGCGCGCATCCATGAGCGCGACATATGCGCTCTGTCCTGCACCGGGCTTGCTGCCCTCGCGGTTCGGAAAGTTTCTTGTCGTATGTCGGATGCTCAGCGCGCCGTTTGACGGAACATCGCCCGCGCCGAAGCAGGGCCCGCAGAATGCAGAACGAACGGTGACGCCCGAATCGAGGAGCGAGCTGATAGCGCCCTCGGCGATAAGTGCCGAGAATACGGGCTGGCTCGCGGGATATGCCGACATCGCGAAAGCACCCTGACCGATGCTGCCCCCGCCGAGAATGTCGGCAGCGGCGCAGAGGTTGTCGTACGTACCGCCTGCGCAGCCTGCGATAACGCCCTGATCTACCCACAGCGAGCCGTCATGTATCTTGGGCAGCAGCTGCTCGAGACCCGCCTCGCGGAGAACGCGCTCGGGCTCCTCTATGACCTCGCGGAGTGCATAAGCATTCGAGGGGTGAGAGGGAAGCGCTATCATAGGCTCGATTTCGGAGAGGTTGACCTCGAGAACGCCGTCATAGCCCGCACCGTCTGCGGGAGAGAGCTTGCGGTAGTCGCCCGATCTGCCGTGAAGCTCGAGGTACGCCTTTGTCTCGTCGTCGGTAGCCCATACGGATGACAGACAAGCGGTCTCGGTGGTCATAACGTCGATGCCGTTTCGGTATTCGATAGGCAACGAAGCAACGCCGTCGCCGAAGAATTCCATTATCTTATTCTTTACAAAGCCGCACTCAAACACCCTGCCTATAATTGCGATTGCAACGTCCTGCGGACCTACGCCGGGACGCGGTGCGCCGGTCATATGAACGGCTATCACCTCGGGCGCGGGAATGTCGTATGTGCGGCAGAGCAGCTGCTTAACGAGCTCGGGTCCGCCCTCACCCATGGCAACGGTGCCGAGAGCGCCGTAGCGGGTATGGCTGTCCGAGCCGAGTATCATCTTTCCGCAGCCCGCAAAGCACTCGCGCATTACCGAGTGAATGACCGCCTGATGTGCGGGAACGTAGATTCCGCCGTACTTCTTTGCGGCGGAGAGACCGAAAACATGGTCGTCCTCGTTTATCGTACCGCCTACGGCGCAGAGGCTGTTATGACAGTTTGTGAGCACGTAGGGTATCGGGAATTTTTTCAGACCGCTCGCGCGTGCCGTCTGAATGATGCCGACGTATGTAATGTCGTGCGATGCCATCGCGTCAAAACGGATGCGCAGGTCGGTTGTGTCCTCCGTTATAGGCGACTCGTTATGCGAAGATAGGATGGAGTATGCGATGGTCTTTAAGCGGTCGGCGGGCTTGACTGCGGAGGGGGTGAGCTTGCCCTCCGAGTAGATGTGTCCGCCCTCGACGAGGGTCACGCCCTTGTAGCTTGATTTCATAGGCTTTTCCTTTCCGAAACTGATGCTTTGAAAAAAATAATCTTACCTTTAATTATACCCGAGATTTTTTCTTTTGTCAATATTGCGGGCTCTGCGTATTTGTGGTAAAATGATGGGCAAACGCAGACGGCGCATATAATGCAACGCTGCGGACGACGGAGGAAAATATGGTAAATACAGTGCTGACCGACTCAGAGTCGGTATTTGATACAGAGGTAACGCCCGATTCGCTCGGGCTTGACGCAGGGCGCTTTGATGTGCGTGTGTACACGGCGGGAACGCAGCAGGAGCTTATCGAGCGCATGCGCGACGCGGAGATAGTTCTGTGCAACCGCGCCCGCATAGGAGCGGCGGAGATGGATGCGGCACTGCGGCTGCGGATGATAGCGGTTTTCGCGACGGGCTACGACAAGATAGATATCGCCGCTGCGCGCGAGCGGGGCATTGCCGTGTGCAATGTTCCCGGCTACTCGACCGAGGCGGTTGCTCAGCATACCTTCGCATTGATGCTTGCACTGGTTGACAGGATAACGGAGTCGGCGAGCACACCGATCGGCGAATCGGCGCTCTCGCGTCTGCCTCTGCCGCGCTTCTGCCTCGGAGGAAAGACACTCGGTATAATAGGACTCGGCGCTATCGGACGCAGAGTTGCTCAGCTTGCCTCCGCTTTCGGTATGAGAGTGTACGCCGCGGAGCATCTCGGGACGGTCGGCGGCGCTGTTGAAGCTCTGACCCCGCTCGTCGGCACGGCTGAGCCTGGCGGCGGGATAAGCAGACTGCCGCTCCCGCAGCTGCTCGCGGAGAGCGATATCGTATCGCTGCACTGTCCGCTCACCGAGCAGAGCAGACATATTATAAACGCCGATGCCGTCGAGCGTATGAAGGACGGCGCTATGCTGATAAATACCGCGCGCGGGGCGCTTGTCGACGAGACGGCTCTTGCCGCCGCACTGCGGTCGGGAAAGCTCGCCGGAGCCGCGGCGGATGTGACAGAGATTGAGCCAACCCCAGCCGACTGCCCGCTCCGCACCGCGCCGAACTGCATTTTGACCCCGCATGTCGCGTGGGCGTGCAGCGACGCGCGCAGGGCTCTTATGACCGAGGTGCGGGAGAATATTGAGGCATTTTTGCGCGGCGAGCGGCGCAATCGCGTCGACTGAAGCTGCAGCATGATTGTGGTATGCAGGCTGCGATATCGCATTGACCGACGCAGCCGCATATATTAGAGTATGTGAGCGGTGCAACCGCGTACATTGACAGCATTGCAGGTCTTGCCGGTGTGCTGCATTGTCAACATCCCGTGTCATCGAAGCTGCGGTCATGTGCGACATATTGACCGTGATAATGCATGAATCATGCTTCTTGAAATTTTTTTGATTTTTTTGAAAAAACCTCTTGACAGGACGAATTCCGCGTGCTATAATGCGGTAAACCGATGAGGAAGAGGAGTAATCCGGCACAACCTGTCAGGGAGAGAGTCGCGGACGGTGGAAGCGCGGCGGCGGGCGCAGGACGAATGGACTTCCGAGGGCAAACAGAAACGGCACAGCCTGAGTATGGGAGACGGAGTGTGGCTCTCCGTAATCAAAGGTCTGCATATGATTGTATGCGTAAGCGGGTGCGTAAAAGCATCAAGCCGGGTGGTACCGCAGGATTGTATATTTATCCTGTCCCAGCAAGAGATTGCAGGGACGGGATTTTTTGTTTTCTGCAAGCACCGTGACGTACAATTAAAGCAAATACGAATATCGGAAGAAAAACAAAAAAGCAAACAAAGAAAGGAACACCACCATGAAAATGAAGAGATTCTTTACCGTACTTACCGCTGCACTTGCAGCCTCCGCAACCCTTATTTCGCTCGCTTCCTGCGGAAAGACCGCGGGCGGTGACGCAGAGACGACCGCAAGCGGCAGCACGAGCGGCACGAAGAACAGCTACCGCATCGGTATCTGCAACTATGTAGACGATGCATCGCTCAACCAGATAGCAGAGAGCCTGCAGAGCCGTCTCAAGGCGCGCGGCGCCGAGCTCGGCGTTGACTTTACCATCGACTATGACAACTGCAATGCAGACGCAAGCGTTATGGGTCAGATCATCTCGAACTTCCAGGCAGACAAGGTAGATCTTATGGTCGGTATCGCGACCCCCGTTGCAATGCAGATGCAGGCGGCGACAGAGGAGAGCGGAACCCCCGTTGTATTTGCGGCAGTCTCCGACCCCGTAAGCTGCCGGCTCGTATCCTCGCTCGAGGCTCCCGGCGCTAATATCACGGGTACCTCCGATTACCTCGATACCCGTTCGGTGCTCGACCTCATCTTCGCACTCAAGCCCGATACCGCAAAGGTCGGTCTGCTCTACGACGTAGGTCAGGATTCGTCCGCAACTCCTATCGCAGAGGCTAAGCAGTACCTCGAGTCAAAGAACGTCACGGTTATCGAGCGCACCGGCACAAATGCCGAGGAGGTAACTCTTGCGGCTCAGGCACTCGTTGCAGACGGCGTTGACGCTGTATTTACTCCTACCGACAATACGATAATGAAGTCCGAGCTCTCCATCTACACCATCTTTGAGGAGGCAGGCATCCCGCACTTCACGGGCGCGGATTCCTTTGCACTTAACGGCGCATTCCTCGGCTACGGCGTTGACTATGTAAACCTCGGCGAGAATACCGCTGATATGATAGTTTCCATCCTCGTAGACGGTAAGGACCCGGCAACCACCCCCGTTATGACCTTCGACAACGGTACCGCAACGGTAAATGAAGAGATCTGCGCATCGCTCGGCTACGACTTCGCGACCGTCTCCGAGACCTTCGCTCCCTTCTGCACCAAGGTTCAGGCTATCAAGACCGCAGAGAGCTTCAGCTGATTAGGTTTTACAAAAAGATTATGATGTATCGCCCGTCGCAGTGCTGCTGAGATCGTCGCATAGCGGCGGGCAAGCTGCGAATAAAGACGGCAGGGGCATTGCACCGCTGCCGCAAACAACAAAATACGGAGAATTATTATGGATCTGTCAACCGTACTTGACCTTGTTCAGACGGCACTCGAGCTCGGACTGTGCACCTCACTTACCGTGCTTGCGCTCTTTCTCAGCTATTCGATGCTGAATGTCTGCGACCTGTCTACCGACGGCTGCTTTACTCTCGGCGCTGCGGTAGGCGCGATGGTAGCGGTCTCGGGACACCCCTATCTTTCGATCTTCGCGGCTATGGCGGCGGGAATCATCTCGGGCTTTGTCACCGCCTTTCTCCAGACAAAGATGGGCATCGACAGCCTGCTCGCGGGCATCATCGTAAACACGGGTCTTTACTCGATAAACATGGCGGTGATGGGAAACTCATCGCTCGTCAATATGAACACGACCGAGACGATATACACCGTCGTCAAGGATGCGCTCAAGGGAACGCCGTTTGCGTCGTACTACAAGCTGATAGTTATCGGCGCGGCGGTGCTGCTCGTGATAGTATTTCTGTCGCTGTTTCTGCGCACGCGGCTCGGTCTCGCTATCCGCGCAACGGGCAATAACCCCGACATGGTCCGCTCCTCGTCGATAAATCCCGTATTTACGACTATCGTCGGTCTGTGCGTCGCTAATGCATTTACCGCGCTCTCGGGCTGCCTTATGACGCAGTCGCAGAAGTCGGTCAGCATCGATGTCGGTTCGGGCATGGTGACGGTAGCGCTCGCGTCGCTGCTTATCGGACGCGCCTTCTTCGGCCGCGGAAAGATACCGCTGCGCGCCGTAGGCGTTGTTGTCGGCTCGGTCGTTTTCCGCCTTGTCTACACGATAGCGCTCCGCTTCAATATACCCGCTTACATGCTTAAGCTTGTATCCTCGGTCATCGTTATTATTGCAATCTCGGGACCGTATCTGCGTCGGCAGCTGCCTATCGTTATCAAACGCATCAGAGCGGGAAGAGAGGGGGCATAAGGATGGGAATGCTTGAAATAAAGGGCTTGCGCAAGGTTTTCGGTGCGGGCACCGTCGATGAGCACACCGCGCTTGACGGCATCGACCTCGATATAGAGCGCGGTCAGTTCGTGACCGTTATAGGCTCAAACGGAGCGGGAAAATCCACCCTCTTTAATGCCGTCTGCGGCAACTTTCCGATAGATGCGGGCAGGATAATGCTCGACGGCGAGAATATCACTCACCGCCCGGACTACAAGCGTGCGCGCGTTATCGGCAGACTCTTTCAGGACCCGATGCGCGGCAGCGCTCCCGGAATGAGCATCGAGGAGAATCTTGCTCTTGCCGCGGGTACGGGCTCATGGCTGAGCAGCATAAAGCGCAGCGACCGTCAGCGCTTTCGCGAGATACTGCGCGAGCTCGATATGGGACTTGAGGACCGTATGACACAGCCCGTCGGACTGCTCTCGGGCGGACAGCGTCAGGCGCTGACGCTGATGATGGCGACCGTCAACCCGCCGAAGCTGCTGCTGCTCGACGAGCACACCGCAGCGCTCGACCCCGCTACCGCCGAAAAGGTGCTCGACATCACGAAAAAAACGGTGTCGGAGCAGGGGCTGACCTGCATGATGGTAACGCACAACATGCAGTCGGCTATCGACCTCGGCGATCGCCTTATCATGATGAATAAGGGACGCATCATATTTGATGCAAGCGGTGACGAAAAGAAAAAGCTGACCGTGCCCGCGCTGATGGAGCTCTTCCGCAATGCGGCGGGCGAGTCGCTTGCGACTGACAGGATACTGCTCGGTGAATGAACTCGGGTAGGCTAAAAAAGCGCAGACCGAAAAAGCGAAAACAGATTATTATAATTGAGTTTTAGCATGTCCCATATGGCAGATAAGGGGTTGGAATCCTTACGGATTCCTGCATGAAGTTTTATGTTTTCGCTTTTTCTACCGCCGAAAACCGTCTCTGCCGTACGCCGGTACGGCGACGAGGCGGTTTTCGACGATTCTGCATCTTTTTTATCTCTCCCCGAGTCCCCGCGAGCCCAAAACAGCACAGACCTATAAGGTTCTCTGTGATACGAAAAAGCACAAAACAAAAAATGCTCAACGATACTTGAAATTAGCTTAAAGTTAGGCGGATAATGCAAAAAAAGCTGCAAGTAGAAAGCCTCCCCTGTGTAAGGGGAGGTGCTGAGCGCAGCGAAGCGGAGGGGCTGTTGGAAACTAAAAAATCTGCAGCTAAATTATTTTTTCTCCATCCGAATCGGCAAGACTGATGAAGCCCTATCAAATTTCCCTGACAGGATAATTATCGGCTTATTGTGACGCGGTGTCCTCGGGCATCGCGTCTTTTTATATCTATAATTCGACATTTATCGACAATTCACCGAACATGTGCTGCAATAATTCATCAAAAAGCGATTATATTTGTTAATATCAACCGATAGTTTATTTACAAAAAATAGATTCATATGTTATTATTATATTATGAATGGTGAAATTACATATAATATCCGTGATGCGGAGAAAGATCTAAAATGCACACAGATGCATTTCCTCTCAGATAAGGGAGCGGCTGTCGCGCATTGCGTTTGCGGATATGTTATTTGGAAATAGAGCGTTAAAACAGAAATAGTCAAGGAGAGAGCAAATGAGCGAATTTGTGAAAGATCGGCGCGAAAAACGGGCGGAGCGCAAGAGAGCGCGCGCGGAGCAGCGCGCAAAAAAGCCGAAGCTGAGGCTCGAAAATATTATCGGCGCTCTTTTTACGGGTATACGGTATACCCCGGAAAAATTCTTCTGCGAGCTTATACTGCGAATACTTGATACGGTTGCAATTTTCTTCTCGTTTACATATATACTCAAGGTCGTGGTCGACGGTCTGACGGAGCAGCGCCCGATAAAAGAGCTTATTCTATATGTTGTTGTTACGTTTGGATTTTTTATTCTCGTGAGAGTGTTGACAAATTCCTACTGGAATTGTATTCTTCCGATCCTTGACAAGGTCGGAGAGCGGAGAATGAACGCCATAATCTATAACCGTGCGCTGACCTCGGATATTGCAAACTACGAGGATCCGTCGATGTATGCGCTGTTCGGACGTGCGGTCTCCGGCGGAGTCGGCTCGACAGAGTGGGCGAGATATTGGCTCAACAGCACTATCAGTATGATATTAAGTCTCGGACTTTCATCATGGCTTGCGTTGTCGATAGACCCGGTACTGTTTATATTTGCGTTTATTCCGGTAGTGTGCAACTTTGCAAGTAAGAAGAGCAGCACGCTCAGTCGTATTTTTGATGTTGAAAAAGCCGAGCTGTACCGAAAGCGCGATTATGTGCAGCGTGTTTTCTATCAGCGCGAGTACGCTAAGGAGCTTCGACTGACGAACATTAGAAATGTCATGTTTGACCGCTTCCGCGAGGCGGTGGAGGAGCTTATACGCCTCACGCGTACGAGGGGGCTCAGGATAGCTCTGCTGGATTTTATGTTCGTATTTGTCGGTAGGGTAGCATCTGTCATAGGCGCGGAGATCTATACTGTATACCGCGCGCTTATCTCAAATACCGTTACCGTAGGCGATTGTCTTGTTGTACTGAATAATATTACTGCCATCACGTGCGAGGTACAGAGCATCGGCGGAAATATAAGATATTTGATGAAAACATGCTATGCCTATCAGGACTGGAAGGACTTTATCAACCGCAAAGACCGTGTGGAGAACCGTCCGGACGGTGTCGAAGCGCAACCCGGAGATATCGAATTCAGCGGCGTTACCTTCCGCTACGGCGGAGCGGATACCGACACGCTGCGCGGAATCGACCTCAAGATAAAGCAGGGCGAGCGCGTTGCTGTCGTCGGCTACAACGGCGCAGGCAAGACAACTCTCGTCAAGCTGATGATGCGGCTGTATGATCCCTCCTCCGGAATTATAACTCTCGGCGGGCGGGATATCCGCGAATACGATCTGAAGAGCTATCGCAATATATTCGGCGTTGTATTTCAGGACTATAAGCAGTTTGCCCTATCCGTTGCCGAAAACGTCCTCGGCAGACCGATGCGCGACGGCGATGAGGCAATAGTGGAGGATGCGCTTCGCCGCGCGGGAATATGGGATAAGATATCCGAGCTTCCGGACGGCATATATACACAGATGACGCGCGAATTCAGCGAGGACGGACTTTTGCTGTCGGGCGGGCAGTCGCAGATGCTCGCTATCGCCTCGGTCTACGCGCACGGCAGTCCGATAGTCATTCTCGATGAGCCGTCGTCCGCGCTTGACCCGCTCGCCGAGCGCGAGCTGTACAGACAGATGTACAGCGCATGCGAGGGCAAGACGATGATATTTATCTCGCATCGGCTCTCGTCCGCGGTTTCTGCGGATAAGGTGGTCCTTGTCGAGGACGGTGTTGTGAGAGAATGCGGCAGCCACGAGGAGCTTATGCAGCTCGACGGCAAATATGCCGAGATGTTCCGCGCGCAGGCTGAAAGCTATACCGATGCAGAGAGTCCGGAGACGGAATGAGCGGAAAAATCATAATACTTCCGAATGTTATTGTCGAACAATACTGTTGAAAGGGGCTTTCTGTTACGGGGGCTGCGGTAAAACCGATGAAAAAGATGAAAAAAGAAAAGAAGCAGAGAGAGCGCCGTCATATCGGCGCAGTGCTCAAACGGTGGGGCAAGATACTCGAGAATAATATATATTCATTCCGATACATGTGGCACGGCTCAAAGGGATATTTCTTTGCTTCGATAGCCAACGCGATCATAACCGGTCTTATAGGACCGCTTCTCCTGCTGCTGAATCGTCAGCTGTATAATATGCTCAGCGGAGACAGGCCGGTATTTGTTTATGCTATATACATCATTGTAGGTATCTTTGTGGTAAATACAGTGTCTCTGACGTGGAGGTTTCTGTCAAATGACTATATAATGCCGAAGCTGAGCGAACAGCTGCATATGCAGGTGCAGACCGATCTGTTTGAAAAGGCGCGTATGATAGAGCTTGAGCGGTATGACGATACCGAGTTTTATAACGGCTTTATACTCGCGATGCAGTATGCCGATACATATGCGACCGGAACGGTGGGAAACTTTACGAGCCTTATAAGCAATCTTATCGCCTTTCTCGGAACGATCGCATTGATCGTATATATCGACGTAGGGACTGTTGTCATTCTGATTGCAAGCGCCTTGCTTTCTATGCTTATCAGCGTTAAGCAACAAAAAAATACTTTGAAAATGAACGAAAAGCAAGCGCCTATCATGCGCCGCAGCTCGTATGTAAATCGGTTGTTTATGCTGCCCGATTATGCAAAGGAGCTTCGCCTTACCGACGTTTCGGAATGCCTTCTGCGCGACTATAAAAAGAGCCTGCGCGAGCATATCGCGGTGATTCGCAAGTATAAGCTGCGGGATCTGCTCTGGGGAGCACTTTCGATCATCAATAACTTCGGCGCATATATTGTGGTTATCGTTATTACGCTGTACAAGTTTGCGGTGCTCGGAACAGTGACCATCGGTGATTTTACCGTTATTGTCGATGCGGGTATGACTGTTCGCGATAACTTTGGTTCGCTTGTGGGGTCGTTTTCAAACCTGCCCTCACAGAGCGATCAGATCGACCGTGTTCGGGCATTGATGGATTACAAACCGTCATATCGCGGCGGTACGCTTCCCGCTCCGTATCTGGAGTCGCTCGAGCTGAAAAACGTCTCGTTCGCTTATCTCGAGGGCGGCGAGGTGCTGCACGATGTCTCGATGAAGATATCGCGCGGCGAAAAGATAGCCATCGTCGGCTACAACGGAGCGGGAAAGAGTACGCTTATCAAGCTGATAATGCGTCTGTACGATCCGAAGAGCGGCTGCATACTCCTGAACGGAGTCGATGCGCGCGAGTATGAGACAGAGAGCTATCGCGGGCGCATAGGGGCGGTATTTCAGGATTATCGGATATTTGCCGCAACCGTCGCGGAGAACGTGCTCGGCGACCGATATGACGATTCAAAGGAGGGCACGGTTCTCGAGGCGCTGCACAGAGCGACGTTTGACGATAAGCTCGCCGAGCTCGAGGGCGGCATAAATACTATGCTGACGCGCGAGTTTGACGAAAAGGGAACAAACCTCTCGGGCGGTGAGGAGCAGAAGATCGCTATCGCTCGTGTATTTGCAGGCGATTATGACCTTATAATCATGGATGAGCCGTCTGCGGCGCTCGACCCGATGGCTGAATATGCGCTGAATAAGCAGATAGCCGCGTTTGCTGAGGATAAGACCGT
>OLOL01000119.1_pt1 | contig 81268 bp, 89 predicted proteins | sample 1673081 | NCBI WGS metagenome assembly OLOL01 (sample SAMEA3136753, study PRJEB25190) | human gut metagenome
TATACACAGGCCTGCGATGATGCAATAAAAATGATGGACGAGAAAGGACTTCTACGCAATATTCCGCTAACACATATCTGTGGTATCCAACAGTTCAGTTAGACGAAATTGAAAAAGCTGCCATATTGACTTCACTAATTCCTTGTGGTTTTAAAAGAATTAAGCAAAAAATAGCTTACGGGAGAAAAACAGGATCTGTGCGTCTTCCAAACAAAGCATACGAAAAAGCATGGAACCCTCACAATAGAGAAGGTCGATTGTTGAATGACGGATTTGATTTGGAACGTTTTGTAACGAAAATAGACCTTCCGATAATGGAACGGGATGTCGATAATTATAATACTAAAACTTTCGATTTCGTAAGGTTACATATGTACACATTAACTTATGCAGAGAATCCTATGGATACCATTAAGAAATACCGAAAAAATATTTTGGCAATGGCTTTAGATAAAATTGATCAATCTAAAAAATTCAAAAGATATGGGGTGCCGATTAATTTTTTGAGACTTGATAAGTTCACTTATTGTAAAAGTCAAAAAATGATCGAATTATTATTCGTACTCAAACCAATAGGAGGTGGTTTGATTGAACTATCATAACATAACCACTGATGACATGCGGAACGGCGATGGGTTACGGACAGTGCTCTGGGTGGCCGGATGCGGTCATCATTGTAAAGGGTGTCAAAACCCTGTGACTTGGAATCCAGATGACGGATTGATATTCGACGTGGAGGCTGAGCAGGAATTATATAGCAAAGTAAATAAGTCTTATATCAGCGGTGTCACTTTTTCTGGAGGAGATCCTTTACATCCAGAGAATAGAGACACCATTTTTCATTTGGCGAAATACATCAAGAAATATATGCCAGGTAAGACTGTTTGGTTGTATACCGGATATTTATGGGAGGAAATTCGAGATCTGCCCGGTATGAAGTGGATTGATATTTTGGTGGATGGAGAATTTGTAGAGGAGCTTGCTGATGTCAATTATCCCTGGGCCGGTAGTACGAATCAGAGAGTGATTGCTGTGCAGGAGAGTTTGAGAACGGGGAAAGTTATTTTGAAAGGAGAATGAAATGAATGGACTAATTGGTGTATTTATCATAATTACCTGTGTCGTGTTTGGACTGGTGTGGTTATTCAGCTCCGATCCGGATTTGCCAATGACACGTGCGGATAAAATATTCATGTTTTTAAGTTTTGAAGCGATTGCCTGTGGATTGATTTCTGGCGTTTATATTTTAGTAGGAGGCGCAAATGGAATACATATATAAAGAAGTAAATTTCTCAAAGTATTGCCCGTTATGTGAATATGCGGATTTATACGAAGAGAAAGATCCCTGTAATGAATGTTTGGGGATTCCGATGAATGAGCACTCGGAGAAACCGGTTAACTATAAGCCGGATGAAAAGAAACTTAAAAAAGCAGAAAAGGAGAAAGCGAAATGAAAGTAAAAATTTTTAGAAGTGATGGAGATTCAGTGGCACTGGCGAAAGCTGTAAATGAGTTTATTAAGGATAAAGATGTAGTTGATATTAAATACACGACAACCTTCGTCGTTAATAAATACGGTGACTTTGGAGTTCCGGAAAGCGGTATATTCATTGATCGGGCTATGGTTATGTGGGAACCGGAAGTAAATGTTTTGTATGCTGACAATAAAGAGGTCGGCGTTGTTGAAGGAGAATAGACATGGTTAAATGGCTATTTATATTTTTAGGGGCAGTTGTTCTAACAGCTGTCCTTATTTTAATTGGTTTAATGGTTGCTATGGTGGAAGAGATTTGTAGAAAAGGAGTAATTGATGAAATGAGATGGAGAGATCCTAATCCGGGAAGAGACGAAAAAAGCGTTGAACATGGTAAAGAAATCAAAAGAGATTTCATGAGTAGACCCGAACTGAGAAATAGAGAAGCAGAGAAATGGTTTAGAAGAAAACCTTATGGAAAGGATAAATAATTATGACAGGAAATGAGTATCAGAAGCTAGCAGCTAGAACTATCAACAAGGGTTTAACATTCGAAGAACAGAAGATTCACGCTCTACACGGTATGGTTGGCGAAATTGGAGAAATCCATTCAATCTATCAGAAAATATATCAAGGACATGCGTTTGAAGTTGACCATGTAAAGAAAGAGTTTGGGGATCTTCTCTGGTTTATCGCAGAGTATTGTACGGCTAAAGGTTGGTCGTTGGATGATATCATGCGGATGAACATCGATAAGCTTAAAGCCAGATATCCGGAAGGTTTTGAAGCAGACAAGAGTTTATATAGAGCGGAAGGGGATATTTGAGATGATTAAATGTAAAGATTGCAGGTTTGGCGGTCTTAAAGTTTTACTGGATAACGAATCAGCGCCTTGCCTCCGATTAGATGACGAAGAGTGCCCGAATTATAATGAAGAAACTGGTGAAATCGAAATGCTGAGAGAAGGGAAGAATAAATGATGTATGAGAATAAGAATTTCATCAGTGAGGTATCTACGAAAGTGATTGAAACAAGGGATGAATTTATATTTCAGACAATATCGTCGTGGATTGTAAATAATCACCAGATAACCGTAAGCAAGGAGACATTATCTAAAGCTGTTGCGCTTATAAAAATGATGGAAGATCGCGGAGTTGATATTTGCGAAATTACTGTCAACGCGAAGATTTTACATGATGAGTACATGCGTGGATACAGAAAAGGTTATCAAGAGGGTCGCGATGTGATAGTTGGAACCTTTGATGATAAGATGAAAGAGCTTAAAAACGAAATTGCGGAGGAAGCGATTAGATAAGGAAAAATAATGGGTGATAAATTCAAACTGGTGCTAAAAATCGAAGAGGTTATGACTACAAAATTCTTTGACGGAAAATCCATGGAAGATATTTTGGATGATATAACGGATCTGGAGTATTAGTCTATTTTGGTGGTAAGAGTGATTGAATAAGTTCGCGAAAAATACAGTTCATTTAATGAAAGGAGTAATATTATATGGCTAAAGACTATATTGTTAAAACGACTAAATACGGAAGAGATTGGAAAAAAATTGGTGAGGGTATTGATTTTTTAGAAGATGATCAGTTATATCGACTAGAATTTCACGCAAGAGGATTGATCCAATATATCCGTGCAAAAAGGGCGTTTAAACGAAATGAGAGATTCGAATTTTACACTTATTAAAAGTGGGGACTCAGCGTAGAAATTACGTTGGGTCTTTTCTTTTATATTCCATCACATTTATAGAAAAGAGGATTTTAAAATGATCAAATTAGAAAATGTAGTTCTGGCAAGTCCAGAACAAATGGAGTTTATTATTCAGGGAATGAGAAATCCGATGAATTCGTGGGGGAGGAGTGATAGTACATTCATAGAAGAAGGTGAGTATTATGATATTCTTGGAAATTCTGGTCCGGCGGTCGGAGAAGAAAATCGATCTGAACTAGGTCCTGATGATCTTTCTCTTATGCAGCGCTTATCCAATGCTGGTACAGAACACCGTAAGTATTTAAGAATGATGCCAGTGTATGTGAGGATTACGGCGCCGTTGTATTGGTGGAAAGAGTTTGATACTTATAAAGTTGGTACTGTCGCGAACTCTTGCAGTACGATGCACAAGATTGCGGAGAAAGAGTTTACTTTGGGGGATTTTTCACACGAACATATGGATATTGCTTCTGAAGCATGCCTTGAAACAACTATTGGGTATTTGAATCTTTTCAGACAGAGCTTTTTAGAGAATTATTACAAGGATATTTGGTGGCAGATGATTCAGCTTCTTCCAAGCAGCTATAACCAGACTCGTAATGTTATGCTGAATTATGAAGTTCTGGCAAATATTTACAGACAGCGAAAGAATCATAAGCTGGATGAGTGGCGAGAGTTTTGTAAGTGGATCGAGAGTCTTCCATATAAGGAGTTGATTACGGGGGTAGAGGAATGTCAGACATTATAAGCTTCGGAAGATTGTTGTCCTTATGCTGTATTGTAGCATTTTATATATCAGGGTGGATGATAACAGTCGACTGTTTGAAAAACTATGACGATTTTTTGCCTGCTAGAATAATAGCAGGTGTATACATTATTGGTCACAGTATAGCTTTAATACTGTATATGGTTTTGTCATGGATTGTGTAGGGGGAATTGATATGTTAACAGTATTTTTTTTAGGAAAGGAGAGGCAGGACAATGGAAGACAACAAAGTAACCGTAAAAGAAGCTCTTGATAAACTGTATGATTTATCATGGATGGTTGGGTCTACGGCGATGGAATATTTAACCGATAAAGATGGCGAAAAAATAAGAGATTATATTGGGGTAATCGAAGATCGAATTAATGATTTGGAGAAGGAACTGTCCGAATTTAAAAAGTATTTTGAACCATACGATATTGACGAGGAGACTGCTGAAGCCATTATCAGATCAAAGTGCCCCAATATAGATTCGGCCAAAGATTACATTCAGTCCAGACTTGCCGAAGATGATCCTATGAATTTTAGTGTTGGAAAAATTGTTCACGATCTCATTGCTAAAGAACTTACTGAAGACGTTAAGAAACAGATTTTAGAGGAGGATTCGAAATGATATTTTCGTTAAAACTATGGTTAGCAGTATTTATATTCATCGATCTGTTCTCAGCATGGTGGTATGCAAAAGGTCGAGACATCTGTAAAGTTGTTATATTCTGTACAGCTGCTATATGCGGCATGTTGAGTCTTTGTAGATAAGGAGAGAATCAAAATGTTTGCTTTGGTATTCGGAGTGTTATTTGCGGTGTCGTTTTTAGGATTTGCGATAACCTCCAGGAGTAAATACAGCGCTGCGTCACATCTCATTTGGTGTGTGGCGTTTATTATTTTCACGGTATGTTTCATCTGCGCATTTTGCTACACCATTGGAACATCTGATTTACCGATGCGGGTTAAATTTTTATTATTAAAGTAGAAAGGAAAAATTAAAAAAAATGAAGAAAAAACTCAGACTTATTTTACTTGTAACTTTATGTCTCTGCCTTATTGGCGGAGTTACAGGCTGTGCGGTGCTGGACGACACTATTAATGAGATCAAAGGAAATCTCGTAGGTAATGGCTACACGATCCGTACTTACGATAACTATGGCTCAAAAGTTATGACCACCACTGGCGATAAAATCAATATCCAGGGTAATCCAGTCAAGACGACCTCTTATAGCAGTGACGGATCGGTTGTTACGGGATATGAAATGTCATCCGTGATCACAATTAATATCGACGGTAAAGAAATTCAGAGTTGCGGTGATACGTGTATATTCGAGCAGAAGGGATTGCAGCCAGAGGTAGATTTTGAGCAGACTGATATTTACAGCCAGTCTACCGGCAAGATTACAGATAATACATATGTGGCCGGTATCGTAAATAAATATAGGAATTATTTCGGCAAGTCACGTGTTGTGGTTATTAAATCTCAGTTAGGACAGCCTATCGTAGCATATTCAGGAGATGAGGTATATTGGAAGATTCCTAAAGACTTGCCTAAAATGACGAAATTGATGATTGATGGTAGGGCTCTTTATATTCACAGAGCTAATTTTCAGATTATTGATACGGCGTTGTTGGGTTAGGAAAGGAGAAATAAAAATGAAATACAGAACGAAACCTTGTGAGATTGAAGCAGTAAAATGGACTGGGGTCAATCTGGAAGAAATAAAAGAATTTGTTGGCGAATCGTTAATCTACGATATTATCGATACGGCTTGGGAAGTAGGAAAAGGAAGACCTCATGTAATTATTAAAATAAAAACACTTGAGGGAGAAATGCTGGCGAGCGACGGTGATTATATTATTAAAGGATTACGTGGCGAATTCTATCCATGCAAGCCGGACGTGTTTCATAAAAAGTATGAATTAATAGAGTAAAAGGGGTGATACCGATGACTATTACTGAGTATGTCGAAAAAGTAGCCGGAATAGAACTTCGTCCATATCAAAAGAAAATACTAGAACTAATGGAGCAGCACAAAGACGATGAACTTACATGGGTACCTTCACTCGGCAGGTTCGTTTTTATCCCTAAGGAAAAGAAAGGAGAAGATAAAATGATTAATGCAAACGACTTATACTACGATGATTCGGAATTCCGATACCTGCAAAGCGTTGGAATTATCGAGGAGGGAATTGACTATGACTAAAAGAGAAGCTGCTATCGTAAGCGTATATACCGGTGTGTTAATTGGTGATTTTAGTGATTTCTATGCTTATGCGGTAGAGATTATGGGACGACCTATATTTACTCATGAGTTTCCGTATATTGCTGACGAACTTAAAGAGAAGAGTAAGAAGGATTTTATGAGTATTCAAATCACAGAAGAACCTTCGGAATGGTTGTATCATACTCCGTTTGAGGATCGTAGCTGCGTGGATTTCGATACTGTAGAAAAAGCTCTAGGATTCCGACTGTTTGGTTGGCAGAAGGATTATATTATTAGTGATTGTGCTTATACTTATGCTAGTCGTAGAACAGGAAAGACTACAGCTCATATACTTCGGCATTTGCTTAATGTAAATAAGGAACCGATTGATTTTAGTAGACCGGCACAAAGTAAACGTATGGATATTATTAGACAAGATTGTCGTGATATTTGGGAGAAGTTGCGGGATGCTGGAATTGAGATGCGGCCGGTGTTTTGGAGTAATGAAGATAAAAAGAATTATAAGAAAGCAGCGCTGTTGGATTAGAGAAAGGAGAAATAATGTTACATATTTTAGCTATCGGCAGTGTCATACTTGGCATATTTGAATATTTGTTAGCAAGCGATAAAGCAGATCAGATCAAAGGTCTGCTTTTAATTATCTTAGCTGCCATTATTATGTAAACTAAAAACATATCCATACAAAACGATAAGGAGGATTAGTTATGATGTTGAATTTTAACAGTTATGAAGATATCAAAGACAAACTGCAGATTCGTATTTATGATCCTGATTTCAGTCGTAATTTATTGGAAGGAAAAATTGTAACTCATATTGGCGATTTCGCTCTGGTTTATATGGCTACCTTGTATGAATCAGAAAAAAAGCTGGGTAATCTGATGTTTACTCCGGAACTGATGGATGATTTGGGTATTGATGTCCGGACGTTACATAGAGATGCCATGATAAGTGATCTGAATTATGAACCGGTATTATCCACCACTGATGATCTTATCGAGGCACTTTTCCTTGATAAGCCATTATTCTCAATTAATTTATTCAATAGAAAAGTTCGTATGCGAGGTGATAAGTTACCGATGCTGACACTCACTAAAGGTAATCAGATGAACGGAGCCAGTATGATATTACATAAGAGTATTCGGAAGAAGATCGGAGATATCATCGGTGGTAACTTTTATGTTCTCCCGTCGTCCATTCATGAAGTTATGATTATTCCGGAAGAGGGGTTTGAAGCAGGCGAATTATCCGAACTTGTATCCACATGTAATTCAGAATTATTCACAGAAGCAAATTCGGAAGATATTTTATCGGATAAGGTTCAGTGGTGTAGTATGGACGGAGAAATTCTCAGGAGAGCAGAAAATGAATAGAGCAGAAATGAGACGTATGAAGCGAGAGCAGGAGAAAGCTCATACCGTGACCTACAACCTGACTCAGGCGCAGCTGGACGCTATCGTTCAGGAAAAGATCGGGGCTAAGATTGCCGAGACTAAGAAAGATGTTTATGAAGAAACTGTTAATACTGTATTGGCGTTGGTTCTCACTCTGCCATTAGAAGTGCTCATGGATCACTATTGGCCTAAATCATATCGTGAACGACTTCCGGGATTCGTGGATAAAGTTCTGGAATATTACGGACGTTGGGAAGACGGTGAATTGGATATGGATAAGCTCAAAGAAGATCTATGGGAATATGGTGGAATCCGATTGGAACCAGCGCAGATAGATATGGAGGATATTTCAAAGAATAATGAAAAGTGATTTAAAGCGGAATGGGTCTGGTTGTCTGGACCCTACCGCATATCAGGCTATTATGAACGCTGATGCTGTATCATCGGTGGACAAAGCAAATAGGTACAAACGTAGAGAAAACGATTCGGAGGAACGACTCAATAAATTACTCGCCGCTATATTTGCCATTTGTGACGCTGCAGATTTTCATGTTGAAGAGAGAATCATAGTTAAGGATAAACGGACTGGGAAGGTTTGGAGGTAGTTGGATGATATTTGTGATAAAACCGGTCGTGAGGCGTTCGTCAGAAGATATTGCGAAATTGCAGAAGAAACTGTACGAAGATTTAAACGCGCCAAACGATAAGGTATTAGTATTACCACCCGATTGTACCTATGATATTGTCAACGATTATAATCGTAGGAATATGGTTGTGATAAGAGAGTGTGGAGCGGAGGAAAGTAAAAATGAGTAAAAAGAAAGGGAGACCGAAGAAAGACATCTCTAAAGAGTATCGTTTAAATGTACGTTTATCCATTGGAGACGCCAGTACACTTAAATATATTAGCGAACAGACTGGAAAAAATGTGTCTGAAATCGTGAGAGATGGTATCAAATCGGAGTACCGAAAACTTATGAAATGGGATTAATTGTACGTACAAAAAATAGTAAAAACGAATTATTGTACGTACAAAAAATCAGAAGTGGTTGATGCAGATCATTGTGCCGAAACGAATTATTGTACGTACAAAAAATCAGCATATTGAATTATTGTACGTACAAAAAATCGAAAAATAGCCCAAAATAGGCTAAAAATGGCCTAAAATCGCTATTTTCATCATGGTACTGTAGTACCGATCTAATTAGCTATCTTATTTATTTAAAAAATTAAATTTTTCATATAGCTAATATACATTGTACTACAGTACCACCATTTATTGTACGTACAAAAAAGAAAGGAGATTCTATGACTGAACAGGAGCTTATTGAATCGTTTGCCGGCAACTTGGATTATATTATGAGATCAGAACACATGAATCAAAGTGAGCTGGCACGAAGGAGTCATTTGAGTAGGGAGTCAATCTGTAAATATTTAAAAGGTCAGCGTATGCCTACGTTGAAGGCACTTATGAATTTAAGCTATGCCTTGAGATGCAACATTGAAGAATTAACTCCATTTATTCAACTTATCGATTGAGGTGACAGAAATGAGCGAATTAAAAAAACAATGGATTGACGATAAATATCTGTGGCAGGATTTCTTGGACTACTTCAATCCGGACTTTGATGAGATTGCTGATATCAAACAGATGAGTTGTTATGATATTCTGATCACCATGAAAAATGGGACGCAGTATATTTATGACAATTACCGTCAGACACGAAGGCGACTCCCAAATAGTTGGGATGATATGAGTCTTAAAGAATTTCATATGGATGCACATATAAGATTATATTCCATGATGAAGCGGGAAGGCTTTACTTATGATGATCTGTCTGAAGAAACCGGTATATCTCCAGGAACTATAAGTAACTATGTAAATGGAGTAACGTCGCCAACACTGGATCGTCTGTTCCTAATAGCCAAAGCTTTGGGATGCAGGATTGAAGATTTAATCTATATCGAACAGATGTACAAATAACCCATGAGGGCGCTTGATTTACAGGCGCTCTTTTTTGGTGCGGAAAGGAGAAATTCTATGGGGGAATTTGATACAAAGAGAAAGGGAATCCCTGTAAAAATAGTGGAGACTGGTGAAGAGTTCAATTCCATCAAAGCTTGTGCTGATGCGATTGGCGGCAATGCGTCCTGCGTCAGCAGAGTTGTGAATGGCAGTAAAGGATATTGTACTTGTCATGGGTTCCATATTTCAAAAGCCGGTGAAGAATCTGAAGTCCGCACGGATCAGCGAGGACGTCCAGGAATTGGAGTACAGATTATCGAAACCGGAAAAACGTATGAGTCCGTAGAAAAATGTGCTAAAGATATCGGGGGCAGTCCGACGGCCATTAAAGATATTTTGAAACAGCAAAACAATCGAGTGTCACACAAAGGTTATCATTTCAAACGCATAACTTAACCACTGTGTCGAAAAACTCACACGTGAAAATAACATCCCCTTTTATAGGGAGAAGATAATATATCGGCCAAAATCGGTCAATATATTATCTTTTTATTTTTACGGACCTTTAGTTCAGTCGGTAGAACGCTGGTCTCATAAGCCGGTAGTCCTGGGTTCAAGTCCCAGAGGGTCCATCTCTATGAAAGGAGAAAGAGTTCATGAAAGAAAATAAGTTTCAGGCAGATTTGAAAAAAGAGCTTAGAGCTATATTTCCTGGTTGCATCGTAACCAAACTGGATTCGAGCGATATTCAGGGTATCCCCGATCTTCTTGTTTTATACAAAGACAAGTGGGCGACTCTGGAAGTTAAGAAAAGTGCTACGGCATCGCATCGTCCGAACCAGGATTACTATGTTGCAAAAATGAACGCCATGTCATTTTCACGATTTATCTACCCAGAAAATAAGGAGGATGTTTTAGATGAACTTCGTGAATCATTCAAAGCTTAGTGGACTTCACGCACCATTTAGCCCAAGTCAGCCAGTATGGTTGAGATATAGTGATGAGAAAGCAATCACAGTTCGACAGAACAAGAAAGCTGCGGAACTTGGCACACGCTTACACGCATGGGCAAAAGAAACTATTGATATGGGTATTAAGCAGCCTCGCTCGAAGAAAACCCTGTACGCATATGTAAACGATGCTATCGGTTTTCGTATGAGCACAGAGGTTGTTTTATATTATTCAGACAGATTCTTCGGAACTGCAGACGCAATTTGTTTCCGGAATAATAAGCTCAGAATCCATGATTTGAAGACTGGCGTCGGTCCAGTGCATATGGAACAGCTTGAGGTGTATGCGGCGTTATTCTGTCTTGAATATAAGATCAGACCAGGTGATATCGAGTTTGAACTCTGTATTTACCAGAACGACGAGGTAGTAGTATTCAACCCAACTGCAGAAGATATTCTGCCGATTATGGATAAGATTGTTCATCTCGACAAGATACTTGCAGAATGTGATGCAGAGGAGGCGTAACCGATGAATCCGATAGCAGAAGAAATCGAATCATATTTAGGATCGGCCTCCATAACAGATGAGGAATATCTGGCTCATTATGGTATGCCTCGTCGTTCCGGACGATACCCTTGGGGTTCAGGTGAAGATCCATATCAGAGCTCACGTGACTTCTTAGGTCGTGTGGAGCAGATGCGAAAATCTGGTTTTACATATACTGATGAAAACGGTAAGAAATGGACTGGTGATAATGCGATTGCTAAATCACTTGGTTACAATTCTACCGATTTCCGAACAGTGTATGCGATTGCAAAAGACGAGCGTAGATCAGATATGGTTGCCACAGCTAAACGTCTCAGAGACAAAGAAGGAATGAATAATTCTGAGATTGGTCGAAAAATGGGAATTAATGAATCATCTGTTCGATCACTCCTTGATCCAAATTCCGAGTCAAGAATGAAACAGGCCAGAGACACGGCCAAATTCTTGAAAGAACAGGTTGATAAAAAAGGCATGGTTGATGTCGGTGCCGGTGTAAACAATGATCTGAAAATCACAAAAGAAAAACTGGATCAGGCATTGTTTATATTACAGGCTGAAGGAGGCTATGAGGTTTATGGAGGTAGATTCTCACAGGTCACAAATAAAGGTCAGATGACGACTCAGAGAGTTCTTTGTAAACCAGGAACACCGCATAGTGCAATCTACGATTTTGATAATGTCAAGACAGTCACTGATTATATTTCCAGAGATGATGGGAAGACCTATGAAAAGAAATTCACATATCCTGAAAGCTTAGATTCCAAGCGTCTTATGATTCGTTATAAAGAAGATGGCGGCATTGATCGAGATGGAACTGTTGAACTTAGGCGAAATGTACCGGATCTGTCGCTTGGCGAATCCAAATATTCTCAGGTCCGCATCATGGTTGACGGAAAGAAATATATCAAAGGCATGGCAGTCTACAAAGATGATAAAGATTTTCCGCCAGGAGTCGATGTTATATTCAACACCAATAAATCTAAAAGTGTTCCAAAACTGGAGGTTCTCAAAGATGTGAAACCAGATCCGGACAACCCCTTCGGCTCTCTTATTAAAGATGCCGATCAAGGCGGGCAGTATTGGTATACCGACAAAAATGGTAAGAAGAAGCTCGGCCTTATTAATAAGCGATCTGATGAAGGTGATTGGACCGAATGGAAAGATGCTTTACCATCTCAGTTCTTATCCAAACAGTCAAAAGCTATGGCAGAAAAACAGCTTGGCATCGCTAAAGCAGACAAGCAGGCAGAATATGAAGCTATCATGGCTCTGACCAATCCGACTGTGAAGAAATATTATCTTGATAAATTCGCAAGTAGTTGTGACTCAGCAGCCGTACATCTTAAAGCAGCCGCATTACCGGGTCAGAAATACCATGTTATTCTACCTGTCACATCTCTGAGTGAGAAAGAAGTATATGCTCCAGGATATCCTGATGGAAGTAAGCTTGCCCTTGTTCGATATCCTCATGGTGGTACATTTGAGATTCCTATCTGTACAGTCAACAACAAAAACAAAGATGCTATCAAGATGATTGGTAAGGATTCCATCGACGCGATTGGGATCAACAGTAAAGTTGCTGAACGATTATCTGGAGCTGACTTCGATGGCGACACCGTAATGTGTATCCCTACTCATGATCGTGCCGGAAAGGTTAAGATTGCCAGTCGTCCGCCTCTTGAAGGACTCGAGGGATTCGATCCTAAGATGAATTATCAAGGTGAGAAGAAGACAGGATCTGATGGTAAAGAACATTGGTATCGAGACGGCAGAGAATACCAACTCATGAAGAAAACCGACACTGAGATGGGTAAAATCTCTAATCTGATTACCGATATGACTATCATCGGAGCTACTGATGATGAATTAGCTCGTGCTGTAAGACACAGTATGGTTGTCATTGATGCTGAAAAACATCATCTGGATTACAAACAGAGTGAAAAAGACAATAACATTCAGGCGTTAAAACAGAAGTATCAGATCAAGGTCGACGAGACCGGAAAGATCAAATACGGCGGTGCATCCACCCTTATTTCCAGAGCCAAAGGAGAAGTTACTGTTGATAAGCGACAGGGAACTCCTAAACCAAACCTCCCGGGTAAAGAATGGTATGATCCATCCAGACCTGACGGAGCTCTTATCTACAAGAAAGCTGACGATGCTACCTATACCGTCAAGAAAGTGGATAAGAAGACTGGCGAGGTAACGGAGGTAACTAAGAAGCGTACTGATAAGAGTAACCGTATGTCTGAAACCGATGACGCTATGACCTTGGTATCTAAGTATAGACATCCAATGGAACTTGTGTATGCTGATTACGCTAATAGCATGAAAGCTATGGCCAACAAAGCAAGGCTTGAGTCCAGTAAAGCCGGTAAGATAGCCTACAGTAAGGATGCTAAGAGGAAATATCAGGAGGAGTACGATAGTCTTATAAGAAAATTGACAATCGCTGAATCAAATACGCCTCGTGAACGAGCTGCCCAGCGTATGGCTAATGCTACTGTACAGAGAAAACAGAAAGCCGCTGAAGAAGCAGGTGTTAAACTTAAACCTAAGGATGTCAAGAAAGCAAGTCAGCAGGCTCTTACTAAAGCAAGAGAAGAAGTTGGTTCTGTTTCAAGAAGAGACAGAAATATTGTCATCACAGATAGAGAATGGGAAGCTATACAGGCAGGTGCGGTCAGTGAGTCTGTATTAAAACGTATTCTTAATAATTGTGATCCGGATTCATTACGACAAAGAGCAATGCCAAAAGAAACAAAAGTTTTAAGTCAGGCTAAAATCAACAGAATCAAAGCAATGTCAGCTTCGTATACAATTCAGCAAATTGCTGACAAACTTGGAATTTCAACATCAACAGTTTCAAAGTATTTGAAAGGAGCGAATTAGTTAAATGGATGATTTCAGATTAACAACATTTGACAATCCTTACGATCCATTCGAACAGTTCACTCTTTGGTACTTGTTCGATACTGAAAAAGGTTACAACACTTGCGGAAAACTGGATCGTATTTCCAATTATTCAGATGATATGACTGAAAAAGAAGTCAATGATGAACATAATCGAGCAATTGATGAGTTAATATCATTTGATTTCTTGAATATTTACAAAAAAGTTCCGCGAAATTCGAAAGTTGCGCTGGATTTAGGCGCTGCCCCGGTGTAATCCGATGTCAAAGCATAGGGGGAGGGTCGCTAAAAAAGCACCCCCTCCCTGCATCGCGCCGGTCTTCAAAAAATCTCCGGCGGGATTTTTCTGGAAACAATTTATATTTTTTATGTTGCCTTCAGAGGGATTTACAGAACTACAAAGACATTTAAGCAGTGTGTATTTCTCCTTTCAAGATTTGTACCGTTTCATATTAGGTCCTCCGATAATCAATAGGTTTTGTAAATTCCTCTAAAGACAGCATAAAATCATCATAAAATCATCAATGTCAATTGAATAGCTAATGATAACTATCTATAAGGAGGCGTAAACGATGCCAAAGGTGAGTAAAACTGAACGGCGTCCTCCACTTACGCCGGAAGCAAAAGAAAACCAGATGATATCTCTTGCGATGGATTGCGCAGAAAGGCAGATGCTTGAGGGTACAGCTTCTTCTCAGGTTATAACACATTTTTTGAAGTTGGGATCAGAGAGAGAAAGACTTGAACGGGAGAAACTTGAAGAAGAGAATAAGCTTCTGAGAGCGAAAACAAAAGCATTGGAAGAGAGTGCTGAAACAAAAGTCGTGTATGAAGAAGTTCTCCGAGCCATGCGTGACTATAGTGGAGCAGGTGATCCGGATGAGTATTAAAACATATTCTGAACTAATCACATTCCAGACTTTCGAAGAACGGTACAAGTATCTTCGTATTGGAGGTGTAGTTGGTCAGGAGACATTCGGGTTCGATAGATATTTGAATCAAATTTTTTATAAATCTCCAGAATGGTTATCAGTGAGAGATAAGGTGATTTTACGGGACAGCGGATGTGACCTTGGAATTCCAGGGAGAGAGATTTATAGCAAAATCCTTGTCCACCACATGAATCCAATTACGAAACAGGATATTCTTCAGAGAAGTGATTTGTTGCTGAATCCAGAATATCTGATTTGTACCGTTAAAAGAACCCATGACGCAATTCATTACGGAGATGACTCTATATTATGGAGCGATCCTGTAGAACGGCATAGAAACGACACTTGTCCATGGAAGAAATAAAGAGAGGTAGCCTGATGAATGAAAGTATTCTGACATCAATAAAAGCACAGCTTGGTATTCAAGAAGAGTATACCGCTTTTGATCAACAGATTGTCATGCATATTAATTCGGTGCTTATGGTGTTGAAGCAGCTTGGTGTAGGTCCCGTAGCTGGTTTTGTTATTTCAGATAAAACCGCCATCTGGAGGGACTTTCTTCCATCCGATAAGAACCTTGAGGCAACGAAGTCTTATATTGGAATGAAAGTGAAAATGTTATTTGATCCTCCGACGACTTCTGTTGTAGCCGATAGTATGAATCGAATGATCAACGAACTTGAGTGGAGATTGAATTCGGAAGCAGAAAGCGAGGAGGTGATATAGATGGAAACTGATTTCTTAGCCCATCATGGCGTAAAAGGTCAGAAATGGGGAGTTCGACGCTATCAGAATAAAGACGGGAGTCTTAATCGATCCGGTCAGAAGAAAGCTAAGAAAATGAAAGAACAGTATACACGGCTTACCGGAAAACAGTTAAGAAAAAATCCGACTAAAAAATCGTCAAGTCAAAAACCGAAGCAGAAGAGTATCAGTGAAATGTCTGATGATGAAATCCGTAGCAAGATTAATCGCATCAAGCTGGAAAAAGAACTTCGAAGTCTGAGTCCCAAACAAGTGTCCAAAGGAAGAGCATTCATTGATAAAGTAACAAAGGATATAATTGCTCCAGCGGCAACTGATGTGGCCAAGCAAGTTGTAAAATCAAAGCTTACGGATGCCGCTAATCGAAAATTCGGATTTGATGACGACTTAAAAGTGTATACCAATAATAAGAAAAAATAGGAGCAATTAGAACATGGCATTATCGAACACCGCCGTACCGAAGTATTATGGCATGTTTCGAGATGCCGTAATCAGGAGAGAAATTCCAGTTTGTGAAGAAGTATCTCTTGAGATGAACCGAATTGATCAACTCATTGATAATCCACGATACTGGTATGACAATCAGGCCGTTGAGGGGTTTATTCACTATTGTGAGAATGAGCTTACATTGACCGATGGTAGTGATCTATATCTCCTCGATTCTTTCAAATTGTGGGCCGAACAAATTTTTGGATGGTATTACTTTATCGAGAGAAGTATTTTTGTTCCGTCAGAAACGGGTAGCGGCGGCCACTATGAGATAAGACGGATCAAGAAGAGGTTGATCACCAAGCAGTATCTGATTGTGGCCAGGGGCGCGGCAAAATCCATGTATGCGTCTTGTCTGCAGAATTACGAATTGAATGTTAATACAGCAACAACGCATCAGGTTACAACTGCCCCGACCATGCCTCAGGCTGAAGAGGTCATGTCACCGATTCGAACTGCTATCACCAGAGCAAGAGGACCGTTATATAAGTTCCTCACTGAGGGCTCACTCCAGAACACGACTGGATCTAAAGCGAATCGTGTTAAACTGGCTTCAACAAAAAAGGGAATTCAGAATTTTCTTACAGGATCACTTTTGGAAGTCAGACCTATGTCCATTGACAAACTGCAGGGATTGCGTGTCAAGATAGCGACCGTTGATGAATGGCTTTCCGGCGATATACGGGAGGACGTTATCGGTGCATTGGAACAGGGTGCCGCAAAAGAGCAGAGTGGTGGTTCAAATGACGATTACCTTATTGTAGCTATCAGTTCAGAAGGAACTGTCCGTAATGGATCTGGCGACACGATCAAAATGGAGTTAATGAAAATACTCAAAGGTGAGTATAAAGCTCCTCATACTTCTATCTGGTGGTATAAATTAGACTCCATTGATGAAGTTAACGATCCGGATAAATGGGTTAAAGCAAACCCGAATCTCGGAAAGACGGTTACTTATGAAACTTATCAGCTGGATGTAGAACGAGCTGAAAACAATCCTGCAGTCCGCAACGACATCCTTGCCAAACGATTTGGTATCCCAATGGAGGGATACACGTATTATTTCACATACGAAGAAACTCTCCCTCACAGGAAGAGAGAGTATTGGCAGATGCCTTGTTCCATGGGCGCGGATTTATCCCAGGGAGACGATTTCTGCTCTTTCACATTTTTATTCCCATTATCGAATGGTGCTTTCGGAATAAAAACCCGAAATTACATATCCGAGCTCACTCTGAGCAAACTTCCCACAGCAATGCGAATCAAATACAACGAATTTATGAAAGAGGGCAGTCTCATTGTTATGCCCGGAAATATTCTTAACATGATGCAAGTATACGAGGATCTTGACAATTTCATAGCTGAAGCAGAATACGACGTTCGTTGTTTGGGATATGACCCGTATAATGCCAGAGACTTCGTGGAGAGGTGGGAACGGGAGAATGGGCCGTTTGGAATTGAAAAAGTCATCCAGGGGGCTAAAACAGAGTCTGTTCCGCTTGGTGAGTTGAAGAAACTGTCTGAGGAAAGAATGCTCATTTTTGACGAGGCTCTTATGTCATTTACCATGGGTAACTGCATCGCAATAGAAGACACAAATGGAAACCGTAAATTATTGAAACGGCGACACGAAGCAAAAATTGATGCTGTTGCGGCTATGATGGATGCTTTTGTCGCTTTCAAATTGAACAGAGAAGCTTTTGAATAAAGGAGAATTGATATGGAATTAAAAGATACCATCGAGCTCATGAACAGTTCTGACTACAACGACCGGTTTAAAGCTGAATATCAGCAGGTGAAAATCCGCTATGAAAAGTTACATAAAATGCTTGTTAAATGGGATGCTGGAACTCTTGACTTTGAGCCAACCTGTCCCAAACCGCTTCTTCTGGAACAGGAACGCTATATGCGAGAATATATTCGCTGCTTAGAAACCAGAGCTGAAATCGAGGCAGTTGATCTGTAATAATAAAAATTTTTACCCATCAGTTAGTTGCATCTAATTAAGAAGGAGATTTTATGTCATTAAATTTAAGTACCAGGCTTGCACATGCCTGGAATGCTTTTACCAGTCGTGATCCGACACAGTATATAATCACCGGTCCAGGATATTCTTCACGTCCGGATAGGCCACGGCTTAGCCGAGGAAATGAAAAATCGATAGCGACATCCATATTCAACAGAATCGCCCTTGACGTATCATCGGTAAGTATCAAACATTGCCGACTGGATAAAAACGGTCGTTATGTGGAAGATATCGATTCCGGATTAAACAACTGTCTGACCTTGGAAGCCAATAAGGATCAGACAGGTCGAGCATTTATTCAAGATGCCGTGCTATCGATGCTGGATGAGGGATGTGTAGCTTTGGTTCCGGTTGAAACCACCATTGATCCAAAAAACTCAAATTCATACCAGATTGATTCTATGCGGACCGGAAAAATTACTGAATGGTATCCCGATATGGTAAGGGTCCGTTTATATAATGATCGAACCGGCGAAAAAGAGGAGATTTTACTTCCTAAAAGCCAGGTGGCCATTATTGAAAATCCACTGTATGCAGTGGTTAACGAATATAACTCAACTATGCAGCGTCTTATAAGAAAACTCAGTTTGCTGGATGTGACAGATGAACAAACGGCGTCCGGAAAACTAGATTTGATTATTCAGCTTCCTTATGTAATAAAGACAGAAACCCGACGTGAGCAGGCTGAGCGCAGGCGAAAGGATATTATTGAGCAGTTGGCTGGCTCTCAGTATGGCATTGCGTATACAGATGGAACAGAAAAGATTACTCAGTTAAACCGTTCGCTGGAAAACAATCTGTTGAAACAGGTTGAGTACCTTACCAATATGGTTTATAGCCAGTTAGGTATTACACAGTCGGTGCTTGATGGTACCGCTGATGAAAAAACGATGCTGAATTATACGAACCGCACTGTGGAACCTATAATTTCAGCTATTGTAGATGAATTAAAACGAAAATTTCTCACAAAGACCGCTCGGTCGCAGTTGCAGTCTATTGTCTATTTCAGAGATCCATTCCGACTGGTTCCAGTCAATGATATCGCAGAAATCGCTGATAAGTTTACCCGTAATGAGATTATGACCTCCAATGAGATCCGCCAGATTGTTGGTATGCAGCCATCTAAAGATCCGAAGGCAGACGAGTTAGTTAACAGTAACATTAGTCAGGCTAAACAGGACATACCTCAGACTTCAAATGCTACCGAAGTAAACGAAGAAGGAGGAGACAGTCAAAATGGTTAATTGCGATTTCAGTGGTTACGCCACCCGGAATGATTTGCTCTGTGGTGATGGTCGAACTATTCGAAAAGATGCGTTCAAAGAGAATGACGGTTGCGAAGTTCCGCTTGTTTGGAATCATGAACATAATGATCCGAATGCCGTGTTGGGACATGCGGTTCTTGAAAACAGAGAAGACGGCGTATATGCCTACGGTGTATTTAATGATACCGAACAGGGACAGACCGCAAAGAAACTCGTCCAGAATGGAGATGTACGATCGCTGTCTATCTGGGCTAATCAGTTAAAACATATTGGAAAAGACGTAATCCACGGAAACATCAGGGAACTCAGTCTTGTACTGGCTGGAGCAAATCCCGGTGCTTACGTGGATTTTGTTATGGCGCATAGCGCAGACGGTGAAGAAGAGCTTGAGGCATCTTGGGATGAGAACATTATGCTCTATCACTCGGCCGATGTAGAAGAAAAGAAAGGAGATTCGAAATTGGCGGAAGAGACCAAAAACGAAGAAACAAAGCCAGAAGAAAGTAAATCTGGAGAAAAGACAATCCAGGATATCCTTAAAACCCTTAACGAAGAGCAGACAGATGCCGTAGCAGCGGTTGTCGGTATGGCTCTTGAAGAAAATGGAGAAGAAGACAGCTCCGATGATGAAGAAGAAGGAGGAAATGTAGTGAAACATAACGTGTTCGACAATGAAGATACAAACCAGGGCACTGTACTCAGTCATTCTGATGAACAGAAGATCATCGCTATGGCAAAACAGAGCAATGTTGGAAGCCTTAAACAGGCTATGGAGATTTTCGCAGAAGAAAACGCTGGAACACTGGCACATGGCGTATTTGACGATGAAGTGGAAGCTCTGTTTCCAGAATATGAGCTGCTTAAAAAAGGTGAGCCGGATACTCTCGAAAGAGATCAGACATGGATTGATTCTGTAATGTCTAAAATCCACAAATCCCCGTACAGCAGAATTCGTACTCGTCAGGCGGATGCCCGTATTGCTGAACTGAGAGCCAAAGGTTATCAGAAGAAAGGCAATTACAAAGAAGATATGGCTAAGATTAAACTTCTCAGCCGTACAACAGATCCGCAGACTGTGTATATCAAAGATCAGATGCACAGGGATGATGTCGTAGATATCACAGATTTCGATGTAGTTGCTTACCAGTGGAAGATGATGAGACATGTTCTGAATGAAGAACTTGCTATGGCGGTACTTGTTGGAGATGGGCGTGAAGACGGCGATCCAGACAAAATTCATGAGGATCATATTCGCTCTATCTGGCACGATGATGATCTGTATTGCATTCATCAGGATGTTGATTTCGAAGCTGCAAAAACAAAGCTGCAGGGTACCAACACAGGGGCAAACTTCAGTGAGAACTATATCAAAGCCGAGGCAATGATTGAAGCTGCACTGTATTCCAGAGAGAAATTCAAAGGAACCGGTACACCGGATCTGTACTGCACACCGCATCTGCTTAATGTAATGCTTCTGGCCAGAGATCTCAATGGTCGTCGTATCTACGATTCCAAAGCTGATCTTGCTGCAGCACTCAATGTTGCATCCATCCAGACTGTTGAGCAGTTTGAGGGACTCGAGAGAACATCCAGCGGTGGTAAGAAGAAACTGCTCGGTCTGTTTGTAAACCTGGCAGATTATCAGTTCGGTTCCACCAGAGGTGGCGAAGTTACCAAGTTCGAAGATTTCGACATGGACTTCAACCGCTACAAATACATGCTGGAGACAAGACTCTCCGGTGCGCTCACTCAGGTATATTCCGCTATCGCTCTTGAGGAGCCGGTAGCCTAAATCGAATAAGGAGGATAAGCCATGATCGAAAAAATTCGTCCAGTTGCTGACGACGTGAATGTCGCCGTAAGAAAAGTTTATGGAAAAGCAAACGATGCCTATGCATATTACGATTCTGCTTGCAAGAACAAAGTGACTTGCGCTGAGCTGCAGGATGCATATATCAAAGGACTTATGATCGATGTTGCCGGTACATTATACAAACCGATTAGCTGTGCCGTTGCCGGGAATGTCGCAACTGTCACATATGTGACAACTGACACTTCCGCAGCTACGACAGCCAAACTTGCGACAGTTAAATCTGATAAATAAAAAATAAATCCGGTAAGAGGTGAAAGATAATGAGTAAATGGTTTGGCAAGATAGGTTTTGCTCTTCCTGTACGAGAGATTGAGCCTGGAGTATGGGACAGTCCAGTAGAGGAAAAGGAATACTACGGCGATATGACCAGTAACCGTTGGAAACGTCAGAGTTCTGGAGAGATTAACGACAATCTTAACCTTGCGAACGTTCTGAGTATTTTAGCTGATCCATTTGCTTTAGAAAACCATTCTTACATAGCGTATGTCGAAATCCTTGGATCGAAGTGGAAAGTATCCGATGTGGAACTCCAGTATCCCAGGATGAATTTGTCTATAGGAGGTGTTTGGAATGGGAACTCGCCTGGAACTGCAGAGTAAGTTGGAAGAATTGCTCGGTTGTAGGCATGTTTACTTCCAACCACCCGAATCAGTCAAAATGGAATATCCGGCAATCGTGTATTCCAGAAGTAGCATTAAAAAAGTCAGTGCCAATAACACTGGCTATTTACTTATGAACAAATACAGCGTGGTAGTGATAGATAAGAAACCTGATAATCCAGTTATTTCTATGTTATTGATGCTTCCATATTGTGCTTATGATACGTCATATAAATCCGAAAATCTCTACCACGATGTATTAACTCTATATTTTTAAGGAGGATTAATAAATGTCCAAACTTGTATGGGATAAAGTCGGCGAAAGACTTTACGAGACAGGTGTAAGCAAAGGCGTCGTATATCCTCAGGAAGGTTCTGCGTACCCAAAAGGTACGGCATGGAATGGTCTTACAGCCATTAATGAATCCCCTGAAGGCGCTGAAGCAAATGCCATGTATGCAGATAACATTAAGTACCTTAATATCCTGTCTGCCGAAGAATTTAAAGCCACGATTGAGGCTTATATGTACCCGGATGAATTTAAACCATGTATCGGAGCAGCTGAACTCGTTGAAGGTGTTTCATTAGGTCAGCAGGATCATAAAACATTTGGTTTATCTTACCAGACAATCATCGGTAATGATGTAGATAACAATGCTCACGGTTATAAGATTCATCTTGTGTATGGATGTCTCGCAGCTCCGTCTGAAGCAGACTACAGTTCAGTTAACGACAGCCCTGAGGCGGCTACAATGTCATGGGAAGTTTCCACTACACCTGTAGAAGTCGATGGTTTCAAGCCAACCGCTACATTAGTGCTTGATTCCACTAAACTTAGTGCAAAGAAGATGGCGGCTATCGAAAAAGTTCTGTATGGTGACGATGATGCAGAAGCACGTCTTCCGTTGCCAAACGAAGTAAAAACAATTCTTGCAGCAGTGACAGAATGATCTAAGATCGATTTCAAGAGGCTCTAGTTTATACAGGGCCTCTTTTTTTAAATGAGAAAGGAGAAATTATGTTCAAAAAAACTATTTCATATGAGGATTACAATGGAGTAAAAAGAACTGAAGATTTTTATTTTCATTTTAGCAAAGCGGAAATTGTTGAAATGCAGCTGAGTACAGTAGGCGGTCTGGACGCCACTATTAAAAGAATCGTAGCTGCAAACAATGAGCCGGAAATCATTAAGTATTTCAAAGATCTGGTTCTCAAAGCTTATGGTGAGAAGAGTGCTGATGGTCGAAGATTCATGAAGAGCCCGGAAATCTCCAGAGCTTTCGCAGAAACCGAAGCATATTCTGTTCTGTTTATGGAGCTTGCGACTGATGCAAAAGCAGCTGCAGAGTTTGTCAACGGACTGTTACCAGCCGACATCAGAGAGCAGGCCAAAATTGAGGCTGATAAAATTGTAGCCGAACAGTTTCCAGAGGCTTAATAAGTAAGAAGATTATGGAGGGATGAGAATGCTAGAAGTAACTGTTCCCGCTGTGGAAATGTGGGATGATGAGACGGGGGAGTTCGTATCTTCTACCGAGTTCAAAGAATGGCATCTGCAACTGGAGCATTCTCTTATTTCTCTGTCAAAATGGGAAGCCAAGTGGCATAAACCTTTCTTTTCCAAGAAAGATAAAACCTTGGCGGAAATTATAGATTATATAAAATGTATGACCATTACCGAAAATGTTCCGCAGGAAGTGTATGAAAGAATAAGCCATGATTCGAAAATAATTGAAGACATATCAAACTACATAAATGATCCTATGACTGCCACAACTTTTCGAAAGGAACCAGCTCGAAAAGGCACTAATGAGACGATCACCAGTGAATTGATTTACTACTGGATGATTGCTCAGGGGATTCCGGCGGAATTTGAACGATGGCATATAAACCGATTATTAACACTTATACGGGTTTGCAATGCTAAAAACTCACCGGGTAAAAAGATGAGTAGTAGTGCTGTAACCAGGCGCAACGAAGCGTTGAATAAAGCTCGTAGAGCGAAGTACCATTCGAAAGGATGATTTAATGAAAAAAGGAATTGATATCAGTTATCACCAGGGGGCTATCGACTTTAGCAAAGTGAAAAAATGCGGAATCGACTTTGTAATCCTGAGATCAAGTTATCGTAAAACAACTGATACAAGATTTTTCGAGTATGTAAAGAAATGCAAGGCGGTAAACCTTCCTATTATAGGGGTATACCATTTCATTTATGCGCTCAGTGAAACACAGGCACTCGCCGAAGCTCAGTTTTGTGTTTCACAGGTTAAAAAAGCAGGACTTGGAAAGGACATATACATTTTTGCTGATTTTGAGGGTGATACAGTTCTCAAAGCCAAAAAAGCAGGAGTTACTTTAGGAAAAAGCGAATGCAATAAATTCACAGAGATCTTCTGTAATTATGTGAAATCTCAGGGATATAAACCGGGTGTTTATTCCAATGGTGATTATTATAAGAACTGGTATTCGAAAGATTTACTTTCTAAGTATCCGATTTGGCTGGCTGATTATGAGGGAGGTCCTGATTTTGCGTGTATCATTCAGCAGTTTACGGATTCTGGGCGAATTGCCGGAATTAATGGAAACGTAGATATGAATCACTGGTATGGTGAATCTACTGGCAATGTGAAAGTACGATCCCGTCAGGCTGTAGTCGATCTTATCTGTTCTTGGGAAGGACTGAACGAAGCAGATGGTTCTTATAAGAAAATTGTAGATATCTACAATTCATATACAGGTACTTTCCCACGCGGCGTGAAGATGAAGTACGGGTGGGCCTGGTGCGCTTGTACATGGTCTGCCGCTGCTATCAAACTCGGTTATACCGACATTATGCCTATTGAAATAGGGTGCGAAGAACTTATCAATCGGGCCAAGAAAATGGGTTGTTGGGTAGAAGCGGATGATTATGTACCAAGCATCGGAGATGCAGCGTTGTATGATTGGGACGATAATGGAATTGGCGACTGCACCGGATACGCCGATCATATCGGAACCATTGTCGAAGTACATAAGAGCCTTGGCTATTCCGTCGCGATGGAAGGTAACTATAAAGATGCGGTTCGTAGACGTAAACTTGCTATCAATGGCCGGTATATCAGAGGATACATCACACCGAAATATACGGACAATACCATTTCATACGTTCCTCCGTCAAAGACCGATACAACAGTGAAATCTGAAAGGAGCGGTTATATGTTTAATCCAGAAGTTGTGAAGAATGGTTGTAAAGGCACTTCCGTTCTTTTAGTACAGGAAATTCTCAAATCTAGGGGATTCAAAGGATCTGATGGTAAAGATCTCAGCCTTGATCGAGAAGCAGGTTCGAACACCATCTATGCTATTAAGCAGTATCAGAAATCCAGAGGACTTACTGTTGATGGTGTTTGTGGTACAAATACATGGAAAGATCTTATCGCAATCTAACGAGGTAATACATGATTGAATTCAGACAAAAGGGAGATTTCTCGAAACTTTCAAAGTTCCTTGAGAGAGTAAAAGAAGCGGCCAGAATTGGCGACCTGGATAAATACGGGCGAGCTGGTGTGGCCGCCCTTTCGTCTGCAACGCCGGTAGACACAGGTAAGACTGCCGCTTCGTGGACTTATGAAATAAAACGTCAAAATGGATCTGTATCCATAGAATTTCATAACACCAATGTGAACAAAGGAGTTCCAATCGCTATTATTTTGCAGTACGGACATGTTACCGCAACCGGGGGCTGGGTAGAAGGAAGAGATTATATCAATCCTGCTATTCAGCCTATTTTTGATCAGATTGCCAATGATGCATGGAAGGAGGTTACCGGAAAATGAGTGAGACAATAGACAGTAAAGTCGTAGAATTGCGGTTCGACAATAAAGATTTCGAAGCAAATACTCGGACCACCATGTCAACTCTTGATAAACTTAAAGAAAAATTGCATTTTCCAGGAGCTTCCAAGGGTCTTGAGGAAATTTGTGATACTGCCAAAAGAGTCGATTTCTCAGGTATGAGTAGTGGTGTAGAAACTGTTCAGGCTAAATTGTCAGCCATGCAAGTCGTCGGTATCACCGCATTACAGAATATTACAAATGCGGCCATGACAGCCGGTAAACAGCTTACAGATGCTATTACCATTGATCCAGTAAAAGACGGATTTGCGGAGTATGAGACTCAGATGAATGCGGTTCAGACTATTCTTGCAAATACACAGAAAGAGGGCACTAATGTTGAGACTGTCAATAAAGCCCTTGATGAATTGAACACATACGCTGATAAGACTATTTATAACTTCACGGAAATGACCCGAAATATTGGCACATTCACTGCAGCTGGTGTTAAACTTGATGCCTCTGTATCAGCGATTAAAGGTATCGCCAATCTTGCGGCGGTGTCCGGTTCAACCTCTCAGCAGGCATCCACGGCGATGTATCAGCTGTCTCAGGCGTTAGCCGCTGGCAAAGTTCAGCTTATGGACTGGAATTCGGTTGTTAACGCCGGTATGGGTGGTCAGGTATTTCAGGACGCCCTCATTCGAACTTCCGAGCATCTGCAGACCGGTGCCAAAGCCGCTATCGAAGCACAGGGATCATTCCGAGAATCGCTACAGGACGAGTGGCTTACCACGGATGTTCTTACCCAGACACTTGATCAGTTTGCTACAGCAGCTGATACGCAGGAAGAGTATAACGCAGCTATCCAGAAATTTGTGGATCAGGGATATACTCAGGAACAGGCTAAAGAAATGGCCGATATGGCGAAAACCGCTGGTGATGCAGCCACGAAAGTTAAGACATTTACTCAGCTTATTGATACTTTAAAAGAGGCATTGGGTTCGGGTTGGACAAAAACGTGGCAGCTCATTGTCGGCGATTTTGAAGAAGCCAAGGAAGTTTGGACCAAAGTCAGCGATGTTCTTGGCGGTTTTATCAATAAAGCGTCAGATGCACGTAACGCTATCGTGGAAGCTGCAATGGGTAATCCATACAGTGATCTTGCTAAAAATATCCAGAAAGTAACGGATGCCACAAGTGATTACAAAGATATTGTCGACTCTGTTATCCGAGGTAACTATGGTAATGGACAGCCACGATTCGATAAGCTTGCATCCGAAGGTTATGACTGGGCAAGAGTACAAAACTTGGTCAATGAGCGGTTGGGGTGCTCTTTCCGGTATACTGAAGAACTTACTACTTCTCAGGAAGATCTTAATAAAGAGCAGGAGAAGACCATTGAGTCAATTCTCAAAATGTCAGATGCTGAGCTGAAAAAGAATGGTCTTACTAAAGAGGATGTGAAAGCCCTCAAAGAATTACAAAAACAGTCTGAGAAAACGGGAATACCAATCACTGATCTTATTAATAATATCGGTCAGCTGAGTGGAAAAGAGTTACTTCATGGATCAGTGGCCAATATGGGCAACGCATTAATCAATCTTTTTACTGAGATACATAATGCTTGGCAGGAAGTGTTTGATCCGATTTCTGCAATGACATTGTATAACATCATCGCAAACATGCATCGAATCACTTCGAAATTTTTGAAATTCACAGAAGATAACGGGGACAAGCTTACGAGGACGTTGGCTGGTCTTTTTGCTTTATTGGATATCATTCGTCAGTGCCTTGGAGGGTCTTTGAAATTTTCAATCAAAGCCATCAATGCGGTTCTCAGTGTATTCGGTATGAATACCTTGGATCTCACAGCAGATCTTGGCGACTTACTGGTGAAATTTGATAAATGGCTGAAGAAAACAGATCCATTTACGCAAGGGTTCACGAAGGTCGGAGAAGGAATTAAATTCATCATCGAACAGTTTCAGAAACTCAAGGAATATCTTGATACGATTCCAGAATTTCAGGCATTCACTGCGGAGCTGGATAGTTTTAAGGAATCCTTGAAAGGATTATCGTTTGAAGATGTATTGAAGCGTTTTGAAAAGTTTGTAGCATATCTTGAAAACAAACTTCCGAAAGGAATGAAAAACGTCGGTAAAAATGTTATTTCCGGATTCAAAAACGGATTGTCTTCAGGTAAAACAGAGATTCCGAAAATACTATCCAATATTGGTATCCGACTTCTCAAAGCAATTAAGAAAGTGCTTGGTATTCACTCTCCTTCGAAAGAGATGGAGAAAGTTGGTGAGTACACTCTTTCCGGTCTTTGGAACGGTCTTACATCTGGAAAAGATAAGATTGTTGATTTCTTTAAGAATCTTGGATCTGACATGCTTGATAAGTTGCAAGGGGTTAACTGGAGCAGTGTCATAGCCGGTGGTATTGGTGTAGGCGTTGTTTTGGGTCTTAAACGGTTATCCGATATCGTGGATAAAGCTCTTAGTCCAGCTGAAGGAGTTGGAAAGGTTCTTTCTGGAGCCGGAGAAGTTCTTGAGGAATCAACAAAGAAGGTTCCGAAAATTTTGAATAATGTTGCCAAAGTCGTGAAGAGTTTTTCAAAAGTTCTCAAAGCTAAAGCGTTCAAAACCCGTGCTGAGGGCGTTAAGGATTTGGCAATTGCAATTGCTATTCTTGCTGGATCATTGTTCATTTTATCAACAATCAATACTGATGCACTCCACAATGCCGAAGAAGCCATGCTTATCTTAGTTGGCGTATTGGCCGTGATGACTTATGTTATGGATAAGCTGTCATCTGCTTCTGCGTCTATCGGAAAAGGCGGAGTTAAAATTGATGGTTTGAAATCTGGATTAGCAGGTTTAGGTATTGCTATATTACTCATGGCTGAGTCAGTTAAGATTCTTGGTAAATTGGACAAAGATGAAATACATCAGGGAATGTTTAATGCTGGACTCTTGCTCACAGGCATTATGGCAATCATTGGTTTGTACGGTGCTCTTGTGGAAGGCGAAGCGGCTAAGAACATAGATAAAATGGGTAAAACTATCAGCAAGATTGGTAAAACAATGCTGTTAATAGTAGGTGTTATCAAATTATTCAGCATGTTATCACCTGATGAAGTAGTTAAGGGGCTTGAATTCGCTGGTGTATTTACCGGATTCGTTATCGTTCTGGCTGCTATATCGTATCTCGCTGGCGATAATATTGATTCACTTGGTAAAACGATCAAATCTATAGTCGTATCCATGGGGCTTATGATTGGGGTTGTAAAACTTGCAGGTCAGTTGAGTCCAGACGATATGATAAATGGTGTCAAGTTTGCAGGAGCTTTCCTTGTATTTATCTTTGCTCTGGAACTTATAGGTAAGTTTTTAGGCGGAAATTCTATAGATGGATTGGGTAAAATGCTGTTATCCGTATCGCTCTCAATGTTAATCATGGTTGGGGTTGTAAAACTTGCGGGGCAGCTTGATCCTGGTGAAATGATAAAAGGTGAAATATTTGCCGCGGTATTTTTGGTATTTTTATCAGCTCTTATTAAAATTACATCCAAAGGTGGCGAAACTGTAAAACTGGCTGGAACACTACTTGCGGTATCAGTCGCGATTGGACTTCTTGCCGGAATATCAGTTCTGCTTGGCCTTGTTGATACGGAGCAACTTGCAAAAGGTGTTATTGCAGTCGCAGTCCTTGGCATAATCATGACGAGAATGATCAAAGCCACGCAAGGTGCGAATGACGTAAAAGGAAATGTTATCGCTATGGCAGTTGCTATAGGAGTTATGGCTGCCGCAGTAGCCGCATTATCCTTGATCGATTCGATTAAGCTTGCCATCGCAACAGCATGTTTAGGAGCGCTTATGGGAATGTTTGCACTCATGGAGTTAGCTGGAAGTAAGGCGTCAGGTTCTATCATCAGTCTGATTGCTATTACAGCAGTTATAGTGGTACTTGCTGGTGTTTTATATCTTCTTCGTGATTTACCAGTAAAGAATTCACTTGCTGTAGCGGCGTCACTGTCGATATTATTGCTTGCTATGTCTGTAACACTTGGACTACTGAGTATTGTTGGTGCTGCGGCATTACCTGGTTTGGTCTCTTTAGCTGTGGTTACGGCGGTCGTAGCTGCTTTGGCATTTATTTTATACCAGTTAAAAGACCTAGATCCTGATCAGGCTCTTGGTATGGTAAAGGCTTTATCTATTTTCTTGTTAGCATTATCTGGATGCTGTGTCGTTTTGGCTGTTGTTGGTACGGTTGCTGTACCAGCTTTCATCGGTGTGCTGATCCTTTCGGCACTGATATTGGCTCTTATTGGTTTAACTGCTTTAGCTGCTCATATCAGTAAGACTTTGCCAGATCTTGGTAAGAATCTTGGTGACTTTATGAAAAATGCCAAGCCGTTTATAGAAGGAGCAAAAAATATCGATGAATCTGTTGGTAAAGGGATTAGTTCATTATGTGGAGCGATTCTGAAACTGACGGGAACTGAGATAATCAGTGCGGTAACTGCATTTCTTTCGGGAGACGCTTCGTTCTCAAAATTTGGTTCACAGTTACAGGCCTTTGGTAAAGCCATAGTTGCTTATGCGAATACTGTAAAAGGAATTAGTGCTGAGGATATTCTTGCGTCTGCAAAAGCGGCCAAAGCCTTAGTTGCACTTAACGATGCGCTTCCGAAGAGTGGCGGTTTATTCGGAATGATAACCGGTAACAAAGATCTTTCAAAACTTGCCGGACAGCTGAAATCCTTTGGAACAGGATTGAATGACTACTCAAAAACTTTAACAGACGTGAATCCGGAAAAGGTATCCGGTGCTTCAGAAGCAGTTAAGAGTCTTGTTGAAGCAGTTAATGCCACGGATTCTGTAAGAGCAAATGGCGTTGGAACGTTTGTACAGGCTATTGATACACTTGCGGAAACAAACATCAAGGGATTCATGAATGCATTCAAGGATTCCTCCTCCGATGTACGAAACGTCGGAAGCACACTTACGTCGTCATTGGCCAAGGGAATGAAGTCCAAAACATCAGCGGTTACATCGTCAGCAGCGAAAGTCGTTGACTCCATGGAGACAGCAATGTCTTCAAAAGAAAAAGAATTCCAGAGAATTGGTGTTGCGCTTATCTCAGCATTTGCTCTTGGTATTCAGGCACAGACTGCACAGGCTGTAAATGCTGCCACGTATCTCGGCACAGCGTCTGCTTATGGGGTTAGTCAGGCATATACAAATTTCTATATGAACGGCATTAACCTTGGGTCAGGTCTTGTGATTGGTATGAATGCTATGCAGAATTCTGTGTATAACGCGGGTTATGCACTTGGACAGGCTGCTGTAAGAGGTGAGAAAGCGGGCCAGAAATCCCATTCACCGTCAAAACTTACGATTCAGGCTGGTAAATGGCTTGGTGAAGGTTTGATCATTGGTATGAATGCTATGGAATCAAAGACCTATGATGCTGGACAGAACATGGGTGAAACCGCGTTTGCATCAATCCGTAAAGCATTATCCGGTATGAATGACTTGGTTGATTCCAATATGGACACTTCACCGACTATCAGACCGGTGCTGGACCTCACGAATGTAAAGGCGGGAGCCGGACAAATGAATGATCTGTTTTCAGATCCATCATTCACTCCTTTAGCAACTTTAAGAGCTATTGGTAATTTATCAAACCGAAACCGTCAAAATGGAAATTCCGAGGAAGTAGTACGGGCGATTGGTAAACTTGAAAAAAGTCTTAAAAGTGTTGGTAACACTTATAACAGCATCAACGGAATCACATATGACAATGACAGTGAAATTTCTGAAGCTGTAGAAACACTTGTTAGAGCAGCAACCGTAGGAAGGAGGCGATGATTTTGTCAGATGACTTTACCGATAACTATGCGAATGCGACCACGAATTTTAATTCCAGTGTCAGCGTTAATAAAATTGGTCTCCAGCAGGGGACGGATAGGACTGTTTACATTGAATGGCAGTGGGGGCAGGAAAATAGTACAAAAGAGTATAAAATAATTTGGTATTACCGTACTTCAAACGGTACGACTTTCATCGGCGATGAATCCACAACAACTCATCCGAAAGCTACATACACCGCTCCTTCAAATGCGGCTGCGGTCAGTGTCAAAGTTCAGCCTATTGCCAATACTCGAAAAGTTAACGGGAACGATTGTCTATGGTGGACAGCACAATGGTCAAAACTTAAAAATTACAGTTTTTCTGCGAATCCGCCAACGAAACCTTCTGCGCCTACGGTTACTGTAAGCAAACAGAAACTTACAGCTAGACTGGATAACCTGGATGTTCATGGAACATATATCGAATTTTATGTTGTAAAAAACGATAAGTCCAGGTATAAATCCGGAAAAGCCAAAATTATCAGTAACTCTGCGTCATGGTCATGCACATTGGCTGTTGGCGCAGATTACAAAGTGAAATGCCGTGCTTGGAGAGGTAAACTACACAGTGACTGGTCTGATTATTCATCCAGTGCTTCTTCGAGTCCGGCTACCCCAAAAGCAATCAGAACTCTGAAAGCTTTATCAGATACGGGAGTAACTTTAAGCTGGTATAGCGTGCATAATTGTACAAAGTATGAGGTGCAGTATACTACAAACAGAACCTACTTTGCGAGCAATCCGGATCAGGTTCATACCAGAACTGTTGAGGGAGTTACACACACTGAAATCACCGGTATCGAAACGGGATATCAGTATTTCTTCAGAGTTCGAGCTTACAACAGTAATGATCAGGTATCTGGATGGACGGCTGTAAAATCGTTGAAGCTTGGCAAATTACCGGCAGCCCCAACTACCTGGTCGTCTACCACAACGGCAACAGTGGGAGAGAGTGTCAGATTATACTGGGTTCATAATTCAGAAGACAATTCGAGTCAGACCTATGCTCAGCTTGAAACAGTGATTGATGGTGTGAAAAAGACTGAAACCATCAAGAATATAAAAACTGGAGATCACATCGACGACACCAGTTATAAAACCTTGAGCACGTCTGCTTATTCAGAAGGTACAAAAATATTATGGCGTGTTCGAACGGCTGGAGTCACTGGGAAGTACGGTGACTGGTCGGTTCAGCGAACAATCAACGTGTATGCAGTACCAACATTGCAGCTTAACATGGTGGATTCACGAGGGGTTGATATAGAGACTCTTGAGTCGTTTCCCTTCTATATAAAGGGGGAAGCCAGTCCGGTAACTCAAAATGTACTTGGATATCATCTTTCAATTGCTTCGACTCAGACATATAGCACCAGTGATCGCACCGGAAATAACACGATCATAAGTCGAGGTGAGGAAGTATATTCGAAATTCTTTGACACAGATCAGGACTTAATGGTTGAATTATCAGCTGGAAACATTGACCTGGAAAACAATATTACGTACAGAGTTTCGTGTACCGTTTCATTAGATTCTGGGCTTACCGCTAGCGATGAGCTGGAATTCGATGTAGCTTGGACAGATCGAAACTATGGTATTAATGCCGATATAGGATATGACGCAGATACTTACTCCTGTTATATCAGACCATACTGCATAGATGAAAATGGAAATCCAATCCAGAATGTTACTTTGGCTGTATATCGAAGAGATTATACTGGCGAACTCATTGAAATAGCCAGCGGTCTTGAGAATACAGAAAACATTTATGTTACTGATCCGCATCCATCATTGGATTACGCCAGATACAGAATTGTCGCGATAACGGATGATACTGGTGCGGTAAGTTATTACGATCCTCCGGGATACCCGATCAAAGAAGTGGCAGCTATTATTCAATGGGATGAGACATGGTCTGATTTGATAACTTCGGATGTGGATGAAGCTGATATTCCAGAAGAGCCATCATGGTCCGGATCATTAGTTCGGTTACCGTATAACCTTGATGTGTCTGATAAGAATGGGGTTGATGTGTCGGTTGTGGAATACATCGGGCGAAAGCGTCCGGTATCCTACTATGGCACACAGCTTGGAGAAACCTCGTCCTGGAAAGTTGAAATTCCGAGATACGATGCGGAAACTTTATATGCTTTGCGAAGACTTGCGATTTATACAGGAGATGTTTATGTAAGAGAACCATCCGGTAGTGGTTACTGGGCATCTATTTCTGTATCAATAAGTCAGACACATTGTGAAGTATCCATTCCGGTATCGCTGGATATCACGAGAGTAGAGGGAGGTATTTAACATGCCAGATTGGACTCAGTCCATGGAACAAACTTTCGAGTATTACATGGTAGATCCTGGGTCTTGGTGTGATAAAACCCAACTTACCGATGTAATACAAAGCAACATTGAGTGGGATTCAGACGCGGATACGCTTGGATCGGCGACATTTGACATGAGTAGTTTGCTCGGGGAATGCTACATACGAGTGTATCTCATAACAATTCAAAATGGAATAAAAGAGAAGTTTCCAATGGGCACTTTCTTGGTACAAACACCGAAATCCAATTTCGATGGGAGATATCAGAAGGTGTCCATTGATGCTTATACTCCATTATTAGAGTTAAAAGAAAATCCTCCGCCTATTGGATACTCAATTTTAAAAGGTGGAAATGTTATGAGCAATGCATACAAAATCCTTCGTGATAACATGCGTGCTCCGGTGGTTGAAACAACTGCCACCGATAAACTCTACAATGATTTTGTGGCGAATACGAGCGATTCATGGTTAACATTCACCAAAGATCTCGTTGCGAATGCTAAATACAATTTAGGACTTGATGAAATGGGCCGTGTTATTTTCCTTCCGGATCAGGACGCGGCTTCTTTGCAGCCTGTATGGACATATACGGATGACAACAGTTCAATTTTATACCCTGATATCAGCTTAGAGCATGATATTTATGGAATACCGAATGTGGTGGAAGTCCTTTATTCAGGAAGTAATGATAATTACTATGCAAGGGTTGTTAATGATGATCCGAATAGTCCCACATCAACTGTTAACAGGGGTCGCGAAATAATTCACCGTGTTACTGATTTACAGCTTGCTGGAGAACCTACCGATCGTCAGATCAAAGATTATGCAACCACTTTATTGTCTCAGCTTTCATCAGTTGAGTATACCTTGTCGTATTCGCATGGATATTGTCCGGTACGTCTGTACGATTGTGTCCGACTGAATTATGAAAGAGCTGGATTGATTGACATTAAAGCGAAAGTAACAAAGCAGTCCATAGAGTGTACACCAGGCTGCAAAGTAACAGAAACAGCTGTGTTTACTACAAATCTATGGAGGTGATGTCAAATGGCGTTATCAAAAGATCTGATTTCGCAGTTTGTAAAAGCTACGAATGATAATAAAGATCAAGTCGAAGAGACAACCCTCTACGGCACTATTGTTGAGAACGGCGGAGTAAGGTACGTCCGATTAGACGGGTCTGAATTACTTACTCCATATACATCAATAGTTGCAGTTAATGTTGGCGAAAGAGTCCGGGTATCTGTTGGTAAACATACCGCAGTCGTTACCGGTAATGTATCCAGTCCAGCGGCTCGAAGCGGTGATGTTGATGATTTGAACACCAAAGTCACTGAATTTGAAAGTGTGGTGGCTGATAAGGCTACTGTTAAAGATTTGGAGGCACAAAAAGGCCGAATCGATGATCTGGTAGCCGATAATGTAACAATCAAAAAGCAGCTTACCGCAGATTCAGCAGATATCAAAGATCTGAAAGCAGATAATGTTGAGATAAAAGGAACTTTGCAAGCCAATTCAGCTGAGATAGATAACCTTAAATCCACAAAAATTGATGCTGAAGTTGTTGAGGCGAATTATGCTACGATAAAGAATCTCAGTGCCGCTACAGCAGATATTAGAGATTTAAAGGCTAAGAATGCAGAAGTCACTGGCAGGTTGGAAGCCAATGAGGTGGATATTAAAAACCTGAAGTCAGACACTGCTGAAATCTCACGGTTGGTCGCTGGTAAGGTTGACGTTATCGATTTCAATGCAGAGAAAGGTCGAATCAATTCTCTTGAAGTCAAGCAGACCCAAACAGATGAGCTGGTCGCAAAGAAAGCAGACATTGATCTCGCTAATGTAAATAATGCATGGATTCAAAATGGAATTATCAAAGATGGTTCCATAGGATCAGCGGCTATCCATGATGGTGCAATTACCAATGTGAAAATTGCTGATGCCAGCATCGAAGCGGCAAAAATCAAGTCCATCAATGCAGACACTATTACTGCCGGTACGATTAAAACAGATCGGCTTATCATCACGGGTCCTGATGGAGAAGACTCTATTGTAAAAGCTATTAATCTCGCAAATGGTGTATCAGAAGCCGATGTTAACAGTCAAAAGATTCAGGCGGCATCCATAGATGTCATAGATCTTTCGGCATTCAAAGCAAAAATTGCCGGCTTTGATATGAATGGTAATGCTATTTATAGCGGAAAAGAATCTATAAAAGACCCTACGAGTGGTATTTACATATCGACAACAGGTATCGGAATGGGCGATGGAGCTCTTACCGGAAAGAACGAATCTCCTCTGCAAGCATATGCAGATGGAAGCTTCAAACTTATCGGTAAGAACTCCTTTTTTGATTTTAACACAGTTACTGGAGAACTGAATATCGAAGCAAGCAGTTTTAAAGTAGCCTCTAAGTCAGTTGCTACGAAAGACGATATTAATGAGGTACGAGATGAAATCACTACATTTTTAAGTATCGAGTCATCTAAAGGAACGGCATTTAAAAATAACAGTGTATCGACTATACTGTCAATCGTTATATATCACGGAAAAGATAGAGTAGAAGATCCAGACCGTATGAGAGAAGTGTTTGGCTCTTCAGCATATCTTCAGTGGTATTGGCAGCGACTTGATGATGAAACATACGGAGTGATATCATCGACTGATTCGAGATTCAGGAATGAAGGCTTTCAGTTTGTGTTGTCGCCAGATGATGTCGATGTGAAAACTGATTTCAGATGTGAATTGATTACATAGGAGGAGATATGGATAAAACACAGCAACTCATGGTATTCGCCATTGATGATAAGCTCAGATTCCCAAATCCAAGAGACACCGATGCCGAGGATGAAGACGGTATCTAATTAAAACAACACTGAATAGATATATTTTAATGGACTCAATTCTTATCGCAAGGGTTGGGTCTATTTTTTATGCGTAAATTTCAAAAGGAGGTTTACTTTGCTGTCAAAAAAAAAAAAAAATGCGTGGTGGATAAGTTATGTTAGTCAACATTTTTGATGGAGTTTGGAACAATGGGTATTTAATGCCGGGCGGTAGGAATTTAATAGTCGGCTCGTCTAATGGCGACATCCGCCAATGGAAAGGATATGGCTGGTTAGGAAAGCTTTATCAATACTCCGAAGAAACACACACATATAAAATTACCGCTGTGCATGGCTGGTATTGCTGCTATTATACTGATTTGATTGATTATATTGGTAAAAAAGTAACCGCGTCCATGCAAGCGAAATTGATATCTGCCGAGACCACCTCCACTAATACCAATAGTTCGTTTATGTTATCCAATAACTCTATCGTTGGGGGATATCATGACATTGAAGCAACGATCTATAAACCGCAGCAAGATACCTGGTTGACGATATCAAAAACTTTCGTACTTAATGAAACTGGGCAGTTCGGTATTGGCGTACAGTGTCAACCGGAAAATGCGGGTAGCCAAACTGCATGGTTAATAAAAGATCTGAAACTCGAACTCGGCACCGTCGCTACTGACTGGACTCCGGCTCCGGAAGATACATTCTCCGAAGGAACCCTTCATCCTAACTCCATATTCACGAACTATATTCCGGTTAAGAAAAATACCCAATATGTATATGGTTTATCCACTGAAGACCAACTTCCGGCTCATAAAATACGATATTTCAATTCTGACGGAACATATCTGAAAGAGGTTGAGTTGAGTAATGCTTCTCAAAATGGTTTAAAAACGATAACCTTTGATGACGATTATTCAATTCAGCTCACGTTTCCTGATGGATTAACCGATGAAAACAAAAAGAATTTCAAATTCAAGGAGGAAAACAACATGGCAATTAAAGCTGGTAATCAGATTACCCTTGTCGATATTACAGATGCGTATTCAGTTATGCTCACAAGTGAAGCGTACACTTTCGTTGGCGGCACGGGAGGTGTAGGCGCCAATCAGTCATGCACCACCGAGGCAGTCGCTTTCTGTGGTAACAATCAGTGCTCTGTAGTAACCGTAGATGCGAAATCAATCGTGTGTCCGACTGGCATCAGCGCAGCGGTATCCAATAGCGGTACATCAAAAGTAACAATCAAATTCACCACCACTGCGACTGTAAATGCTGCTTGTGAAGCTACTATTCCGGTATCTGTTGATGGTATCACGATTAATAAGAAATTCTCATTTGCAGTTGCTCGAACTGGTAACACTGGTGCAACAGGTAAGGGGATTAAAGGAACGCCGGTTACTGAGTATGTTGCGTCAACTGGTAATACGACCCCGCCAACATCAGGCTGGTCTACGTCAATTCCGTCAGTAGCTCAGGGACAGTATCTGTGGACAAGAGTAACAACCACCTATACGGATAACACAACTTCTGTAAGTTATAGTGTTGCAAAACAGGGATCTACAGGTGCTACCGGAACGACCGGATCTCAGTGGTATGCAGGTACAGGTATCACAGGCACTTCTACCACAGCCACAGCTTTTGCTGATTCAGGTGTCGCAAATGCCAGAGTTAACGATATGTACCTCAACACATCCACTGGAAATACGTATAAATGTACAGTTGCAGGTAATGCTACAAATGCCAAATGGATTTATGCTGGTAATATCAAAGGTGTCCAGGGTGATAAAGGTAATACAGGCGCTACCGGTAATGGAATCTCCAAAGCCGACATTACATATGCGTCCTCTAGCTCAAATACCTCAGCGCCGACATCTGGATGGCAGAATACTCCACCTTCCGTAAGTCCTGGACAGTATCTGTGGACAAAAACCGTCTTTACATATACGAATGGTGGAACAGCAACCCAGTACAGCGTTGCGAAGCAGGGTAATACTGGAGCCGCCGGAGCTGATGCTATCACAGTGTCAATCACATCTTCCAATGGAACAGTATTTAAGAACAATTCCGGATCAACAGTCCTGACTGCTCATGTATATAAAGGAGCGGTTGAACAGACCGTGGCTGATAACGGCACTGTTTCCGGACTCGGTACTATCAAATGGTATAAAGTTGGTAGCGATACAGCAGTTGCCACTGCCAAGACGCTTACTGTATCAGCAAACGATGTAGATAATACTCAGGCGTACACTTGTCAGCTTGAGGGATAAGGAGGTGCCAGGCGATGGCAGTAAAAGCCAAAGCTGAGATAACTCTCTATAAAATTATATCTGTCGACAAAGTGGTGCGATATCATCTACTTCAGTCCTCTACATTAGCGGCTCCATCCAAACCAGCGGATGGGGCTGTTATTGGTAGTAACTGGAGTAAAACTGAACCGTCTTATACTTCTGGTTCTACCAGTACGTTATATTTTGTCGATCAAACAGTTCTGAGTAATGGGACACTGAAATATTCCGAAGTATCCAAGTCTAGCAGCTATGAAGCAGCGAAAGAGGCCTGGAATAAAGCGAATAATGCTCAGAAAACAGCTGATAGTGCAAATAGCAAAATTGATGGACTACAGGTTGGTGGTAGGAATATGCTGCGTGGGAGCTCCTTTGATAATCAACCTAATGTTAATAACACATACATAAAATATAAAAATAACTCAGTAAAATTAACAGTTGACAATACTAACGGAGCAACAGGCACTATCAAATATGTCAGTATTTCATCTTTGACTCAATCCTGGAATTTATCGGATGTTATTGGTAAAACAATTACGATTTCAATGTGGGTTTATGTTGAAAAATCTAAACAAGTAGACGGATATGAGTTTCGAATTGTATATACGCATGAAGGAAATACTAAATGGTTTAATCCAGATACAAAATATCCTTACTATGTGCCAGATGCTGATAAACTCAAAGTCGGATGGAATTACCTATATGCATCATTCACTATCCCAAGCGATTCAACTCAAGCCGATTTTAATTTTACATTGTACGCTAGAGCTGGAAAAACAAGCACGGCATGGTTTAGTTCACCTAAAGCAGAAATTGGAAACGTAGCAACAGACTGGACGCCAGCACCAGAAGATGCTATTGCTGACACTTATCAGGAATATTACCTGTCTACATCCCAAACAGCTTTATCTGGCGGTTCCTGGACCACAACAGCGCCTACCTGGGCGAATGGTAAGTACATGTGGAGCCGTACTGTGAAAGTGGATGGGGCTGGCGATAAAACCTATGCTCCAAGTCAAAATGGAGTTTGTATCGCTGGAGCCAAGGGGGACACCGGAGCTTCTGGTAAAGGTATTAAATCTACGGCGATCGCATATCAGCTTAGCGCGTCTCAGACGAAAGCCCCAACCGGTACTTGGTTGAGTTCTCCGCCAAAAACTGACATAGCTACTCCTTATTTATGGACGAGAACTGTGATTACCTATACAGATAACACGACTTCTACGTCCTATGGCGTAAGTAGTACGCTCGATAGTCTGATGGTTGGTGGTAGAAATCTGTTTAAACATTCTTCACTCGTAGGGGAGAAGCTTGTTTGTGACAGTATTAATGGTTGTAATTCCATTGATACAATGAAATATGAGGATTCTGGGTACCACATAGTGACTCCGAATGCCGGTAATCGTGACAACGGTATTCAGTTTAAATTTAACGATATTTCCACTTTAGGATTGAAAAAAGGCGATACAATCACATTTAGCATTGACGTAAAAGGAACCTCTGACGAGCATAATCCCTTTTTGAAAATATGGTTGCCGAAAGAAAAAATAGATGTCTGGTGGGAAGGCACGTCATCTAATATGGCAGAATTTGTGCCAACTAAAGAATTCAAAAGGGCTTCTGTTACGTTTACCATTCCCAGTTCTTATGAACTTCCGTATATTTTGTTTGGTGTACATGGAAACATACAGTCAGACTTATATATTCGAAACGTCAAGCTCGAAAAAGGCACTGTCGCCACCGACTGGACACCGGCTCCGGAAGACTTTAAAAAAAGAATATCCGATGTTGAAACGGCCATCTCGAATAACGCAAAAGAAATCAAGCTTAAAGCTTCTCAGGATGAAGTAACTGCTATATCAGACAACTTGAAAGTTCTCACAAAAACTTCTACCGAATTTAAACAGACGGTAGAGGGCTGGCAGTTGAATTGGGATAAGTTGATAAGCACTGATAACGCCGAGGTAGCAAGTCATCAGGATTATATTACTTTTGATAAAGGTGATATTATTCTTGGAGAGTCATCGAATGATCTGAAATTGAAGATTACTAATGATTCAATTCAGTTTAAAGGCACCAGTAATACGGAAGTGACGCCAGATTCTGATGCTACAGCATGGATTACCGGTAAAACATTCCACATTTCAGATGGCGAGATTCAGAACAGTTTGAAGTTTGGAAAATTATATTTAAAACCCAATAACGAAAATAACAGCGTAGATCTTTATTATAGCGATTCTGAATCCGATGTTATTTCAGGAAGTTATGTGCGACTTGGACAAACGATCTCAATGGGAAATGGTATGGGAAGTGGTTTTTTAAAACTCAATACCGGATGTATACAAATGTATCCAACAACATTAGCGGACACGATTGGCAATGGCAATACAGGAAAATTTGAATTACATGCTGGAGGTAGTTATCCGTATATAATTTTTGGAGACTACAATACAAATGATGAAGCGAAAAAAGAAAAAGGCCGATATTCGGTTCGTATTGGCGGTAGTAATACTGTATCTGGAAATTGTTCGGTAGCTATTGGATATTCGTCTGATGTCTCAGGAAAAAATTCTACAGCTATTGGACATTATTTAAAAAACATTTCCGATAACCAGCTGTTGATTGGTAAATACAACATCTCAAGTGACTATCCTTTTATCATAGGTAACGGATCATCTGACACGGAACGTTCGAACGCTCTTACGGTTGATTGGGACGGAAATATCACAGGAAAAAGTCTTACATCCGCAAATGACCTTAAACTTGGGTTCGGGAGCTCGAATATTTTCAAGCCATATTTCACAAAAGGAGATTCAATCACTCTGACAATCTATGCGGTGGGATATGTTACTACCGGAGGTAAAGAGGTGGCGATGTATGTACCGTTATCCAGACCAATTATAGCAGGAGGGTCTGTCAGTGTCGCAAGTGTCAATGGGTTAACTATCCGTCAAAATGGAAAGTATCTTTATAGTAGTTCGGCAAGTAATTCTGTAAATCCGTCTTCGTTTAGAGCTGCTATAGTCGGAAGCGGATGCGGAGTCAATATCGTAGCTACATTTGGAAACACAGTCAATGCTACGGTTAATGACGTGTGTTCCATTACCGCAAGTATAAAAATCACATTCTCATAGGAGGACGTTTATGGCGTTAAAAAAGAAAATAACACAGGACGATGGCGTTATTACGGAATACCATCGAATTTTATACGTATTCAACGTTGTGAATAGTCATAGTTCCATATCAGTGGCATCTCTTGTGTCTGACTTAATCAGGGACAGAGAAAAGAGTGGTGACATCAGTGAACCGTACCAGAAAGTCGTTACATATGAAACTACTGATAAATGGGATATGACGGTAGAAGCAGCGTATGAATATCTCAAGACTCTCCCCGAATTCAAGGGAGCAGAAGACATTTAAGGAGGATTTCAACAATGGATTTTACAACATTAACTGAACATTTCGTACTGGTAGTCATGGTCGCTTGTCTGGTGGTAGGGTATATCATCAAACACGCGACTTTTTTAAACAAGATTCCAAACACTGATATTCCGTGTATTCTGGCGGTGATCGGTGCCATTCTGAATGGGTTCGTAAGCGGATTCTCTATTGAATCAATCGTCTACGGAGCTGTTATGGGACTGGCTTCCACTGGACTGCATCAGGCATTTACACAGTTTATTGAAGGAAAGAATAATTCCGAGGAGGATAATGTAGATGGGGTTCACAATCACGAGTGATCAGATTATTTGGTTTTGCACGATTGTAGGCGGTATTTGGGGTATCTGGAAGATTATTAAAGAACTCCGAAAGCCGAACGAAGATCTTAGGCTTACTGTCAAGAAACATTCAGAGCTTCTTGATAATGACAATCGGCGTTTAAAAAATTCTGAGGAAACCAACCGGAAGATTCTCCAGTGTTTGCTGGTCATCATCAATCATGAAATTACCGGAAACGGCATCGATAAGATGAAAGAAACCAGGGATGCGCTACAGGAATATTTGATCAATAAGTAAGAGGTGTTAGTAGGAGTAACATTTAGGCTGTGTTAAGTCATTCATATGTTACTCCTACATTTGCCATTAGAAACCCTTGATTTTACTGGATTCATCACACCCGCAGTCATTACAACCGCAATTTGTAGCCGCTAAGTCACTCATCGATAAGTCCTCCAGAATTTTGTTTACACTTCATCATATGGGTAGGAGATGTCCCTGGTTACAAAAAAGTTGACAGTATTTATTCGTTACGATATAATAAACACAATGTAACACTTTTGTAATTTTTGAAACAGAACTGATATTTTGTTATCGGGCATAAAGAAATGGGGAAAATTATGAAAAATCTCAGAGCAAGACAGTGGATGAAGGGACTGATGCTGGTATGTTTACTTCTGGCCGGCTGCGCTTTTTTTTCACATTCTGCAACTGAAGTACAGGCAGCAACTGCCGGTTTTAAGACAGTTGGAGGAAAAACATACTACATAAAAAGCGACGGCAGCAAACAAAAAGGCTGGCTGACACTTGGAAAATATAAATACTATTTTAATAAAACTACAGGTGTTCAGGTTAAGGGCTGGCTAAACGTAAATGGCCAAAAGACTTATTATTTTACCAGTCAGAAGGGAGCTATGGTAACTGGCTGGCTGACAGATTCCAGGAAGCGGAAACGATATTTTAATCCAAAAACAGGTAAACTGACCAGAGGCTGGATGAAAAACAGTAAAGGTAAGAAATACTATTTTACAAGTGGCGAAGGTATCATGGCTACTGGCTGGTTAAAAAACAGCAAAGGCCAGAAACGGTATTTTCACAGCACTTCCGGTGTAATGGCTACCGGCTGGCTGAAAAATACATCCAAAAATATCAGCTATTATTTTGATCCTGAAACCGGATATATGACTACCGGATGGAGGCGCATCAGCGGAAAGAAATACTATTTTTCTACCAGTAACGGTTCTATGGCTACCGGACTTAAAACTATTGATGGAAAGAAATATTATTTTAAAACAGATGGTTCTATGGCTGTCAGTACAACAGTAACCGTCAGTGGAGTTACTTATATAATTTCTTCGACAGGTGTAGCTACTGTTAAGACAAGCCATTCAAATCAGAATCTGAGTAATGGAAACGTAAAAGTTTATGACACTCAGAATTCCAGATATTACACAATGGTGAAAGAATACAAGACTCATCCGGGAATTGCTAACGGTAAGACAACAGACGAAGCACTTCTGGCTGCATTATGTGAATCCGAAGCAGGAGACCAGGGAAAGATTGGAATGGAAGCAGTAGCACTTTGTGTTCTTAACCGTACAATTAAAAAAGATAAAGAGTTTCCTTCCACAGTTCGCGGTGTAATTTACGAAAGCATGGTAAATGGTACTTATCCGCAATATTCTGTAGTTCGTGACGGAGCTCTTCTGAAACGTCTTAACGGCAATTTTGAGAACCGCACTCTTGCATATCAGGCAGCAAAAAAAGCAATGACGATTTTCAATAATTATGTCAAGAACGGGAAATCAAGAACTCTGACCGGATTTAAACAGAAAGATTTTAATTATATGTATTTTATGATGAACAGTTCTTTCAAAAAACAACCGTTAACTTTCAGCAAGGTTAAATACGAAGTTTATAAAGATCATACATTTTTTGTAGACTGGGTATAATGATACATTATCCCTGTCAGCAGCAGTACAGCTGCTGACAGGGGCTTTTTTTATCATAGACACAGGGAGGGAAAAATATGCATCCATATTTACAGGTGATCCTGTGGGCAGCAGGAATCGTTGTACTGTTTATTATCCTGATGGCATGGAACAACCATAAGTGGAAAAAAGCACAAAAGAACAGAATAAAGAGAATTTTTGGAAAAATCCCGGAAAGAGAATACTCTCCGGATGATCTGGAGCGTATCTCCCACTATTTTCGCAGAAAAGAAAACGGGAAATTTTATATTGATGATATTACCTGGAACGACCTGGATATGGATCGGATTTTTATACAGATCAATCAGACGGTTTCCTCACCTGGAGAAGACGTGCTCTATAATATGCTCCGAAGACCTGTTTTCAACAAAGAAAAACTGGAAGAACGTGAGAAACTGATACATTTTTTTGATACCCACGAAAAAGAACGGACAGATCTTCAGCTGATCCTGGCTTCCATCGGGAAGACAAGGCTTGGTTCTCTGGCGGATACAGTTCTTGCCCTCAATGATGCACCGGTGATCAATATGAAAATCCATATTCTGATGCTGGCAGCACTTCTTTTGAGTATTTTTGTGCTGCTTCCATTGTATCCGATGATGGGCTTTCTGGTGTTTATGTGTCTGATGATCGCCAATATCTCAATTTATTATGCCAGTGCAGGGCAGAAAGTTATTGAAACCTATATGGACTGCTTTAACCATCTTCTGAAAATGCTGGAAGCGGCAGACCAGATGCAGATCGTGAAATATCCGGAAGCCAGAAAACAGATGGAAGTGATTGCGGAAGGAAAAAAGGAATTCCGACGTTTCCGAAAAAAAGCCATTCTGATTACCGGAAAAAATGCAGATTCCGGGGACCCTTTCCAATTACTGATGAGTTATGTGCGGATGGTATTTCATGTGGATATTCTGGCATACAATTCCGTATTAAAGGAAATAAAAGATAAGGCCGATACGATCATGCTGCTGATTGATAATATCGGAGAACTGGATGCTTTGATTTCCGTAGCTTCTTTTCGCCGGACACTGACACTCTGGTGTATACCGGAATTTGTCCCGTGGACAGAAGAATCGGATACGGCGGTGCAGCTTAAAACAGAAGATCTCTACCATCCGCTGATCAGAAATCCGGTGGCAAACAGTATCATTGCAACGGGAGGCACCCTGGTTACCGGTTCCAACGCTTCCGGCAAATCCACATTTCTGAAAAATGTGGCGATCAACAGCATTCTTGCGCAGACTATCCACACCTGCACAGCAACCTCATGTCGGGCACCATTTCTGAAGGTAATGACTTCCATGGCTCTGAGGGACGATATCAGCAGCGGTGAAAGTTATTTCATCGTAGAGATTCGTTCCCTGAAACGGATCCTGGATGAAAGCCGGAAAAAAGAACCGCTGCTCTGTGTGATCGATGAAGTTCTCCGGGGAACCAACACCATTGAGAGGATTGCGGCTTCCTCACAGATCTTAAATGCACTTCGGGGAAACTGGCTGCTTTCTTTTGCGGCAACCCATGATATTGAGCTTTCCTATATTCTGGATGAAATTTATACAAATTATCATTTCGAAGAGGAAGTCAGGGAACAGGAAGTGGTGTTTAATTATCTCCTCCAACCGGGAAGGGCAACAACACGAAATGCCATCCGTCTTCTGGATATGCTGGGATATGATCCAAAGCTTGTGAAAAATGCGGGAAATGCAGCGGCAGACTTTGAACGTACCGGTGTATGGACAAAAATTTCTTGCACTGGAGAAAAAGGACAGGTATAATCAGGAACAGCATAACTGTAAATTAAACCAAATCAAGTAAGTCCCCTGCGGGGTTGCGAAAAGCAATAAGCAGTGGGTGGGGACTTGCTTGTATCAGGAGGAGTGCAAGCTCCTCCTGATAAACTGCGGAGCAGTTATTTGGTGTAGAGCTACGTAGCGAAGCGGATTGCGAATATCCGCTTGACTATTAAATAAAAAATTCATTATTTCAAAATCCAAGGAGAATCAAACATGCAGGTAAAAATCTATACCGACGGCGCAGCACGCGGAAATCCGGACGGCCCAGGCGGCTACGGAGCAGTTCTTCAGTATATTGATACCAAAGGCCAGTTACATGAGCGTGAATTGTCCAGAGGCTACAAGAAAACTACAAACAACCGGATGGAGCTGATGGCAGCTATCGTAGCTCTGGAGGCACTGAACCGTCCCTGCCAGGTGGAGCTGTATTCCGATTCCAAATATCTGGTAGATGCCTTCAATCAGCACTGGATCGATTCCTGGCTGAAAAAGAACTGGAAACGTGGCAAAAACGAAAATGTGAAGAATGTAGATCTCTGGAAACGCCTTTTAAAGGCTAAGGAACAGCACCAGGTAAGCTTCCACTGGGTTAAGGGACATGCGGATAATCCGTTAAATGAGCGCTGTGACCAGCTTGCCACATCCGCTGCAGACGGCGATGAACTTTATGTAGATGAGGGGTTAAACGGATAATTCTGTCACTTTAAGTTGTCAAAGCGATACCAAAATTTCTTGACAAACAAAAAAGCAGTTTGTATACTTCATATAGTATAGTAAAAGGCATGGAAGGGAAGAAGTAACTTAAGGAAAGCCCACAGAGAGCAGCCGGCAGGTGAGAGGCGCAGGGTGGAACTTCTGTGAATACATCCCGGAGCTGCGTACCGAATCTGGCTTTACAGATAGGCTGCGACGGAATAGCACCCGTTATTGTGCTGAAGTGATTTTATATCGTATTATATTGGATATAACAGGATATAGATTCACTTTATGAGGCAGGAAATGCGAGTTTTCTGTAAATTTAGGTGGTAACGCGGGACCCGGTTCTCGTCCTAAACGGACAGGAACCGGGCATTTTTTATATGACTATACAGGAGGAAAGAACAATGACAGTTTGGGAAGAACTGAAAGCACGTGGCCTGATCGCGCAGGTTACAGATGAAGACGAGATCAAAGAGATGGTAAACAATGGTAAAGCTACATTTTATATCGGCTTTGACCCGACAGCAGACAGCCTTCATGTAGGACACTTCATGGCTCTTTGCCTGATGAAGAGACTGCAGATGGCAGGCAACCGCCCGATTGCCCTTCTTGGCGGTGGTACTGGTATGATCGGTGACCCGTCCGGAAGAACGGATATGCGTCAGATGCTGACCAAGGAAACCATCCAGCATAATATTGACTGTTTTAAACAGCAGATGAGCCGTTTTATCGATTTTTCTGATGGAAAAGCACTTATGGTAAACAATGCGGACTGGCTTATGAACCTTAACTATGTAGAGCTTCTCCGTGAGGTAGGCGCTCACTTTTCCGTAAACCGTATGCTGACAGCAGAGTGCTACAAACAGCGTATGGAGCGAGGCTTAAGCTTCCTGGAATTCAACTACATGATCATGCAGAGCTATGATTTCTACATGCTGTATCAGAAATACGGCTGCAATATGCAGTTCGGTGGTGATGATCAGTGGAGCAATATGCTTGGCGGTACTGAGCTGATCCGCCGTAAACTTGGTAAGGATGCTTATGCCATGACCATCACACTGCTTCTCAACTCAGAGGGCAAGAAGATGGGAAAAACCCAGTCCGGAGCTGTATGGCTTGATCCGAATAAGACATCCCCGTTTGATTTCTACCAGTACTGGAGAAATGTAGACGATGCAGACGTTATCAAATGTATGCGTCTTCTTACCTTCCTTCCTCTCGAAGAGATTGATGAGATGGCTAAATGGGAAGGCAGTGAGCTGAACAAAGCAAAGGAGATCCTTGCATACCAGCTGACAGAGCTTGTACACGGTGAAGAGGAAGCCAAAAAAGCACAGGAGGGTGCCCGCGCACTGTTCTCAGGCGCTGATACTTCTCACATGCCTACGACCGAGCTTGCAGAGGAAGATTTTGATGAGGAAGGAAAGATCGACCTTATTACACTTCTTGTAAAAGCAGAACTGGTACCAAGCCGTTCCGAGGGGCGCCGTGCGATCCAGCAGGGTGGTGTATCCATCGATGGTGAGAAACTCACCGACATTTACCACACGGTTGAGAAGGATGCTTTTGCAGGAGACGGGATCGTCCTGAAACGAGGCAAGAAAAAATTCAAAAAGATCTGTGTAAAATAATTTCCCATATCTGTGACATTTCCGGGATAAAGCTACAACATTCCGGAAATGCTGACAGATGGGGTTGACACAAGGAGGATAACAACATGAAAAAGTACGGAGTGAACGAACTTCGTAAGATGTTCCTTGACTTTATGGAGAGCAAGGGTCATCTTGTAATGAAAAGCTTTTCCCTGGTTCCTCAGGGAGACAAGAGTCTTCTGCTGATCAATGCAGGTATGGCTCCGCTGAAACCATATTTTACAGGTGCTGAGAAGCCGCCAAGAACAAGAGTAACAACCTGCCAGAAATGTATCCGTACCGGTGATATCGAAAATGTAGGTAAAACCGCACGTCACGGTACATTCTTTGAGATGCTTGGAAACTTCTCTTTTGGTGATTACTTCAAGAGAGAAGCGATCCACTGGTCCTGGGAGTTTCTTACTGAGGTTGTAGGGCTTGATGCAGACCGCCTCTACCCATCCATTTACCTGGATGATGATGAAGCCTTCGATATCTGGAACAAAGAGGTAGGGATTCCGTCTGAACGTATTTTCCGTTTCGGAAAAGAAGATAACTTCTGGGAACATGGTGCAGGTCCGTGCGGTCCATGTTCTGAGATCTATTATGACCGAGGAGAGAAATACGGCTGCGGCAAACCTGGCTGTACGGTAGGCTGTGACTGCGACCGTTACATGGAAGTATGGAACAACGTTTTCACACAGTTCGAAAACGATGGAAACGGAAACTATACAACTCTGAAACAGAAGAACATCGATACCGGTATGGGACTTGAACGTCTTGCTGTAGTTGTTCAGGATGTAGATTCTATTTTTGATGTAGATACTATCTGTGCACTTCGTAATCTTGTATGCGAGATCGCACATAAAGAATATGAGAAGAACTATGCAGACGATGTTTCCATCCGTCTGATCACAGACCATATCCGTTCCGCGACATTTATGATCTCCGATGGAATCATGCCGACAAATGAGGGACGTGGATACGTTCTCCGTCGCCTGATCCGCCGCGCTGCACGTCACGGACGTCTTCTTGGCATCGAGGGAACATTCCTTGCAAAATTAAGCGCACAGGTGATCGAGAGCTCCAAAGCTGGTTATCCGGAACTTGAGGAGAAGAAAGAGTTTATCTTCCGTGTTCTTACAAACGAGGAGAATCAGTTTAACAAGACCATCGATCAGGGTCTCCGCATCCTTTCCGACATGGAAGAGGATATGAAGAAAGCCGGCGAGAAAACTCTTTCCGGTGACAATGCATTCAAACTTTATGATACTTACGGATTCCCTCTTGACCTCACAAAGGAGATCCTTGAGGAAAAAGGCTACGGCATTGACGAGGAAGGATTCCAGAAAGCCATGGAAGAGCAGAGAGTCAAAGCCCGTACAGCCCGTGAAGTAACCAACTATATGGGTGCGGACGCAACTGTATATGATGATATTGATGTCAATGTAACAACTGAATTCGTTGGCTATGATCATCTGACATTTGACTCAAAAGTAACTGTCCTTACTACAGAGACAGAGATCGTGGATTCTCTTACAGAGGGACAGAAGGGTACCGTATTTGTAGAGCAGACTCCTTTCTATGCAACCATGGGTGGACAGGAAGGCGATATCGGTGTGATCGAGACAGCAAATGGCAAGTTTGTTGTTGAGGACACCATCAAGCTCCGTGGCGGCAAATTCGGCCATGTAGGACATATGGAGTCTGGCATGATCTCCACAGGTGAGACCGTATCCCTGAAAGTAAACGAAGATGCAAGAAAAGATACCGAGAAGAACCACAGTGCGACACATCTTCTTCAGAAAGCGCTGAAAACAGTTCTTGGTTCCCACGTAGAGCAGAAAGGTTCTCTGGTAACACCGGACAGACTTCGTTTTGACTTTGCTCATTTCCAGGCTATGACAGCTGAGGAGATCCAGGCAACAGAAGATCTTGTAAACAAAGAGATTCAGGCAGGCCTTGAAGTACACACAGACATCATGGATGTAGAAGAGGCTAAGAAATCCGGAGCAATGGCACTCTTCGGTGAGAAATACGACCAGAAGGTACGTGTGGTATCTATGGGAGACTTCTCCAAAGAACTCTGTGGTGGTACCCACGTAAAGAATACAAGCTCCATTATGCTCTTTAAGATCGTTTCCGAGTCCGGTATCGCAGCTGGTGTCCGTCGTATCGAGGCACTTACAGGCAAAGCCGTTATCGAGTACTACAGAAAACAGGAAGAGCTTCTGCACGAGGCTGCAAAAGCATTAAAAGCCAATACAACAGAGGTTGTAGAAAAGATCGGCCATCTTCAGGCTGAGGTAAAAGCTCTTCAGAGCGAAAATGAATCTCTCAAGAGCAAAGCTGCCCAGAGTGCACTTGGCGATGTCATGGATAAAGTTGTTGAAGTAAACGGCGTAAAACTTCTTGCAGCCAAAGTTGAGGGCGTTGACATGAATGGCCTGAGAGACCTTGGTGACAAACTGAAAGAGCAGCTTGGCGAAGGAGTTGTCCTTCTTGCAGCAGTAAACGGCGGCAAGGTAAATCTCCTTGCAATGGCGACTGACGCAGCTCAGAAAGCAGGCGCCCATGCAGGAAATCTGATCAAGGCTGTAGCAGCCATCGTTGGCGGTGGCGGCGGCGGACGTCCGAACATGGCACAGGCCGGCGGAAAGAATCCGGAGAAGGCACAGGAAGCTATGGACGCAGCAGCAGGAATCCTTGAAAAACAGCTCACAAAATAACAAAATTGTGCGTGATCTACAATTTTGACATTTTTTTCATAAAAATCGAAAAAGATGTTGACGAAACCACATGTTATGCTATATAATAACACTCGTGCAAGAAAAATACCCAGACAGTTGTATTTTAGCACAATCTACAACTGGAGGGAGGTTAGGTGTGAGTCTATGTCAAACGTTATCGTAAAAGAGAACGAGACTTTAGATAGCGCTCTTCGCAGATTCAAGAGAAGCTGTGCTAAAGCGGGAATCCAGCAGGAAATCCGTAAGAGAGAGCATTACGAGAAGCCAAGCGTTCGTCGTAAGAAAAAATCTGAAGCCGCAAGAAAACGTAAATATAATTAATTGTGCGCAAAAATCCCTGGCTGTATGGTCAGGGATTTTTAATTAAATAGAAACAGGAACGTTTGACGAAGGAAAGAAATATGAATTTGTTTATTAAACTGATTATCAAACCATTGCGATCGCTCCTTAAATTATTATTTAATCGAATTTTTTATGTAGCTCTGGCTCTTGTTGTGCAGCTGGCATGGCTGCTGATCGCCCTTTTCCGGCTTATGGAATACTCCAGATGGGTGACGATCGGAATGCAGGCCATAGGTTTTCTGGTTGTTCTGTGGATCGTAAATAAAAAGATCAATCCATCTTATAAGCTCGCCTGGACGATGCTGATCCTTATTTTTCCGGTATTTGGTGTTTCCCTGTACCTTCTTTTCGGTAAGTCACGGATCGGCGCTGTAATGGAGCAGCATTATCAGAATCTTATTGATGAAACTGCTGAATACCTGGAAGGCTCAGAGCTCACAAGAAAACGTTTAAACGAAGACGACCGTTCCATGAGGATCCAGTCGGATTACATCTGGCAGTATTCAAGATATCCGGTTCACGAGAATACCACAGCAGAGTATTTTCAGGTAGGAGATGATATGTTTCCGGTTCTGGTGCATGAACTGGAGCAGGCAAAGCATTTTATTTTTATCGAATATTTCATCATAAATGACGGGGTAATGTGGCAGACGATCCTTAATATCCTTGAAAAAAAGGCTAAAGAAGGAGTGGATGTCCGACTGATCTATGATGGCTTCGGCTGCCTTACCACATTGCCATACAAGTATGATCAGGAGATGCGCCGGCGAGGAATCAAATGCGAAGTATTCAACCGGTTCCGTCCGATTCTTAATATAATCCAGAATAACCGTGACCACCGTAAGATCTGTGTGATCGATGGCTGGACCGGTTTTACCGGCGGCATCAACCTGGCTGACGAATATATCAATCAGCGAAAACGGTTTGGCCACTGGAAGGATACAGCCGTTATGCTGAAAGGAGAAGGCGTCTGGAATATGACAGCTATGTTCCTGTATATGTGGGGAATCGTTACCAGAACAGATACTTCTCTTGATTTCGGAAATTATGTTCCGCACAGGTGGCACCCCAACGAATTTCCGGGAAACGGTTATGTCCAGCCATTCTGCGATTCCCCCCTGGACGATGAGATCGTAGGAGAGAACGTTTATCTTAATATTATCAATCGCGCCAAAAACTATGTTTATATCTGCACACCATATCTGATCATAGATAATGAGATGATGACCGCCCTGTGCCTCGCTGCAAAAAGCGGTGTGGATGTCCGGATCATGACACCAGGTATCCCGGACAAAAAAATGGTATTCCTGCTGACACAGTCTTATTATAAGCAGCTTCTGGAAGCAGGTGTAAAGATCTACGAATACCAGCCGGGATTTTTACATGCAAAATCTTTTGTCTGTGATGACAAAGTAGGCGTCGTAGGAACCATAAATCTGGATTACCGAAGCCTTTATCTGCATTTTGAAGATGGTGTCTGGATGTATAAGAATGATGTGATCCTGGACATCCGGGATGATTTTACAGAAACCCTGGAGTACTGTGATCCCATTGATCTGGCATTCTGCCAGAAGAGAAATATTGTGGTACGTGCCATTCAGAATGTATTGAGAGTTTTTGCACCGCTATTATAAAAACTCTTTGACAGACAACTGTAAATTCTGTATGATATATCAGACGGGAGTTCAATGCTCCCGTCTGATATTGTCTAAAGAAAAATAATTTATAGATACATATGAAATTTTTAGTTATTGGAGGAATTGATTTGAGCCAGAACAAAGAAACAGAGATCCAGCTTCAGTACATTGAAAAATGTAAAGAGCTTCTTGCCAAAAGCAGTACGAAACGTCCCACCTTCCACATCCAGAATGAAGGATGCCAGATGAACTCCATCCAGACAGAGTCTATTGCGGCCATCATGGAAAAAATGGGATATGAAATGGTAGATACCGAGGATGCTGATGCAGTTGTATTTAACACCTGCACAGTCCGGGAAAATGCCAATCAGAAGATTTACGGACACCTGGGACATTTAAAGAGCATCAAGCGCAACCACCCGGATATGAAAATCGTACTGTTTGGATGTATGATGCAGGAACATCACGTAGTGGAAAAGATCCGTAAGGATTATAAATATGTAAATCTTGTATTCGGAACTCATAATATCCATAAATTCCCGGAACTTTTTTACCGGGCACTGCAGACTGATGACCAGATCATTGATATCTGGAAAGAATCTGATGAGATCGTGGAAGGTATGCCAACCTCCCGCAAATATTCCTTCAAGACAGGTGTCAGTGTAATGTTTGGGTGCAATAACTTCTGCAGCTACTGTATTGTTCCCTATGTTCGTGGCCGCGAAAAGAGCCGTGAGCCCCAGGCCATCATCCGTGAGATCGAAGAGCTGGTAGCAGATGGCGTTACCGAGATTATGCTCCTTGGCCAGAATGTAAATTCCTATGGAAAAACGTTGGAAACACCGGTGACATTCTCACAGCTTTTGAAAGAAGTAGAGAAGATCGAGGGACTGAGACGTATCCGTTTCATGACCTCCCATCCCAAAGATCTTTCGGATGAACTGATCCAGACCATGGCAGAGAGCAAAAAAATCTGCCATCATCTTCATCTTCCGCTGCAGTCCGGAAGCAGCAGAGTCTTAAAAGAAATGAACCGCCGCTATGACAAGGAGAAATATCTTCAGCTTGTAGATAAAATCCGTGAGGCAATTCCGGATATCTCTCTGACAACTGACATTATGGTTGGTTTCCCTGGAGAGACAGAAGAAGATTTCCAGGAAACACTGGATGTGGTAAGAAAAGCCAATTATGATACCGCCTTTACATTTATTTATTCCAAGAGAAGCGGAACTCCGGCTGCCGGTATGGAAAATCAGGTACCGGAAGATGTGGTAAAAGACCGGTTCAGCCGTCTTCTTTCCCTGGTGCAGGAAAAAGGCCGTGAGAATTCTTCCCGTTTCCAGGGAAGCGTACAGGAAGTCCTGGTAGAAGATGAAAACCGTGAGAAAGGTACTCTTACAGGCCGTACCCAGCATAATCTTTTGGTACATTTTCCGGGAGATAAGGAACTTATCGGTAAATACGTAAACGTAAGCCTGGATACCTGTAAAGGATTTTATTATTTTGGTCATATAGTAGAAGAGTAAATTTTGGTTAATATAAGTTTATACTGCCCGTTCATCCGATCATCGGTAATGAGCGGGCTTTTTTATTGTACGATTTATGTCGGCGGTAAAAAATTTCAGTTTCCTATTGACAAATACCCCTTGAGGGTATATATTGTTCCATGTAAAGCAGATACCCCATGAGGGTATTTTGAGAAAGGAGAGACAGCCCATGTCTGAAAAGAAAGCCTGTCCCTGCTGCAGTGAAAAACACACTGCCCGTTCAGAAGAGGAGAAAAAAAAGCTGATCAATCGCCTGAAGCGTATTGAAGGCCAGATCCGGGGAATTATAGGAATGATGGAAAACGATGCCTATTGTAATGACATTCTGATCCAGTCTGCAGCAGTCAATGCAGCAGTTAATTCATTTAATAAAGAACTGCTTGCCACCCACATTCGAACCTGTGTTGCAAGAGATATCCGCGAAGGCAAAGATGAGACCATTGATGAGCTTGTGGCAACCCTCCAGAAGTTGATGAAATAAAGGGACATAATTTATTTTAGGAGGTACTGAAAGGAAATGGAACAATATAATGTTACCGGTATGAGCTGCGCTGCCTGCTCGGCCCGTGTGGAAAAAGCTGTATCTAAGGTTCCGGGAGTGAACAGCTGCTCGGTCAGCCTTCTGACCAATTCTATGGGAGTGGAAGGAACCGCTTCATCCAGCGAAATCATTGCTGCTGTGGAAGCGGCCGGATATGGCGCATCTTTAAAAGGCGCTGCCGGAGAAAAAATCTCCATGTCTGCAGCGGAAGAAGCGCTGGAAGATCATGAGACCCCGGTTTTGAAAAGGCGCCTCATCGCATCCGTAGGATTTTTGCTGGTGCTGATGTACTTTTCCATGGGACATATGATGTGGGGATGGCCGCTGCCGAAATGGTTTGACGGCAACCACGTTGCCATGGGACTGGTACAGCTGCTTCTTGCAGGAATCATCATGGTGATCAACCAGAAATTCTTTATCAGCGGATTTAAGAGTCTGTGGCACCGTTCTCCGAATATGGATACTCTGGTAGCACTTGGTTCCATGGCATCTTTTCTGTGGAGTGTCTATGCACTGTTCGCCATGACAAGAGCGCAGGTAGACGGAGATTCTGCCGCAGTTATGAATTACATGATGGATTTCTATTTTGAATCCGCGGCCATGATCCTGACACTGATCACTGTAGGAAAAATGCTGGAGGCCCGTTCCAAGGGAAAAACAACCGATGCACTGAAAAGCCTCATGAAGCTGGCTCCGAAAACTGCAGTTGTAGTACGAAACGGACAGGAACTTACCGTTCCTATTGAACAGGTTCAAAAGGGAGAAACTTTTGTTGTCCGCCCGGGAGAGAATATTCCGGTAGACGGAGTAATCCTGGAAGGAACTACTGCAGTTAACGAATCCGCGCTGACCGGTGAAAGTATTCCGGTTGACAAAGAAGCCGGAGATATGGTTTCTGCGGCAACTGTGAACCAGTCCGGATTTATCAAATGTGAAGCAACCAGAGTCGGAGAGGATACCACCCTTTCCCAGATCATCAAAATGGTCAGTGACGCGGCAGCCACAAAGGCACCAATCGCAAAGATCGCAGACCGTGTTTCCGGAGTGTTTGTACCGGCAGTGATCACCATTGCAGTGATCACAACGATCATCTGGCTTCTTACAGGCCATCCTTTTGGTTATGCACTGGCAAGAGGAATTTCCGTGCTGGTTATCAGCTGTCCCTGTGCACTTGGCCTTGCAACACCGGTTGCCATTATGGTCGGTAACGGTATGGGCGCCAAGAACGGAATTCTTTTCAAAACAGCAGTTTCTCTTGAGAAAGCAGGAAAAGTCCAGATCGTCGCACTGGATAAAACCGGAACCATTACAAGCGGTCAGCCGGAAGTAACTGATATTCTTCCGGCTGAGGGAATTACAGAGACAGAACTTCTCACACTTGCCTGCGCTCTGGAGAAAAAAAGTGAACATCCTCTGGCAAAAGCAGTTCTCAAAAAAGCAGAGGAAGAGAAAATTACTGCAGGTGAAGTAACCGGATTTCAGGCGCTTCCAGGAAACGGACTTTCTGCTGTACTTGGAAGTGATAATCTGACAGGTGGAAGCATGAAATTTATCAGCAGCAAGACGAAGGTTTCCCCAGATCTTAATAAAAGAGCAGAGCAGCTTGCGGAGCAGGGAAAAACCCCTCTTCTTTTCACCAGAAACGGAAAACTTCTGGGAATTATCGCAGTTGCGGATGTGATCAAGGAAGACAGTCCCCGTGCAGTAAAAGAGCTCCAGAACATGGGAATCCGCGTGGTTATGCTTACCGGTGACAATGAGCGTACCGCAAAAGCCATCGGGGCCCAGGCAGGAGTTGACGATGTGATCGCGGGAGTACTTCCAGACGGAAAAGAGAGTGTGATCCGTGCCCTGAAAGAGCAGGGGAAAGTTGCCATGGTCGGTGACGGTATCAACGATGCGCCGGCACTTACAAGAGCAGATATCGGAATTGCCATCGGTGCAGGAACAGACATTGCCATTGATGCGGCAGATGTTGTTCTGATGAAGAGCCAGTTAAGTGATGTTCCGGCTGCAGTACGTCTGAGCCGTGCCACACTTCGGAATATCCACGAGAATCTTTTCTGGGCATTTTTCTATAATGTGATTGGGATTCCGCTGGCAGCAGGTGTCTGGATCCCGATCTTCGGGTGGACACTGAATCCGATGTTCGGAGCCGCAGCCATGAGTCTTTCCAGTTTCTGTGTTGTAACAAATGCGCTACGACTGAATCTGTTTAAGATCCATAACACAGCCAGAGACAAAGCGATTAAAAATCCGGTAACATTAAACATCACTCATGATGAAAATAAAAAAGAAGAAAAGGAGAACAAAACAATGGTAAAAGTAACAGTAAAGGTAGAAGGAATGATGTGCGGACACTGTGAGGCACACGTAAACAAAGCAATCCAGGCGGCTTTCGGTGCAGAGGACGTGGTATCTTCCCACGAGAACGGAACGACTGTATTTACAGTACCTGAGAAAGTTGACGAGGCAAAAGTCGAAGAGGTGATCAAAGAGGCTGGTTACGAGTTCAAAGGAATCACTCAGGAATAATAAAAAACGTATATTTGTCAAAGAATCAAGGCATTTAAACAATCTGAAAAGAAACAGTTCTGCATAAAAACAGAGCTGTTTCTTTTTTCTGTGTAATTGTATAGAAACCGGTATTCCGAAATATAATAAACAGAGAAAACGAATGTTGTCCTCAGATTTTCCCAGAGCAGAAAGGAGAATATTTTTGAAAAAAGATACCAGAAAACTGATCACCTGTATTGCAGTGCCCCTGGCAACAGGAGTTGTTTCCGGATTTTTTACCAGAAATGGAATGAAGGTATTTGCAAAATTAAATAAGCCGCCCTTATCACCACCTGGATGGCTGTTCCCTGTTGTATGGACGATCCTTTTTATCATGATGGGAATTGCTTCTTTCCTGATCGCATCCAGACCAAAAAGCAGAGACAGGGACAGGGTTCTTGCCTTGTACGGGATTCAGCTTGCCGTGAATTTCCTGTGGCCGTTTTTCTTCTTTGGAGCGGGATGGTATGGTTTTGCGTTTCTCTGGCTTATTTTTTTGTGGGGACTTGTGTACGGCTGCATCCGTACATTCGGGAAATTTTCCCGGAACGCTGCGTACCTGATGATCCCATATCTGGCATGGCTGACTTTTGCCGGTTACCTGAATCTGTTTATCGCACTCTGGAACTGACGGAACTTCTGTCACATACAGAAAATGTTTTCTGCTTTTATAAATCCGGCTAATATCATTATAATTTATTCTGAAAAAGCAGGAATATCCGCTGAATTGATTGTTATTTTCCGTTCTCTTATGCTATACTGGTAGCGATTATGGATGTACGAACGATGACAGGAATCGTTAACACTATGGAAGCAGAGAGGAGCACATTATGAGCGGATTTTTTGGAGTAGCATCGAAAAGCGACTGCGTACTGGAACTTTTTTACGGAGTGGATTATCATTCTCATCTGGGAACACGCCGCGGCGGTATGGCTGTTTACGGAGAACATGGATTTGACCGTGCCATCCACAACATTGAAAACACACCTTTCCGTACAAAATTTGACGGGGATGTGGGTTCCATGAAGGGAAATATGGGAATCGGATGTATTTCTGATTATGAACCTCAGCCCCTTCTGTTCAGTTCCAGGATTGGAAGCTTTGCCCTTACCTTTGTGGGAAAGATCAACAATTATGATGAACTTCTGCAGCGGATGTATGATACGACCAAGGTACATTTTCAGGAGATGACCAACGGAACTGTCAATGTGACAGAGCTGATCGCTGCCCTGATCTGTGAAAAGGACAATTTTGTGGAGGGTATCCAGTATGTCCAGGGTCTGATCGACGGCTCCATGACGCTGCTTCTCATGACAAAAGACGGAATTTATGCAGCCCGGGACAAGATGGGCAGAACTCCGGTGGAGATTGGCCACAAAGAGGGGTCCTACTGTCTGTCCTTTGAGAGTCATGCCTATATTAATCTGGGTTACGAAGATTATAAGGAACTTGGCCCCGGAGAGATCGTATTTGTAACAGCAGACGGAGTTAAAACTCTGGTTGAGCCTGGAAAGAAAATGAAGATCTGTTCTTTCCTCTGGGTTTACTACGGATATCCGACAGCATCTTATGAAGGTGTAAATGTAGAGGAGATGCGCTATCGCTGCGGAAGCATGCTTGCAAAGAGAGACGGAGATTCTGTTCACCCGGATATTGTAGCAGGTGTTCCGGATTCCGGCATTGCCCATGCCATCGGATATGCAAATGAATCCGGTATTCCTTATGCAAGACCATTCATTAAATATACACCAACCTGGCCGAGATCTTTTATGCCAACCAATCAGAATCAGCGTAACCTCATCGCGAAAATGAAACTGATCCCGGTACGTGCGCTGATCAAGGACAAGAAACTTCTTCTCATTGATGATTCCATTGTACGTGGTACCCAGCTTCGTGAGACAACCGAATTCCTGTACCGTAGCGGTGCGAAGGAAGTTCACGTTCGTCCTGCCTGCCCGCCGATCATGTACGGATGTAAATACTTAAACTTCTCTCGCTCCAAATCCGAGATGGAGCTGATCGCACGTCAGGTCATCGAGAAGAGAGAAGGACCGAACTGTCCGCAGGAAGTCCTGGATGAATATGCAGATCCGCATACAGAGAAATATGAGCAGATGGTGCAGGATATCTGTAAGATGCAGAATTTTACCAGCCTTCGCTATCACAGACTGGACGATCTTCTGGAATCCATTGGAATCGATCCGGATAATATATGTACATATTGTTTCAACGGAAAAGAATAAAAACGGAAAAGAATAAAAATACACAAAAAAAGCTTCCCTGCCAGAGTTACTTCTGGCAGGGAAGCTTTTTGCTTTCTGAATATCAGTTATTTAGTAATAATAATATCTTGTATACATACGGTAAATGTTATGAGGAAAAGTATATCTTTTTCCTTTATAAACTCTGTATGGCACAACATAGAAATAAGTGTTGCCTGAGGAAGTTAAACTTTTGACTTTTACAGAAGTTGCATTGGCAGATAAAGTTGCATAACGTTTGTAACCGGAATTGGAACTGGTAGATTTATAAACATAATATCCACTGATTCCATAAAGCTTGGACCATTTAACTGTCAATGTTGATGCTGTGCTTGATACAGTAGTTAATGTTCTTGGGGTGCATACAAATGCATCCGAATCGATACTGTAAATTCGCTGTCCATTTACCCATCTGTAGCTGTATACGGATACAAGATAAGCTGTGTTCGCACTTTTGTTTGTATAATAGTTGTTGTTGTACCTTCCACTGAGATGAATGGAAGATGCTTTCTTTTTTCTGCAGTTATAGATCCGAACTTTGTATCCATTTGCATTACTTACAGATTTCCAGCTGAGAGACATACGTCCGCTACTGGTCATCTGTGCACTTCTTAAGGTCGGGATCGCCGGGCGGGTGGCCGCAGAAACCGGAATCGCAGATGAAATAAGCATCATAACTGCAAGCATACAAACCAAAAGTTTTTTGAATTTTTTCATTATTCATACCTCCTTCGTAGTTATGAGAAAATTATAAAATAGTAATGAATTTCTGTCAACATTTCTTTATAAGATTAGTTATTTTTGTCCTTATTTATTTTCACAAAAAGTTATAACAGCATTCATTTTGGCAATTAGTCAGAATGCTTTGGATGCGATACAATAAAATCACGAAGAACAAACATCGTGAAAAAAGAAAAAGGAGCGAATACATTATGGTAAAGTTATATGATGGCGGCGCATATCTGGTAAATGGAACAGAGATCGTACCGGAAGCAGAAGCAGCCAAAGTGGAAGCACTCACTGGAAAAAAAGCAGAGAAATCTGAAGCAAGAAAGGGCACCATGTCTTACGGCATCATGGAGGCACACAACACATCAGGAAACATGGAAAACCTGAAACTGATTTTCAGGGAAATTATTACAAAGATAACACAGAATTTCAGAAACAGGGTCCCATTACAAAAGTAGTGATGAACCATGATACCAGCAAAATGGTAAGTTCCATCCACGAAGCCCTTGTAAAATGTGGCGCTCACGATGGTATGACACTTGGTTTCCACCATCATTTCCGTGATGGAGATCTGGTCGTAAACATGGTTATGCAGGAAGTCCACAATATGGGGATCAAAGATGTTACCATCTGTGCAAGCTCTCTTGGAAAAGCACACGATGCTCTGGTACCGATGATCGAGGATGGAACCATCACAAACATCCAGTCCTCCGGTGTCCGTGGAAAGATCGGTGAAGCCATCTCCGCAGGAAAATTAAAAGGACTTGCCATCATGCGTTCCCATGGCGGACGTATCCGTGCCATCCAGACCGGTGAAACGGTAATCGATATCTCCTTTATCGGAGCGCCGACCTGTGATGATTACGGAAACTGTAAAGGCGTTGGCGGAAAAAGCGACTGTGGTGTCCTTTCCTATTCCTTCGTAGACGGAAACCATGCCAACAAGGTAGTTGCTGTTACAGACTGTCTGGTGCCGTTCCCGAATTATCCGGCAGATATCAACATGACAAAAGTTGATTATGTCTGCGTGGTAGATCAGATTGGTATTCCGGAAAAGATCGCTTCCGGTGCAGCGAAACCAACCACAGATGTGAGAAAGCTGATGATGGCGGATTACTGTACACAGGTTGTTGTAAATACTCCGTATTTCAAAGATGGTTTCGCATATCAGACCGGTGTTGGAGGTGCATCTATCGCATCTGCGGCATCTCTCGGAAAGATCATGAAAGAGCGCGGGATCAAGATGGGATTCGCAGTGGGCAGTATGTCCAAAGGCATGTGTGACCTTCTGGATGAGGGCCTGGTAGGAAAACTTCTGGATACACAGGATTTCGATACTTCCGCAGTAGAATCCGTAAAACGTCCGAACCATCACAGAATCAGTGCTGGCGCTTACGCAAATCCATTTAATAAAGGTGCATTTGTGAACAAACTGGACTATGTAGTCCTTGCCGCACTGGAGATCGATGTAAACTTTAACTGCAACGTTGTTGTGGGTTCTGACGGTGTGATCACAGGTGCACAGGGCGGCCATCCGGATGCAGCCATGGGCGCAAAATGTACCATCGTGATCTCTCCGCTGGTACAGGGACGTATCCCGGCGATCTGCTCCAATGTTACAACCGTTACCACACCAGGTGAATCTGTAGATATTGTTGTCACAGATTACGGTGTTGCGGTAAATCCGGCACGTCAGGATCTTCTGGATGCACTGAAAAAAGCAAACTGCGTACCGTTAAAGACCATTGAGGAACTTCGCGATATCGCATATTCTATCACAGGTGAGCCTGAACCGGTTCAGTTTGGTGACAGAGTTGTAGGTATTATCGAAGGTCGTGACGGCACCATCATGGATGTTGTCCGCCAGGTAAAACCATTTACCTTTAAAGAAGCATAAATCAAATCTATTGTTAACCACCCACAAATTATAAACCTCTCTATGAAAAGAAAGCTCTGCTGCCATGGAGCTTTCTTTTTTTGCACAAAATTTCCCGGGACTTTCCTTTTTGGCATAACAGCATAATGACAGAGAATTAGATTTCGTGGAAGAGCTTTGTTATAGTTATCTTAAGAAGAAAAGCAGCCGGACGAAAAACCGGATAAGGAGGAAATGATCATGATGACAAAAACAGTAAAAAATTACGCAACCGCAAATATCTTTGGACCATACATCTTAAGAATGAGACAGGTTCCGGGACGCAGATGTTCCAACACCCCAAAAGAAAAAGACAGAGAAAGACAGCTGTTTCAGGTGATCGACGATTATGTAGAGCAGGCATAATTCCTGTTCTTCCATAAAACATAAGACTGATAGGGAGGAGTGATCTCATGTATGCAAGAGCGAATGCGGCAGTGCTTACCTCTGCAGAAATAGAACAGTGTATCAAAAGTACGATCCTTGGAGAAGTTTATACCACTCCAAAGCCAGGACTTGTAGATCGTCATGACAATGGTGCTCACCATGATATGAACGTGTATACTTTTGAAAGAAGCGCCGATGCCATCACTCCCTATCTGGCAAAAATGTTTTTTGAAGGATATTTCTGGAAAAGGAATCTCCAGAACCTTTTTCCCAGGATCCGCCGAACAGGAGTGCTGGCAGAAAAAGCCATGTTTCGTGCAACAGGCCAGGTCAACACACATAAAGGACTGATTTTTACCATGGGAATCCTGTCTGCCTGTGCCGGACACTGCTATGCCAGGATCCGCCGGTTTGATACTGCAGAAATCCTTGCTTCTGCCAGCGAAATGACGGAAAAAGCGCTGGAAGCGGATTTCTTTGAAATGAGTCAGAGAACACCGGTAACTCATGGAGAGATCCTTTTTCAGAAATACAAAGAACGTGGAATCCGTGGAGAGGCCCAGAAAGGTTTTCCCATCATTGGAGGAAACAGCGCTTCCTCTGATGAGACAGTACCGTGCCATCGGGCTTGATGAGAACCGTTCCAATATCAATGTTCTGCTGCGGATCATGATGGAACTAAAGGATACCAATGTCTGGAGCCGCGGATCCTATGCAGATGTCATATGGATCCAGGAGCAGGCAGAAAAAATCTGGAAACCGGGCGGCATTTTTTTTGAAACCGGCATGAAAAAGATCGAGAAGCTGAATCAGGAATGCATCCGCAGAAATCTAAGCCCCGGCGGCGCGGCGGATCTGCTGGCGGCAACCCTGTTCTTATACCAGTTGGAAAAAATGATATAGGAGAAAAGGACATGGCTGCTGAAAATACTTTCCATTTTCCAAAACCAGGACAGCGGATCGTCCGCTCTGTGATCGCTGTGGCATGCTGCTTCTGTGTGTTTTATCTTCGAAACAGAGAAGGAATCCCGTTTTATTCCGCACTGGCAGTTCTTCAGTGTATCCAGCCCTATCAGGACAGTATGGCTCAGGTGGCAAAAAAAAGAGTCACAGGAACTTTTGTAGGCGCTTTCTGGGGACTGGTGATCATTCTGATCCAGATGTATCTGTTTCACGGAAGTCTTATGGATACCTTTCCCGGATACATGCTGATCTCACCTCTTCACCAGGAAGTTTATGAACGGAGACACCGGTCCCCTCATCGCAATTACGTCCAGAAAACCCAGTCGGTATACGAAAACGTGGTATATCTGTATCTTCTGGATAAAAAAGAAATTATGGAAAAACTTTACCGGGAACTGATGGAACAAGAGTGGATCGACAGTTACCGCGTGGCATTTTACGATCCCATCCGATATCCCGGATGTGCCAACATCAAGATCTACATCAAAGATGCTACCCGGGAAAACATGCTCCGAAATTTAAAGGCACTGCTGAATCTGGACAAAGTCATTACATTCGGAAGTGTGGAAGGCAGATACGATGTCTGTATCGAAGATACCGGTAAAGATGAAATGGTAAAAACATTAAAAAAGCTGTACGAACCAGTTGGCCTGGAAAAAGAAACTGTCAGATAACTCCCGGTTGCATTTTGGGGACCTGCGGCTTATAATAAAATGCGGATATATCTTTTGTGGTATATCCGTGTTTTTTATATCATAAAAAATTTTATTCAGGAGGAAAAACATGATTTCTCCCGTAAAAGCCATAATATTTGATGCGGACGGTGTCCTTCTGGACTCTCTTTCTATCTGGAGGGAACTTGGAAAACGATATATTACAGATCTTGGATATCACCCAATTGCGGGAATGGAAGAGATCCTTTTTCCCATGAGTATGGAGCAGGGAGCGGCATGGCTGAAAAGCAGGTTCGCTCTTGGGTTTTCCGAAGAAAAGATCGTGGAGGATCTGAAAGTTCGGATCCAAAACTACTATTTTGAAGAAGTTCCTGCAAAATCAGGTGCCAGAGAACTTTTTCAATATCTTGCTAGCCAGAAAATCCCGGCTGTGGTGGCAACTTCAAGCCCAAAAGAACATATCCGCCGGGCACTAAAGCGAAACGGACTTCTTCCTTTTTTAAAAGAAATTTATACCACCAGTGAGATCGGAGAAAGCAAATATTCTCCGAAGATCTATCTTACAGCAGCGAAAGTGCTGGGAACGGAGCCATCCATGACACTGGTAGTGGAAGATTCTCTCTATGCACTGCAGACCGCAGGAAAAGCAGGATTTCTGACTGCAGGCATCTATGACGCATTGGGAGAACCGGATCAGGAGCAGCTAAAAAAGGACGCACATATCTACTGCCAAAATCTGACAGAGTTACAGAATTATATATTTACAGAAAACGGAGGAAACGAAAAATGAAAACAGCATTAACCATCGCAGGCAGCGATTCCAGCGGAGGCGCAGGGATCCAGGCCGATATCAAAACCATGATGGCAAACGGGGTATACGCCATGAGTGCCATCACCGCACTGACTGCCCAGAATACCACCGGTGTCGCAGCCATCCAGAATGCAACGGCAGAATTTCTTGGTCAGGAGCTGGATAGTATTTTTACAGATATTTTTCCGGATGCAGTAAAGATCGGAATGGTTTCCGAAAGTGATCTGATCCGCATGATCGCCAAAAAGCTCCGGCAGTATCAGGCGAAAAATATCGTAGTGGATCCGGTTATGGTGGCTACCAGCGGTGCAAGGCTGATCAGTGAAGAAGCTGTGGATGTTCTGAAAGAAGAACTGTTTCCTCTTGCGGATCTTCTCACTCCCAATATCCCGGAAACGGAAGTGCTTACCGGACGAAAGATCAGAAACGCCGATGATATGATCGAAGCTGCAAAACAGGTTTCCGAACAGTATCACTGTGCAGTTCTTTGCAAAGGCGGCCATAAGCTTAATGATGCCAATGATCTTCTCTATGAGGATGGAACATATCAGTGGTTTGAGGGAAAAAGGATCGACAATCCCAACACCCACGGAACAGGATGTACTCTTTCCTCGGCCATCGCATCCAACCTTGCAAAAGGATTTTCCATGGTGGAATCTGTAAATCGTGCCAAAGACTATATTTCCGGAGCTCTTGCTGCCATGCTGGATCTCGGAAAAGGAAGCGGTCCTATGGATCATGGTTTTGCAGTAAAGAACAGTTATACAGAGGAGGCATAAGGTTATGACAGTTACAGAACGGATCACCGCTCTTCGAAAACAGATGAAAGAAAAGGGAATCGATGCTTATCTGGTTCCGACCGATGATTTCCACGGTTCCGAGTATGTGGGAGATTATTTTAAATGCAGGAAATATATTACCGGATTTACCGGTTCTGCCGGAACTGCTGTCATCATGCCGGATATGGCGGGACTCTGGACAGACGGAAGATATTTTATCCAGGCCGCACAGCAGTTAGAGGGAACACCGGTTACCCTGTTTAAGATGGGGGAACCGGATGTACCGACGATCCATAAATTTCTGGAAGAAAACCTGAAAGAAGGGATGTGCCTCGGCTTCGACGGCCGTACTGTCAGCGCAGAGGAAGCCGGGAAATTGAAAAAAATCCTTCAGGGAAAACAGGTACGTTTTTCTGTAAATGAGGATCTGATCGGAAATATCTGGGATGACCGTCCGGCACTTTCCTGTGAACCGGTAATGGAATTATCCGAAAAATGGGCTGGAAAATCCAGAGCAGACAAGATCCGGGAAATCCGCAGCAAACTGAAAGAAAAAGACGCAGATCTCTTTGTCCTCACGTCACTGGATGATATTGCGTGGCTTTTGAACATTCGCGGAAATGATATCCACTGCTGCCCGGTAGTGCTTTCCTATCTTGTAATGGATGAGAAAGAAATCCGGTTTTTTGCCAATGAGAGGGCTTTTCCGGATTCTGTAAAAGAAGCTCTGGCCATAGATGGCGTTACCATCTATCCATATGATGATATTTACACTTATGTGCAGACGATCCCTGAATCGAAAAGGGTTTATCTTTCAAAAAGTAATGTAAACAGCCGTCTGGTCAGCAGCATTCCGGATGGAGTAACAATCCTGAATGGAGAAAACCTGTCCCTTCTTCCAAAAGCCATCAAAAATGAGATCGAAGTCCAGAATGAAAAAACAGCCCACATCAAAGACGGCGTGGCAATGGTAAAATTTATCCACTGGCTGAAAAAGAATGTGGGAAAGCAGGAGATCACCGAGCTTTCCGCAGCGGACAAACTCTATGAGTTCCGCTCCGGACAGGAGAACTTCCAGGGGAACAGCTTTGATCCCATTATTGCCTACGGTGCACATGGAGCTATTGTTCATTACAGTGCCACAGAAGAAACCAGTATTCCTCTGAAACCAGAGGGACTGGTTCTGATGGATACCGGCGGCCATTATCTGGAGGGAACCACAGACATCACCCGCACCGTTGTACTTGGCCCGGTTACCCAAAAAGAAAAGAAATATTTCACAGCAGTACTTCGTGGGCACCTGAACCTTGTAGCCGCAAAATTCCGCTATGGCTGTACCGGACTGAATCTGGATGCCCTGGCAAGAGGACCACTCTGGGCTATGGGAGAGGATTACAATCACGGAACCGGTCATGGCGTAGGATATCTTCTCAATGTACACGAAGGTCCTCAGAGCTTCCGCTGGAAAAATCTCGTGGATCGTCCGGCTCCTGTTCTGGAAGAAGGAATGATCACCTCCGATGAACCAGGATACTATGCGGAAAATGAATTTGGTATCCGCCATGAAAACCTTGTGGTCTGCAAAAAGGCCGAAAAAACAGCCTACGGTCAGTTTATGAAATTTGAACCTCTGACGCTGGTACCCTTTGACCTGGAAGGTATAGATCCCGAACAGATGGAAACCGGAGAGCGCACACTGCTCAACCAGTATCATGCCTTTGTATATGAGAAAATTTCTCCGTATCTGGATGAGGATGAAAAAGGCTGGTTAAAAGAAGCCACACAGGCAATATAAACCGGAATGAAATTTTATAGTCTGGAATTAACCTTTATATTTAACAAAAAATCCTTGACCTGAACCTGAGTTTAGTTTGTATCATAAAAGCAGTGAGATTTTTTATGAATATAACACAGGAGGGATTACAAATGGCACACAAAAAAATCGTACCTGGAACAGGTGGAGAACATTACATTCCTTATAAGGACCGTTCCGGAGAAAAATCCACCGTATATTTTACAGAGGATCTTTCCGCAGAGGGACTGAAGAAGATTTTTGAGCGTGTAAGCGGCATCCTTAAGGGTAAGATTGCAGTCAAGCTTCACACAGGAGAGCAGCATGGACCGAATATCATCCCTGCACCGTGGGTAAAAGAACTGATCGCAGATAAGATCCCGGAAGCCCATATCGTAGAGACAAACACCTACTACGAGGGAGACCGTTACACAACGGAGAAGCATCGTGAAACTCTGAAGGTAAATGGCTGGACATTCTGCCCGGTAGATATCCTGGATGAGGACGGAACTGCCAAGTTCCCGGTAAAAGGCGTATTGTATTTATCAACGTTCTTCGAAATATGTCTGTTTCCTGCGACTGTGAGGGTGTTGGAGCAGCACCTGTCGTAACACCGAATATCGGAATCGTGGCATCTACAGATATCCTTGCAGCAGACCAGGCTTCTGTAGATCTTGTGTATGCACTGAAGGATTCTGATCATAAAGATCTGGTAGAGAGGATCGAGACACGTCACGGACTTCGCCAGCTCAGCTATATGAAAGAAATGCACATGGGAAATGACAGATATCATCTTATCAACATTGATGAGGATGATAAAGAGATCCTCTCTGCAGATGCCGTAAAGAATGTAAAACCATTTCAGGGATAAGAATATTTCATAAAATGTGAAGAAGCAGTCAAGCGGATATTCGCAATCCGCTTCGCTACTTGCTTGATTTGGTTAAAACAGAAAAGGGCGCATGTATCCATAAAATGTGGAATTTCATGCGCTCATTTTTGTGTTATAATATAGAAAAATACAAACAGCGAGGTACTTAATGCCTATGAAAACAGAAAACAAAACCAATCACTACATCGATCTACATGCACATCTGGATGGCTGTATTACCGTGGATATTGCAAAAAAACTTGCCGCATTGCAGCAGATCACGCTTCCGGCTGCAACAGACGAGGAACTTCTTTCCCTTCTTTCCGTTCCGGATACCTGCGAAAATCTCAATGATTTTCTGAAATGCTTTGACCTGCCTCTTTCCCTTCTTCAGACAGAAGAAGCACTGGAAGAAGCCGTTTATCTTATCCTTTCTGAAATGAGAAAAGACGGTGTGATCTACGCAGAACTTCGTTTTGCACCACAGTTCCATACACAAAAAGGAATGACCCAGGAAACGGCGATCCAGTCTGCATTACGTGGCCTGAAAAAATCTCCGATTCCAGGCAATCTGATCTTATGCTGCATGCGTGGAAGCTCCAATCAGCAGGAAAATATGGAAACTCTGGACTTGGCTCGCAGATATCTCACAGAGGATGGAGGAGTAGTTGCCGTGGATCTTGCAGGTGCAGAAGCACTTTTTCCAACAGAAAGCTATAAGAATCTTTTTGCGAAAGCAAAAGAGTACAACGTTCCATTTACGATCCATGCAGGTGAAGCCGGCGATGCCGAGGATGTCAAAACAGCCATCCGTATGGGAGCATCCAGGATCGGGCATGGAGTGCGTATCGCAGGAAATGAAGAGGTGATCCAACTTGTAAAAAACAGCGGGATTTTTCTGGAAATGTGTCCCACAAGCAACCGGCAGACCAGGGCAGTGGAAGATATGTTTTCCTATCCGTTGAAAAATTTTCTGGAACAGGGACTTAAGGTAACACTAAATACAGATGATCCTGCCATTGAAAGAACAACCCTTTCCCATGAGTTTCAGTATATGGATTCCCTGTTAAACCTTACAGAGGAACAGAAAAAACAGTTGCTCCTGAATTCCGTGGAAGCAGCATTTACTTCCGGTAAACGAAAAAGGGAGCTGAAAGAACAGTTTCTCTTTTAAAACGGATAAAAACCTTACGCAGAAGAAAGGACGATCATGGACACCAATTTTGAGCATTATAAAGTATTTTATTACGTAGCCAAATATGGAAATCTCACAAAAGCGGCAGCAGTTTTAAAAACCAGTCAGCCTGCGGTTACAAGAACGATCCACAACCTTGAAAACATCCTGGGCTGCAGATTATTCATACGCAGCAAAAGCGGAATGAAGCTGACACCGAAATATTTTTTATGAATATATAGCTGCCGGATGTGCTCAGTTTTTTAAGGGAGAAAACAATCTCAGTAACCTGATCAGCCTGGAAAACGGAACCATCTATATCAGTGCAACTGAAACGGCTCTTCACTGTTATCTGTTTGAGGCGGTCCGGGATTTCAATATCCTGTACCCGAACGTACATTTTAAAATTCTGAATAACAGTACGACAGATCCGTGGAATGCAAAGATCACAGGTTTGTCTTTTGTGAAGATTGCATCGTACTCTGATTGAAAAAACCGCGCATGGAATTACAGCTCGATACGAAAGTATCATTGGTTTTGGAGAATGTAGCTTTGTCACAGAACAGGAAGAGATCATTCATGGAATGAAATTGATCACAGAGCATTATGGATATGATGAATATCCTATTGAACGTTGTGCAGGATTGAGTCATTTATTTGTGGGGAAAATTGTGCTTAATGAAATTTACGGAAAGAAAAATCTTCCAGGTTCATGAACTCCTGCGGATAACCTCTTTTCAAAATAGCAGAAATATTGTATTATGGTAACAATTCGGGTTTTTATCCGATATTATCGTATGATAAAAAATTCTGTTACGAGGAGGATTTATGTTCGAAACGATCATTGACGCAATCAACACGTTTCTCTACAGCAAATTACTGATTGTAATATTGATTGGTTCCGGCATCTACTTTACTGTCCGGACCAGATTTCCACAGGTACGTTTATTCAAAAACGCCTGCAGCGCTGTAATGGAGAAACCAGAGGGAGACGAAAGTGTATCATCCTTTCAGGCACTGATGGTCTCCACGGCATCTCGTGTAGGGACAGGCAACATTGTAGGAGTATCTTCTGCCATCTGTATCGGTGGTGTGGGCTCCGTATTCTGGATGTGGATCATTGCCATTCTTGGAAGCGCATCAGCTCTGGCAGAGAGCACACTGGCGCAGATATATAAGAAAAAAGGAAAAGACGGCCAGTGCTACGGCGGCCCGGCGTATTACATAGAGGCGGCATTGCACAGCAGAGGACTGGCAGTGGTTTTCTGTATAGCCATGATCCTGACTTACGCGTTTGGATTTAATATGCTGGCCTCCTATAATCTGCAGTCTACATTTTCCGGTCAGCCATTTTATAATGCAGAGATCACGCCATGGATCATTGGAGGAATTCTGGCGCTGGTAACGGGATGGTGTCTGCTGGGTGGCGGTAACAGAATTGTGAAAGTAACTTCTACTTTAGTGCCATTTATGGGCATTGTATATATTCTGATATCCCTGCTGGTAGTGGTACTAAATATCGGACAGCTTCCATCGGTACTGGCACAGATCTTTGAAGAAGCATTTGATTTTAAAGCAATTTTTGCCGGATTTGCCGGATCAGCTATGATGCAGGGAATACGAAGAGGTCTGTATTCCAATGAAGCAGGTATCGGTTCTGCCCCCAATGCGGCGGCGTCTGCAATGGTCAGTCATCCGGTTAAACAGGGATTGGTACAGATGCTGTCTGTGTTTATTGACACATTATTATTGTGCACTGCAACTGCCATGATGTGTCTGGTATCTGGTGTGACACCGGCAAAAGAGCTTCAGGGAGCACCGTGGGTGCAGGCAGCACTTCACAAGACTCTTGGTTCTTTTGGACCATATTTTATTATGATCGCAATGGTATTATTTGCTTTCACTACATTGCTGGGAAATTGCTTCTATTGTGATAATCTGCTGACTTATATCCTTAAAAAGCAGCCGGGTAAGAAATTCATGACGGGATTTCGCCTTGTATCAGCACTGGTGGTGTTTTTAGGAGCGGGAATGGAGATGACATTACTGTGGCACATCTCTGATGTACTGATGGGAGTAATGGCACTGATCAACATTCCGGTGATCCTGCTATTGTCCAACACCGTATTGAAAGCATTAAAGGATTACGAAGGACAGATCCGGCAGAAAAAAAATCCTGTATTCTTCAGTAAAAATATTGATCTGAAGCAAAAAACAGATTACTGGAATTAAAGCACCTGTGAATAGCAGTAAAATGTAATATAACAGTAAAAATAGCAGATAACATACCACTATATTATATGCGGAGGATACCTTGCTGTGTTCTCCGTTTTTTCACATAATTAAAGATAACTATTTCACATAAATTATACTTGAGGTAACACTACTGAAATAAGGAGTGGAAAACTATGATCTATACATGCAAATATAAATCACCGTTAGGAGAAATTTTACTGGCAGCAGATGAAATTGGACTTACAGGCTTATGGTTTGAAGGACAGAAATACTTTGCGAATACACTTCCGGACGAGAGGATTTCACAGGAAACGGAGATTCTTTCAGAAGCAAAAAAATGGCTGGATATCTATTTCTCCGGTGAAAAGCCAACATTTACACCTCCTCTTCATCCTGCGGGATCAACATTCAGACAAGCTGTGTGGCAGATTTTATCAGAGATTCCTTACGGACAAACGATCACATATGGAGAAATTGCCAGTAAAATAGCTGAAAGAGAAAATATTTCCCATATGTCCGCCCAGGCTGTTGGTGGTGCAGTTGGACATAATGAAATTTCTATTATCATTCCATGCCATCGTGTAGTAGGCACAAATGGCAGTCTCACAGGATATGCAGGAGGAATTGATAGAAAAATTTCACTGCTTAAGCTGGAACATGCAGATATGAGCCGTTTCTTTGTACCAAAGAAAGGCACTGCACTGTAACATATACTTGAAAAATCTGCATAAAAAATAGAAAAGTGATGTCATATGGGAAGATAAAACTATATGGTATCGCTTTTTTTATGTTATACTGTTTTTATTAAAAATAATATCTATCGAATAAATTGACAGCAAAGGAGCAAGCATGAAGGGGAACATCATTTACAAAAAAACAATCCCTGCCAGATCTCCGGAATATGCAGAGTTTCCCAAAAGCCTGCATCCGGATATCCAGGATTTTCTGTCCGGCCAGAATATAAAGTCTCTCTATACCCACCAGGCAGAAGCTTTTTCCCATGCTATGGCTGGAGAAAATATCGTGATCACCACACCTACCGCCAGTGGTAAATCCCTGTGCTTTTATCTGCCGGTGGTTCAGGAAATCCTGAAAGATCCTGTGACCCGTGCGATCTTTATTTATCCCACGAAGGCCCTGGCAGCTGATCAGTACCGTGCGCTGATCCCCTGGATGGAAGCACTTGGGGAACATCGTTTATCTGTCGGCGTATATGACGGAGATACACCGCCTGCTGAGCGAAAAAGGATCCGGGAACGTGCCAATATCATCCTTACCAATCCGGATATGTTAAACGGCTCCATGCTTCCAAATCACAGCAAATATGGATTCGACTTTATTTTTTCCAATCTGAAATACATTATTCTGGATGAACTGCATGTATACAGAGGAGCTTTTGGTTCTCATCTGGCCAATGTATTTCGCCGTTTATCCAGGATCTGCAGATATTACCACTCAGATCCTCAGTTTTTATGCAGTTCCGCCACCATTGCCAATCCCCTGGAACTTGCGGAAAAGATCTGCGGAAGATCTTTTATCAATATCGCCAGAAGCGGTGCAGGAATATCAGAGCGGATCTATTGCCTGGTCCAGCCAGAAGAGAAACTGAATAAAGATGGCATCCCCTACGGAAAAGAATCTGTTATAAATGTTGCAGCGGACCTTCTTCCTCAGCTGATGGAACGAAGGGAGAGCTTTCTGGCATTTGCCAGATCCAGAAAAAATGTGGAGATCCTGGTGAAAGAAACCAGAGACCATCTGGATGCGGCAGGGTTCTTAGGGACAGCCAGAAAAGAAGAAATCTCCGGGTACCGTGGCGGTTACACTCCTCTGGAGAGAAAAAGCATCGAACAGCGTATGATCTCAGGGGATCTTCTTGGCCTTGTATCCACCAATGCATTAGAACTGGGAATCGATATCGGAAAGATCAGTACAACGGTACTGGCCGGTTATCCGGGAACAAGAGCATCTTTCTGGCAGCAGACAGGCCGTGCAGGACGAGGAAGTGGAAAATGCACCAATTATCTGATTCTTGCCAACCTTCCCATGGATCAGTATATCGCTCTGGAACCGGAATGGCTTTTTGAACACAGCAGTGAAAATGCCATCGTTGATCCAGACAATCTTCTGATCCAGCTTGCACATATCCGGGCTGCGGCAGCGGAACTTCCGTTAACCCTGGATGATGGTGCATTATTCCCGGATCTTGGGGAGACGATCCCTGTACTTATGAAAGTAGATGAAGTCCGGAATATGGGAGGCCGCTTCGCCTGGTCAGGAGGACTTTATCCTGCAGGAGAATTTTCCCTCCGGAATATTGATCAGAACAAGTATCAGCTCATTAACAAGGAAACCGGAAAAAATATCACGGAGATGGATGAGGAACAGGCTTTTCATGAGATCCATGAAGGTGCCGTTTACATGCACGACGGAGATTTTTACCAGGTTGTAAAAATGAACCTGGAAAGCAAGATCGTGGAAGCTGTGCCATTTCATGGAAACTATTACACAGTACCTGGAAGCGAGACCAATATCCGTATCATACACAGACATAAAAAGCAGCAGTGGGAGAGAAGTGAACTTTCTTTTGGAGATGTAAATATTGCAGATTTTGTATACATGTATAAAAAAATGCAGTTCCATAATCATCAGAACCTGGGTTTTGAACAGCTCACGAAACCACTTTCCAAGAATTACGACACAGAAGCTACCTGGCTCAGACTTCCTGAAAATGTGGTCAGACAGTACCGCAATCTCTTACAGCCGGACAGAAACGGTTATTATGTAAGAAATAACCACTTTGAAGGTCTGATGTTTGCGTTGAAAAATGCAGCTCTGATGGTGACAATGACAGAAGGTTCCGATCTTGGGGTGGCAATGTCCACCAATGCACTGGAACTTTCCGGAAGCACTTCTGAGGAGGTTTCTCTCTATTTTTACGACCGTTATGTAGGAGGCCTTGGATTTGCAGAAAAGATCTATGATCTGATCCCCAAAGTGACAGAACAGGCTATCCGAATGGTTTCCGGCTGCAGGTGCAAAAACGGCTGTGCAGTCTGTATTGGAAATGACAGGCTTGACCGGAACGTGATCCTGTGGGGGCTGAAAAATTTATCTGAAGAATCGGAACTGACCGTGCAGAAAACGAGGAATATTTCTTATCCGGATGAAAAGAATACAGAATGGAATCGATCAGGACAACGGGAATTCACATTATCTGATCTGCAGGAGAAGTGGGTTTTATTCTGCAATCGGGTCAAAGAAAATAATAATACATTTGCAGGATTTTTCTCAATGGTATCCGGACTGGAAGTCAAAGACTCCTCTCTGATCCTCTATCTGAGAGATCCGTTTTATGCAGAATGGGCCAATATGCAGGAGAACCGAACAGGAATCTCCAATGTGCTCAGTACTTACGTCTTTCTTCCGGTTGATTTCCGCTTTGCGATCCTTACAGATACAGAGAAACCGGAAGATATGCTAAAACGTGAAAAAATGATGCGCAGATATCACACTCTGAAAAAGGATGAAACATATGGAACTGAATGATTATCAGAAAACAGCGGTTCTGGATGAACATAATGCCTGCCTGGTCCGCGCAAACGTAGGAAGCGGAAAAACAACGGTTCTTATCGAAAAGATCCGTTATCTTCACCAGCAGAAAAAAATCCCCCTGGAAAATATGATCGTTCTGACCTTTACAAATAAAGCAGCAGGCGAGATCAAAAACAGGCTGAAGATCCAAAATATAGAAGAAAACCCCTCGTCTCTTTTCTATGGAACATTCCACGGCATTGCCCTAAAGCTCCTTCAGGAAGTGCTTCCATTAGAAGAACTTGGCTACACAAAAGATTTCCAGGTCTGTCTGCCTGAAGAAGAACTGGAACTTGCCAATCAGCTGATCCACCAGCATACTCTCAGGATCAAATATAAAAACCGTCTTCGAAAAAGACTGGATCATAAATACAGGTCAGCCACATCCAGACAGCCCGGATACCAGGACGATTTTCCGAAACTGGTAACTCTCCTTACAGAAGAAAAACGGAAACAGAACAAAATGAGCTACGAAGACCTGTTGCAGTGTGCCACGAAACTTCTGAAAGATCATCCACAGCAACTTTTGCAGCTGAAATGGATCATCATTGATGAAGTGCAGGACTGCGATGAACTTCAGTTTGAACTGATTCGTCAATTAAAAAGACCGGAAGTCGGGCTTTTTGCAGTGGGCGATCCCAATCAGGTGATCTACAGCTGGCGTGGAAGTATGTTCAATATTTTTTATAAATTCCGTGAATTGTATCACGCAGAAGAACTATCCCTTCCTGTAAATTACCGTTCTTCCCAGACAATCCTGGCAGTTTCCAGAAGATTTCAGGAATCCGGGGATTCTCTTACCGGCGTACAGGAAGAAGGAGAAAAAATCTCTGTCAAAAATCATTACGATCCTTTTCAGGAAGCAGAATATCTGGCAGAAAAGATCCTTGCTCTTCATGAAAGAGGCGTTCCACTTGAGGAGGTCGCAGTGTTTTACAGGCTTCAGAGCCAGTCAGAGATCCTTTCAAAAGTTCTGGAAAAACATCAGATCCCATATGAAATCTCTCAGAAGAAAATCATTCAGGATATTCCGGTTCTTGCCTGGTTTCTTCATATACTGCGTTTTTTAAGCAATCATGAGGATCTTACCAGCGGAACTTATGTCCTTTGCGACAAAACTTTCGGGGAAGGATGGACCTCAAAAAAAGCCCGGACAGAGATTCTGAATTTTACACAAGGGAGTGTATTTCTCTCGAAATCCTTACTTTTTCAGGCCATGTGGGAGTATCGGGACACAGGCTCCGGCTACATAAATCTGTGGGAACAGCTTTCTCTGGAAAAATATCTCCGACCGTCTTCCAGCGACTATAAAGAAAACAGGAGGCAAATCCTTTCCCTGTTAAAGAAAATGGAATCCTATCACAGTATCAGGGATTTTCTTAATGATCTTGTACTGAATGGCATGGAACCGGAAAAAGATGCGGTTTCCGGAGAATCTGTAAAACTGATGACGCTCCATGCCTCCAAAGGGCTGGAATTCGATTACGTATTTATCATTGGTGTAAATGATGGGCTGATTCCCTTAAATAGCCGTGATGCTTCTACAGAAGAGGAAGAGAGGAGACTGTTTTATGTGGGAATGACAAGAGCAAGGAAATTCCTGGAATTATCTTTTTACATCAATCCCGGAACTGCGCGGGTATTTCCAGGTCCAGGTCGCTACCTTTCCAGTCTTCCGGAGAAATATCTTGCCCATCCGGCAGATGCCACAAGAGATACAAAAGAAGCTGCCCGGCACCTTCAGGACCTGAAAAAGATGATCCTGGAAGAAAAACTCCGAAAATTGGAAACACCGAAAGAATATGCCAGATCCCAGGAACAGGAAACTTCTTTATCCCCAGATGAAAAGACAGCATTGCCGGAAAACATCCCACCAGAAACACCAAAACAACTTGTAGAACATCCCAAATACGGCCGCGGGTCCATTATCTCCGAAACCGAAGATACCATTGTGATACAATTTGATGATTACGGCGAAAAAGAAATGCTAAAAGCCTTTTCACAGTTGAAAAAAATTCCAAACAATAATTGACAAATTTTCCGTATAAATATACACTAAAATTGTTAAAAAAATAAACACGGGCAAAGCAGCCGAAAGACTGTGGCGCAAAGCTATAGGGCCTGTAAAATGGCAGCCAGTTGCATAATTCAAAAGCACTATAGTTCTCTCTGTCTGAACATGGTGCTTTTTTTATTTTACCCCGTGGAGAGGAAATGGTGATGCAGATGGTGCACTTCTGATGTCCTATACGGCTCAGAAGCTGGCATGAACGGATATATACCAAAACCGGTAAGTATCAAGGATATCACAAGGACATTAAACGGAAATATCGTGTAAAAAACAACGAAGAACTGGATGGCGCAATTTACGAAATGCTGCAACTGCTTGGAAAATGCAGTGGTGCCGATCGAGTATATATTTTTGATAAAAAAGAAAAGAACCGAAAAGAATACTTCTGTCTTCAGTATGAATGGAAAAATGAGGACGACATATTAGAAAAAGAACAGTTATTTTCAGAAATCACGGTAGAGGATATTCCACATTGGACAGACGAACTGAAAAAAGGATTGACGATCCAGGTTACAGATTGTGAAGAACTTTCTCCTATGGAACAGGAATACAACCTGATGAAGAAACATCACACATATTCCCGCGTCCTCGCACCTATTTTCAGCAGAGACCATTTAAGCGGATTTATCGGAATGGATCATTTTTATAAAGGAATCTCAGAACTGTTTATTCATCAGCTTGCGTTCGTAGGTGCTCATCTGAATACAGCCAGGGAAAATCTCCGCATGTTTACGCTTCTGGGAAAAAATCTTGAAAGCATGGAAAAAGAACGTCAGATCCTGAATGTTCTCTGTGAGGACTGTACTTCTGTATATAAAGTCAATCTTCTGGATGATACTGCCGAAGTTGTAAAACTGGAACAGGGTGCCAACGCTCCGAAGATTCTGAAAAACAGAGAAAAGATCATACTTTGTTACTCAAAAGAACTGAAATACTATTATGATCATTTTGTCATAAAAGAATCCGCGCCGGATTTTCCGGTTCTGATCGCTTTTCGTCATGTAGATGAGATCATAAAGGAGGAGCGAAATCATCAGAGAGAGCTGGAAGATTCTCTGGCAGAAGTGAAAATGAACAATGAGATCATATCCGCCATCAGTAAGATCTACTACATGATCTACCGGATCGACCTTCAGGATTTTTATTATGAGGAGATTACCGGCGGCAGTGAAAATCACCGTTTTACAGGAATGAAGGGAACCGCAGCTGCCCATATCACCAGTGATAGCAGCGAAAAAGTCGCGTCCAAATACAGGGCCATGGTAAAACAGTTTTATGACCTCTCCACTCTGAAAAAACGTCTGGAAAAAGAGGAGTCCATTGCAGTTGACTACCTTGCCACAGATAACAACTGGCATCTGGCCAGGTTTATTGTCCAGTCAAGAGCGGAAGATGGAACAGCCAGACAGGTTCTGCTTGTGATCCGCGTGATCAGTGAGGAAAAAAGGCGGGAAAAATATCTCATAGATGCGGTAGAAGAGGCCAACCGTGCCAATGAGGCAAAATCAGAGTTCCTTTCCAGAATGTCCCATGACATCCGGACTCCTATGAATGCCATTATGGGATTTACCAGAGTTGCAAGAAACCATCTCCATGAACCGGACAAAATACTGGACTGTCTGGATAAGATCAACTTAAGTGGAAGTAATCTGCAGCAGCTGATCAATGATGTCCTGGATATCTCCAGGATCGAAAGTGGGGAATTTCGCATTGATTCTGAGCCAGTAAAACTGTCTGAATTATGTAAACTTTACGAACAGAATATCCGTGGAACAGCAGAAGATAAGAACCAGAAATTTATCTGTAACCGACATGACATTATTTATGATACCGTGCTGTCTGACCGTCTGCGGATCGGTCAGATTTACATGAACCTGTTATCCAATGCAGTGAAGTATACTCCTGAGGGAGGAACGGTTGAACTGGAAGTTTATGAGGAACCATTTCCGGATAAAGATAAGATCCGCCTGGTTTCCATTGTCCGGGATAACGGGATTGGAATGAGCGAAAAATTCATGAAAGAAATGTATTCTCAGTTTTCCAGAGCAATTGATACAAGAGTGAATAAAGTACAGGGAAGCGGCCTGGGCCTTGCTATTGTAAAAAAGATCGTCGACCAGATGAACGGAACCATTGAAGCAACAAGCAGACTCCACGAGGGAACCACTTTCCGTGTGACTCTGGATGTACCTTTTATCAGGGAGCAGGAAGTATCAGAGACAACCGCGGAAATTCCGTTCTTCAAACTCAGGCCATCCAGGATCATAAAAACGCTTCTGATCGCAGAAGATAATGACCTGAATTATGAGATTCTGGAAGAACAGTTGGAAATGTACGGCATTCACTGTGTCCGGGCAGTAAATGGGAAAGAATGTGTACAGCTTTTTGAAATCGATCCCTCCGGAACATACGATGCCATTCTCATGGATATGCAGATGCCTGTGATGAATGGTCTTGATGCAACCAGGGCGATCCGCCGTCTTCCATCCCCGGAATCAAAACAGATCCCGATCATCGCACTGACTGCCAACGCCTATCTGGAAGACGTCCAGAAATGCAAAGAAGCAGGAATGAACGATCACATGTCCAAACCTGTACAGATAGAACAGATCATCCGAACTGTGGAGAGATGGATGAAATAATCGATATAGCAAATTCCAAATGCGCACGACAAACGCATGAGTAAATAAATTGTGAACACACCCCTTTTCTAGTAAAATA